>Ga0335085_10015450_pt1 | contig 11076 bp, 4 predicted proteins | sample Lox_Sample_45_FD_206712 | JGI IMG/M metagenome (GOLD analysis project Ga0335085, IMG submission 206712) | Soil microbial communities from Loxahatchee National Wildlife Refuge, Florida, United States - Lox_Sample_4.5 | ecosystem: Environmental > Terrestrial > Soil > Wetlands | place: USA: Florida... | reverse complement strand
CCAGGCAGCTGAGGAAGCATTGGGACTGATCGAGACGAATCGCCCCATTTATCTTGTCGGCGAATCGCTGGGAACGGGTGTGGCCACTTACCTCGCGGGAAAACATCCCAATCAAATCGCGGGTGTGGCGTTGCTCGCCCCATACAATTCCCTCGTGTCGGTCGGCCAGGCGCACATGGTCATTCTACCGGTAGCGCTCATTCTATGTGACCGTTTTCCTTCGCAGGAATATCTGCGCACGTATCACGGACCAGTTGCGATGCTGGTTGGCGGCGAGGATACTGTGGTTCCAGAACGGTTTGGCCGGCGGCTCTATGAATCCTATGACGGGCCGAAGCGTTTGTGGGAATTCCCTGATGGCAATCATGGAACCGTGATGCTGCAACCACCAGAAATCTGGAATCAGATCATCGAGTTTTGGCAGACGAATCGAGCAATGGCTTCGAATTAATCAAAATCCGTTGGCAGCGATGGATCCTTGACGTGCTCAGACATGCGCTCGATTTGAAACGGCAAATTGCGCGAGACGGAAAGTGGAGGCAATGCGTTCATCGCAAAAAATCCGACCTCCAAAGTTTCCCTGCTGGTGGCGGGTTTGCCGTCGACGATTTCGCATAGGAAAAACATTTTATAGATGTGAAACGGCATTGGCGGCAGGTGCGGATGTTTGGCGCGGTCGTAGACGGCCGCGAGTTTTGTCGCCTTCACGTGAAAGCCTGATTCCTCCCACACCTCCCGCTCGACGGCTTCGCGCGGCGAGTCATTCACATCGGACCAACCGCCCGGCAGCGCCCACAAGCCATCGGCGGCCTCGCGGACGAGGAGGATTTCTCCATCGCGAAACACGGCGGCGCGCACGTCCACTTTGGGCGTGGCATAGCCGCTTTGGGCGTCGAACATCTTCTGGAAAGTCTCGACAGGCGTATCGCAATGGGTCGCCATCATCTCGGCGGCGATTTCTGAAATCAGCCGGTAACGATCACGGTCGTAGGCGTTGGCATTGAATTCCAGGCCGGTCTGCGCGGTGGCTTGAAGTTTGCGCGCGAGCGCCCATAAGCGCGGATCTGCAGTCATGCTGGCATCCTGTCGGAAGAAATTCGGCGTAGCAATCAGAAGAATATTGTTCACCAGGCACAACCCGTGGCAAATTGTCGCGGCGATTCCCAGGAGTACTGGACACTATTTTGAACCGGGTTCGTCTAAACGCCGTGATTAAAACCATTTTTGCGCTTCTTGTTTTACAGTTTTTTTCCATTGAAACCACGCAGGCCGGCCTATGGCTGACGAACGGCTCAATGTCCACCCCGCGTGTAGGACACACGGCGACCCTTTTGCAAAATGGAAAGGTACTGGTGACAGGCGGTTTTACGAACAGCACAGCCATCGACAGCGCGGAATTATATGACCCAGCCACCGGCAGCTGGATGCCGACCGGTTCATTGAACACGCCGCGTTACGGGCACACAGCGACGTTGCTGCACGACGGCAAGGTCCTCGTGACTGGGGGGTTTAACACCGATTACCTGACCGGCGCGGAATTGTATGATCCCGCGACCGGAGTTTGGACGCCGACCGGTTCGCTCAATGTCGCCCGCTACGGTTTTACAGCGACGTTGCTGCGCGACGGAAGGGTCCTCGTCGCGGGTGGAACCAGCGACGCAACGAATACCCTCACTGCCGAGTTATACGATCCCAATTCCGGATTGTGGACTGAAACTGATGATATGAACGAAGGCCGAGTCGCGCATACGGCGACGTTGCTGCCGGACGGCACCGTTCTCGTCGCGGGTGGTTTTAGCAATGACGGCACCAGTCTTTTCAGCATGGAAATTTATGATCCTTCCACAAGCGCATGGACACCAACCGGTTCCATGAACGACGCGCGTGCCGGGCACAGCGCCACGTTGCTCCCGAACGGGCAAGTGTTGCTGGCCAGCGGCAGCTCCAGTGAGAGCAGTTTTCTAACCAGCGCGGAGCTGTATGATCCAGGAACTGGAACAAGCACACCCACCGCCGCGATGAATAACGGAAGGCTCAGTCACACAGCCACGCTTCTGCCGAATGGCCAGGTTTTGGTTGCCGGCGGCATGGTGGATATCAATGGAGACACAACCGCCACAGCGGAAATTTACGATCCCATTGCGGGAACGTGGACGCTGACAAGTCCACTTGCGACCGCGCGCTCCTCGCACACGGCCACGTTGCTGCCGAGCGGCAGGGTTTTGGTGACGGGCGGAACGGTCGACGATACCAATGCAGGCCTTTCCAGCTCGGAGTTGCACGACTCAACGATCAATCCAATAACCGGGACGTGGACAACCACCGGTTCAATGAGCATCGCGCGAGAGAGCGCCACGATGACCTTGCTGCCGAATGGAAAAGTGCTGGTTGCCGGAGGTCAAGGTGGTGGAGGGAATTACACTGCGACCGCGGAACTTTATGATCCGACAACTGGCACGTGGACGAATACCGGCTCGATGAACACAGCTCGCTTCCAGCACGCGGCGGTCTTGCTGCCCAACGGAAAAGTACTCGTCGCGGGAGGCGTTGGGGACATTACGTTTCTCTCACAAGCGGAATTATATGATCCCGCGACGGGAATCTGGGCGCCAACGGCCTCAATGCACGCGGGCCGGACCGCACCGTCGGCGACATTGTTGCGCAATGGCAAAGTGCTTGTAGCAGGCTACAGCGGAACCGGAATAAGCGCAGAGTTGTATGATTATACCACGGGCACCTGGACAACGACCGGAAATATGATCACACCGCGCAGTTTTCACCACGCGATTTTATTGCCCAACGGCAAAGTACTCGTGGTTGGTGGCGAACAAAGTTCCGGCCAACTGTCCAGCGCGGAGTTGTACGACCCAATTACAGGAACGTGGTCGGATGCCGGTTCCACGACAGCGGCCATTGGCGTTTTTGCAGCCGCGATTTTGCTTCCCAGCGGCAACGTGCTCATGGCCGGCTCGGATACCAACGGCTTGCCCGTCTCGGAATTGTTCAATCCAACAACCGGTCTTTGGTCAACAAACACACCACCGAATGGAAGCCATTTTGATCCCACTTTGACACTGCTTCCGAATGGAAATGCGTTGCTCATCGGAACCGGCGGAAGTCCCGAAACCTATGACCCCACCACCGGGACGTGGACCATCGATGCCAATCTCAACCAGGATCGATATGATCATCGGGCCGCTTTGTTGCCGGACGGGAGACTGCTCGTCGCCGGAGGATATTACATGAGCGGCCTGGCCAGCGCGGAACTCTATGATGAAGGATTGGGCTTTAGCAATGCGTGGCAGCCGCAGATTCTCTCCGCAACTTCGCCACTGAATCCGGGCGGCAGCCTGACGATCGGCGGTGAGGGATTTTGCGGGGTTTCGGAAGGCTCGTTTGGCAGTTCGCAAAGTTCTCCGGCCAACTATCCGCTCGTTCAACTGCGCACAATCGAAGGCGGCCAGACGAAATTTTTGCCGGCGAGTGATTGGTCGAGCAATTCGTTCGCGTCCCTGCCTGTCTGGAATTTCCCGCCGGGTTACGCGTTGGCGACGGTTTTCGTGAACGGAATCCAAAGCACTTCCAGCATTGTGAATATCAGTGTCCCCACACCGGCCATGACACAATTGGCAAACCCGCAGCGCCTGGCCGACCAGTCCATTCGATTCACGTTCAGCGATAATCCGGGCGCAGTGCTCGGCGTGCTGGCCACGACCAATCTGACGCTGCCCTTGACGAATTGGACGCCGCTGGACGGTGTTACGGAAATTTCGCCGGGGCAATTTCAGTTCACTGATCCGCAGGCCGCGAATTACAGCCAGCGCTTCTATGTGCTTTTTGCACCATAAAAAACGGCGCGGATAGAGGACCGCGCCGTGATTCCGCCCCGAGATTTTAGAAGTTGATATCAAATGCAACGCTCACGGCATGGCTTTGCACACCAAGAAATTTTAGATGATCGCTGGCGGCGCCCTGACCGTCCGCTTGCCAGTCCGGGCCGGTCGTCGCGAGGTAGTGGTATTCCACGCCGACGCCGATGTCGTCGGTGATAGCGTAGCGCAGGCCCGCAAAGGCCTGCCAGGCCCACACCCAGGAGGCATCGCTGCCGTGTACGTCGATGCCGTTCAATTCAATATGATGTCCGATGCCAATGATCGAGGCCGCGCCGCCCGCGCCACCGCCGATGTAAGGCGTCACGGGAAATTTGCCGTGCGGTATTTGCAACCGCAGGTTGCCTAAAAGCGGAACATTCGACAGCCGGGCATCGCCATCAATGGTGGCGCCGGTGATGGAGTTAATCGGGTTGATGTTGAGGCCTGTTTCGCCTTCGACTGAAAGCCAGTCCGTGATTTTGTAACCACCGAAAAAGCCAAAGCGGGCGCCGGGATTGAGCGACACCTTGGTGCCGGGATTGACGGGGCCGAAAAATTCTTTGACGCGCGTGTCACCCGTTATGAGGCCGCCGGCATCCGCGCCGATGTAAAATTTTGAGTTCTGTGACCAGACATACTGATCCGGACTTGTGCTGACGGTGTTCGGCGTGTTCGGCGGCACAACGACCGGAGCCGGCTGTTGCGCATACGCCGATGTAAGACAAAATGCGCTTGCGCACACGCCCGCCCAAACTGTTGAGTGACCAATCTTTTTCATAGATAGAGTTCAATACATGACCTCGCCTTTGGAATTCAATTCCATTTTGGGAGATCAACCTGTTGTTTACTTCATCGCGCGACTCCTGCCGCGGCGACAACAGATGGACGCGGAGAGCGGTGAGTCTATTCACGACAATGTTGCCAAATTTCCTTTGTTGGAACCTTGCTGTGAAATCGTTTAACGCCTCGCCGACCGCCGGTCGGCGAAACAGCAGGCTGCCAGCCTGCGCTACGTTTGTAGCTCGCCCATGCATTCGAGAAAATTTCAAGTTTGATAGGCATCCATCCCGACGCAGGTGCAGACCGGGTTGCGGTCGCCGAAGACGTTGTCGATGCGGCCGACGTGCGGCCAGAATTTGTGTTCGTGCAGCCAGTTGGCCGGAAACGCGGCCTGCTGGCGCGAATACGGTTTGGTCCAATTGTCCGAAGCGATCATATCCGCGGTGTGGGGCGCGCCTTTGAGCAAATTGTTCTGCTTGTCCGCCGCACCGGATTCGATGGCCTGGATTTCCGCGTGGATGCTGATGAGCGCATCGCAGAGGCGGTCCAGTTCGGCCCGCGATTCGCTTTCGGTCGGCTCAATCATCATTGTGCCGGGGACGGGCCAGGAAATTGTGGGCGCATGAAATCCATAATCCATCAAGCGCTTGGCGACATCTTCAACGGTTACGCTCTTGAATGCGCGCAAATCCAGAATGCATTCGTGCGCCACGAACCCGCCGCGGCCTTTGAAGAGCACGGGGAAATATTGATCGAGCCGGCGCGCAATGTAATTGGCGTTGAGGATGGCGTATTTGGTCGCCTCGGTGAGACCGGCGGCACCCATGAGCGCGATGTAAATCCAAGAGATAATTAAAATATTCGCGCTGCCCCACGGTGCGGCGGAAACGGCGCCGATGGGATTTTCGCCGCCGAGATTCACGACCGGATGGCCGGGGAGAAATTCGACGAGATGCTCAGCGACGCCGATGGGACCCATGCCCGGACCACCGCCGCCGTGCGGGATGCAGAAGGTTTTGTGCAGGTTCAAATGGCATACATCCGCGCCCATGTCCGCCGGACGGCAAAGGCCGACCTGTGCGTTCATGTTCGCGCCGTCCATATAAACCTGTCCGCCGTTCGCATGAATGATTTCACAAATCTCCTTGATGGTTTCCTCGAAGACGCCGTGCGTGGAGGGATATGTGACCATCAATGCGGCAAGATCGTTTTTGTGCGCTTCCGCCTTCGCGCGCAAATCGGCGAGGTCCACATTGCCATCCTTGTCGCAAGCGACGGCGACGACTTTCATTCCGGCCATGACGGCGCTGGCGGGATTGGTGCCGTGGGCGGAGGTCGGGATGAGGCAAATGTTGCGATGCGTTTCGCCGCGATGCTCGTGATAGGCGTGAATGACGAGCAGGCCGGCGTATTCGCCTTGTGAGCCGGCATTGGGCTGCAAAGAAATTCCCGCGAAGCCGGTAACTTCGCCGAGCCACTCTTCGAGCTGCTTAAAAATCACCTGATAGCCTTTGGCCTGCTTGAGTGGGGCGAAGGGATGGAGCTTTCCGAATTCCGGCCATGTGATGGGGAGCATCTCGGCGGCGGCATTCAGCTTCATCGTGCAGGAGCCGAGCGGGATCATCGAAGTCGTGAGCGAGAGGTCGCGCGATTCGAGCCGCTTGATGTAGCGGAGCATTTCGGTTTCGCTGTGGTAGGAGTTGAATACTTTGTGGGTGAGGAAGGTCGATGTGCGAGCAAACGCGTGTTCCGTGTTCCGTGTTCCGTGAATCGGGCTTGTCGCCAAATCTTCAACTCGAAATTGAATATCGCGATCAGGCGCAAATGCCTGGAGCAGTCTTTCAATGTCAGCAACGGATGTTGCTTCATCGAGCGAAATCCCGACGGTTTTTTCGTCGATAATGCGCAAATTAAATCCCAAGGTTTCAGCATTTTGCGCAATCACCCTGCTACGGACATCGCCAAGGTTGATTCGCAGTGTGTCAAAGCAGGAGGTGGATCCAATCTTGAAGCCCAGTTTTTCCAAACCTCGCGCGAGCACGCCGGTTAGTGCGTGCACTCGTTCGGCAATCTTCTTCAATCCCTCCGGCCCGTGATAGCACGCATACATCGAGGCGATGTTGGCGAGTAGCGCTTGCGCGGTGCAGATGTTGCTGGTGGCTTTTTCGCGGCGGATGTGTTGCTCGCGGGTTTGCAGGGCGAGGCGCAAGGCGGGTTTGCCACGCGAATCTTTGGAGACGCCGACGATGCGGCCGGGCATGTGGCGTTTGAATTCGTCTTTGGTGGCAAAGAAGGCCGCGTGCGGGCCGCCGTAGCCGAGCGGCACGCCAAAGCGTTGCGCGCTGCCGACGGCGATGTCCGCGCCGAATTCGCCGGGCGGTTTCAACAGAGTCAGCGCGAGCAAATCGGTCGCGACGGTGACCATCGCGCCGGCGGCGTGGGCTTGTTCAATAAAACCGGAGTAATCGTGAATGGCGCCGTAGGTATCGGGATATTGAACGAGCGCGCCGAAGACCTTTTCGGTGAATTGGAAATTCTCGTGGCTGCCGACCACGACCTCGATGCCCAGCGCTTTCGCGCGGGTTTTGACGACGTCGATATTTTGCGGGTGGCAATCTTCGGAAACGAAAAAGATGTTGCGTCCATCTTTCAAAGCGTGACACATGGTCATGGCTTCGGCAGCGGCGGTGGATTCATCGAGGAGCGAGGCATTGGCGATGTCCAAGGCGGTCAGATCGGTGACCATCGTTTGGAAATTGAGCAGGGCTTCGAGGCGGCCCTGAGAAATTTCCGCCTGGTAAGGAGTGTATTGGGTATACCAGCCGGGATTTTCCAAAATGTTGCGCTGAATGACGGCGGGTGTGATGCAATCGTAATAGCCCACGCCGATGAAGGAGCGCGCAACCTGGTTTTGCCCAGCGATGTTCTTCAGTTCCGAGAGCACTTTGTATTCGCCGCGGCCGGCGGGAAGTTGGAGTGGTTGCGGTAACCGGATTTGTTTCGGAACGGTATCATCGATGAGTGCGTCGAGGGTCGGGCGACCCAAAAGGGAGAGCATTTCCTTCGTTTGGGCGGCGTCGGGTCCGATATGGCGGCGGGGAAATTGGTCGGGATGGGCCAGAAAATTGGTTTCCGAATGCGATGCGGCGGCGCGGGGCGCGGCGGGTTTTTTATTGGTCGTTTCCAAAACAGACATGCGTGGAAAGTAGGTCGCAACGGCGGCAAAGCAAGCGAGATTTTTGCCAACCCTCGAGGCCGAATTTTTTGCAATCAAAATCATAGAATCCACTCGCTTAATAGCGGGCTTGAATTCAGGCCGTGGGGGGGTACTTCAACCTGGTTCAACTTGGTTCAACCTGGTTCAACTTCGTGTAATTTATCTGGATGAGAGATATCCCCGGACACGAATATGGAATAATGATGGTTTTGGATTTTTTTCATCGCATTTTCCCTTATTGACCTTCCTTTCATTCACTCCTTGCGGGTATCTAACCACGCCTAGAAAACTATTCAAGGACGTTTTGTTTTTTCTCCAGGGCCGACGCATTAAAACAACCATTCATTCGGGCAGTTTTTCACTAATCCCGGGGCTTTAGCCTTATGAAAGACGCGGTTACCGAACGCGAGCCGTTCTAATTTTAACGGCAGAAATGATTTGCCTGCCCTCAAACACCGGGCTAAAGCACTGGTGTTAATGAAAGCGGAATTTTGATGTGTCACCCTGTTTTTTCCCAGGGAATTTTCGATAAAATTCCGCGGAAGAAATATTGCGTAAGAGGTGGTTCAAGAGTATCTTTGGCAGGTTAGAAATGGGAATCCCGAAACCGCAATATATCTGGTTTCCCCTTTTATTTCCATACAACTAATGGTGCTTTTTGACCGAAACAAAAGGTTGTGTTGGAAGGGTATTTTTTCTAGAATTTTTGTTACCGAAAAGCGGGACGGCCGCATGCCTCATCCCCAAGAATTTTATGCCTGAAGAACACGTTTTAGAAGCCGAAGAAAAGTCACAAAACAAGCCCGATTCTCCTGAAAAATACGACAGCTCCAAGCTCGGAAAACTTGAGGGGCTGGAAGCCGTTCGCAAGAAGCCCGGCATGTACATCGGCGGCACGGACGAACGTGCGCTGCACCATTGCGTGAGCGAAGTGCTCGACAATTCCGTGGATGAACATCTGGCGGGGCATTGTGATCATATTGAGGTGTCGATTCATGTCGATGGCTCCATTTCCGTCCGCGACAATGGCCGCGGCATCCCGGTGGACATTCATCCGGTTTATAAGATTCCGGGTGTCGAAATGGTGCTGACCACGCTTCACTCCGGCGGCAAATACGGCCAGGGCGGTTATAAATTCTCCGGCGGCACGCACGGTGTCGGCGCAAAATGCGTCAATGCCGTCAGCGAATGGTTTGAGGTCGAAGTCTCGCGCGATGGCAAGGTGCATCAGATGGAGTTCGAGCGCGGGAAGACGATCAAGAAACTGGAAGTGATCGGCACAGCCAAGGGCACGGGCACGTTGATTACGTTCAAGCCGGACCCGGAGATTTTCCGCGAAACGGTTGAGTTCAAGGCGGACATTATTTCGCAACGGTTGCGCGAGCTGGCGTTTTTGAATTCCGGCCTGGAAATCACTTTCCTGGACGAGCGCAAGGCCGAGGCGAAGCCCGAACGCTATTTTTACAGGGACGGCGTTGAGGAATTCGTGAAGCAGCTCAACAAAAACAAAGAGCCGCTGCATCCCAAGCCAATTTCATTCCGCAAAGAGACGAAGGAAAAACTCGACGACAAACAAATCGAGGTCCACGTGGAAGTCGTGATGCAATACAACGACAGCTACAACGACCAGGTGCTTTGCTACACGAACACGATTCACAATCCGGACGGCGGCACGCATCTGGTCGGCTTTCGCAGCGCGTTGACGCGGGCCATCAATCAATACGCCAAGTCGAACGAATTGTTGAAGGACAAGGATCCGCAGATCACGGGTGATGACGTTCGCGAAGGTTTGACGGCGGTGATTTCGGTGAAGCACAGCGATCCGAAATTTGAATCGCAGACGAAGGTGAAATTGCTTTCGCCCGAAGTGGAACGCATCGTCGGCTCGGTGACTTATGAAGGATTGATGGCGTATTTTGACGCCAATCCGCCGATTGCCAAACGCATCATCGACAAAGGGCTGAACGCCGCCCGTGCCCGCGAAGCGGCGCGCAAAGCGCGCGAAGCCGTGCGCAAGAGCGCGCTGACCGGCGGTGGTTTGCCTGGAAAACTGGCGGACTGCTCGGATCGCGATCCGGAAAACACCGAGTTGTATATCGTGGAAGGTGACTCAGCCGGCGGCTCGGCCAAGCAAGGGCGCGATCGCAAGTTCCAGGCGATCCTGCCGATTCGCGGCAAGCTGATTAACGTGGAAAAAGCGCGGCTCGACAAAGTTCTTCAGAACAACGAAATCCGCACGATGATTACGGCCATCGGCACCGGCATCGGTGACGGCGAAGGCGAAGGCGCGTTCAACCTTGAGAAGTTGCGCTACCACAAAATCATTATCATGACCGATGCCGACGTGGACGGCTCGCACATCCGGACGTTGTTGCTGACGTTTTTCTACCGACAGATGCCGCAACTGGTGAAGCAGGGTTTCGTTTACATCGCGCAACCGCCGCTTTACAGCATCACGCGCAAGAAGAAGACGGATTACATCGATGACGATGTGCAGCTCAACCGCATCCTGCTCCAAAACGGGGTTGAGGAAGTGAAGTTGAAAGTGTTGTCCGACGGCCACGAGGTCACGCCGAATCAATTGGAGGAAATTCTTTCGTTGCTCGAATCGCTGGACAAGCACGCGACTTATATTCGCCGGCTGGGCGGTGATTTCGCTGATTATGTCGAGAAGCGCGGGAAGGACGGAATGCTGCCGCAGTTCATGGTCAAAGTACGAAACGGCAATGACGAAACGGTGCATTATTTCCTGACCAACGAGGAAGTGGAGACCTTCAAGAGCGCGAACAACGATTTGTTTGGCGTGGATACTGAAGTGGAACGCCGCAAGGACGGGCCGATCCGCCGCGCAAAGCTCTCGCACCTGCACCTGGAGAGCAAGGCCATCGGCGACCTGCTCGCCAGGTTGAACAAGAAAGGTTTGGCGGTGGATCATTATGCCGCGCAGGACAAGCCGCTGTTTGAATTGATCGAGGGCGAGGGCGAACGCGCGAATGTGACGCCGCTGTTTTCGATTCCGGAAATTTTGTCCGCGGTGAAAGCGGTCGGCAAAAAAGGCATCCAGATGTATCGCTTCAAGGGCCTGGGCGAAATGGATGCGAAGGAGCTTTTTGAAACCACGATGAACCCGGTGAAGCGCAAACTGCTGCGCATCGATTTGACGGACGCCGTCGAAGCCGAGGAAATGTTCGTGAAACTGATGGGCGA
>Ga0335085_10015449_pt1 | contig 11076 bp, 10 predicted proteins | sample Lox_Sample_45_FD_206712 | JGI IMG/M metagenome (GOLD analysis project Ga0335085, IMG submission 206712) | Soil microbial communities from Loxahatchee National Wildlife Refuge, Florida, United States - Lox_Sample_4.5 | ecosystem: Environmental > Terrestrial > Soil > Wetlands | place: USA... | reverse complement strand
CGCTGCTCGAAAGGATTTTCTCTGATATGAGTTATGCGGGGATGGAAGCGATTGAGCTAATGCAGGAAGCGCTCGGGCATCCGGATTCGGTCGAGCGCATAGGGGCGCTGTCACACAAGTACTCCCTGCCCGTACTTGGCACGTCATTTGGGGCCGATATGTGGGACAAGTCGAAACACAGTGCTATCCTCGAACAGGCTCAAACGACTATCACGCGCCTTCAGGAACTGGGCGGAAGAACGTTCGGGACCTCCGTTGGCGCGCCGCCGCAAAAGAAGACTCCGGAACAACTCGACGCCCAAGCGGAAATCCTGCGCGAAATCATCACGTTTGGAAACGAGCACGGCGTAGTTCTGAACCTGCACAACCACACCTATGAAGTCCGCGACGACGAATATGACCTGAAGGGGACACTGGCCCGCATTCCCGATGCGAAACTCGGTCCAGATGTCAATTGGCTGGCGCGTGCCGGCATCGACCCCGTAGGTTTTATCCGCAGGCACGCCGATCACATTGTCTTCATGCACCTGCGCGACCAAAAAGCCGACGGCACCTGGCCTGAGGCCATGGGCGAAGGCGTCACAGATTTTGTTGCCATCGGTAAAGAACTCCACAAAATCAATTATTCGGGCGATGCGGCCATTGAACTTGCGCACGAGAAGAACTTCAAACTAACACGCCCCTTGCGCGAAAGCCTAAAGATGAGCCGCGAATACGTTCGGCGAACCATGGGCTATTGAGGCGCAGAAAGAATTGCCAGCCTGAATTTGATGCATATCAAATCTCGCCACTTACCCTGCCAAGTCATCCCCGCTGGCCTGACTTTCTGGGAATCTGCCTGCACCGGCCGTGTCCCTTCGGCAAGGGTGCGTGACTTGAGCTGACGGAAGTTGCTAATGTCTGTCCATTGCCCCATGGGGCGAGGAGGGCGGACGATGGCCAGCGCGATTCCTATTATTCCCCGTGACATGCGGAAGGTTTACCGGCGTTTGCAGCGCTGGCGGAGTTCGCACGCTCGCCGCGTGCCGATTCCGGAGCCGTTGTGGGCGGCGGCGGGAGAAGTGGCCCGCGAGCATGGGATCAACCGTACGGCGAAAGCTCTACATCTGGAATACGGCAAGCTGAAGGAGCGGGCGGAGGCTCCGGAGCCGGGGAGGAAGGTCGTGAAGAAGGCGAGGTCAGCGGTTCTCCGTCACGCACGGCCGTCCGCCTCGCCGACATTTATGGAGCTGATTACACCGCGGCCTGGCAGTGCTGCCAGCGCCGTGGTGGAATTGGAAGGGCGGCGGGGCCGGATGAAGATCGAGTTCAAGGGTGTGGGCCCGGCCGAGTTGGTGGCTCTGAGCCGGACCTTGTGGGATGACGGGGCATGATTCAGATTAATGGTAAGGAGCCGATAATGCGAAGGAGAGATCTGCAGAGCAGCAAAGAGAGTACTTACCGGTCAACTTGCTTACGACAATGGGCAGTGTGCACTCTGGGAGCATTTCACCTGGAGGTGTACATGTCGGATATTTGCTTCAACCACGAGACGTGGATTTCGAAACTTAAGGATCACCTGGGACAGGAACGATACGCTCCGAGGACGGTCAGCCGAGGTATGGCGGTGGCTCGCCATTTCCTGGCATCTCTCGAAAAGCAGCACGTTAAGGTCGACACTACGCGGCCAGCGAATGTCGAACAGTATTTGCAGGAGGCACGACGGAGATATCGCCGGCGCCACGGTCATTCACCTGACTACAAAGGTTGGCGCGGGGTACAAACCAGTAGCATCCACATGCTTTTACGATTGGCCCAAGGCCAGTGGCCACCGATATTGGTGGCCACTACGCCTGCTCAGAGGTTGCAACAGGATATCTGCGGGGAGTACGCACAGTGGATGAGCGGCTTGCGCGGGCTCTCCCAGGTAACGATTTCTGATCGCGGTGCCGAAGCACGACGTTTTCTTGACTGGCTGGGACAGCGTACTGCCCGAGGGGAGATTGCCAACCTTGTTCTTGTCGATGTGGACGCTTACGTGAAGAATCGGGCAAGCTCCCTGTGCAGGCGTACGCTGAAGGGGTTCGCCACCAACATACGAAGCTTTCTGCGGTGGCTGCACATGACAGGGCAAACCACCCGCGATCTTTCATCCACGGTGATTAACCCTTCGTTTCATGCGTTCGAAAGTATTCCTTCTGCCCTTCGAGCCCAGGAGGTGCGGGAGGTTCTGGCGGCGACGCGAAAGGATTGCACGCCGAAAGGAATACGCGATTACGCGATCCTGATGCTTCTTTCCACGTACGGGGTGCGGGCGGGGGAGGTGGTGGCGCTTCGTTTGGATGACATCGATTGGCGCAAGGAGGTCATTCGCATTCGGCACAGCAAGACGGGCTCTACATCCTATCTGCCGTTACTACCTAAGGTAGGTGAAGCGCTGCTGAAATACCTGCAGAAGTCGCGGCCCAGGACGCCTATTCGGGAGATGTTTATTCGGTGCCACGCGCCGTATCGTCCATTCCAAGACGGCTCGAGCCTTTACGGTCTTGTCCAGTGCCGGCTCGGAGCCGCCGGGGTGGTTCCCACAGGCAAACGCGGCCCTCATGCCTTTCGTCATGCCCGCGCCGTAAGCATGCTCCGTGCGACGGTGCCGGTGAAGGAAATCGGCGATGTGCTGGGTCACCGCGCGGCAGATTCAACATGGGTTTATCTGAAGCTGGCGGCGGAGGACCTGCGCGCCGTGGCCTTGGAGATTCCGACGGAGGTGAAGCCATGAAAACGACAGCCATGTCGATGGGCGCAACACCACAGAATTACGTCGGAGCGGCGCTGGAAGCTCTGCGGCCCGCGCTGCGCTTCGGGAGTTTTCTCGGCCCAGTGATGCGCGAGGATGTGGTCCTCAGGCAGGCCATGGGCTACCGCTATACCACGCAAGAGAAACGGTACCTCCGGCTGGACCGATTTCTTCAGGGTCGGCCGGATCTCTCGGGTCGCCCCTTGACGGTGTTGATTCGCGAATGGACCAACACACGACCCGGCCCGCAGCAGGCATTGGAATGCCACCTGACGGGCAGAGCCCTTTCCAGGGCGCTGTCTCGCATCGATCCGACCGTCGAGAACATTCCCTGGGATAGGCGGATCAAGCAGGAAGCGCACCTACGGCACCGTCGGCCCTACATCTTCAGCGAACAAGAGGTTCGGTGCTTGCTGGCGACAGCACTCAGCTTTCCCTCTCCACAATCACGCTTACGGCCGCACACAGCGCACATGATGCTGGTGATGGCCTACTGCGCCGGTCTCCGCATCGGCGAAATCGTGCGGTTGAATCTGGAAGACTTCGACGCGAATGATCGGAGCATCGAGATCCGCGGCACCAAGTTCTTCAAGTCTCGGCGCCTGCCGCTCTCGGACAGCGTGGTTGCCGCATTTCAGTCATACCTCGGCGCTCGCCAACAGGCGGGGGCACCGACAAAACCGGATTCCCCACTGTTCTGGCATCCCCGGCCAGCCGGCCGATACTCGTACTCGAGGGGTAGGGATCTGCTCGTCCGTGTCCTGCGGCGCGCGGGACTCAAACCGGTGACAGGACGCAGGGGGCCCCGCATTCACGACTTGAGGCACGCCTTTGTCGCAAACCGTATGCTCTTGTGGTACCGCGAAGGCGTAAATCCCCAATCGCGCCTCCCTTACTTGGCTACATATCTTGGGCACAAGGACATCAACTCGACGCTGGTGTATCTCACCATCACTCAGGAACTGCTTCATCAAGCCTGTGAGCGATCTCGCATGCGTGGAGCCCGCATCCTGGGAGCTTCGACGGAAGGAGGCAGGGCATGAAACCCACCCCGTTTCCTCAGTTGCTGCATGTCTTCTTCCACGAGTGGCTGGCCCAGCAACGCAATGTCTCCCATCACACCGTGCTGTCCTATCGAGACAGCTGGCGGCTGTTTCTCCGCTTCGTAGCGGCGCAAAAGGCCAAGTCCGTTGCCAAGCTGAGTCTGACCGATCTTACCGCCGAGGAAGTTCTGGCGTTCCTGCAACACGTCGAACAGGTACGCAAGTCCTCGATTGGTACCCGGAACTGCCGATTAAGTGCGCTGCACAGCTTCTTCCGCTTCGTCGCCGATCGCGAACCGTTGGCTGCTGCGCAGTGCGCAGCGGTCCTGCATATCCCTACCAAACAGGCACCTCAACCGGAGGTCTGTGATCTGGACGAGGAGGAGATCGCCGCAATTCTCGCCCAACCGAATCCGTCGAGGATCGAAGGCCAGCGCGATCACGTCCTATTGGCGCTACTTTACAATACTGGCGCCCGGATTCAGGAAGCGTTGAACCTCTCTCCCCAGGCTCTTCGCTTGGAATCACCCTTCCACGTTCGACTGCTCGGCAAAGGGCGAAAAGAGCGGACCTGTCCGCTTTGGTCGGAGACGGTTGAACTCTTGAAGGCTCTCTTGAAAAGACGGCCTCGCGGGCAAGACGAACCCATTTTTGTCAACCGATACGGCGACCCCCTCAAAGCTGCCGGCGTTCGCTTCCAGTTGAAACAGTACGTGGCAGCGGCGATCAAAATGGTGCCGTCATTGGCCAAAAAGCGTGTCTCTCCGCATACTTTTCGCCACGCCATGGCGGCGAGTCTTGTCACGGAGGGAGTTGACGTGACGGTGATTCGAAGCTGGCTTGGCCATGCAAGCCTCGACACTACTAACATCTATGCGCGAGCTAACCTTGAAACAAAACGAAAGGCTCTGGAGAAAGTAGACGGGCCTACCAGGCCCGCCAAACTACCACGCTGGAAGCGCGAGGTGGAACTGCTGCAGTGGCTCGACTCGCTCTGAGCTAAGTCTGTGATTGGGGGCTGTCAAACAATAATCGGAAGGTGGCTCGGGTCGGACACCGACAAATACAGGTGTCCGGCCCCCTTCCTTCGCATTATCGGCTCCTTACCATTAACCTGGGAATGGTCAGCTGACCATTCTCAGATCACACCGCAGATGCGCATCCTGGTGGCGGTGGAAGCGGTGGACGGCCGTAAAGGCATCGATTCGCTGGCGCAGTTATGCCAGGAACGGCTCGAAACGGATCCTTTCTCTGGCTGCTTGTTTGTTTTTCGGAGTCGGCGCGGAACCGCGGTTCGTATATTGGCCTATGACGGCCAGGGGTTTTGGCTCGCGCAGAAACGGTTATCGAAGGGGCGTTTTCGCTGGTGGCCGGAAGGGCGGAATCCGCGCGAGGTGGCGCGGAGCTTGGCGGCTCATCAACTGCAAGTCTTGTTAGCCGCGGGCGACCCGACCGCCACCCGGGCGGCGCCGGCGTGGCGGCCGGTGAGTGTAGTGAGTTGAGAAAAAATGGCGCGAGGCACTTACGTTCTAAATTCTTCTCTACTACGCTCAGGGGCATGGAAGGAGAATTTCGCTATCGGGGCCGGGTGATCACGGCGGCGGAAGTGGAATTTATCCGCCAGTTGATCGCCCAATATCCCCACACCAATCGACGGCAGCTTTCCCTGCGGCTGTGCGAAGCCTGGGGGTGGAAACAGGCCAACGGCGCCCTGCGCGACATGGTGTGCCGAGGACTGTTGCTGGAACTTGCACGGGCTGGGCATCTGGAGCTGCCGTCGGCGACCCATGTGCATCGCAACCCGTCGACGCGGCGCGCGACGCACGGGGCGATAGCCCTGGCTCCCCTCCTGCTCGATATCACTCCTGTGGAAGGCCCGCTGCGGGCACTGCGGCCCTTGGAGTTTCAGCAGGTGCGACGCACGCCGGAAGAGCCGCTCTTCAACTACCTCGTTGCCGAGTATCATCCGCTGGGTTACACGCGGCCGGTGGGCGAGCACCTCAAGTACCTGGTGTATGCGGCGGGACGCCCGATCGCCTGTGTGGCGTGGTCCTCGGCCCCGCGGCATCTGGGCGCCCGCGACCGCTTTATCGGCTGGTCGGCGGAAGCGCGCCGTCGTAACCTTCGCTTCCTTGCCTACAATCCACGCTATCTCATTTTGCCTTGGGTCCGCGTCCCCCATCTGGCCTCGCACATTCTCGGTCAGATGGCGCGCCGCATCGCGGGAGACTGGGAACAGACCTACGGTCACCCCATCTATTTTCTCGAGACCTTCGTCGATCCCGAACGCTATCGGGGCACCTGTTATCGTGCCGCGAACTGGACGGTGATGGGGCGGACGACGGGGAGGGGAAAGAACTGCCCCAACCAGCGGCCCAACCGTTCGATCAAGGAAGTGCTGGGTTATCCGCTCACGCCGCGCTTTCGCCAATTGTTGGCGGAGGGATGAGATGAAGCCGGGCCGCGAGGTCATCGAAGTGAATTTCGGAGAGCTGACCGCGCTTCTGCAGCGGGCGCGCCAGGAGCCCTTGGGAGACGCGGATTGTCAGCGACTGCAAGGCGCGATCCAGGCTTTGAACTACCTCATCGAAATGATCGGCGAAAAGGATACAACCATCAGCCGCTTGCGCGCGCTGTTAGCGAAGCCGAGCACCGAGAAGACGAGTAAGGTGCTGGAGCAAGCGGGGATCAAGGCCCCTCCGAAAAACAGTCCGCCTCCGAACGCGGGGAATCAGCCGAAGCCGGGACACGGCCGCCACAGCGCCCAGGCGTATGGTGGGGCTCGCCGGATCAGAATCGTGCACGCCTCTCTCAAGCCGGGAGACCGTTGTCCGGAGTGCCAGAAGGGCAAGGTTTACGAACAGAAGGAACCCGCTCTGCGCATCCGGGTGGTGGGCCAGGCGCCGATTGCGGCCACGGTCTACGAACTGGAACGTCTCCGTTGCAACCTGTGCGGCGAGATTTTTGAAGCGGCAGCTCCGGCGAGCGTGGGCGACAAGAAGTACGACGAGACGGCGGCGGCGATGATCGCGCTGCTGAAGTACGGCAGCGGGGTGCCCTTTTACCGGCTGGAAGGGCTGGAGGCGAGTCTGGGGATTCCCTTGCCGGCCTCGACCCCGTGGGAGATCGTCGAGGGAATCGCCGCCCCGATCCGGCCCGCTTTCGACGAACTGCTCCGCCAGGCAGCACAAGGCGAGGTCTTTTATAACGATGACACCAGCATGAAGATCCTGGCGCTGGCGAGAGCGAGCCCTCAGCGCGCGGAGGAGGATGAAGAGTCAGGCGCGAAGGAGCGGACGGGATTGTTCACCAGCGGGATTGTGTCCACCCGCGAGGGGCGGCGCATCGCGCTGTTCTTCACGGGGCGGAAGCATGCAGGAGAGAACTTCGCCCGCGTGCTGGCCCAGCGGGCTAGGGGACTCGCGCCACCTATTCAAATGTGTGATGCCTTGTCGCGCAACCTGCCGAAGCTGCCCGAGAAACTGGAAATCCTCTTGGGAAACTGTACCGCTCATGCCCGGAGGCGCTTTGTGCAGGTGACACCCAACTTTCCCCAAGAGTGCCGATTCGTGCTGGAAAGCTTGCGCGACGTCTACCGCTATGATGCGGAGGCCGAGGAACGAGGCCTCACGCCCGAAGAGCGGCTGCGCTTCCACCAGGAGCACAGCCAACCCGTAATGGACGCTCTCCAGGCTTGGTTCCTCGCCCAGTTCGCAGAAAAGAAAGTGGAGCCCAACTCGGGTCTGGGCGAGGCGATCCGGTACTGCCTGAAGCGGTGGGATCGGCTGACGCTGTTCCTCCGCGAACCTAGCGCGCCCCTGGACTCGAACCTCGTGGAGCGCGCTCTGAAGAAATGCATTCTGCCTCGAAAGAATTCTCTATTTTATAAGACCACCAATGGCGCCGAGGTAGGTGACCTGTTCATGAGCCTGATCCATACTTGCGAATTGAATGACGCTAATCCCTTCGACTACCTCACCGAACTGCAGAAACACGTCCCCGAGTTGGCCAAGACGCCGGCGGCCTGGATGCCGTGGAATTATCGCCAGACGCTGCAGCCGCAGGCCGGTGCCAGCAAGGATCCCACTTAGGCCTTACCTGGGGTAGAATGCCTCCTACCTGGCCGAAAACGATAGATTACAGCCAGGTCACTCTACCCTTTGGAAATGAGGCAAAAACGCACGCTAGCGAGACCGAATTCGGGCAGGGTTTTCGGCCACCATTCGAAACCGCCACAAGCGTAGCTTCGCGTGGGGCTCCATGCCGGTGCTTCTACGTAGCACCAACATACCAATCCGGTACAGACCCGTGCCCTGCGGGAATACGCCACTCGCCGAGGTTGGACGATCACCCTGCAGGTCAAAGAAATCGGCTCGGGCGCTTCCCAGCGGGAGAGGCGAGAGCAACTGCTGGAGGCGGCGCGCCGCCGCGAGATCGACGTGGTGTTAGTGTGGCGGCTGGATCGTTGGGGCAGATCAGTAACCGACCTGCTGGCAACCCTGCAAGAACTGGAGCATCTGGGTGTCGGCTTCGTCTCGCTGACCGAAGCCCTGGATCTGACGACACCCGCCGGTCGAGCTATGGCCGCCTTGCTGGCCGTTTTTGCCGAGTTCGAAAGGGAGATTCTGCGGGAACGAGTTCGGGCCGGCCTTGCCCACGCCCGCCAGAACGGACAACGCCTGGGACGGCCGCAAACTGCGTCCCTCCAAGCCGCGCAGGTACGAAAGCTCTACCGTGCGGGCACCAGTAAAGCCGAAATCGCCCGCCGGTTGCAAATCGGGCGCACCTCAGTGCGTCGTATTCTGCAAAATAACGTCCGACCACAAGGCAGCAATCTGGTTCGGTACTCTTGACATGGCGATAATCCAAAGCAAAGAACGAAACGGATTGTGGATACTCGACCCCCCGGTGGGTAGAGAGGATGTTAAATGAAGAAGCCAAAAATGGGGCAGGTGTGGCAAGCGATCAGTTGCATTCTGTGCTTCCTCTTGGCATTGCGAATCACGGACGGCCTCGACGGAACTGAGTTTAGTGGAGGGTGGCTTACAGGGCCGCTGCTCTCGATGGCTGATATGGGAATCCTTCTTTTCGTGCTCGCTTTTGTCGCGACATTCGTGTTTCCGAGGGTCGCTGCGGTGCTCGGACTGGCATCATCACTGCTCTGCTTACCACTTTATCTGTTCTTCATCGCACCAGTCCCATTCAATCAGGTCTTCGGATTTGAGCATCAGTTCAAAGTTCAACCGACTCCGGGCATCCACTTGGAAAAATGGACAGTGACAGGCTTACTCACCCTCGTTCTTACATCTTTCTTGTGCGCTCGCCGAATGGCAGAATGGATTAGGCCCGAGAAACTGCCGACCCACCCATAGGCTGGAGTGGTCCGCACCGTCGGCTCTCCCAAGTGCCGACCACCCCGATCTGCTCTTCATCCTAGTGGTATACCGAGCGCCGGCATTTTCGCTCGATTCCCCACCGACCGCGTTCTCATTTACGCAGGACTGCCGAAAGCTCACGGCACCGGCACTCCTGACGGTGGTGAAGCGGTGTAACTTCCCCGGAATTCCAGCCCCCTACCACCTACGACCTACCCCCAATGCGTGCGGGCCGAGCCGACGAGCAACTTCGGCTTGCCTCGGCGGAGTTGGATGAGTAGCCACACGCCCAGGTACCAGCCACTTCCCAGTGGCGTCGGGCATTAAATTGGCGTCCAAAAGGTAGGCCAGCCCGACTCTCGCTTCTCCAATTGAAGTCGATTACCGAGTCCGCTTAGTGTTCATACGCCCAGTGGTGGGAGCTGGAGTGTCATTGCTGAGGCCGAAGTATCGGGGCTTCGCTGCGCGTGACCCACTTTACGGCATCCACATAACGAAAAAATGTGGGACAGTGCAACCACCGGTTGTCACTTTCCCGATGTGTTAGCCAGAAGATCACCGCTACCGAAAATCCGCAATGTCTTTGTAGCGCCGGCCTTCAGGTCGGCAGTTTGGTCGTTGTCCACAGTGCTGACCTCAAGGTCAGCGCTACACCCAGTTATCGCGACAGGTATTGTAGCGCCGACGTTCAGGTCGGCACCTTTGTTGTTTTCCCATCGTGCTGACCTGAAGGTCAGCGCTACATATCGGCTCGAACCGGCCTCAGCCTCGGGGACGACGCATAGATCGTGGTCTCGAACAGCTTTACGTCATCCTCCACTAAATTTCGGTCCCGGCGGAGCCGTTACACATGCTTCTGCGCATTTCGCAGGCGTCTGAAATTCTTGGCTCCAACAGCGATCCCACACCACCTGTCTACTACAGTATCCTTCAACGTTGAACCTCCCTTGACGGGCCATGTGCAACTCGCGTGTATCGGTTCCCGTGTAGAGCTACACCTTGTACTGCCCATCTTTCGCCCGTTCGGCATTATGAAAGACCTCTTCGAAATCCACATACGGGACGAAAAGTGGAGGAGAGCCCTCGTCCCGTAAGAAACATCAGAAAGCGGAGGGCGCTGATGTAGTCGAGGAGTACCTTAGGATTGCCGCTGACCGACCGAGACTGGCATGGGAAGGTACCCGCCACTGAAAGTGCGTACCTGCTTTCGGACAGTTAGACACTCTCCCAAAAGATTTTCACCTCCCGGCAGGAGAATTTCCCGACGCTTGGGCCTAGTCCATGAATCTTTCAAGGTAGCCTCTTTTCCCCTTGACAAGACAAATAGCCGTGTTATACTAGAATGGGAGGCCAGCGGAGGTTCACGGGCAGTGGGCGGAAGGCGGTTGGCAGTAGGAAGTGGAAAGTAGACGGTAGACAGCAAGCAGTAGGCTGGCTCCTGACTTCTGAGCCGGCTGCTGGTGCAAAGAATGGAAAATTCACGCCTGCGCCCATTGCGGCGGATCATCAACGCACTGGTCAACTTCGAAGTGGGGGCTAACCTAAATAAAGATGTTGAAAAATTACGAGCAAAGCCACTATATGCATGAAAACACAGGAAGAATTGACTACAAGACCGATAATCAATCGGGCTTTTTGGCAGAAAATGCATGATTTCCGCAATATTGGACGACTATCGGTCGGGCTTTTGGGCCGAATATGCGCAGAGCGCGCCATAATTTGTTGCGAATTGGTGCCCTTAGAGCATTTCCATTTATAATGTAGCGTATTGGGCGCTAAAAAAGAAGCCTTGGCAATCGGCGGTGGAAATGGCGTTAAAGGCGGTCCTGGCCGCTCGACATAGTTCCTCTTCCGTGCGCGGAGCGTGGCTGCGCAGGACCTGTTT
>Ga0335085_10015448_pt1 | contig 11077 bp, 12 predicted proteins | sample Lox_Sample_45_FD_206712 | JGI IMG/M metagenome (GOLD analysis project Ga0335085, IMG submission 206712) | Soil microbial communities from Loxahatchee National Wildlife Refuge, Florida, United States - Lox_Sample_4.5 | ecosystem: Environmental > Terrestrial > Soil > Wetlands | place: USA... | reverse complement strand
GTACCCTGGCCGGCGATAATTTTTTCGTCATTGAAGGGCGGCACGATCACATAGCCATGCCTGGCGGCCAGTTCTTCTGCTTTCAGTTGCCGATCCACCCCTGTGGTGCCTGCTAGTATGATCTCCGCTCCCAGGGCTGCGGTTGCCTCGCGCTTGATAGCCGGAGCGGTAGTTGGCATGGTAATAACCGCCTTCGCGCCGAGTGCCCGCGCAGCGTACGCAACCCCCTGGCCATGATTGCCACTGGAGTAAGTGATGATTCCTCTACGGCGCTCCTCCTCCGTGAGAGAAGCAATTTTGTTGTAAGCTCCGCGCAACTTGAAAGCGCCAATGGGCTGCAGGTTCTCGCACTTGAGAAAGAGCTGGCGGGAAGTATGCCCGTTACTATTGTGGATATGCGATTGGACCAGAGGCGTATGAGCGGCTATGCCGCGCACGCGGGATTGAGCCTCGCGAATCTCGGTGAGAGTGACGATAGGGAATCTCCTGGGACATTGTCTCGCGAACCTGCCAGGATCGTCATGCGAGGGGACGATCGAATGTTCTTGCTGTTCAGGCAGGAAAGCGCGCCGTTCAGTTCATCAGCTTGCGCAGGAATTCGTGCTCGTCCATGTGATATTTGAAGGCCTTGTGGCCGTCGATGAAGACCACGGGCACTTCGTCGGTGTATTGCCGCCGTAGCTGATCGTCGCTGTCCACATCAATTTCGCGCCAGGTAAAGCCGCCGCGGCGCTGCAGTTTGCCCAGCGTCTCCTTGACGATTTCGCAAAGATGGCAGCCCTTGCGCGAATACACGACGACTTGGCGAGCGTCTGGCATGGAAAAGAGATTTTATCGTTTCTCCGGCCTACTTTCCAGTTGTGAAAAGCGCAGAAATTCCCGTTGCGGGATAGAATTGCCGACATGCCGAAAGCGATCAACAAACCCCTGGCGGGCAAGGCCGCGCTGATTACCGGGGGAGCGAAACGGTTGGGACGGGCGAGCGCATTGGCGCTGGCCGAGGCGGGGGCCGACATTGCCATCACCTTCCGCAATTCCTCTCGCGACGCCCAGCGTACCGTGATTGACATCTCCAGTTTCGGCGTTCGAGCGGTGGCGGTGCAATGCGATATCACGACTGAGGCGAGCGTGAAGTCAGCGGTAAAAGAGACGGCCAAAGAGCTGGGGGGAATCGATATTCTGGTAAACAACGCGGCCAACTACGAGGCGGCCAAGTTTGGCAGTATTACGCTTGCCCAGTGGGATGCGATTTTTGCCTCGAACACCCGCGGGCCGTTCCTGGTGTCGCGCGAGGCGCTGAAGTTTCTCCGTCAGCGGCGAGGGAAGATCATAAACATGGGATCGCTGGGCGGTCTGCGTCCCTGGGCCGACAACGCCCACTATTGCTCATCGAAGGCAGCGCTGCACATGCTGACGAAAGTGATGGCCAAGGCGCTGGCGCCCGAAATCGCCGTTAATTGCGTGGCCCCCGGCATGATTGACCTGGGGGAAACCCAAGCCAAGAGAGATTTTCTACGGCACATGGCCAAGGTGACACCCATGCGCCGCAACGGCACTGGCGAGGAAATCGCTGCCGCAGTTCTCTTCTTCGCAACTGCCCCGCATTTCATTACCGGACAAGTGTTGGCCGTGGATGGTGGGCTGGTGTTGTGAACCGGATCAGCCGGCAGTTTTTGGGCTGATGGTTGTTTTCACTTCGGAAATGCGATTGGCTGGAAAACCGCCTTGCCGCGCATGTTCGCGGATTATCCCTTCGTCGGGTGCTTCGTACACGCAGTAGATTTTGTCGGCGGTCACATAGCTGTGCAGCCACCGAATCTGCGGTCCGAGGTTCTGAAGAACATCGCAGGATTTTTTGGAAACGGCTTGCAGTTGGTCGGCACTGAGTTGCCCCGCGCCGGGTAGTTCGCGCTCTATCACGTATTGTGGCATTGGCGCCCCCATGAACCGGGGATTGTATCGCAAAAGCAGCGCGCAAGAACCACACGCGGCGGCAGAAGCTTGCGAATAGGTTTGCCTTTGTCCATCTCACCCTTCACACTGTAATGTCCGATCTTGGTCGCTTATGAAAATCGTGTTGGCAATCATGGTGTTGTTATCGGGGTGTTGGGCTTCCGGACAGGAGCCGCGGCCAGAAGATGGCGGTCATGAGATCGAAATCTGGAGCGGCGGTGGCTATTCGGCTCCCGGCGGGACTTCGAACACCGGTGTATGGAACCTGGGCGCACGCTTTGGATGGATCCTGACCCAGCCCCACGGCCCCGGTTTTCTAAAAGGCCGATTTGAATATGCCGTGGATGCGGTGCCTGCGTTCCTCGTCTTTCAGCCCGGCAACACTGCCTACGGGGCGGGCTTTAATCCTCTGAATCTGAAATGGAATTTTGCCACCGCCGGACACGTGGCGCCCTACCTGGAGCTAAGTGGCGGCACTCTGTTTACCAACCGCGATGTCCCCAACGGGACGAACACGGTGAACTTTACCTCCGGTGCCGCATTGGGCACGCGTTTTCTTGGAGATAGCTGGAACTGGAGTATCGAAGTGCGGTACATGCACATCTCCAATGCGGGGCTGGCCGTGCCCAATCCCGGACTAAACACGGTGCAGGTGCGGGTGGGAGTCGGGAAGTTTTGGGGACAAGGAAAAAGGAAACGATGATTCAAATGGAACTTGGCGTCCGGCAAAGGCACGTCTCACCATTGCAAAGGACGTTAACCAGGTTATTTCCCTCCGACTCTGCCTGGTTACGCCGGGCACATACTTTTGGGTTCTTCCGCTGGCATACAATGGGCTTACCATGTAGTGACTGCGGCCTAGGTGGCTGCATCCAATAGTAAGCCCGTCACAATGCTGGAAGGAGTCAGTATGAGAGCGATTCTGCGCGCTTTGTGCGCCCTCCTGTTGTTGTCAACTGCCGGAGCCTGGGCTATGCCGCTGGGCAGTTCGGCCCGCACGGCCATCCCGTCTGACATTCAGCAGATTATTTGTGTGGACTACCGCACTCTGAAGGATTCCGACACTGCTATGGCATTGAAGCAGCAGCTGCTTCCCGAGAATCTCAAACAGTTTGAGGCGGCCCTCAGGGGCATTGGCATTACCCCTGACCAGGACCTCGACCAGCTGGTCTTTGCGTCCTACCGGACCCCCAAACAGGGGGTGAAAGTGGCGGGCATCGCGCAGGGCTCGTTTTCGGCAGCTTCGGTGCTTAAGAAAATGCGTTTGCAGAAGATCCGCCCGGTGAAATATCACGACAGCTTTCTCTACTCCATGCCGGGCGGGATGGAAATGACCTTTCTTGACGACAACACCTTGCTCTTCGGCGAGATGACTTCCATCAAGGGCGCTCTCGATGTCCGCGACGGGGAGAGCACTGCAATTGATTCCAATCAGCAGGTTTCGGACATGATGGCCTCGGTGGAGTCAGGCACGGTGTGGAGCGTACTCGACCAGGATGGAACGCAGAATATGCTGCGCTCGGCATTGGGCGATGCCGCCAAACTGGCCGATTATGACATGGTGAAAAAGCGTGTACTTGGTTCGCGCTACACGATGGATTTTTCCGGCGGCATAAAGTTCGATCTGTCCGTGGCCACCTCGGACTCCGTTACAGCTGCGACGCTATCCTCCCTGCTCAAGGCGGGAATGCTCTATCGCAGAATGACGGCTTCTCCGGTAGAAAAAACGGCTATGCAGGATGTAACCGTGGACTCGGACAGCTCCGATTTGCAGCTGCACTTCAAGAGCGACGATAAGGAATTTCAGTCGCTGATGCGCTCGCCGCTGTTCGCGGCGGTTTCGCATTAGACCACAAGGATGGCGCGATCTTTCTTTGAGCGCGTCGAAGGGCTATTGCCCGGCAAGCTTTTGGCTAGCGCCTTTTGGCTGGGGCCATCGCTTCCCGTTTCTTCCTGGCCCAGCCTTCCTTAAGCACCTGCTGCGCCCGCCCCAGAGCTAAGGAATCGGGGGGAACATCCTGGGTAATGCAGGAAGCTGCCCCCACGTAAGCGCCCTCGCCGATTTTTACCGGGGCGACCAGCGTCGAATCGCTGCCTACAAAAACCCCGTTTCCGATGACGGTCCTGTGCTTGTGCACTCCATCGTAGTTGCAGGTAATCGTGCCGGCGCCGATATTGACTCCCTCGCCGATTTCCGCATCCCCCAGATAAGTCAGGTGGTTAGCTTTGGAGCCTTTGCCCAGGCGGAGCTTCTTGGTTTCGACAAAGTTACCGACGTGCGCCCCTTCGCCGATGTCGCTCTGTGGGCGCAAATGTGAGTAAGGGCCGAGCTGCGCGGAGGCTTCCACACGAGAGTGCTCGATGACGCATCCAGGCTGAACGTGCACGCGGTCGCCAATTTCGGAATCGTGGATGATCGTGTAAGACTCGATGTGGCAATCGCTGCCGATACGCGTTTTGCCATGGAGTTGCACGCAAGCGTGGATGATGGTATCCGCACCCACCTCGACCTCGCTGTCGATGACGCAGGTCTCGGGATAAAAGATGGTCACCCCGTCGGCCATGAGTTGGCGGCATTTTGCCAGACGCAGGCTGGCATCGAGCGCTACCATTTCCGCACGAGTGTTGCTGCCCAAAATCTCGCCCGGAGTTTCCGTCTTGCATGCAATTACTTTGGCTTTGGCCTTCGCCAGAACTCCGGCCATATCCGTCAGGTAATACTCGTTGTGCGCGTTGGTGGTAGCGAGCTTTTCAATATGAGAGTAAAGAGGCCTGACCGCGAAGGCGTAGAATCCCGCGTTGATTTCCCGCAGTTTCTTCTGGGCCGGGCTGGCGGATTTCTCTTCCACGATGGCGGCAACTTCGTCGTCTTTCCCCCGGCGGATAATTCGGCCGTATCCGGTCGGATTCTGCAACTCCGCCGTTAACAGGGTCATAGCGGACTTTTTCGCCAAGTGGAAATCCCGCAGCCGCGCAATCGTCCGCGGGGTAATGAGGGGTGCATCTCCCGAGAGCACGATAACGTGATCGTAACCGGCCAGAACGTCCCGGGCTGCCATCATGGCATGGCCGGTGCCGCGTTGCGGCTCTTGAAGTACAAAGCGGACCCCAGTGTGGGCGACCGCCTCCCGCACCCGCTCGGCTTCGTGCCCGACGATAGCGTAGACGTCGTTCGCCGGAACGATTTGCGCCGCTGCACCGATGACATGTGCCAGCAGTGGCTTGCCGCCGACTTCGTGCAGAACTTTAGGATGTTTCGACTTTAATCGTGTGCCTTTGCCGGCCGCCATAATGGCGACGGCAATACGTGGGGCTCGATGAGCAGCGGTCTTGGGCATTCGAATTAATATACCGTCAGGCGGGTGTCTGCGCGACTAGAGCCAGTAAGTCCTGCGCAACCTGAGCGGTGGCATGGCGGGCTACGCGATCTTCCTCGAGATAATCGCCGGCCACGGGGCACACGCCGAGCTCTTCAATGGGCTGCAGGTCAGCCACGATCTGCGTGGCGCCCTCTAGCGCGTATTTCGCTTTCAATTCGGGCGAGACCTGTGCGCGGTTAATGAAAGCGTAGTCAAAGAGCCGCCCGACCCGCGCATGCTGGTTCAGGGCACGTATGTGATCGGCGGCGGTAAGCCCCAGGCTCTCATTGGCCTGCGTCATCAGATTGCAAACATATACCTTTACCGCCGCTGAATTCACAATTGCCTGCGGAATCCCTTTCACCAAAAGATTCGGAATCAGACTGGTGAACAGCGATCCCGGACCTACCGTGATGAGGTCGGCTCGAGCAATTGCTTCCAGGGTCTGGGGAAGCGGATCTACGTCTGGCGGCAGTAAGAACAGTTCATGAATCTTGCCCTTGCTGGCGGTGATGCGGGTTTCCCCGAGGACCCGGGTACCGTCTTCCATCAACGCCTCCAGTTCCACATTGGACGTGGTGACCGGGTAAATGTGCCCGCGAGTAACCAGAATTTCCGAAGACAAACGCACTGCCTCACTGAAATCGTTAGTAATGGAAGTCAGCGCGGCCAGAAATAAATTGCCAAAGCTATGTCCTTCTAATCCCGAGCCGCGCTCAAAGCGATGCTGGAAGAGGCGGGAAAGCAGTGCTTCGTCTTCCGAGAGGGCCACAATGCAACTCCGGATATCTCCGGGAGGCAGCATATTGAGCTCTTTGCGCAGGCGTCCGCTGGAGCCGCCATCATCCGTAACGGTGACCACGGCGCAAAGCTCGCTGATGAGATATTCCTGATCGGCTGAGGAAGAAAGAGCCGGGGCGCAACGTTCCCCCGGAGGCGCGCAATAGTGCTTAAGACCTTTGAGGAGCGTAGAAAGCCCGGTGCCGCCCCCAATCGCCACCACCCTTAAGCCACGGCTGGCCCGGGGACGGGCACGGAGCCCGGGTATGGGAGGCTGCTCCCGCTGCTTCATGGGGGCGGCCTAGAGCTCCTCTTCGGGAATGGCGTGCTCTGGAGGCATTTCTGCGCTGGGGTCCGGGTAGAGCAATTCCGTAAAGCGCGGATCCTCAGCTAGATTCTGGAAATCGGAATCGTTGCGCGCCTGAAAACGGAGTGCAGGATTCAGCCGGATGGCTGCGTCCAGATTGCGCAACGAATCTTCAAGATGGCCGGTCAGACAATCGAGAGCCGCCATTCCGTAGGCAACATAGTCGGTTCGAGGGGATTGACTGGACAGTTTTTCCAAGTGCTCTCGGGCGGTGACGTAGTCGCCGACATTCATCAGCGAGACCGCATAGTCAAAGTGTTCTTCCACAGTCTTGAACTGGGTGGTGGAGGAGCGCTCCAAATACTGGCTGCAAATATTCAGATAAACACTGGCACGATCAGCCAGTTCTTTGCTGGGACCGGCGCTTACCTTCTGAAGATGGGTTCGCGCCCGGTCGAACTTACGCTCCTGCATGGCGTGCAGGCCAGCTTCGTAGTTTTGCACAGCCTGTGAGAAACGAGGATCTTCGGCAACCGTTTTCTTGGAAGTGGGCTTTTGAGCCATGGGCAAGATTCTTCCTTTTTGCGTCGTAAGTCTACCTTCTTGTTAGAGTTAAAAACTAATCCTTAATGTGTGACTAGCGACTCTGCAAAATGCCATCCAGCGACAATTCGGAGCCGCCCGATCGGATGAACAAAGCGCTCTGTGGAAAACGGCCATCCAGCACTTCAGCGCAACGCAGCTTTGGTTCCTCGACGCCGGGTTGTTCAATATACCCATTTCGCGCTCCATGCATCTTTTCAGTCTATCTCAGCCGCCGAGCGTAACTCTACGGCCTTCCAATCGCCCCGAATGATGCCCTGGCGAATCTGGCTTGCCGTCTTTCCTTTTTTATGTTGCAAGTAAGTGTAATAGAGCTCCTTCATGCAGATGGAGCACTCAGCCCCGTGGGTATTTTCGAAGCAGCTGTGCAAACTTTTGTGTCCCATGCGGTCGCAGTAGCAGTAGCACGGCTGCTGATACAGAACCCGTTCGATTTTCGCCGCTAGCTCATAGGCATGAGTTTGATACGGATACTGCGAATTTTCGCCCCAAAGCTGGTCCTTGGTCAAAAGGGCGGGCAGCTTGGTTCCTCTTGGCGGAGGAGCCTGGTGGAATGCCGGAATGCGCGCTTCTTCCTGCTGGGAGGTTGCCCAGGGCGCGGACAGCGCGAACGTAATGGCGAACAGAAACAAAAGTGTCAGGCCGCGTTTTCGCATTGTTCGGAGTCCTCCGGGGTTTTTATTGTAACCCGAATAGCCCAATATAAGTGCTCCAGGGCATCCTGTCACACTTCGCGAAAAGGGAACTTCTCACCCTGACTGGATGTCGTAAAATGGAAGATGCATGTCTGAGTCGCCGATTCCTGCGCCCGAGCCATTGCCCGGGAAAGCCTCTCCACCGCTTTCACGCAGTATGCCAGGCTTGGTTGCTTGGGTAAGGGATTTGGTGATCTCGCTTGCGGTCTCTGCCTTCGTGATCGTATTCCTCTACCAGCCGGTCAAGGTCGAGGGCGGCAGTATGATGCCGTCGCTTACCAATAAAGAGCGCATCTTCGTCAATAAGTTTGTCTATCGACTGGAGCCGATTGAGCGGGGTGACATCGTCGTGTTCCGCTATCCGCGCGATACCTCCTTGAGCTTTATTAAACGCGTGATCGGCGTGCCGGGAGACCGCATCCGGATTGATGATGGGCAGGTTTACGTGAACGGCAAGCCGCTGGAAGAGGATTACCTTTACCCGGCATTTGTCGACCGGGACCAGTCCTTTCCTGAAACCACCATCCAGCCGCACCAGTATTTCGTGATGGGCGACCATCGCAACATGTCCGACGACAGCCGTGATTTTGGCCCGCTTGACGAAAGCTACATCTACGGCAAGGCTTCGTTTGTATACTGGCCGCTGGGGAAAATGGGCAGAGTGCACTGAGGAACGCTGCTGCCGGCGGAGATTTTCACAGGATTTATTTCTCCCGGCGGTGCCAGATGTATTGGCCGGCCGCCACTTCCTTGCTACAATCTGTAAAATCCACTCCCTGGAGCAAGAATGCAGGCTATCCTTGCGCTGGAAGACGGCAGAGTCTTCCGAGGCAAAGGTTACGGCGCCAAAGGCGAATGTTACGGGGAAGTTGTTTTCAATACTTCCATCACCGGCTATCAGGAAATCTTTACCGATCCTTCCTATTGCGGCCAAATTGTTGTTCTTACCAACCCGGAAATCGGAAATTACGGCACCAACTCTGACGATAGCGAAGCTACTCGCCCCTATATAGAGGGACTGATCGTTCGCGAGTTTTCCAAAGTCAGCTCCAACTGGCGATCGCAGGAAGTCGCGGAAGAATATCTCGAACAGTTCAAGATTCCGGTCCTGTCGGACATTGACACGCGTGCGTTGGTCCGCCATCTCCGCGACCACGGCGTCATGCGTGGGGTGATTTCTACCTTGGAAAGCGACGCCGAAAAGTTGGTTGCCAAGGCCCGCTCGATTCCCAAGATGGATGGCACCGATCTCGCCAAGGTCGTAAGTACTAACCACACTTACGTTTGGGAGACTGGTGAACGCTCACATTTACCCGACGAAGTCGTTGGGGTGAAAGATGAGCCGGCGCGCTTTCATGTAGTAGCTTATGATTTCGGCATCAAACAAAACATTTTGCGCAAGTTGCGCGGCGAGGGCTGCAAGGTTACCGTGGTTCCGGCACAGATGCGGGCCGAGGACGTTTTGGCCCTTAAGCCGGATGGCGTCTTCCTGTCGAACGGCCCGGGCGATCCCGAACCGTGTACCTACGCGGTGGAAAATATTCGCCGACTCATGGGGCGGCAACCGATTTTCGGGATTTGCCTGGGGCACCAGCTCACCGGAATTGCATTGGGCGGGAAGACGTTTAAGCTCAAGTTTGGACATCATGGAGGAAATCATCCGGTCAAGCAGCTCAAGTCGGGCAAGGTCGAGATCACGGCGCACAATCATAATTTTGCCGTGGACCCTGATTCGCTGCCGCAGAGCGAAGTGGAGCTGACGCACATGGACCTGAACGACAACACGCTCGAAGGCCTGCGGCACCGTAATCTGCCTCTCTTCACTGTGCAGTATCACCCGGAGGCCGCGCCCGGTCCGCACGACTCGCATTACCTGTTCAAAGATTTTGTGAAGATGATGGAGGAGTGGAAAAGCTGTGGTCAGTGATCGGTGGTCAGTTGCGGCTTATGCCAGGTTGGTTGTGGCAGCATTCGCGTTTGCTGGTGTCTCTTCAGCACAGAACGTGGGCAACTGGCCGTGTCCCGAAGAGAATCTGCAGCCTAATCTGACGCTGAAAAAGAACGTCCACGTTTGTGGAGTGTTGAAAGATCCTACTGGAGCAGCGTTCGAAACTTCAAAGGTGCTCTTAGGGAAGCAAACCCAGAAGGGGAAGTTTGTAGAGTATCGCAGTGCCCTGAGCGACAAAGATGGGCATTTTGATCTGAAGATAGTCGAGCCCGGAAAATATCGTCTTTTACCTGGGCCTAATCGTGGATGGAAGCAGCCAAAGGGAATTAACTGTGGTGAGTTGTCGGATTGTGAAATAAAGCTCGTATTGGAGCCCAATCCGACAGATATGCCGTTTGCCCAATGTCCGGTCCAATGAACAGCGTGCGGTGCTCAGGTTCTTACCGACAACTGACCGCTGACAACTGATTCTCAAATGCCCAAACGCACTGACATCTCGAAAATCCTGATCATCGGTTCTGGTCCCATCATCATCGGCCAGTCGGCGGAGTTCGACTACTCCGGCACGCAAGCCTGCAAGGCGCTCAAATCCGAGGGCTACGAAGTGGTGCTGGCCAACTCCAATCCGGCCACCATCATGACCGACCCGGAGCTCGCCGACCGAACTTATATCGAGCCCCTGACCCGCGAGTATTTGGAAGAGATTATCCGCATTGAGCGAGAGATGTCGCCCGGCGCTGGCTTCGCCATTCTGCCCACCGTCGGCGGCCAGACTGCTCTCAACCTCGCCATTGAACTCGCCGACGCGAATATTCTCGAAAAGTACAACGTGCAGCTCATCGGCGCCGACATCGCCGCCATCAAGAAAGCGGAAGACCGTCTCTACTTCAAAGACGCCATGCAGAAGATTGGGCTCGACGTGCCCAAGTCTCTTCTGGTGAACAATCTCAAAGACGGTCTCGAGTTCGCCGGGAAGATCGGCTTCCCCGTCATCGTTCGCCCATCCTTCACGCTCGGCGGTTCGGGCGGCGGCATGGCTTACAACCGCGAAGAGATGCTCTCCGTCCTCGCCCGCGGCCTCGATTTCTCACCCGTGCACGAAGCTCTCATCGAAGAATCCGTCCTGGGCTGGAAGGAATACGAACTCGAGGTGATGCGCGACAAAATAGATAACGTCATCATCATCTGCTCGATTGAGAACTTCGATCCCATGGGCGTACACACCGGCGACTCCATCACGGTGGCCCCCGCACAGACGCTCACCGATCGCGAATACCAGGCGATGCGCGACGCGTCGATTGCAGTCATTCGTGAAATCGGCGTCGACACCGGCGGATCGAACATTCAGTACGGCGTCAATCCTGAGACCGGACGCATGGTCGTCATCGAGATGAACCCGCGCGTTTCGCGCTCGTCGGCGCTAGCGTCGAAA
>Ga0335085_10015447_pt1 | contig 11077 bp, 11 predicted proteins | sample Lox_Sample_45_FD_206712 | JGI IMG/M metagenome (GOLD analysis project Ga0335085, IMG submission 206712) | Soil microbial communities from Loxahatchee National Wildlife Refuge, Florida, United States - Lox_Sample_4.5 | ecosystem: Environmental > Terrestrial > Soil > Wetlands | place: USA... | reverse complement strand
ACCATCACGGTCGTGATCTGCATGATGCGCAGAGCTTTCTCGCTCGACTCATGAATTCCGATGATGTTTTTGCGCCAGAAGTAGAGCGTTACCAGGATGGCGAAGCCGGCGGCAAAATATTCAGCGTTAACGTGTGCGTAGGGCAGATGAAAATAGTCGACGGTTTTGTTAAGCAATCCGGCCAGATACAAACCGGCGCTGACGCCGCTGATCGGGCCGGTGAGCACGTAGTCGAAAAGCAGCGCCGAAACGGAAAACTTGGCGTAAACTCCGCCCATTGCTTCGCGAACCACGCGATAAACGCCGCCGCGCACGAACATGCTGCAGCTCTCTATGTAGGCGGCGCGCACCGCATACGAGAACAGCATGATGCCGAGAACGAACCACGGAGCGGATTTTCCGATGGCTGTTTCCGCAATTCCGCCAACGTAGTAGGCCGACGAAGCGAGGTCGCTCAGAACGATCGCGGCGGCTCGCCAGAATGAAATGAACGACAGCATGACCGTCGTTGCGACGACGACTTTAGTTGTGGTTGAGCGGCGGGGCGGGGAATATGAGTCGGACAAAAACGAAACTCCTGGTAACAACGGAGTTCGGACGCGGAACTCAGCCAAACAGGTTAGCATGGAGGACATTGAGGCCTTTAGCATGGAAGCCGTGAGTGGACTCGCCCTCGCCGTTTCCGTTGCCGAGCGCCTTCGCGCTGCTGGATTTGCAGCGTATCTCACCGGCGGATGCGTCAGGGATAAGCTGCTGCATCGCGCTGCGAAGGACTTCGACGTAGCCACCTCCGCGCCGCCCGACAAACTCATGAACCTGTTTCCGGGTTCGGGCGAGGTCGGGGCCCACTTCGGCGTGGTGCTGGTCCGCCAGGGCGATTTGCAGGTGGAAGTCGCCACGTTTCGCAGCGACCTCACCTATCGTGACGGACGCCATCCCGAAGGCGTGCGATTCGAAAGCGATCCGAAGCAGGATGCGCTGCGGCGGGACTTTACGATCAACGCCCTGATGCTCGATCCGGTGACCAATGAGATTCACGATTTTACGGGCGGCCGCGCGGACCTGGCGGCGAAAATGATCCGCGCGATCGGCGATCCGGAGCGGCGGTTTCGCGAAGATCATCTGCGGCTGCTGCGGGCGGTGCGATTCGCGGCGCGGCTTGGATTTGAAATCGAGCCGGTGACCTTTGCGGCAATCCGGGAGTTCGCTCCGTTGATCCACAGCGTTTCGGCGGAGCGGGTGCGGGATGAGATTGCGCGCATTCTCACGGAAGGGGGCGCGCGCCGCGGATTTGAGCTGTTGGATGCAACCGGCCTTTTGACGGAAGTGCTGCCGGAAGTTGCCGCGTTGAAAGGCGTCGCGCAGCCGCCGGAGTTCCATCCGGAAGGTGACGTCTGGACGCACACGCTCATGATGCTGGATGGGCTGTGCAATCCATCAATCACGCTGGCGCTGGGTGTTTTGCTGCACGACGTCGGCAAGCCCGCCACTTTTCGGGTCGCGGAGAGAATCCGCTTCGATGGCCATGTGGAAAAAGGCATCGAAATCGCGCATGCGCTGCTCAACCGCCTGCGGTTCCCGCATCAGGTGATCGAGACCGTAGAAGCGCTGATCGGGAATCACATGAAGTTCATGGAAGTCGCGAGAATGCGCGAGAGCACGCTGAAGCGGTTCATGCGCCAGCCGGATTTCGAAGAGCACATGGAACTGCACCGGCTCGATTGCCTGTCGAGTCACGGCGGGCTCGACAACTACGAATTCGTGCGCAGGAAACAGGAAGAAGTGCCGCCGGAGGAATTGAAGCCTGCGCCGCTCGTGTCAGGCAGGGAACTGATTGCAGCGGGATATCAACCCGGACCCATGTTCGGAACGGTGCTGGCGGAGATCGAAGACGCGCAACTGGAAGGGCGAATCTCAACCGCCGAAGAAGCGATGGAAATGGCGCGGGCGCGGTTCACCGCGGGTCATTGACGCAGGTCGCCCGAAACGATCCTGCCCATCCACTGATCGCGGGTGCGAGTCCAGCGCGCGTCGCCGCTGGTATCGACAGTGGCATGCACGGAGTAATGGCGGACGAGCATTTCGGCGAGCGTGCGGTTTTTTCCGTTGTCGAGATAGATGAGCTTGTTCATCGATAACACGATTTCAAATGTCTTGCCGCGCGGAATATCAGCCACGATGGGCTGCGCCGCATGCTGAACGCCCGGAGGACCGTTGAAGTTGAACAGCGGTTCTTCCGTCCCGTCCGGCGCTCTGAGCGCGAACTGAACGTCGTAAACAGGCCCCCTGGCGGAAGTGCTTCCGAGCGGCAACAAGCACTGCGTGCGCCCGACGTTCTGAAAGACCAGCCGAATCTGCATCGCGGGCGCAAACGCGAGGCCGAAGCGGACTCCGTGGTCGGGCGGTCCCCAGGCGATATTATCCGCGGCGTTCAATGCGAACGCGCAGGCAAGCAACAACAAAACGCGCATGGCTTAGTCGGAGTCGTTCACGGCGATCAGGCGCAGGAGCGGGGCCGACTCCTCTTCCTCCGATGATGACACGTCCTTGAGGCGGCGCTCGATGACGCGTGTGCGGGTGGTGGCTTCGTCCACCGTCTGGGTTGCCTGTTCGAGGCGTTTGCGAATTGTGGACAGGACCTGCGAGTATTTTCCGAATTGCAGCTTCACATCGCCGAGAAGTTTCCAGACTTCGCCGGAGCGTTGCTGAATCGCGAGCGTGCGGAAGCCCATCTGCAGACTGTTGAGCAGCGCGGCGAATGTGGTGGGGCCGGCGAGAACGACGCGGAAATCGCGCTGCAGAGACTCGGCGAGGCCGGGACGCCGCAGGGCTTCGGCATAGAGACCTTCGGTGGCGAGGAACAGAATGCCGAAATCGGTGGTGCGCGGCGGAGCGAGATATTTGGTGCTGAAGGTCTTGGCGCAGGCGCGCACGACCGATTCGAGTTCGCGCGCGCCGGTCTCGACAGCATCGGCATCGCCGCGTTCGGCAGCGGCTGCGAGGCGCTGGTAAGTCTCCATCGGGAACTTGGCGTCGACCGGGAGCCAGACGGGATCGGCGTCCCTGCCGGGAAGCCTGATGGCGAACTCGACGCGTTCGGCAGTTCCGGTGGTGGCAACGTCGCGATCATATTGTTCAGGGGCGAGAATCTGGGCGAGAAGATTTTCCAGCTGCACTTCGCCCCAGGCGCCGCGCGTCGTCACATTGGTGAGAACGCGCTTCAGATCGCCGACGCCGGACGCGAGATTCTGCATTTCACCGAGGCCCTTGTGAACCTGCTCCAGGCGCTCGCTGACGAGACGGAATGATTCGCCGAGGCGGGATTCGAGCGTAGACTGCAGCTTTTCATCGACGGTCTGGCGCATTTGTTCCAGGCGGGCGGCGTTGTCTGTCTGGAGCGAGTAAAGGCGATGGTCGACGACACCGCGGATGGCTTCCATGCGGGACTCAATTTCCTGACGAAGGGCGCGACCATCGTTCGAATGAAGCTGCTGCAGGCGGACGAGGTCGTCGCGCAGGCGCGACTCCATGGCTTCGTGCGAACGGACGCGCATCAGCAGCACGAGGTTTAAGACGAGAAGAACAACAAGCAGGAGTGCGATCAGACCTAAAAACATTTTCGTGACGCTCTGTTTTATTGTACTGCCAGTGGGACGAGGCGGACGGAGGCCCATAACGCCGGGCGGAAGCGGAAAGCCCGGCTCCAACGGCAGACAGAGGTGAAGTAATAGGATGAGGTACGCGAGATGACTCCTTTTCAGGAAGGTTCTGCCCGCGGGTTTTTGCATGAGCCGGGGAGAGTCGCAAACATGGGGATTGTGCTGACCCACGGGGCGGGCGGCAACGCGAAGATGGCGCTGCTGGTACTGCTGGCAGAGGCATTCTGCGCGGCGGGGTATGCGGTGCTGCGCGTCGATATGGCGTTCCGGCAGAAGAAGCCGTTCGGGCCGCCATCGCCGTCGGGCGCGGCGGCGGATCGGGCGAGCCTGGCCGATGCGGTCGTGGCGATGCGGCGGTTAGTGACCCGCAGCGTGGTGCTGGGCGGGCAGTCATATGGCGGAAGGCAATCCACCATGCTTGCGGCTGAACAGCCGGGACTGGTTGAAGCATTGCTACTCCTTTCGTATCCGCTGCATCCCCCGGGGAAACCGGAGAAGCCGCGGACGGAACACTTTCCGAAACTGCACACGCCGTCGCTGTTCGTCAGCGGGACGAAGGACCCGTTCGGGACGATCGCGGAGATCAGGGAGGCGATCCAGCTCATTCCGGCGAGACATGAGCTCATCGAAGTCGCGGGCGCGGGGCACGACCTCGGGGGGAAGAAGTTCGCGATGGCGGCGACGGTGGTGGAGCGGCTAAGGATGCTCTGCGCCGCGTAGGCGGAACATGACGCGGAGAGTGTCGCGCCAGCCGGCGGCGAGGCCGATGCGGGTTACGTCGATCAGCGGAGCCAGAGACTCGATCATGGTTTCCGACGTCGAGTGGAATTCGAGGGCGGGGGCGACGAGAAGGATGCGCGGCGGTTCGCGGCTGATGACGTGTCCGGCGAAATAGCCGAGGCGCTCGAAATCGCCGGCGTCGAGATGTTTGCTTACGCGCATCCAGTAGTCCAGGGCCTGGAAGGGGAGCTGAAGGTCGGCGGTGGCTTTGAGTTCGATAACGACTAAGCGGCCGGTATGGTCGATGCCGAGGAGGTCGATGACGCCGCGATCGCCCGCGGCGAAGACGGGGACCTGTCCATAGATCGGACTGCGGCAAAGCGAAGCGTCGATGGATTCGGGATGGGCGCGCACCTGAGCTTCGAGAAAAGCCTCGGGGCCGTTTTCGAGATGCAGGCGACGGCGTCCGGTGAGTCCGCAGGGCGGCAGCGTGGATTCGACGTTGCCGACATCGCTGAGATCGACGAGTCCTGCGCGATCGCGCGCATCGTAAGCGAAGAGCCGGCAATAGAGACGAACCGGGTCGAGACAGGATAAGCGAAAGGCGGTTTCGCGTTCGTTCCCATGCGGGACATAGAGAAAAAGACGGCCGATGGTGAGGGTGCGCTCGCGGCGGCGGAGGTGGTCGAGCCAGATGAGTCCGGCAGGGACGATGCCGGAGCAGGGGGCGCTGTCGGGTGGAGCGGCGAGGACGGCCACGCCTGTGGCACCTTGTTTGAGAAGTGCGCGCGCGTATGAGGTGGAAAGGCTGGCTTCGAGATTGGCATCGGCGCTGACTTCGACGATCTGCCATTCGGGCCATTCGCGCGCAAGCATGAGGCGGAAGCGCTCGCAGAAGGCGATGCGGGAGGCGCGGCGTTCGAGCTCCTGTCCGCCGGGAGCGGCGAGGTCGGCGATTTCGAGTTCGGCTTCAGGCTTGCGGAAGCGCTCGGTGATGAGAGTGAGGCGATCGCGGCGCTGGGATTTGAGGGCGAGGATTTTGCGGACGATGTTGCGATGAGCGTCCCAGGCTTCGAGGACGAGGCGGTTGTTCCATTCGGAGAGGGACCAGTGGTCGGGTGTGAGGGGCAGCGGGGCTTCGCCCGGGTCGAGGAGCGCGGGCTGGAGTGCAGTGGAGATGAAGCTGGTGAGGGTGGAGTGGAGCTTGGGGTCGGGCACTCGATTCCAGCGTGGCATGCAGGCGCGATCATCGGAATTGGCCTGGGGTCGGAGGGTTATAGTCGATAGGGCAGGGAAATGGCTTCTAATGGGAAAACAGCCGTCGTTACAGGCGCCGGCAGCGGGATTGGACGTGCGGCGAGCATCGGGCTGGCGGCGGCCGGTTACGCAGTTGTGTTGGCGGGCCGGCGCGGGGAGGAGCTTGAGAAGACCGCCGCAGCCGGCGGCAGGTTTCTGGTTGTGCCCACCGATGTGACGAAGCAGGAGTCGGTGAAGGCGCTGTTCGCGCGAGTGGGCGAAGTGTTCGGACGCGTGGATGTGCTGTTCAACAATGCGGGCATCGGCGGACGCGCGCTGCCGATGGAAGACTTCACGATCGAGCAGTGGAACAAAGTCGTCGCGGTGAATCTGACGGGCGCGTTTCTGTGCGCGCAGGAAGCCATCAAGATGATGAAGGCGCAGCAGCCGCGCGGAGGACGGATCATTAATAACGGCTCGATTTCGGCGCATGCACCGCGTCCGCATTCGGCGCCCTACACAGCAACCAAGCACGGTATGACGGGTCTGACGAAATGCATTGCGCTCGACGGGCGCAATTTCGATATCGCGTGCAGCCAGATCGACATCGGCAATGCCGAGACTGAAATGACGGCGCGCATGGCGGGCGGCGTGATGCAGGCTGACGGCACCGAGAAAGCGGAGCCGCGTTTCGACGTGCGGCATGTGGCGGACGCGGTGGTCTACATGGCCAATCTGCCGCTCGACGCCAACGTGCAGTTCATGACGCTGATGGCAACCACGATGCCGTTCGTGGGCCGCGGCTGAGGCGACGCCGGGAGTGTAAATCATGGGACTGCTGCAGTTCGCGCTGGTGTCCTTCACGTCGGTGTTCGCGCTGGTGGATCCGATCGCGGCGGTGCCGACGTTCCTCATCATGACCGCGCATACGGACCGGCCGCGGCGCACGCGCACGGCGAGACGCGCGTCGTGGACCTGCTTCCTCGTGCTGTCGATCTTTGCGTTCGCGAGTCCGTGGATATTCGAGATGTTCGGGATCACGCTGCCGTCGTTCAGAATCGCGGGCGGAGTGGTGCTGCTGCTGATCGGGCTGGACATGTTGCGGGCGCGGCGGTCGCCCACCAAAGAGACGCCGAACGAAACCGAGGAGGGCTCGGAGAAAGAAGACGCGGGCATTACGCCGCTGGGAGTGCCGATGCTGGCGGGGCCGGGTGCGATGTCGAGCGTCACCGTATTAATGACGGAAAACGCGGACTGGCCGCACCGGGGCATTGTGCTGGGGGCGGTGGCCACGGCGTCGGTGGCTTCGTTTCTGGTGCTGGCGGCGGCCGACCGCGTGGGCTCATACCTGCACGAGACCGGCATCCGCATTCTTACGCGGTTGATGGGACTGCTGTTAACGGCGATTGCGGTGCAGTTCGTGCTGGACGGTCTGAGGGATGTCGGGGTTGTGCGATGAGACGCCGGGTGAGGGCGCGGGTGGTCGGGGAATTCCTGGGGCGCGGGGTCGGATGTTGGGCGGTAGTGGGTAAGCGTCCTGTTTACCGAAGATAACTTTTGGCACGACGGCCGCGCGGATGAGCTCAGTAGATTTCCGATTTTGGCTTTGGTTCGTTTGGCAAAACAAACATTTTCGAAAACGCGTTTCGTCTGGCTCGGGTTCGTTCCACGAAAACGTTTTTCCCGCGCGAGGCTTTTGGAGGCAGACGTGGACGCCGGGTTCGTTTCGCGGGAAATGGTGCTGGCCGCGACGCGGGGTGGCGCGGTTACCAGGTCCGCGTTCAGTCGTTGGAGCTCGGTGCGCATTTTGGGCCTCCTAAATAAGAAAGCCGGGCGCGTTAGCGTCCGGCGATTACATTATGCGCCCGGCTGCAAGGGTCCGGGACGGATTATGGGGGGAATTTCCTGCGTTTTGTGGAAGATAAAAATTTTCAAAGAGCGTCACCGAGAGGATGCCCTTCAGACGAATGTCGCCGCCGACAAAATAAAATCATGGAGCGGCTCGACGGCGAAGCCGGGAAGGAGACCGACATGTCAGAAAAACCCACGCGCAGACAGTTCCTTGGACGGGCCGGGGCGATTGCCCTCGGCGGGCTCGCGAGCACGAAACTGCCAGGGCAGACCGCGCCTGCCGACCTGATGATCGTCAATGCCCGAATCCACACGATGGATTCCGGGAACCGGATCGTGTCACAGGCGCTGATTCAGAATGGCCGTTTCACGGCGGTCGGTGACAGGCTTCCGACGCCGCCGCGCAATGTGAGGCGGGTGGACCTCAAAGGGAAGACCGTCATACCGGGCATCATCGACGGGCACAACCATATCGTGCTCGTGGGGAACCGGCCGGGGTGGAACACGCCGCTCGAACACGTGTTCACGATTCCCGACGCGATCGCCGCGCTGAAGGCGCGCAGCGCCGAAGTGCCCGCGGGCGAAATCATTTCAACAGTGGGCCCGGTATCGGCGATGCAGTTCGCGGAGCGGCGGCTGCCATCGCTGGCGGAACTGGATGCGGTGAACCGGCCGGTTTATATTCAGGCTGCGCAGGGCGGGGCGCGGGCGAATTCGCAATGCAAAGCATGGCTGGAAACGAGGGGCGTAACGGTGGGCGCAGACGGCGCCATCGCCGGACGCGACCTGAATGCGGCGCTGCTTGCGCTGCGCAAAGAGCTGCTGAATGCGCAGACGCGGAAGCGCGGGGCGCACGATGCGCTCCGGTATTATGCGGGGCTCGGAATCACGACGCATCGCGATTGCGGCGCATTTCACTCCGAAGCGCTGTCGGGCGGACTGGCCAATGAGAACACGTATACGATGCACGATCCGTTTCTGGCGCTGCATCGCGAGGGCAGGATGCCGGCGCGGCTGCGAATCGAATTTCTGCATCAGGATCCGCCCAATGCCAATCCGCCGCTGCCGACGCTTTCGCAGCGTCTGAAGAATTCGTTTCCGTTCTTCGGAGATGAGTGGATCCGCACGGGCGGCATTGGCGAATTTACGGGAGGCGGAACGGAGGGGCTGCGCGCGATCGCGAGAGCCGGATGGCGCGCCGAAGACCATGCGCTCAATCTGGCCATGGTGACGAAGCTGATTCAGGACCGGGAAACGGTGAATGCCGAAATCCCGCTCAATGGCCTGCGCTGGATCATCTCGCATGTGCCGGAGTTTCCGCCCGACCTGGCGAACCGCATGGATGCGATGGGAATGGGAGTGCTGATCGGCTGGGGACCGCTGCGCACGCCAACGCCGACCAACGCGAATCTGGGACCGCCTTATCGCATGCTGATGAATCACAAGATCCACAAGGGCTACCATTCCGACGGCGGCGACATCACGCTGATCAATCCGTGGCTGAATTTTTCGACGATGACGACCGGCCTCAATCTGGCCGGCCAGCAGATTCTGGGCGATCAGAAAATCAGCCGTCAGGAAGCGCTGTGGCTGGCAACCGCGGCCAACAAGTGGTTCATCGAAGAAGACGATCTCGGCTCGATTGAGACCGGCAACCGCGCGGACCTCGCGGTGCTGGATCGCGACTGCTTCACGGTTTCCGATGAGGACTTCAGGCGCACGCGCTCGCTGCTGACGCTGGTAGGCGGGAATGCCGTGCACAACGACGGGGTTTTGTAGTTTCTGATGTCCGGTCCGGCGGAGCTGTTCGGGAACATCGACATCTACCTGTTCGATCAGTTGCTGCGCGGGCGGGTGACGCGCGGGATGCGGATTCTGGATGCGGGCTGCGGCGAGGGACGGAATCTCGTCCACCTGCTGCGGAACTCGCGCACGGAAGGATGGGAAATCTTCGGCGCGGACCGCGACGCGCGCGCGATCGATGCGGTTCGCAAACTGGCCGCGCGGCTGGCGCCTCATCTTGCGGCGGAAAATTTTCGCGCCGAAGACATCGCGAAAATGTCTTTTCCCGATACGATGGCGGACTTTGTCATCAGCAGCGCAGTCCTGCACTTTGCAGCCGGCGACGACGATTTTCGGGCAATGCTGCTGGGGACGTGGCGAACGCTGAAGCCGGGAGGCCTGTTGTTTTGCCGGCTCGCCTCGTCAATCGGGATCGAACGCGAAGTCCGGCAGATCGAAGGACGGCGGTTTCTGTTGCCCGACGGTTCGCAACGCTATCTTGTGGATGAGCTGCTGCTGAAAGAGCTCGCCGAGCAAATGGGCGGGCGGCTGGCGGATCCGCTCAAGACGACAGTGGTGCAGAATCAGCGCTCAATGACGACGTGGGTGCTGCGGAAGAGTTAAGAGCAAAAAGGGCAGACGGCCACAGCGCGACCGTCTGCCCCGGATCGTTGTCTGAACTTCCGATCAGTGCTACCAGCGCGGTTCGCGGCGCGGGGCGCGGTTGCCACCGCCGCCGGGCCGACCGCCGCCGCCGGCGAAGCGTCCGCCACCACCACCGGAAGGACGCGGTTCGCGCGGGCGCGCCTCGTTCACAGTCAGGGTACGTCCACCTAATTCGGCGCCGTTGAGTGCCGCCATCGCTCTATCCGCTTCCGCATTCACGGGCATTTCGACGAAGGCAAAGCCGCGCGCCTGGCCCGTATCCCGGTCTTTCACGATCTGCACACGATCCACCTGTCCATAGGCTGAAAACGCTGCATCGAGTTCCTGTTCAGTTGTCTGGAACGAAATGTTCCCGACATAGATATTCTTCAAGACGGACTCCTTCAAATTCTGCCGGTCAGGCAGTGTGTGTTCAAACAGATTGCGTTCAAAAAGGCTAATCTCGGCCGGATGATTGTGGAAAAGGCGGGCAAGGTAGCGGTGGCGGCTTCAGGACAGCCGCACTAACATCGTAACGCGCAACGCAGGGAAAGCGGCGGGATTTCGAAAGACGCCGGCGGATTAATGTTCGATTGCGGACCTTTGGGCGAGCTCGCCGATGATGGGGAGCACGTAAGCCTCGTCCTGACTAGCCTTTACCATCATGAAGATAGAGACAAAGAGAAGCAGGCCGTGGAAGAGCAGTTCGGTGGGAACGGCGTGCCCGGGCATGGCGCGAACGAGCGGACCGATCACCCAATCGACCACCAGCCAGGCGGCGAAAAGGTAAAGCCCCTGAAAGGCATGGAAGCGAATCAGGTGATTTTCCTTGAACCTGCGGGAGGCGAGGACGAAGATAGCGCCGATCCAGCCGACGGCAGGTATATAGCAGAGAATGGAGGCGGTGCGGGGCGAGAAGCCGGCGAGGGGGTCGCCGGCAGGCATGGTACCGAAGTTAGCGCCGGGCCGCGGGGGCGGTGCGCCGACGCCGGTCGATTGCGCCGCGCCGCAGAAGCCACAGAAGGCGTCGCTCGTCCGGGCTTCGTGTCCGCATTGGGTGCAGAAGGGCATTCCTTATAAAACAGTACGTTACTCGACTGTTGTTTGTTCGCGCAAGTCCTTAATTTCAGGACAGCGCGGAGGTGATAGCATGCGGGGTCATGAAAGGCGAGCGAGCGGCGGCG
>Ga0335085_10015446_pt1 | contig 11077 bp, 7 predicted proteins | sample Lox_Sample_45_FD_206712 | JGI IMG/M metagenome (GOLD analysis project Ga0335085, IMG submission 206712) | Soil microbial communities from Loxahatchee National Wildlife Refuge, Florida, United States - Lox_Sample_4.5 | ecosystem: Environmental > Terrestrial > Soil > Wetlands | place: USA: Florida... | reverse complement strand
AGGCGATAGGCCAGTTCCATTAACGCGGTGGGCGCGCCGGTTTCGGGCGAATGGATGGTGCCGGTGATGTAGTAGACCGGAACGGCTTGGGCGACGAGTTTGTCGGCTTCCGCGTCGTCGAGTTTGATCGTGCGCGGGTCGGCTAACTTGGCGAGGCGAGCGCGGTTCTCTTCAAGATTTTTCAAGTTTTCAGGAGAAGAGACCGCCACGGCGATCATCTCGCGGCCTTCTTCCGTCTTGCCGATCGAGAAGACTTTCACGCGCGGGCTGGCCTTTTCGAGCATGCGCATGTATTTGTAAACGTCCTCGGCGTATGGGAGGATTCCGGGGGCACCGGCGACGTCTCCGAGAACGGCTTCGGGTGTTGGAACATTTTTCGAGGCAGGCAGATAGTTCACGAGAGGCGACGTGAAGTATGCCTCGGTGGTGTACTTTTGGATTTTCGCCGTGTAGGCCTCGTCCACGGGCTGCTTGGGATCGCGTGCCGGCGCGGTTTCGCCATCGCCCAGCGCCGCGGAGCCCGCTAGGCCGAGCAGAAGCAGCAGGGCCAGGCTGCGCAAGATTTGCACACGCACTTCTGTCGTACGCATCATTTGTTTCCCCCAAAGGTACAAACTGGAAGGCGGATTGTAACGCAGGAGCTAGTCCGCGGCGACAAAAGTTATGCACACGGGCGAAGGCACCTCGATCGTCTGGCCCGTCGGCGTCAGACTGCCCGTAGCGGAGTCGATGTGGAAAACGACAACGTTGTTCGACTCCTGATTTTCGGCGAGCAGGTACGCGCCTGTTGGATCGATGACAAAATGGCGAGGCGTTTTGCCGCCGGTTAGAACTTGTCCTAAAGACTTCAGCGTTCCCTTCTTCTGATCGATTGCAAAAGCGGCGATGCTGTCGTGACCACGATTCGAGGTGTAGAGGAATTTTCCCGAGGGATACACGGCAATTTCCGCGGCATCGTTCTTGCCGGAGAAACCGCTGGGGAGAGTGGAAATCGTCTGCAAGGGTGATGTAAACGATCCGGTCTTGTCCTTATAGGAGAAAACCGTCACCGTCGAGGCCATTTCGCTGACCACGTACCCGAATTCCCCGTTGGGATGAAATGCGAGATGGCGCGGACCGGAGCCCGGCTTTACTTTCGCAAATCCGGAGAGAAGCGGGGTGAAGACTCCGCTGCTGCCATCGAAACCATATACGATCACCTGATCGAGACCCAGATCGACGGCGAGCGCGAAACGATTGTCGGGCGAAGTGCCAATCCAGTGGGCGTGTGGGCCTTCCTGGCGTTCTTTGTTCGGGCCGGAACCGGAATGCTGGACGAAGCCGCTCGCTGTCCCAAGACTCCCATCAAAGTGGACGGGAAAAGACGCGATGCTGCCACTGTCGTAGTTCGCGACGAGAACGTAGGCGCCAGTCTTGTCGAGCGAAATGTAACAAGGGCCGGCGCCGCGCGTTGGAACTTGATTCAAGAATTTGAGCGAACCGGTCTTCGCGTCGATAGAGAAGGCGCTCACCGCGCCGCTGACTTCGCCGTTGAAATTGCCGATTTCATTCACGGCGTAGAGAAACTTGCCGTTGGGATGCACGGCCAGGAAGGAGGGATCAGTCGCTTCCGCTGCTACACCGATGGGCGTCAAGCGGCCCTTCGCCGGATCGAAGCGGTAGGCGTAGATGCCCTTGCTATTGGTCTTTGTGGTGTACGTCCCGACGTAGGCGATGTATTGGCCCTTTGCTGCTGGTTTTTCCGTGGTTTTCGCCTGAGAAAACAGAAGGCCGGGAGTGGAAAGAACAAGTAACAGGACAAATAATCGTCGCGTGATTTTCATAAGGGAAAGAATTCTAACATTATCAGGCGGATGTTGTAGGGCCGCACCATCTGCGCCTCCACAGAGGCAGCGCGCTCGCAAAGGCAGAGATCCGGCTACTTCTTTTCTTCTTCCTGCTCTTCCTGAAGCACGGCTGCGGCCGCGACGGAATCGCCTTCTTCGAGGCGCAGGAGTCGCACGCCCTGGGTCGAGCGACCGGCTTCGCGAATCTCGCTGGCGTGAACGCGAATCACTTTGCCATCGTGGGTAATGATCATGACGTCGGATTCTTCTGTGACTTGCAGCGTGGCCACGACGGAACCGTTGCGGTCCGTGGTCTTCATGTTCACGACGCCCTTGCCGCCGCGCGAGGTGATGCGGTATTCCGCGAGCGGAGTGCGCTTGCCAAAGCCTTTTTCGGCGACCGTGAGCATGAGCGTGACGAGAGAGTCCTTGATCTGCTCGTTTTCGAGTTCCTCGAGATTCTGAGTCGTGACTTTGTGCTCCTTGGCGATGATCTCGAAGTCGGGCTGAACGGCGTCCATGCTGACGACGTAATCTTCCTTATCGAGATCCATGCCGTTCACGCCGCCGGCGTTGCGGCCCATTGGCCGCACTTCGGTTTCGCGGAAGAGGATGGCCTGGCCTTCGTGGCTGGCGAGGAAGATCATTTGCTTGCCGTCGGTAAGCTTCGCGCCGATGAGCTCATCTTTGCCGTCGAGATTGATGGCGATAATTCCTGTGGAACGCGGATTGGAGAATTCCACGATCGCAGATTTCTTCACCGTGCCGCTCTTCGTGGCCATAAAGACGAACCGGCCTTCTTCTTCGAGGTTTTGCGCGGCGACGAGAGCGGTCAACTTTTCGTCTTCCTGGAATTTTACGAGGCTGGAGATGGCCTTGCCGCGCGTGGCCGCGGCGGCTTCCGGTAACTCGTAGACTTTGAGCCAATAGACGCGGCCTTTCGAGGTGAAAAGCAAAATGTAGCTGTGGGCCGACGCAATGAAGAGGTGCTCGACGAAATCTTCTTCCTTGGTGCGGGCACCGATGCGGCCTTTGCCGCCGCGCGACTGGTGCCGGTAGGTGTCGGCGGCCGTGCGCTTGATGTAGCCGGCGTGGCTGATGGTGATGAGCATGTCGGTGTCGGCGATCAGGTCTTCGAGCTTGATTTCGTCGACTTTGTCGACAATCTGCGTGCGGCGGTCGTCGCCATAGGCTTTTTGGACTTCGCGCAACTCGGCGGTGATAACCTGCTTCAGTTTTTTCTCGCTGGAAAGTATTTCCCTCAGCTCGGCAATGTGCTCGCGGATGGACTTCAATTCCTTGAGGATTTCGTCAACGGAGAGCTGCGTGAGGCGATGCAATTGCAATTCGAGAATGGCGTCCACTTGAATGGGCGTAAGGCCCTCTGAGACGGAGCGTGTGAGTTCACCTTCGAGCCCGGCGACGCGATACTTTCTGCCGTCGAGCTTGACGCCATCGATTTTGCGGGGTTTTCCGTTCTCGGTGATGGTGACGTCCTGCTCAGAAAAATAGTTGAGCAGGTTCTGCTTGGCTTCCGCGCGGCTTGAGGAGCCGCGAATGATGCGGATGACGGTGTCGAGATGGTCGAGCGCGACCTGGTAGCCGACGAGAATGTGCTCGCGCTCTTCGGCTTTGCGAAGTTCGTAGCGCGTGCGACGAATGACGACGTCGCGGCGGTGCTCGAGGAACAGCTTGATCAGCGGAATCAGGCCCAGCTCACGCGGCTGGCCGCCCACGATGGCGAGCAGAATCATGCCGAACGATTCCTGCATCTGGGTGTGCTTGAAAAGATTGTTGAGGATGAGCTGCGATTCTTCGCCGCGCTTGATCTCGATGACGACGCGCATGCCTTCGCGGGAAGATTCGTCGCGGACATCGGCGATGCCTTCGATTTTCTTGTTTTGGACGAGCTCGGCGATGCGCTCGATGAGCTTCGATTTGTTCACCTGATAAGGAATTTCGGTGACCACGATGTTTTCACGGTCTTTGCCGACGTCTTCGATGGCAGCTTTGGCCCGCATCATAAAGCTGCCGCGACCCGTTTTGTAGGCAGCTTCGATGCCTTCGCGGCCCGCGATGTAAGCGCCGGTGGGAAAATCGGGGCCGGGCACGATCTTCATGATCTCTCTCAAAGGCGTATCCGGTTTGTCGAGGAGCAAGATCGCGGCTTCGACGATTTCGCGCAAATTGTGCGGCGGAATATTGGTGGCCATGCCGACAGCGATGCCGCTGGCGCCGTTGACGAGTAGATTCGGGATTCTCGAGGGTAGGACAAAAGGTTCTTCGCGCGTCTGGTCAAAGTTGGGGACGAAATCGACGGTTTCTTTTTCGAGGTCGGCGAGAATGTCTTCGCTAAGTTTGGCGAGGCGCGCCTCTGTGTACCGCATGGCCGCCGGAGGATCGCCATCGACAGAGCCAAAATTCCCCTGTCCGTCGATCAGGGGGTAACGCATGTTGAAGTCTTGCGCGAGGCGGACCAGGGCGGGGTAGATGACGGCTTCTCCGTGGGGATGGTAATTGCCAGAAGTGTCGCCGCAGATCTTCGCGCATTTGCGATAGCCGCGGTTCGAGGCGAGGCCGAGGTCATTCATGGCCACGAGGATGCGGCGCTGCACGGGCTTGAGGCCGTCGCGCACATCGGGTAGCGCCCGCGCGATAATCACGCTCATCGAATAGTCGAGATAGGACTTCTTCATCTCGGCTTCGATATCGACCGGCAGTAGCACCGACTTGTTTGTTTCGTCCGCCATTTCCCCTCGCTCCGACGTTCTTAGACCTTCGACTGATGCTGCTGAGCCCTTCTAATGGCCTGCACATCCGCAAGGTCCTGCTCTCTTCCACTTGCGATTTTTGCGGCGATCAGTTCTTCGGCCGAAATAAAATTCGCGTACAGACCGTCTTTCTCATCCACGAGAACTTCGACGCGGTTTCCCCAACACGTCTCAAATTGCACCCCGGGAATTCCCGGAAAAATATCTACTTGGCAGGGCGGTGCACCAATCCTGAAAAAAGTGTCTGGCTCCAGAAATCGGCTCTTGTCCATATTCTTAAGCGGAGCTCCGAATCGAATCAGCGCTTCATATAACGCATCAATGTTGCCTCGATCAGAGCTCACAAAAATATCGAAATCCTGAGTGGCACGAGGCTGGGCATGAACGCTGACGGCCCAGCCTCCGATAATCAGATACCTCACACTACGAGCGCGGAAGGCAGACAGGAGATCGCAAAAATTGCTGTCTAATTTCAGCTTCATTACCGCTCCCCTCGAAGAAAGCAAAGCTGAGTTTCTGTGTGGCTACCATGCGCTCGAGCGGCGACCGGCTCTGCCAGTAGGCATATTCTTCATCCTTGGACTGCCTGAGGACTTCCGGGCTGTGCTTTAGGACTCGGACGCTTACGTCACTCGTCTTGCTCATGAATCTGCCTTTCCCTCACTCGCTCGCTCCAATACCCAGTCCTTTACTGAATCGAAAGCGTCCGCTGCGTTTGTATAGCGCCGCGGCGCGAAATGTTCTTCAAGTTGCACCAAGAATTCTTCGCGCTCCGCGTCACTGGACAACTCGATGGCAACGCCTCGTTCATTGTCGGGCGAGTTCGTTGCCACCGCGCGAAATTCGCTCACGCTCAATCCACGCAGCCCCGGCAATGTTGTCCAGCCCAATTGGTAAAACATGGAAGCCGGACTAAATATCCAGGTTCACGACTTCGAGGGCGTTTTCCTCGATGAACTTGCGGCGGGCCTCGACGTTTTCGCCCATCAGGGTCGTAAAAATATCTTCGGCGGCTACGGCGTCCTCAAGTTTCACTTGCAGCAGAGTGCGCGTTTCCGCGTTCATCGTGGTTTCCCAAAGTTGCTCGGCGTTCATTTCGCCCAAGCCCTTGAATCGCGTGATCGTAAAATCTTTCTTTGCGTCTTCCACGACATAGTTCAGCACATCGTGCACGTTTTCTTTGGTGGCTTTGTCGCCGTTACGCGCCACGGTAAAGGGCGGCTTGTTGAATTCCTCGATCTGCTTGGCGAGCGCACGAAGCCGCTTGTAATCGGCCGTCGACGCCAGTGCCCAGTTCACTTTCTGGTTGTGCGGCGGCCCAAACTGGATTTCGTAGAGGCTGTGCTCTTCGTCGAAGGCTACTTTGCCTTCTAGCTTAAGTTTCGCTTTTTCAATCTCTTTTAGAAGCTTTTCGAGAGCTTTTTTGTCCTCGAAATCCGTTTTCTTTTCGAGGCCGCTTTCAGAAAGCAATTCGACCAGACCTTGCTCCCGCAAGCGCCGGCCCAGTTTTGCGGAGGCGGCTTCGAATTCCTGGACGTTCAGCAAAAATTTTGTGAGGCTGGCGCCTTCGAGTGATACGCCCTCTTTGGCTTTGACGACGTGGTCTTCCGTGGCGCGCTTCATCAGTTCGTGCGCAAATTCGCGCTCGTCGCGGATATAGCGTTCGCTTTTCCCGCGTTTCACGCGATAGAGAGGTGGCTGCGCGATGTAAATGTGCCCGCGTTCGATCAGCTCCTTCATGTGGCGGAAGAAAAAGGTCAGTAGGAGGGTGCGGATATGCGAGCCGTCGACATCCGCGTCAGTCATGAGAATCACTTTGTGATAGCGGAGCTTGCCCGCGTCGAAATCGTCCTTGCCGATCCCGGTGCCGAGCGCCGTGATGATCGCGCGAATTTCTTCGTGTCCAAGCATCTTGTCGTAGCGGGCTTTTTCGACGTTAAGGATTTTGCCTTTGAGCGGCAGGATCGCCTGGTACTTGCGGTCGCGGCCCATTTTCGCCGACCCGCCAGCGGATTCGCCCTCAACTACGAACAGTTCGCAACGCGACGGGTCGCGCTCCTGGCAATCAGCGAGCTTGCCAGGCAAGCCGCTTGAATCCATGGCGGACTTGCGCCGAGTCAATTCGCGCGCTTTGCGAGCGGCCTCGCGGGCGCGCGCCGCGTCGATGCACTTGCCGATGATGCGGCGAGCCACAGTCGAATGTTTGTCGAACCATTCGCCGAGCTTTTCGTTCACGAGTTGCTCGACGTCGCCCTTGATGTCGCTATTCAGTTTGCCCTTGGTTTGCCCTTCAAATTGCGGCTGCGGCAGACGAACGGAGACGACCGCCACGAGGCCTTCGCGAACGTCGTCACCGGTGATGGTCACTTCGTCCTTCTGCTCCTTCAACATTCCCGCGGACGATGCGAAGTTGTTGATGGTGCGGGTCAAAGCCGAACGAAAACCGGAAAGGTGCGTTCCGCCGTCGACGGTATTGATGGTGTTTGCAAAAGCAAATATATTTTCGCCGTAGGTATCGTTGTATTGCAGCGCGATTTCGATTTCCACGCTGCCACGCTTGCCTTCCATGTAGATCGGCGAATCGTGCAGAGTCTCTTTGCCGCGGTTGAGGTGTTTCACAAACTCGGCGATTCCGCCGGTGAATCGGAATTCCGCGTTTTTCTCGGAGCGTTCATCGGTCAGAGTGATCTTCAAGCCTTTGTTGAGGAATGCCAGCTCGCGCAAGCGTTGCGAGAGGGTGTCAAAACTGAAGACCGTTTTTTCAAAGATCCCCGGGTCGGGATGAAAGGTGACTTTCGTACCGGTTTTTCGCGTCTTGCCAGTCTGCTTCAGTTTGGAAGTCGGCTTCCCTTTTTCGTAGGACTGCTCCCAAACAGCTCCATCACGCGAGATTTCCAGCTCCAGCCAGTCCGAGAGTGCATTCACGACGGAAACGCCAACGCCATGTAGGCCGCCGGAAACCTTGTAAGTTTCGCTGTCGAATTTTCCGCCAGCGTGCAGCACCGTCAGCACGACTTCGGCAGCGGGCCTCTTTTCCGTCGCGTGCATATCCACGGGGATTCCGCGACCGTTATCTAGCACGGTCACCGAATCGTCGGCGTGCACCGTAACGTTGATTTCGTCAGCATAGCCGGCCATCGCTTCGTCGACGGAGTTGTCCACGACTTCCCAGACGAGATGGTGCAAACCCATGTCGCCCGTCGAACCGATGTACATCGCGGGACGAAGCCGCACAGCTTCGAGCCCGCCGAGTACCTTGATCGACTTCGCATCGTACTGATGACCCGGAGCCTTGCCAGTCACCGCTTCTTTATCGCCCATGTACGCTCCTACGAACTTTTCCCGCGCAAAGACGGACCCCGAGCTATGACGTGAGCCTCAGCGCTCGAAAACTTTTCTCAATCATTTTTGAAGCGAGGAAAGGCGTGCTCGCGAAATGCTCCGTACGTCGCCTTACCCTTTGATTCCGTTCGCATGCGAACGGAACTCGTAGGGTTCCTGCTCCATCCCGTCTCGCGCAGCGAGACGCGGCGAAGACTTCTTAACTCCAAGTTTCCGGCTCCATAGCTCCTGGCGCGAAGCTAAATTGCAGGGCCGAATTCACTTGGCCGACGTGCCGATTTGGAGGATACCGAACTGCGAATCGACAGCCACATCAGTATACTTGAATCAGGCTAGGTTCTCAAGGTCGGGATACTTGCTTACCTTACCTCAAATGGTGCATTTTCAGCCAGTTACAACTAGACGAAGCATGAGTGACGATAGGGAAAAGCGTTCCTTAGTTCTTGCCTGAGGCTAGGCTGGAGCTGGAGGGAACCAGCCTCGTAGAGTGTTCGTGAATTCGAGAAAAGTCTCGTCAACGCAATTTTCAAAGTCAATTTTCGCCGCGATTTTAACGTAGATGGCCGTGGATCGAGGGATCTTTGCTTGTTTTAGTGCGGCTTCCATTGCTTCTTTCGGCTTGGGTGGCTTCGTCTGTTCCTCGGCGAGAAATTGTTGGCTAACTAGCCATCGTTTCAGAGTACGGAAGTCTCGCCATCCTAGGGCATTCGCCACATTTTGAGATGGAGACCAAACCCAAGCCTCTATCTCTGGATCAAGGACGATTACAGACGAACGGTTCTTCCAACCGTTTGCATCCAATTTTTGCTGGACGGTCTTCCTTATGGCACCAGCGACTAAATCCGATCCACAGCCCTCTCGATCAAAAATCGCAATGGCAAAATCGTGACTCTTCAGAAATTGCCTGAGAAAATCCTGGGCTGTCGAAAATACTCCTGGGTCGCGATGGGGATGACTATACGCTTCAAATTCTATTGGCCGGATCCCGAGACGATCGTGCTTCAAAAGCAGAGTTTCCATAGAAGCTCGAATGGTGTTATCTGCTGCAAGGACGATTAGATCCATCAGCCCAGAACTCCGGCAGCAAATAGGTCGGAGAGGGTAATTTCCCCCTTCCAATCTTTCAATTTCGGATGTTCTGCCCCGTTGACGATATCCGTTGCTCCCCCCGCCGTCCTGCTGAAGCACAATATTTGTTTTGACTCAGCGAGACTTAAGAACACTGGAGAATGGGTCGCTACTAATACCTGTGATTCATAGGCGGACGAGAGCGACTGGAAAACAGTTTGCACGGCGAGGGGATGAATGCCGTTTTCTGGCTCTTCAATTAAATATGCGATCCCCGGTTGTTGAATATAAGCGAGTAGGGTTAGCGCCAGAAGCCTTAGAGTCCCATCGGAAACTAGCCAGGACGGGACGCGCATCCCCGACCTATCAGCAATGGTTAGATAGAGGTGGCGATCTTCGGGTCTTTCACGAATTCTAATCGTCGATAAATTGGGAAAAGCTGTTCTGAGGTGTTCTATCCATGCATCGAACCGATGTTGGTCTGTTTTCTTAAGTCTTCTAATCACATAGGGTAGGTTCGAGCCATCGGGACGAAATGTTCGCCCCATTCCTGGTCGGCTGGGCCGCCGCATTGTTGCACTGTTGAGGGCAAGTGTTTGAATCCCTTCCATTAGGAATCTCTTTGCCCAAGTCGCTACAGGGAATTTTGAAGCGTCTTCTGGAAGGTTTGCGAGAGCAGCTTTGGTTGGTCCTATCCGAAAATTGTTATTCCAGTCTGTTGTTTCGCTCTTGAAATAATCGTTCCCAGAATCTTGTACTTTCTTGACAACCGTCCGCCATCCGGGAGGAGTTTTGGCGGAACCAAAAAGTATCGTCTTTGGTGCGTTTGGCTCTTGTGGGAACAGTGATCGCTGGGCTTTGGGTACTACATTAGACCGTTGGTGCAACCAAAGAGTTTCAGCGAGGACTCTTATTTGGTCGCTCTCTTCATCAGTTCCCACTGCGACTTCGTATCTGCAGATGGAGTGTTGTTTCGCCTCTTCGCCATGCGGCTCGGGAATGAGCAGTTCGACAGCTAACTCGAACCTGCTTCCCTCTTGATTCCAAACCAACTCTTCTATCCTAGAACTGCGCTTAAGGACAGCTAGTTCGGGACCGTCTCGGAGTAAGTCACCGAGGAAAGCCACCACATCCAAGAAAGTCGACTTTCCACTCGCATTGGGGCCGACAAGAACTTGGAAACCATTCAGTTCTTGACGGACATATTTTAGGCAACGGTAGTTTAAGGCTTCAATTAGGGCAATCATCGCTTATCGATGATAAATCAAATGCGCATAGGCATGATGATGTAGCGGTAGCGGTAGGACTCATCCGCAAGAGGACGCATCTGACCGGCGGATTGTTCGTCTTTCAGTTCGATGCTGACGGGGCCATCGGCCGCGGCGGCAAGGAAGTCCAACATGTAGGAGGAATTGAAACCAATGGAGATGGCATCGCCCTTGTATTCCTTCTCAATGTTTTCTTTCGCTTCGCCGTATTCAGGACTCGAAGCGGAAATCTCGACGCCCTCTTTTGAAACCGCCAACTTCACGGCATGCGAGCGTTGATCGGCGAGTTGCGACACGCGACGGACGGCGTCGCTGAGTTCCGCGCGTTCGAGCACGACGGTCTTATTGTTATCGCGCGGGAGCACAGCTTCGTAATTCGGAAATTGGCCGGTGAGAATCCGAGAAATCAGAAGGCGGTGACCAACCTGGAAAAAAAGATGGCTTTCATCCTTGGCGAACTCGATGGAGGCATCGGAGCCGGCTGCGCTCGCAAGTTTTTCGACTTCATCCATCGCCTTCTTTGGAATGAGAACTTTTACTTCGCCGTTCAAACCAGAGAGTTTCTGGTCCGTCTCTGCGAGAGCCAGGCGATGGCCATCCGTGGCCACCATCGCGAGCGTGTCTGGCTTAAGGATGAGCAACCCGCCGTTCAGCGTGTAGCGCGACTCTTCCATTGAGATCGCAAACTTGGTCTTGGCGATGAGGCTTTCGAGAACTGGAGCAGAAATCTTAACGAGCGTGTGGGGCATTACCGGCAGGGCCGGAAAGTTTTCCTTCGCCATGCCCACGAGCTTGTATTTCT
>Ga0335085_10015443_pt1 | contig 11082 bp, 13 predicted proteins | sample Lox_Sample_45_FD_206712 | JGI IMG/M metagenome (GOLD analysis project Ga0335085, IMG submission 206712) | Soil microbial communities from Loxahatchee National Wildlife Refuge, Florida, United States - Lox_Sample_4.5 | ecosystem: Environmental > Terrestrial > Soil > Wetlands | place: USA... | reverse complement strand
GCGCGAGGGCCTCGCGGCCCTCGCGCTGCCTAGCCTAGCTCGAGAACTCGCCGAGCGTCAGGCTGACGGTGTCGTGCGAACCGTCCTGGTGCATGACCCCGACCTTCACGGTCTGGCCGGGCTTGAGGCCTGCAAGCACGGTCCCGAGCGCCGAGGAGTCCGGCGTCTGGGTGCCGTTCACGGCCGTGATCAGGTCGCCGGTCTTCAGGCCGGCCTTTGCGGCCGGGGTGCCGGCGAGCACCTGGGTCACGTAGACGCCCGACCCCTCACCGGTGTCGGCGATCTTGACGCCGAGGTAGGCGCGGTTCGAGTTCGTGACCTTGCCGCTCGTGATCAGCTGCTTCGCGATGTTCGTCACCGTGTTGCTCGGGATCGCGAAGCCGATGCCGGCGGCGGCGCCGCCCATCTGCGGGTCGGCGGCCGCGAGCGTCGGGATGCCGATCACGCGCCCCTGGATGTCGACGAGGGCGCCGCCCGAGTTGCCCGGGTTGATCGGCGCGCTCGTCTGCAGGGCGTTCTGCAGGACGACGCCGTTGCCCTCGGGCTCCTGGCGGTTGAGCGCGCTCACGATGCCCTCGGTGAAGCTCGAGCTGAGGCCGAGCGGGTTGCCGATCGCCATGGCGATGTCGCCGATCTGGAGCTGGTCGGAGTTCGCGAAGGACGCCGGCTGGAGGCCGCTCGCGGGCACCTTGATCACCGCGAGGTCGTCCTCGGCGAACGTGCCGACGAGCTTCCCGGCCAGGAGCTTGCCGGTCGAGGTCGTCACCTTGAAGGTGCTGGCGCTGCCGACCACGTGGGCGTTGGTGACGATGTCGCCCTTCGTGTCGAAGACGATGCCGGAGCCGAGCCCCTCGCTCGTCGCGATCTGCACCACCGACGGCGACACCCTGGTGTAGACGGCGTGGAAGGCGTTCTGGAGAGCGGCGGCGGCCGGCATCGAGCTGGCCGCCGTCGTCGTGGCCGTGCTGGACCTGTTCGCAGCAAAGCCCGCTCCGACGGCCACGAGGGCCGCGACGACGAGAGCGATGAGAAGAGTCCTGAGTCGTGTCATACGACCCTTCTACCCCCGCCACCTACACGCGAACTAAGAAATCCCCGTTACTGCGGTCCCATGCCCTGCTCGTCGTCCGAGAGCGGGATGCCCTCGGGACCCTTGCCGCGGTAGGCGTCGCGGAAGGCGGCGAACGCCTTCTCGTCGAAGCTCGAGCAGATGGCGATGTGGCCGATGCCGTAGTTGCCGTTCACGTAGTACTGCGTCGGGTCCCCCGTCCACGCGGTCAGGGCGATCTTGTTCCCGAGCGGCACGTACGGGGTGCCGAACATGCCGTCGGTCTGCTCGTCGTAGAAGTTGGCGAGCTGATCGACGGTCGACTTCGGCACCTTGTTGCCCCACCAGATGACCACGGCACCGTGCTCCTCGTTGTGCACGACCTGCCGCGGGTTCACCGGCGTCCGGTAGAAGCCCCAGACGGCCCAGAGGCCGTAGTGGGAGCCGCCCGACGGCGGGCTCGTGCTCCAGAGGCCCTTGGTGGGTGAGCTCAGCGTGGGGAAGTCGGCGTGGTAGTTCGTCTTGTCCTTCCTCGGCGGCAACGGCTTGACGTCGCGGTAGGTGCAGCCGGCCGCGACCATCGTGTTCTTGACGCTCGCGGCGCTGCTCGAGCCGCCGGTGGCGAGCACGCCGATGCCCGCGATGATCGCGACGACCACCGCGCCGGCGGTGATCCACGCCCAGCGCGGAACGTCCGAGAAGGAGAAGGACGAGCGCTTGGTGTCGCGCCGCTTGGGCGCCTGTACGGGTCGCGGCGGCATGGGCGTCCGCGGCTTCTTGCTTGCCACGTGCCCCATGGTACGGGGTGGCACCGACGTGTCGCCCCCGGAAGGGGTGGAGTCGAGCCGTCCCTGTGATTGGCCCGTGTGCGAAGATCGCGCGCACTGTGGTCGACGCGCCGGCTCCACTCCCGCAGGTCGGGACGATCAGGCCCCGTATGAGCCGGATCGGCCAGTTCTCGACGCTCGTCGCGGTGGTCGTGCCCCCGGTCGGCGTCGTGGCGGCGGCAGGCCTCCTCTGGAACGTCGCCTTTCATCCCGTCGACCTGGCGCTCCTGGCAGGCATGTACGTGATCTGCGCCTTCGGCACGACGATCGGGTTCCACCGCTACTTCACCCACCGCTCGTTCGAGGCGAAGGCCCCGGTCAAGGCGTCGCTGGCGATCCTCGGGTGCATGACCATGCAGGGCCCGCTCACGCAGTGGGTGACCGACCACCGCAAGCACCACGCGCTCTCCGACCGCGACGGCGACCCGCACTCGCCGCACGCCGGGCGCGACGACGGCGTCCTCGGCACCGTGAAGGGCTTCGTCCACGCCCACGTCGGCTGGATGTTCACGAACCTGGGGTTGGAGCAGGGGCGGATCTACGCCCGCGACCTCTACGAGGACCGGCTCGTCCGCACGATCGACCGCCTCTACGCGCTCTGGGTGGTCGCGACGTTCGGCATCCCGTTCGCGATCGGGTACGCCCTCGGCGGTTGGAAGGGGGGCGTCGAGGGCCTGCTCTGGGGCGGCTTCGTCCGGATCTTCCTCTACCAGCACGCCACGTTCAGCGTGAACAGCATCTGCCACATGTTCGGCCGCCGCGACTACCGGGCACGCGACGAGTCGCGCAACAACTGGCTCGTCGCGCTGCTCGTGTTCGGTGAGGGCTGGCACAACAACCACCACGCGTTCCCGGCCTCGGCGCGGCACGGGCTGCACCGCTTCCAGCTCGACGTCTCGTGGTGGGTGATCCACGGGCTCGAGAAGCTCCGGCTGGTCTCGAACGTCCGGCTGCCGAGCGAGGAGCAGATGAGGCGGCGCCGGATCCCCCGGACGAGCCCTCAGCCCGAGCCCGCGAACGCCTCGAGCTGAGCGCGCACGAGCCCCGCCCAGCCCCGCGCGCGCGGCAGCGGCACGACGTGCCCGCCCGGACGGCGCACCGCGACCCCGTGAAGGCCGCCGCGGAGGAGCGTGTACGACCCGGTCGCCCCGGCTGCTCGCGCCCGGTCGAAGCCGCGGCGCGACAGCGCCGGTGAGACGCCGGGAATCCCGGGCAGCCCGCGGTCGAGCGAGCCGTGGATCACGTCCAGGCGCTTGCCGCGGAGCGGCGAGACGTCGAGGCGATCGGGGAGCCACGGCGCGAGCCCGAGGACGGCCGTGACCCGCTCGTCGCCGGCGGCCGAGACGGAGACCGCGCCGCCCATCGAGAAGCCGAGCAGCAGCACGCGCCGCGCACCGGCCGCCTCGATCGCGGCGCGGGCGTCCTCGAGGCAGAGGTCGAGCCGCCGCCAGGACTTGATGCGGTAGCGCACCTCGACGAAGCGCAGCCGCTGCTCGAGCGGCGCGAGCGTCCTCACGAGCCACTCGAGCGTGGCGCTCCACGTCCCGGTCGCCTCCGCGCTCTGGCCGCCGTTGAGGCAGACGACCGCGCCCGCGCCGGCGTCGTTCGTCGCCCTCGCCTCCGCGCCCGACGCCAGGCGGATCGTCTCGGTCATAGCGTCGCCTCCACGGCGGCCACCGCCTCGCGCTCGTACGGGTTCGCCTCGTACCCGGTCCGGAGGTAGGAAAGCGGCATCGCGAGCGGGCGGTGCTGCATCTGCCAGACGTGGCAGAGCTCGTGGCAGACGAGGTCGTCGAGCAGCTGGAGGTCGTCCCGCTGCAGGAGGATGGTCTCCCACGCCGCGTAGCCGGCGAAGCGGCGGAACCACGGCAGCCGGAAGAGGGCCGGCACCACGAGGACGCGCACCCGGTCGATGCGCACCGGGCGCGGGTAGAGGTCGAGGCGGTCGAGACGGGCCTTCGCGCGCTCGAGGAGCTCGCGCTCGCCGTGTGGGCGCCGGACTACCTGGGCCAACGGCCGGGCCGCGGCTCCGACTCCGGGATCGCCGCCCAGTCGTCCCGTCTCGGCGCGAACACCTCGACGACGACCGCGCCGTCGGGGCCGACCGCGACCGAGTGGGGCACGTGCGCGAGGATCGTCCACGAGCCGCCGGGCCGCACCTCCGAGGTCTCGCCGCCGATCGTGAAGGTGAGCGAGCCCTCGATCAGGAACCCGAGCTGCTCGTTCTCGTGCGCGTGCTCGGGGACGACCGAGCCCGCGTCGAGCTCGATCAGCGCGACGGTGACGTTCTTGCCCTCGATGGCGCGGCTGACGACCCCGTCCCAGATCTGTTTGGGCGGGATCGTGCCCGCGTCCGCGAAAGGGCTGACCGGCAAAGCCGGCTCAGCCTATCGACGCTGGGCAGCCGGCAGCGTGAACGAGACGCGAGCCCCGCCGCCGTCCCGGTTCTCCGCCCAGATCCGGCCGCCGTGCGCCTCGACGAGGCCGCGCGCGATTGCGAGCCCGAGCCCCATCCCGGCGGCCGAGCGGGCGCGGTCGGCGCGCCAGAAGCGCTCGAACATCCGCGCCACCGCCTCCGGCTCGATGCCGCTCCCGGTGTCCTCGACCGAGACGAGCACCTCCCCGTTGCGGCGTGCGACGTTCACCGCGACCGAGCCGTCGGACGGGGTGTGGCGGAGCGCGTTCGTGAGCAGGTTGTAGAGCACGCGCTCGATCTTCTCCGGCGCGACGGGCGCCGTCGTCTCGCCTTCGACGCACGAGGAGAGCGCGACCCCGCGCACCGCCGCCTCCGGTTGCAGCAGGCGCAGCGCCGAGTCGACGAGCCCCGACACGGGCAGCTGCTGCAGCTCGAGCGTCAGCGCGCCCGCGTCGATCCGCGCCAGCTCGAACAGGTCGTCGACGAGGACGCTCAGCGTGCGCACCTGGTCGCGGAGGGTCGGCAGGTAGTCGTCGGCGGTCGCGAGGCCGTCCTCGATCGCCTCGATCATCGCCTGCATCGACGCGAGCGGCGTGCGCAGGTCGTGGCTCGCCCACGCAACCAGCTCGCGGCGCGCGTCGAAGAGCTGCTCGATGCTCGCCGCCATCGAGTTGAACGACCCCGCGAGCGCCGAGAGCTCGCTCGCGCCGCCCGTCGGTACGCGCGTCGAGAGGTCGCCGGCCGCGAGCCGTGCCGAGGCGTCGCTGACGCGGCGGATCGACTGCGAGATCCAGCGGGCGAGCAGCAGCCCGGCGCCGACGGCGGCGGTGGCCGAGCCGGCCGCGACGGCGAGCACCTTCAGGTCGGCGCCCATGTGGAACATCACCCAGCCCGACGCGAGCACCGCGACGAGCGGCACGCACACCGACACGAGCGCGAGGCCGGCCAGCTGCAGCCGCACCGTCGGCGCCGCGCGCAGCGCGTACGCGACGGCGACGCCTGCGGCGAGGCTCGCGCCGGCGACCGCGAAGGCGAGCAGCGTCATGGGTCGAGCCGGTAGCCGACGCCCCAGACCGTCTGGAGGTGCCGGGGGTGCGCCGGGTCGTCCTCGAGCTTCTCGCGCAGCCGCCGTACGTGCACCGTGACGGTGCCGGTGTCGAGCGCGGGGGCGTGGCCCCAGACGCGGTCCATGATGTGGTGGCGCGAGAAGACGCGCCGCGGGTTCGAGGCCAGGAACCAGAGCAGGTCGAACTCGCGCGCCGTCAGCGTCACCGGCTCGCCGGCCCGCGTCACCTCGCGGCTGGCGCCGTCGAGCACGATCTCGCCGAGCTCGAGCCGCTCGGGCCGCGCGACGCTGCCGTTCGAGCGGCGCAGCACCGTCCGCACCCGGGCCGCGAGCTCACGGGGCGAGAACGGCTTCGTCACGTAGTCGTCGGCGCCGAGCTCGAGCCCGACGATGCGGTCGGCCTCCTCGCCGCGCGCGGTGAGCATGATCACCGGCAGGTCGGAGCGGCTCCGGATCCAGCGGCAAAGCTCGAGCCCGTCCGTGCCGGGGAGCATCACGTCGAGGACGACGAGCGTCGGCTCGGCGGTCTCGATCAGCTCGCGCGCGCGGTCGCCGTCTGCGGCCTCGAGCGTGGCGAAGCCGTCGCGGCGGAGGTAGCGGACGATGACGTCGCGGACGATCGGCTCGTCGTCGACGACGAGGACGGTCGTCATCTCAGCAGGGTCTCCCATCACGGTCGTGGATCGTCGCCGGTTGCGGCCGGAGCCGGGCTTTGCCCGGCGGGAGGCCCGATCGCGATCGACATGTACCGCGAATAAGGAGGGGGCCCGTGGGGGAACCCTGGGTTCCCCCACGACGGGTCGGCTCGTCGTCGACGACGAGGACGGTCGTCATCTCACTCGGTCCACTTGGGGTGGTGCTGCGCGGCCCACTCCTCGCTGACGGTGCCGACCGTGATCCCGCGGAGCGCGTGGCGGGTCGCAGGGTGGATCACGGCGAGGTAGAGGTGGCCGAGGAGCAGCAGGAGGGAGATGTACATCAGCCCGTCATGCACCACGACCGTGCTCGCGAAGCGCAGGCTCGTATCGCGCTCGCCGAACCAGAGCAGGAGGCCGGTCACGAGGAACAGGATCGTGAAGGCGGCGGTGAGCGCGGTGTTGATCTTCTGCCCCGCGTTGAAGCGCCCCTGCGGCGCGGGCTTGCGCCCGGCGAGCCAGCGCAGGTCGTCGCGGTCGAAGCGGTCGAGCTCGCGGGCGGTGCGCATGATCCCGCGGCGGTCGCCGAGCACCACGATCGCGACCAGCACCGAGACCCAGGCGATCCCCGACCAGAAGTGGACGCTCTGGATCAGCGGCCGGCGCCCGACCGCGATCTCCAGGCTCGGCAGGTAGAGCATGAGCCCGGTCGCGAGCAGCGCGAGGAAGAAGATCGCGTTCGCCCAGTGCAGCGTCCGCTCCGTGCGCGAGAAGCGCTTCTTGTAGCGCTTCACGTGCCGTACCCGTTCGAGTGCCCGACCCAGGCGTCGCGGTCGTAGCCGAGCTGCTCCCAGTACCCGTCCTCCGCGCGCCCGACCAGGTTGATCCCGGCGAGCCACTTGACGTTCTTGTACCCGTACATCTCCGGGATCACGAGCCGGAGCGGCGCGCCGTGCTCGCGCGGCAGCGGCTTGCCGTCCATCTCGTAGGCGAGCATCACGTCGTGCAGGCCCGCCTGCTGCAGGGTGAGCGAGTCGACGTACGGGATCTCGGCCGAGACGAACTGGAGCGCGTGTGCCTCGGGCCTGGGCGAGGCGACCTTCAGCACCTCGTTCAGCCTGACGCCGCCCCAGCCGACATTCTTCACCGTCCAGCCGGTGACGCAGTGGAAGGTGGAGACCTGCTCGACCTTGGGCAGCGAGCGCAGCTCCTCGTAGGTGAGCGAGGTCTTCCTGTCGACCATGCCGCCTACCTCGAGCCGCCAGGTCTTCGGGTCGAAGCGCGGCATCGAGCCGGAGACGGTGTAGATCCGCCAGCCGCCCGAAGGCACGAGCGGGATGTGCGACTCGACCGGCGAGAGTGCCGACGAGACGCCGTCCCACGCGGACTTGCCCCAGAAGAGGGCCGAGACGCCGCCGAGGACCGTGCCGAGGAAGACGGCACGACCGACTTTTCTGGAGCTCCGATCCCCGGCGACTGTCTCGTCCATTCTGCTTCTCCTCTCTTACATCTTCGCCATGTGGGCCATGCCTGCAAAGAGCGTGCCTCGGAGCTCGCCCATGTGTGCCTTCGTGTCGACCCAGACGCGGTAGGAGCCCGGCTTGGTCTCGATCAGCTCGAGCGCCTTGGTCGGCACGGTCGCGCAGCTCTTCGGCTTGTAGGTGCTGCCGAGCTTCGCAACCACCATGCCCGCGCTGTCGCGGATCGAGGCGCCGGTCACGCCGTCGGTCATCACGTCGAACGTCCAGCAGAGCTTCCCGGTCGTCGCGTTCGACTGAAAGTTCACGACCCCGTGCTCGCCCATCCCTGCGAGCTTCGCACCGAGGACGGGGTGCATCGTCGCGCCGCTCGCGACCGCTGCTCCGAGCGCCGCTGCCGACGCTGCCACTGCCACACCGAATCTCACGAATTGCATCTCGATACCTCCTTCGGAAGAAGTCTCCCGGAGGTTCACGGGCACCGCTTTCAGCGTCGTTGCGAAGGTCTTACGAAGGGCTTAAATCGACGGTGAACTCGGCCGTATTGTCGCCCGGGCGGGCGTCGGGCGCGGATGACGTCGCGGTTGCCGTCATCGTCTGCGGGCCCGGCCTCGTCACCTGCACCGAGTAGCGGATGAGCGTCGAGCTGCCGCCGGCGAGGAAGTCGAGGTCGCAGACGATCGTGCTCGTGCCGGTGCAGCCCGAGCCGCGCTCGTAGAAGGGCGGGCCGAGGAGGCGCATCCCCGGCGGCAGCTTCACTGTTAGCACGAGATCAGACGCCGTTTGATCGCCGGTGTTCTGGACGCCCGCGAGGAAGTCGATCGTCCCGCCGACGCCGGGGTTCGGCGAGTTCTGCTGGAAGCCGGCGACGAGGTCGACGAAGCCGCTGAGTCCTCCGGGCCCCCTCGGGCCGGCCGCGCGCGAGAGCGCATCGGCGAGGTCGGTGCCGTAGCTGACGACGTACAGCGCCCCCACGGCCGCCAGGAGGAGCCCGAGCCGGCGGCTGCGCGCGCGGAGCCACGTCCAGGCGGCGACCGCGAACACGGCCCAGCAGGGCGTCGTGAAGAGCAGGTAGCTCGACTTGATCGGGTCGCCGTACTGCTGGGGGAAGCGGATCAGCATCACGATGAAACCGGCGAAGGAGGCGAGCGCGAGGAACGCGAGCACCGCGAGGCCGTCGTCGGCCGTGCCCTGGCCGCGCCGGCGGAGCACGCGCAGCGCGGCCGGCAGGGCGAGCGCGACGAGGCCCGCGAGCGCGAGCGCGTCGCCGGCGAGGCCGAGCACGCTCTGGCTCGACGCCGTGCCGCGCTCGAGCGTCGACGGGGAGCCCCAGCCGCCGTGGAGGTAGCCGAACCAGTCGCTCCAGAGCTCGGCGTGGAGCTTCGCGAAGAGCGCGTCCGAGAAGTCGGGCCGGTACGGGTGCACGACGACCGTCCGCAGCGGGACCGAGACGTAGAACGAGGCCGGCTGGTGCGCGAGCATCAGCGACGCGCGCGGCTCGAGGTTCGACTGGAACGGGTTGCCCCAGCGGTTCGCCGCGTAGCCCCACCACGGGCCGGCGACGAGGACGACGACCGCGAGCGCCCGCACGAGGAGCGGGATGGCCCGCCGCCGCCCGAGCCAGAGCGCCGCCACCGCGAGGCAGGCGATGACGAGGATCGCGGGCTGGCGCACCCACGCCGCGGCGGCGAGGGCGGCGCCGAGGAGCCAGCCGAGCCGCGCCGGCCAGCCGGTTCGCGCCGCGCGCAGCAGGACGAGCAGCGCGAGTGCGCAGAGGAGCGCGAAGGGCATCTCGGGGTGGAAGAGGATGCTCATCCGGTAGACGACCGGATAGGCGGCGGCGAGGGCGCCGGCTCCGACCCAGCGCCCGGGCGACTCCGGCCATACCTCGCGTGCGATCGCCCCGGTCGTGACGAGCAGGCCGAGCCCGCAGGCGAGCGCGATCAGCTGGCCGGCCGCCCACGGCAGCGACCGCGCCAGCGAGACCGCCTCGTCGAGCCCCCAGAGCGCGGCGAGCGCGAGCGCGGCGGTGCCCAGCCGGCGCCTGCCGGCGGCGAGCGCAGCCGCGCCGGCCGCTGCCAGGAGCAGCCAGAGAAGCCGCGTCGCCGTGTTCCAGGGCAGCTCGGCCCTGGCGAACGGCAGCGAGTGCACCGCGTGCTCGGCCCCGATCGCCACCAGGTGGAAGAGCGGCGGCGTCGAGTACTCGTAGTTCTGGGGCTTGCTCGGGATCGCGTGGTGCGCGTCGAGGAACTGCGCGTATGCCACGTGCTCGCCGGCGTCGTCCCCGCCCTGGCGGCCGACGGTGGTGATCCCCTGCCAGCCGAGCAGCGCGAACGCGCAGAGCGCGAGGAGGAGCGCCGCCCGCCAGCGCGTCACTCGTACCAGATCAGCACGGCGAGGATGACGTAGAGCGAGACGAGCGCCACGCCCTCGAACATCGTTGCCTCGCCGTCGCTCGTGATGAACCAGAGCGCGACCGCCGTCAGGGCGAGCGCGCCGATGAGGACGGGATCGAGCGCGAACGTGAGCCGCGTCGTGAAGAAGAGCGAGACGAGGACGAGCGCCGGGTAGAGGAACGCCGTGATCTGGGCGACGGAGTTCTTGACGACCGAGATCGCCAGGTCCGACTGTTCCTTCCGGGCGAGGACGAGCCCGGCGGTGTTCTCGACCGCGTTCCCCGCGATCGCGACGATGACCAGCCCCGCGAACGCCTTCGGGATCCCCAGCCGCTCCATCGACGGCGTGAGCGCCGAGATGAACCAGTCGGAGACGAATGCCGCCCCGACGCCCGCGACGGCGAGCAGCACGAGCGCCGCCTGCATCGACAGCATCGGCGCGGCGTGCTCGGACTCGCGCGAGGAGACGTCGCTGCGGAGGTAGTCGACGAGCCAGACGGCGTAGGTCACGAGCAGCGCCACCGCGCCCGCGACCGAGATCGCCTCGATGTGGTGCGACGCCTTGTCGTTGCTCGACGAGGAGATGCCGACGAGGACGATCAGGAAGCTCGCGAGTGTCATCAGGATCGCGTTGTCCTTCGGCAGCCGCACGGCGAAGCGCATGACGCCGTCGTTCGCGGTGGCGGAGCCGGTCATGATCACGAGCCCGAGCACGAGCAGCGCGTTCGCGAAGATCGAGCCGACGATCGAGGTCTGGGCGACGACGATCTCGCCGGCCGAGAGCGCGAAGATGACGACGAAGAACTCGGGGAGGTTGCCGAGCGTCGACTGGAGCACGCCCGTCACGGCGGGGCCGAAGCGCTCGCCGACCTGCTCCGTCGCGAACGAGACGACCCACGCGAGGCCGGCGAGGGCGATCGTCGAGAAGGCGAACGTGAGCAGCGAGGTCGCGTGCGCGTAGTGTGCGGCCGCGGCGGCGGCGGTCGCGACCGCCGTCAGCGCGACGAAGATGAGGCGCAAGCGCATCCTCTGGACGCTACTCGGCGCTCGGGCTGCTATTCGATCGAGGCTGTGAGCCGGTCCATGATCCGCGCCAGGTCGGCGACGTCGCGGTCGTCGAGCGCCTCGCCGAAGGTGCGCCGGAGGAGCGCGTGATGGCTCCTGCGCGCCTTGCCGGCGAGCGCGCGGCCTTCCCGTGTGATCGTCGCGAAGGCGG
>Ga0335085_10015442_pt1 | contig 11082 bp, 11 predicted proteins | sample Lox_Sample_45_FD_206712 | JGI IMG/M metagenome (GOLD analysis project Ga0335085, IMG submission 206712) | Soil microbial communities from Loxahatchee National Wildlife Refuge, Florida, United States - Lox_Sample_4.5 | ecosystem: Environmental > Terrestrial > Soil > Wetlands | place: USA... | reverse complement strand
AAGGGCGCACGGAAACAGGCATCATCATCACGTGGTCGCGTAGCGGTCGAACAGGCGGAAATGCTCGTCAAGCGCGAAGCGGTCGGTCATGCCGGCGATGTAGTCGGCGACGACGACCGCTGTCGCAGCCGTTCCGGGTTTGTCGGCGAGCACGCGCCATTCGGTGGGCAGGCACATGGGCTCGCCGGTGAACAGATCATAGAGTTCGCGCACGACGCGGCGCGCCTTCGACTGCATGCGCGCGACGCGATAGTGGCGGTACATCCGCTCCATCAGGAAGGCGCGCAGCGCGCGGTCGTTGGCGCGCATCGGCTCGGAGAAGGCGACGACCGGCCGGCCGAGCCCGCGGATCTCCTCGACCGAGCCGATCTTCGCCGCCGCGATGCGGCGGCGCGTCTCCGCGACGAGGTCGGTGACCATGCGGTCGATCAGGCGGCGGATCGTCTCGTGCACAAGGCGGCCCTCGTCGATCCCCGGATGGCGCGCGGCCACCTCGGCGAACATTGGGCCGACCAGCGGCACGTCGGCCAGGTCCTTCACCGCGAAGAGTCCGGCGCGCAGCCCGTCCTCGATGTCGTGGTTGTTGTAGGCGATGTCGTCGGAGAGCGCCGCCGCCTGGGCCTCCGCCGACGGCCACTGGCCGAGCGCGAGATCGTGCTGCGCGGCATAGGCGGCGATGGTGCGCGGCAGCATGTCGCGCGCGAGCGGCCCGTTGTGCTTCACCGTGCCCTCGAGCGTCTCCCAGGTGAGGTTCAGCCCGTCGAACCCGGCATAGCGCCGCTCGAGCTTGGTGAGCACGCGGAACGTCTGGTCGTTGTGCGAGAACCCGCCATGCGGCTTCAGCGCCGCGTCGAGCGCCTCTTCGCCGGCATGGCCGAACGGCGTGTGGCCGAGATCGTGCGCCAAGGCCAGCGCCTCCGCCAAGTCCTCGTCGAGGCCGAGCGCGCGACTGATGCTGCGCGCGATCTGCGCCACTTCGAGACTGTGCGTGAGCCGGGTGCGGTAGTGGTCGCCCTCGTGGTAGACGAATACCTGGGTCTTGTACTGCAGGCGGCGGAAGGCGGTGGAATGGATGATCCGGTCGCGATCCCGCTGGAACGCGGTGCGCGTCGTGCTCTCGGGCTCGGCATGGAGCCGGCCGCGGCTTGCTTCCGGTCGGCTGGCATAGGCGGCGAAAGGCCTCGGCTCCATGCGCGCGACCCTAGCCCCGGTGCGGCAGCGTTGCAACGCGGGGAAGCCCCGCCGTTGCTTGGGTTTGACAATTCACGGCGATTGACCAAATAAAGACGGGTCCGGCCGATTCGGCTGGGACGAGGAGCTGGGCATGGCCGAAGGACGCGGCATACCGCCGGACTGGCAGGTGACGTTAACCGAGAGCGCGGCGCGGCGAATCGCTGAGCTGCGCGCCGCGGAAAATACTCCGACCGCGTTCCTGCGGCTGTCCGTCTCGGGCGGCGGCTGTTCCGGTTTCCAGTACGGCTTCAGCTTCGACGACACGCGCCAGCCCGAGGACTTTGCGTTCGCCCGCGACGGGGTCGAATTGGTCGTCGACGAGGTCTCGCTCGAACTCGTGAAGGGCGCCGAGATCGACTTCGTCGAGGACCTGATGGGCGCCTATTTCCAGGTCAAGAACCCCAACGCCGCCTCGTCCTGCGGCTGCGGCAATTCCTTCTCGGTCGGCTGAGCCGGATGTGAAGATCGCGACCTGGAACGTCAATTCGGTCAAGGCGCGGCTCACCCATCTCCTGGCCTGGCTCGCCGAGGCGAAGCCGGACGTGCTCTGCCTGCAGGAGACGAAGTGCCTGGCCGCGGACTTCCCCGCGCTCGAGATCCGCGGCGAGGGCTATCACATCGAGTGCCTGGGGCAGCGCAGCTATAACGGCGTCGCCATCCTGTCGCGCGAGCCGGCGCGCGACGTTTTGCGCGGCCTGCCCGGGGACGACGGCGACGATCAGGCGCGCTATCTCGAGGCGACGTTCGGCGACGTGCGGGTCGCCTCGATCTATCTGCCCAACGGCAACCCGGTCGGCACCGACAAGTTCACCTACAAGCTCGCCTGGATGCGCCGGCTCGGCGAGCGGGCACGCGCGCTGCTCGAGACCGAGCGGCCGTGCGTGCTGGCCGGCGACTACAACATCGCGCCGACCGACGACGACGTCTACGACCCGGTGGCGTGGCAGGACGATGCGCTGTGCCGGCCGGAGTCCCGCGCGCGCTATCGCGCCATCCTGCATCAGGGCTACACCGATGCGTTCCGGGTGTTTCATCCGGAGCCGCACCGCTACAGCTTCTGGGACTATCAGGCCGGCCGCTGGAACCGGGACGAGGGGCTGCGCATCGATCATCTGCTGCTGTCGCCGCAGGCCGCCGACCGGCTTGCCGCGGCCGACATCGACAAGGCGCCGCGCGGCCGCGACAAGGCGTCGGACCACACGCCCGTCTGGTGCGAGCTCGCCTGAACCGCTGCCGCCAGGAGCCTATTCTCTGATCGCCGCGAGAAACCGGTCGCCGTAGCGCGCGAGCTTGCTCGCGCCGACGCCGGGGATGCGCGCGAGGTCGCCGAGATCGGCGGGCCGCGCGCGAACCATCGCGACCAGCGTCGCGTCGTGAAAGATGATGTAGGGCGGCACGCCCTGCTCCCGCGCGATGTCGAGGCGCAGCGCGCGCAGACGCTGCCACAGCGCCTCGTCGCCAGGCGCGGCGTCGGTGCCGATCTCGCCGGCAAGCGCCGCGCGATCGCGCCGCGCGCGCGGCGCGCGCACTTCCGCCGCGTCATCGCGGAAGCTGACGGGGAGCTCGCCGCGCAGCACCGCCGGTGCTGTCTCGCCGAGCTGCAGCCCGCCGTGGCCGCCGACGTCGACGCTGAGATGGCCTTGCGCCACGAGCTGGCGGAACACCGAATGCCACTCGTGCTTGCCGAGCTCGGTGCCGATGCCGAAGGTCTTGAGGCGATCGTGCCCGAAGCGCGAAAGCCGCTCGCTGGCGCGGCCCAAGAGCAGATCGACGAGGTATGCGACGCCGAAGCGCTGGCCGGTTCGGACCACCGCGGAGAGCGCCTTCTGCGCCGCGACCATGCCGTCCCACACCCGCGCCGGCTTCAGGCAGTTGTCGCAGTTGCCGCAGGGCGGATGCTCGCGCTCGCCGAAATATCCGAGCAGCACCTGGCGACGGCAGGACGCGGTCTCGCAATAGCCGAGCAGCGCATCGAGCTTCTGCCGCTCGATCCGGCGCTGGCGCTCGTCGAGATTGGCGCCTTCGAGGAGCGCGAGGAGGGCGGTCACGTCCTGGAGCCCGTGGGTCATCCAGGCGTTGGCCGGCAGCCCGTCGCGTCCCGCGCGCCCGGTCTCCTGGTAATAGGCCTCGAGGCTCTTGGGCGGATCGACGTGCGCGACGAAGCGCACGTTGGGCTTGTCGATCCCCATGCCGAAGGCGACCGTCGCGACCATGATCACGCCTTCCTCCTTGAGGAAGCGGTCCTGGTTGCGCTCGCGCATCGCGGCGTCGAGACCGGCATGGTACGGCAGCGCGACCCGTCCCTTGGTGCAGAGCCACGCCGCCACGTCCTCGACGCGCCGGCGCGAGAGACAATAGACGATGCCGGCATCGCCCGGATGCTCGGCGGCGAGGAACGCGAGAAGCTGCGCCTTGGCATCGGCCTTGGGCAGCACGCGGTAGCGGATGTTCGGGCGATCGAAGCCCGCGGCGAAAATCCGCGCGCTTTCAAGCCTGAGGCGCTCGACAATATCGCGGCGCGTGGTCTCGTCCGCGGTGGCGGTGAGCGCGATGCGCGGCACGTCCGGAAACCGCTCGTGCAGGATCGTGAGCTGGCGATACTCGGGACGGAAATCGTGGCCCCATTGCGAGACGCAATGCGCCTCGTCGATGGCGAAGAGCGCCAGGCGCACGCGCGACAAAAGCTCGAGGCAGCGCGGCGTCACCAGCCGCTCCGGCGCGACATAGACGAGGTCGGTGGCACCCTCGCGGATCGCGCGTTCGACCTCGGCGGCTTCGGCGCCGCTCAGCGTCGAGTTGAGATAGGCCGCGCGCACGCCGGCCTGGCGCAGCGCATCGACCTGGTCCTTCATCAGCGCGATGAGCGGCGAGACGACGACGCCGAGGCCGGGACGAACCAAGGCGGGGATCTGGTAGCACAGCGACTTGCCGCCGCCGGTCGGCATCAGCACCAGCGCGTCGCCGCCGGCGATCACATGCCGGACGACCGCTTCCTGCTCGCCGCGGAACGAAGGATAGCCGAACACATCCCGCAGGATGCGGAGCGCCTCGGCCGCCCCGCCACTTGCCTCGCCCTGCATCACCCCGCCCGAAGAACGTTCGTCGGGGCTATCGTACCGGATGGTGTGTGGAGCGGCTACCGCGCTTCGGCTTGCCGCGCGCGTTCGCGCTCAGGCGACGCCGCGCGGCGCGACCGAGGCAAGGCAGGCGTCCCGGCCGAGCGGCACCGCGATGTCGGTCAGCGGCGCGCGGACCGTCCGGCCGCCGCGATACTCCTCGTCCGCCAGCGCGTCGCTCACCGCCATCAGCGTGAGATGAATGGCGTTGGCATCGTGCTGGCCGAGGAGCTGCGCGAACAGCGTGAGCTCGAGCACGAGCCGGTCGTGCACGGCCACCGTGGATTTCGTGACGATCTCGAGCAGCGCGTCGAGTCCGCCGACGAGCAGCTCCGCCCCCTCCGCGATGACCGCGTCATCGGCGTTGGTCGAGGACCGCACCGGCGGCGGCGCAAGCCCGACGGAGATTTCAAGCGCCCAGGTGCGGACCGCCTCGAGATAGATCGATTTGTGCCGGGAATGATGCGTCACGGCGTTTGCGGCGAGCGCCGTCGCGAGCACGGAAAGCCGGTCCTCCTCGCCGAGATTGAGGCCGACAAATTCATCGACGACATCGCGCAATTGGGATTCGGTGCCGGGCCCCAGCCTCGTCAAGGCGTCCCGGATCGTCTCCGCCAAAGTGCTCATCCCGCCCGACCCCTGAAGAGGAACCTGTGAAAATTACTAGCAATTTCTTATGAGTTGGTTGCTTGTCCCCGTTTCGCAGAAATAATGACAAACATCGACAATAAAAGCGAAACGATTATTGAAAGCGCCGAACGAAGCCAAGGGTTGAGAGAAAGTTAGATCGCGTCGCGCGGCGCTGTTATCTAAACCTTAACTGGAAGGTGGGAAAAATTGGGGCCGTAGCGAGGGGAACCGGCGGTCATGCCGGTCCGTCATGAGGAAGTGCGCATGCATCCTCCATCGAATGCCCTGTCCGACCGCAATCTCGAGGCGACCACCACGCTTTCGCTGAAGCGCGAGCCCGCCTGTTACGCCTTTCTGTGCAGCCGCGCGATCGCGCCGCCGCAGCCGATCGATTCGATCAATCTCGATCTCGCCTCGGTCGACTACTTCGATGGCCGGGCATCGCTGTGGGCGACGCTCGACATGCGTTCGGCGGCGAGCAACGAGCAGCCCGTGTCGCTCCTCGGCTTCGACGAGAGTTTCCTGCGCCCGTTCACCCGCGCCCTCATCGAGGCGGCGGCGAGCCGAACGCCCTACCGGATGACGATCGTGCAGGGCGCGGGCGACAAGGTACGCCATCGCGTCATCGAGTATGTCACCGGACCCGGCGTCGCCCTCTCGGAAGTGATCCTGACGCCGCAGGACAGCGTGATCTCCGTCTCCGCGCGCGCCGAGGGCGACCGCGAGGAGGAGACGCTGTTCCAGCTGCCGCGCACGGACTCGTTCCTGCGCGCCTTCGTCAAGATGACCTGCCAGGCCGACCAGGCGCTGCACGAGACGCTGGACCAGAGCGAGCGACTCGCGCGCCAGCAGGCGAGAGCCAGCGCCTGATCCCGTTCAGAGCGGCAGGCTCTGCTGCTCTGCCGCGTAGAGGATCGAGCCGTCGCCGCGCGGCATCGCCCCTTCGGTAAGCCGCGCCGGCTCTTCCTTCCCGACATCGAGGATGTGCGTCACCGCCTCGCCGGCCGCGAGCAGGTAGTCGGCGATGATCCGGCGATGGCAGCGCCACCACACCGCCTCCGCGCACATGATCGCGACCCTGCGCTCGCGTCCGAGCGCGATGAGCGCGTCGAGCGCGGCGCGGAATTCGGCGCTCTCGGCATAATCGGCATAGTTGCGGAACGGCTCCTCGCGCCACAGCGTGTGCGGCGACCGGACGCCCTTGCGGCGCTCGCGCCGTCCGCCCAGCTCCGGCATGGGGCGGTACGCGACGCCCGCCGCCGGCAGCGATTGCGCCAGCGCTTCGGCGTTGAAGTGCGGGTGGCGCCGCGAGCGCGGGAAGCGGCGCACGTCGACGACGCAATCGACGCCGGACCTGGCGAGCGCCGCGAGGAACACCTCGGTCGAGCGCGTCGAATGGCCGATCGTGAAGACCGTCATGCCCTGCTCCCTTGGTCGCGGCCGGCGCCGATTCTAGCGGCGCGCCCTCGGGCCGCCAGCGCCTGCGACGGTAACGCACTTTGCCGCCGGGACCGCCCGGCGTAAGTTGCGCCCAACGGCGGCGACTGGGCGTGGAGCGGGCGATGGAATTCGGCATGCAGTTTTTTCCGTGCGTGTCCCCGGAGCAGAAGCCGGGCGCGCAGTATTTCGACGAATGCCTGCGGCTCGCGGCGCTGGGCGACGGGATCGGCTGGACCCATGTGCGAACCGTCGAGCATTACTTCCTGCCCTATGGCGGCTATTCGCCCAATCCCATCGTATTTTTGACCGCGGTGGCGGCGCGCACGCGAACCTTGAAGCTCATCACCGGCGCGGTGCTGCCGGTCTTCAACCATCCGCTGAAGCTCGCCGGCGAGATCGGCATGCTCGACGCGATCTCCAGCGGCCGGCTCGAAGTGGGCTTCGGCCGCGCCTTCCTGCCGCACGAATTCGCCCGGTTCGGCGTGAGCCTCGACGAAAGCCGCGACCGCTTCACCGAAGGGCTCGAGCAGGTTCGGCTCCTCCTCGAAGAGGAGAACGTGAGCTCGGAGGGGCGCTTCCACAGCTTCAAGAACACAACCTCGCTGCCGCGGCCGACGCAGCAGCCGCGCCCGCCGTTCTGGATCGCGGCGACGGTGACGCCGCAGAGCTTCGTCACCGCCGGCAAGGCCGGGCATGCGGTCATGTCGATCCCGTTCGCCGCCAAGCACATGAAGGAGCTGATCGAGCTCTATCGCACGTCGTGGCGCGAGGCCGGTCATCCCGGCAACGGCAAGGTCATGCTCGGCTTCCACATGTTCTGCGACGAGAGCCGGGAGCGCGCCTGGGCGATCGCGCGCGATCCGATGAACCGCTACCTGCGCTCGATCGTCGCAGCGGCGTCGGATTGGAGCACGCAGACCTCGAAGGATTACGCCGGCTACGACAAGATGGTGACGGAGCTGTCGAAGGAGACGATCGAGACGCAGGTCGCGAGCGGCAGCGCCTGGGTCGGCACGCCGGCGGAGATCATCGACCAGATCGCAAGCTACAACGAGGCGATGGGCGGCTACGACAGCGCGTCGCTGCAGGTGAACTTCAACACCATCGGCTACGCCGAAGCCGAGCGATCGGTGCGGACCTTCACCGAGAAGGTGATGCCGCATTTCGCCGGTCGGTAACGCTAACGCAATCGAAAGGAGTGGGACTTACGCTCCCTGCCGCTCGATCTGCAGCCACGGGGGACATCGCATGGCAGGCAGCATTCCCGCGCGAAAGTCGAACGCCGTCCGGCTCAAGCCTATGCGGGCGCGCGAGGCGAACGAACTGTTCGACGCGCGCGACGACGCGACGGCGGTCGATGCGGCCTACGGCGACTCGCTGCGCAAGCTGATGCCGCGCCGCCTCAGCGCCCTCACCCGCTCCCGCGCCCGCTAGGCTAGCCGCCGACCGCACCGATCACCTATGCTCGTCCGCGACCATGCGGCGAGCTCTTCTGGCCCTGTTTCTGCTCTTCGCGCAGAGCGCGCAGGCGGCACCAGCCCGCGTCGCGGACGAGCTTGCCATCGGCATCACGCAGTATCCCTCGACCCTGACGCCGATGATCGACGCCATGCTGGCGAAGAGCTACGTGCTGGGCATGGTGCGCCGGCCGCTCACCACCTATGACGCGGACTGGCACCTGGTCTGCATGCTCTGCGTCGAGCTGCCGAGCTTCGAGAACGGGCTCGCCGAGCGGCTCGAACTGCCCGAGGGCAAGACCGGCGTGCGCCTCACCTTCCGCCTGCAGCCGGGCGCGCGCTGGGGCGACGGCGTCCCGCTCACCACCGCCGACGTGATCTTCAGCTATCGGGTGGGCAAGGACCCCAAGACCGGCGTTTCCGGCGCCGAGCTCTATCGCCGCATCCTCAAGATCGAGGCGAAGGACGACAAAACCTTCACGGTCGACATCGACAAGCTCACCTTCGACTACGCGGCGCTCAACGATTTCGAGATCCTGCCGGAGCACATCGAGCGGGACGCGTTCGCCGACCCGGCGCAGTACCGCATCCGCACGCGCTACGATACCGATCCGACCAATCCCGGACTTTATTACGGACCCTACCGGATCACCGAGGTGTCGCCCGGATCGCACATCGTGCTCGAGCGCAATCCGACCTGGTGGGGCAAGAAGCCGTACTTCCGCCGGATCGTGCTCTGGACCATCGAGAATACCGCGGCGCTCGAAGCCAACCTTCTCGCGCACGGCATCGACATGGTGGCAGGTGAGCTCGGCTTCTCGCTCGACGAGGCGCTGGCCTTCGAGAAGCGGCACGGCGGCGAGTTTCGCGTGAGCTACAAGCCCGGCCTTACCTATGAGCACATCGATCTCAATCTCGACAATCCGATCCTCGCCGACCGGCGGGTGCGCCAGGCGATGCTCTACGCGGTGGACCGCGACGCGATCAGCAGCGAGCTGTTCGCCGGGCGCGACCCCGTCGCCGACAGCTTCGTGCCGCAGCTCGACTGGATCTACACCGACCAGGTCCGGCGCTATCCCTACGATCCCGGCAAGGCGCGGGCGCTCCTCGAGGCGGCAGGTTGGCACCAGGACGGCGGCGCGGTTCGCCGCAACGCCAAGGGCGAGCCCCTTTCGCTGGAACTCGGCACCACCGCCGGCAACCGCACGCGCGAGCTCGTCGAGGAAGTGCTGCAGAGCCAGTGGCGCGAAGCCGGGATCGAGGTGCGGCTCAAGAACCAGCCGGCGCGCGTGTTCTTCGGCCAGACCATGACGCGAAGGCGCTTCACCATGGGCATGTTCGCCTGGATCAGCGCGCCCGAGAGCGTCCCGCGCTCGAGCCTGCGCTCGGACGAGATCCCGAGCGCCGAGAATCACTGGTCGGGACAGAACTTCACCGGCTTCCGCAATGCCGAGGCCGACCGCCTGATCGACGCGATCGAGACCGACCTCGACCGCGATCATCGCGCGGTGCTGTGGCACCGGCTCCAGGCGCTTTACGCCGAGGAGCTGCCGGCGCTCCCGCTCTATTTCCGGGCCGAGGCCTTCATCTTGCCGCCCTGGCTCGAAGGCGTGAGGCCGACCGGCAACCAATACCCGACGACGCTGTGGGTCGAGGACTGGCATACCGTGGACGCGGTCACGGGATCCCTGCGGTGACCCGCTTCGTCGTCCTTCGCCTGCTGCAGATGGCCGTCGTCCTGGCGGTGATGTCGTTCGTGATCTATGCGCTGATCGGGCTGATGCCGGGCGACCCGATCGATCTGATGATCGCGTCGAACCCGCATCTGACGCCGGCCGACGCGGCGCGCCTCAAGGCGCTCTACGGGCTCGACCGTCCGCTCCTCGAGCGCTACTGGGCCTGGGCGCAAGCGGCGCTCGGCGGCGATTTCGGCTACTCGCGGCTTTACGTGAAGCCGGCGTTTGCGGTGCTCTTGCCGCGGCTCGCCAACACGGCGCTGTTGATGGGGGCGAGCTTCGTGCTGGCGCTGGGGTTGGCGCTGCCGCTCGGCATCGCCGCGGCAAGGCGGCCGGGCTCGTGGTTCGACCGCGCGGCAAACCTCGTCGCCTTCGCCTTCATCTCGGTGCCGTCCTTCTGGCTGGCACTGGTGCTGATCCTGGTGTTTGCCGTGTCACTGGGGCTGCTGCCGGCCGGCGGCATCGCCACGGTGGGCGATGGCGGCGTCGCCGACCGGATCGCGCACCTTGTTCTGCCCGTCGCGACGCTGACGCTCGTCAACATGGGCGGGCATCTGCGCTACATGCGCGCGGCGATGATCGAGACGCTGCGCCAGGACTACATCCGCACGGCGCGCGCCAAGGGCGCCGGTCAGGTGCGCGTGCTTCTGGCCCATGCGTTGCGCAATGCCCTCATTCCGGTGATCACGGTGGTGGCGCTGTCGTTCGGCTCGCTGTTCTCCGGCGCGCTCATCACCGAGACGATGTTCGCCTATCCCGGCATGGGCAAGCTCATCTATGACGCGGTGATGGGCAACGACTTCAATCTCGCCCTCGCCGGGCTGCTGCTGGCGACGGCGATGACGCTCGTCGCCAACCTCGCCGCAGATATCGCCTACGCGGCGGCCGACCCGCGGATCAGCTACCGATGAGCGCCGCGGAGATCATCGCTGGCCGGACGTGGCGGCGGCGGCGCATGCTGCTGCCCGCGCTCGTGCTGCTCGCGCTTGCCGTTCTAGTGATCGCCGGACCGGCGCTGATCGGCGCGGGGGGCGCGGCGGTCGATTTGCGCCATCGCCTGGCATTGCCGTCGCTCGCGCATCCATTGGGCACCGACGCGTTGGGGCGCGACTTGCTGCTGCGGCTCTGCGAGGGCGGGCGCGTATCGCTGCTGGTGGGCGTGGTCGCGGCGGCGGCGGCGGCCGGCGTCGGCACGGCCATCGGCCTCGTCGCCGGCTACCGCGGCGGGCGGCTCGACGCGCTGCTGATGCGCGTGACGGACGGCGTGATCGCGCTGCCGCTGCTGCCGCTGCTCGTCGTGCTCGCCGCGCTCGATCTCAACAAGATCGGACTCGGCGCGCTGGCGCAGTCCGAGGCGGCGAGCCTCTATCGCATCATCATCCTGGTCGCGCTGGTCGGCTGGACCACCGTGGCGCGCCTCGTGCGCGGCGCGAGCCTGGCGCTCAAGGCGCAGGAATTCGTGCGTGCCGC
>Ga0335085_10015440_pt1 | contig 11085 bp, 7 predicted proteins | sample Lox_Sample_45_FD_206712 | JGI IMG/M metagenome (GOLD analysis project Ga0335085, IMG submission 206712) | Soil microbial communities from Loxahatchee National Wildlife Refuge, Florida, United States - Lox_Sample_4.5 | ecosystem: Environmental > Terrestrial > Soil > Wetlands | place: USA: Florida... | reverse complement strand
CGGGGGTGAAGGTGGCGCAATTTCATATCGGGCTCAACCATCTTCTGGCCGGCGACCTGGCACGCGGATTGCCGCTCTATGAGCTGCGCAAGGAGATGCCCGAGCCGGTGGAGGCCCGCATCTATCCCCAGCCGCTGTGGACCGGAAGGGAGGATATCGGGGGCAAGCACGTGTTTGTCTATATCGAGCAGGGACTGGGCGACACGATCCAGTATTTCCGCTTTGTCCGCGCGCTTGAAGAACGCAGCGCCAGCGTGACGCTCTCGGTCTATGGGCCGATGATGCGTCTTTTGAAGAACGGCGATGCTGCTTGCACGCTTGTCGGCTGGGGCGAGGTTCCCGAGCGGTTCGATTATCACATTCCGCTGATGAGCCTGCCGTTGGCGCTTGGTATGACGCTCGACACCGTCCCCGCGCCCCGGCGCTATCTCGCGGCCGAGAAGGAGCGGGTGGCCCATTGGGCCGGCCGCATCGGAGGAGAGGGTTTTCGCATCGGCGTCGCCTGGCGGGGCAACAAGGCGGTCTTCGGCGCCGAGGGCAAGGAATTTCCGCCTGCGGCGCTGTCCGGGCTCGGCCGCAATCCATGTGTGCGGCTAATCAGCCTGCAGAAGAATCCTGGCCCGGTTCCAGACGGTCTGAAATTGGAGCGGTTCGGCGATCTGGATCAGGGCAGCGACGCCTTCCTGGACAGCGCCGCCATCATGGAAAATCTCGACCTGGTGATTAGTGCCGACAGCGCGCCGGCACACCTGGCGGGTGCATTGGGCGTCCCCGTCTGGGCTGCCCTCAAGCATGTTGCGGACTGGCGCTGGCTCATCGGGCGCGAGGACAGCCCATGGTATCCCTCCATGCGCCTGTTCCGTCAGAAAGAACCCGGAGACTGGGCCAGCGTTTTCCGCGACATGGAAGACGCGCTGGTGGCACGTCTGCGAGGCCTTGACAAAAATTGATCCCGCGGCGCTTTGCGCAATTCGGGGCCGGGATTACACTCCGTTGTCAATCTTGGCCGCCAATCCGGCCTGGGCCGCGTTGGGGAGAGTTGCACACAACAGAATATGCCACCTGGAGGAAGCGACATGATGCGCAAGGCGGGTATAGGCATCCTTGTTCTGGTTTCGGCGGCAATTGTTCTGTCGGTCTTTTCATGGCGTGGCCGCGCGGCGGAAGCCGGCAAGATCGCGATCGATGCCGATGATATCGGCGGTACCGTCACCGGACCCCAAGGTCCGGAAGCGGGAGTCTGGGTGATCGCCGAAACCAAGGACCTGCCGACCAAATATGCCAAGATCGTGGTCACCGATGATGCCGGCCGCTATGTGCTGCCCGACCTGCCGGCCGCCAATTATTCCATCTGGGTGCGCGGCTATGGCCTGGTGGACTCCCCGAAAACAGAGGCGCGGCCGGGCCGCCTGGTCGACCTGAAAGCCGTGCCGGCGCCCAATGACGCCGCGGCCGCACAATATTATCCGGCGATCTACTGGTATGCGATGCTGCATATTCCGCCCAAGGGCGATTTCCCAGGCACCGGTCCCTCCGGCAACGGCATGGACGCCAAGATGAAAAGCCAGCAGCAATGGCTGGACCTGGTGAAGACCGATGGCTGCTTCACCTGCCATCAGTTGGGCGATGCCGCGACCCGCAACATCGAAAAGCAGCTGGGCCATTTCGATTCACCGGCCGCGGCCTGGGAGTATCGCATCCAGGTGGGACAGGCGGCAGACAATATGATCGGCTCGATCAATCATCTGGACAGCCAGCGCGCCTTCAATCTGTTCGGCGATTGGAGCGAGCGCATTGCCAAGGGCGAGCTTCCGTTTGCCAGGCCGGAGCGTCCGAAAGGCAAGGAGCGCGACATCGTCCTGACGCTGTGGGACTGGAACACGCCCAAGGCCTATCTGCATGACGAGAATTCCACCGACCGGCGCAATCCCACCCTGAATGCCAATGGCAAGATCTATGGGTCGCCGGAAGAAAGCAGCGATTTCATTCCGGTGCTGGACCCGGTTTCCAACAGCAAGAGCCAAGTCAAGGCCCTGGTGCTCGATCCCAAAACGCCCACCAGCAAGGACAACGACATTCCCAATCCCTCGCCCTATTGGGGCAAGGAAGCGATCTGGGACAGCCAGACCACCATCCACAATCCTATGTTCGATTCCAAAGGCCGCATCTGGCTGACCACAAGGGTCAGGGCGCCCGACAATGAGCCGGCTTTCTGCAAGCAGGGATCGAACCATCCTTCCGCCAAGGCCTATCCCTTGAGAAGTTCGGGCCGTCAGTTGGCCGTGTATGACCCGGCGACAAAAAAATTCACGCCCATCGACACTTGCTATGCCACGCATCATTTGCAGTTCGACGCCCAGGACCGCATCTGGACCAGCGGCGGCGGGCCGGTAGTGGGCTGGTTCGACACCCGCATCTGGGACGCCACCCACGACATAGAGAAGGCGCAAGGCTGGACGCCTTTGGTGGTTGACACCAATGGCAATGGCAAGCGCGACGCCTATACCGAACCGGGCCAGCCGCAGGATCCCAAGAAGGACATGCGCATCAATGCCGGATTCTATGGCGTGGCGCCCAATCCCTCGGATGGCTCTATTTGGGGTTCGTCAGTAGGCTTCCCAGGCGCGATTGTGCGGCTGGTGCCCGGATCCAACCCATCGGAAACGGCGCTGGCGGAAGTCTACCAGCCGCCGATCGACGATCCCAAGGCGCCGGTGCATGGCTATTCGCCGCGCGGCATGGACATCGACCATAACGGCGTGGTGTGGACGGTGCTGGCCAGCGGCCATTTCGCCAGCTTCGACCGCCGCAAATGCAAGGGTCCGCTGAACGGTCCGAATGCCACCGGGAAACAATGTCCCGAGGGTTGGACGCTTTATCCCTTCCCCGGGCCACAATTTCGCGATGTGAAGGATAGCGGCAGCGCCGAGGCCAGCTATTATGCCTGGGTCGATCAGTATGACACCTTCGGCCTGGGCCGGAATGTGCCACTGGCCACCGGCAATGCCTCCGATGCCTTGTTCGCCCTGGCGGACGGGAAGTTCATCACCCTCAGGGTGCCTTATCCCATGGGCTTCTATGCCAAGGGCATGGACGGGCGCATCGACGATGCCAAGGCCGGCTGGAAAGGCCGCGGGCTATGGACAACCTATGCCACCCGTGCCGTCGCCCATATCGAGGGCGGCAAGGGCACGACCAGTAAGGTGGTCCATATCCAGCTCAGGCCAGATCCGCTGGCGCACTAACGCGACGGTCTTATTTGGAAGTCATGCGCCACACGCCGTCCCAGTCGGGGGGCGGTGTCGACTTCATCAGTTCGCAACGCCCCATATAGACCATCGACAGCTTGTCCTGCTCGTTGGCCTTGAGACATTCCTGGAAGGCGCGGATGGCATTGTCCCAATTGCCGGCCTTGTAATGCTTGCGGCCTTCCCGGAAGTGGTTCACCACGTCCATCACGTTGGGGAAGCTTTCCTCGGTGTGATAGTCGAGCACCTCATAGACGCCGACCGGCTGGGTCTTTCCCTTGACCACGACATCGTCGATGTCGCGGATGCGGTAGGTGCCTCTCAGCTTGCGGAACGTGTTGTCGCTGATCAGGATGCGCGCGCCATATTGTTTGCAGGCGCTTTCCAGCCGCGCCGCCAGATTCACGCCGTCGCCGATCAAGGTATAGTTCATCCGTTTGGGTGAACCGATATTGCCCGATACCACCTCGTCGGTGTTGATGCCGATGCCCATGTCGGCTGGCGGCTGGCCGCGCGCCTTGCGCTCAATGTTCCAGTTCCACAAAGCCCGGATCATGTTGATGGCGGCGCGGGTGGCACGGTCTTCGTCATCGTCATGCGGGATGGGAAGCCCGAAGGCTGCCATGATCGCGTCGCCGATGAACTTGTCCAGCATGCCGTCCAACTTGCTGATCTCTTCGACCATCAGGGTGAAATAGTCGTTGAGGAAACCCACCGTGCCTTGCGCCCCCAGGCTTTCAGTGATGGGGGTGAAGCCGCGTATGTCGGTAAACATCACGGTCGCAACCGCGCTCTTGCCGCCCAGTATGTCGTCCTGCTTGCCTTGCTCCATCAGCTGGGCGGCGATGCCCGGGTCCATGTAGCGGGACATGGTGGATTTCATGCGCTTTTCAGTGCTGATGTCTTCCAGCATCAGTATCGAGCCCAGCTTCTTGCCTTCGGAGCTCATCAGCGGCTGGATGGTGAGGTTGACGGAAGCCTTCTGGCCGGCGAATTCCATCTCCGCATCCATCATCTCGAAGACGCCATCGCCGATCTCCTGGACCTTGTCGGCGACCCAACCATTGGCGCCACCGAAGAATTCGGCGAAAGGCTTGGAGATGATGTCGGCCTCTTTCACCTGCATGATACGGTAGCCGGCCTTGTTGCAGGTCACGATTTGGCCGTCGGCATTGGTGGTGATGACCGCGTTGGACATGCTTTCCAGCATGCTCTGATTGTAATTCTTCATGTTCTGGACATCGTTGAACAGCGCGGCATTCTGCAGCGCGATCGAGACCTGTCCGGTGAAGGCCTTGAGGCGGGATTCATCCTCTTCGGTGAAGGGCCCGCCGCGCTTGTTCAGGACTTGGGTGACGCCGATCACCTTGCCGGACTTGTTGACCACCGGCACGCAGAGGATTGAGCGGGTGAAATAGCCGCTTTTCTTGTCGAAAGCGGGATTGAAGCGCAGGTCGGCATAGGCATGGGGAATGTTGATGGTCTTGCCCGAGGTGAACACCGCACCGGCGATGCCCACATGATTGGGGAAGCGGATCTGCATGGCATCCAGTCCGCTGCCTACCTGCGACCACAGTTCGTTGGTCTTTTCATCGTTAAGGAACAGGGTGGAGCGGTCGGCATTCAGCATCCGCACCGCCTCGCGCATCACCTTCTGCAACAACACGCGCAGGTCGATCTCGGAGGTGGTGTCAGCGACCACATCGAGGAACTCCAGCTCGGTCAGGCGCAGCCTGGTCATGCGCTCGATGAACTGGCTGCCCCTCAGCGCCATGGCGGCTTGGGTGGTCATCGCCTCCAGCAGTGAAAGGTCTTCGGGCGAAAAGCGCGCCCCGCCTTTCTTGTTCAGCCCCTGAGCCACGCCGATTATCTCGCCCTTCACCGTCCGCACCGGCGCGCAGAGGATGGACCGAGTCTCGAAACCCGTCTGCTTGTCGATATCGGGATTGAAGCGGGGATCGGCATAGGCGTCGTCGATAATCAATCCCTCGCCGCTGGTGAAGACATGGCCGGCAATGCCCTTGGTGTTGAGCAGGCGGATCTCGCGGCTGCCGGTGCCTTGGGCGACGCGGGAATAAAGTTCACCCGTCTGTTCGTCATTGAGGAAGAGGGTGGCGCGTTCGCAGTCGGTCTCGCGCGCGGTTATTTCAACCATCTTCACCAGCACGTCGTTGAGCGTGTCGGTGCCGGCAAGCTCGCGGGTGATAGAAAGCAGCACTTCGGCACGCAGCAGCTTCTTGCCGGCGTCGTCGGCGGCAGCAGAAGCCGGTCTCTTACGCGGCAGGGCTCTTGTCTTCTGCCGGCCCCGGCGGGCGCGGATGTCAGCGTCCATGGGCCTTCTCCAGCTGCTCGCGCAGATTTCGCGCGGTGTCCTGCAATTCCTTGAGCTCGCCGCGGGCGGCGCGTTCGATGCTCGCGATCCGCTCGTCGCAATCGCGCTTGAGGGACTCCATCTGGTCCCGCAGAACCCCGGCGGTCCGCCGCATATCGGCGACCTCGACGGCGGAATCGGCATTGGCTTTTTGCACGGCGGCCTGCTTGCTGGCTTGCAGGCTCTCCAGCTCCTCGCGTAAGGCATGCACGGTACCGTGCAACTGCCGGATCTCGCCCTGCGCATTGGCCACTGCCTGCTGGACCGCCTGGTCTGTATCGGCCCGCTGCTGTTCCAGTTCCTCGCGCAGGACGCCGATGGTGCCATGCAGCTGGCGAATCTCCATTTCCGCTTCATGGAGCGCCGTCTTCAAAGAATTGCCGCTTTCGGCCCGTATCGCCATCGCCCGCCTGCGAGCCCGACCTCGCATACCCAGTTCCCACAGGCCGATTATCGGCAAGGCCGTTCGTCTAATCAACGGGCGGCGCTTCTCCCGCGTCTGCTTTATGGCGCCAGCGAAAACCGGAATCCGTGACTTCGTGAAAGGTCTGGCCGGGCACCAGTTCCGTAGAGGGGAAGTTCGGATGATGCGGCGAATCCGGATAATGCTGGGTCTGGAAGGAAATCGCGCCATGCGGGACATAGCCCTTTGCGATGGCGACCCGGGGCCGCACCGAGTTGCCGCTATAGGCCTGCACCCCCGGCTGGGTGGTCCAGACCTCCAGCCGGCGGCCTGAGACGGGATCGGTCAGCCGCAGGGCCGGGCGCAAGCGGCCGGGTGCGCCGTCGATCACGAAATTATGGTCAAGACCTTTTTTGCCGGCGATCTGGGGATCGGCCGAGGTAAGGCGAGGGCCCAGCGCCTTGGGCTGTAAAAAATCGAAATCTGATCCCGCCACGTCGCGGATTTCGCCCGTGGGGATGCTTTTGTCATCGATGGGTGTGAAGCGGTGGGCGAACAGCTGAAGCTGCTGGTGATCGACGGGACCAGACGCTTGGCCTGCCATGTTGAAATAGGAGTGGTTGATGAGGTTGATCACCGTTTTCTTGTCCGTCGTGGCCTTCAGGTCCAGCCGCAAGCAATTGTCGCGGGTAAGCGTGTAGGTGACCGTCACCCGCACCGTGCCGGGAAATCCCATGAAGCCGTCGGGATCGGTATGGGTCAGTACCAGGCTGGGCTCGGCGCCATCATGGGGCGCCGCCGCAAAGACCTGGCGGAAATAGGCCATGGTACCGCCCTGGTCGAGATCGCCATTCCTGTCGCGATCAAGCGCATAAGTGTTCCCATCCAGCGTGATGCTAGCGCCGCGGATGCGGTTGGCGAAGCGGCCGATGATGGCTCCGTAATGACCGTTGTTGTGGATATAGTCGGCGCTTGTGTAGTCGGCGAGGCTGGCAAAGCCTTGTACGACATTGGCAAGCTTGCCATCGCGCCCGGGCACTTCGATGGAAACGATCACCCCGCCATAATTGGTGATGCGCACCCGCATGCCATTGCCGTTGGTGAGGGTGTAAAGATTTGCCGCCCGGCCATCGTCCTGGGTAACGCCCCAGGACTGGCTTGAAATTGCGGCTTGGGCAGGGGTTGCAAGGCTCGGAGCTGTCAGCAGGGCCGCCGCCACGGCCAATGCCGGCCAGACTTTGCGTTCATGCATTTTTATTTTGCCTCTTCCTGACCTAATCTAGCAGGAAAATCATTGAAGGCGAGGCTCGGCGGCTTTGCGCCATACGGTCCCAAGGGGCAGGGCGGGGAGATGAATTTGGCGCGCACGATTGCCGTTGCGGCATTCTTGATGATGTCCGCCACCATGGCTCGAGCCCAAACTGCGGACGAAAGGATAGGCCGCTGCTCCACACAAGAGCCCATGGCGGAAGTGGCGGCGTCGCCGCACTGGACGAGCTGGGGGATTGACCTTTCCAACACGCGGTTTCAGCCGCGCGTCATGGCGGGGCTGGGCGCAAAGGACATTTCTCGCCTGAAACTGAAATGGGCATTCGGGTTTCCCGGCAGTTCGCATGCATGGTCTCAGCCCACGCTCGCAGGCGGGCGCGTTTTTGTGGGCAGCCAGGGTGGCCATGTCTATGCACTGGATGCAAGATCAGGCTGTACCTATTGGTCTTTCGATGCGGGCCGCGCCACGCGTACCGCCATCGTGATCGGGGACTGGCCGGGTCGCGCCGGGGCACATCTTGCCTATTTCACCACCATTCCTGGCTGGCTCTATGCGCTGGATGCGCAGACCGGTGAACAGGTCTGGAAAGCGCGGGTCGAAGACCATGTTTCCACCCGGCTGACCGGCTCGCCGGTGATCTATGGCGGCAAACTTTATGTGCCAGCAGCCTCCTTCGAGGAGGGCATGTCGGCAAATGCGAAATACACCTGCTGCAGCTTCCGCGGCAGCCTGTCGGCCTTCGATGCCCTGACGGGTGCGCGGCTGTGGAAGCGCATGATCATCGATGCGCCACTCGCCGTGCTCAAGCGCAATGATTTGGGACAGGAAGCGGTCGGCCCCTCCGGCGGCAGCATCTGGTCCTCGCCGGTGATCGATCCCAAACGCAAGGCGATCTATGTCACCACCGGCAATGGCTTCAGTGGACCGCCACAAAACACCACCGATGCCATTGTTGCGCTGGATCTTGATACCGGCAAGCTGCGCTGGAGCCGGCAAGTTGCCAAAGATATTTTCGTGCCCGGCTGCAATGGTGCCGGCGATGGCAAGATCGCCTGCCCGGAACAGAACGGGCCCGATGCCGATTTCGGCAGCGCGCCGATCCTGGTGCATCTGAGGGATCGCGACGTGATCGTGGCGGGGCAGAAATCCGGAAGCGTGTGGGCAGTCGATCCTGACCGGCAGGGTGAGGTGGTATGGCGCTATCGGGCCGCGTCATTCGATGCGGGCGAATTCGGGGCGATCGTATGGGGTCAGGCGGCGGATGCAAAGAATGTCTATGTCCCGGTCTCCAACATCCAGGACCCGGCGCGGGCAGGCGGTCTGCACGCAATCGCGCTCGCGACAGGCAAACGCGCCTGGTTTGCGCCGCCGCCACCGCTTGGCTGTGCAGCGGGCCCCGGCTGTTCAGGCGCCCAGGCTTCAGCCCCCAGCGTGATTGACGGTGTGGTGTTCGCCGGTTCTGCCGATGGCATGCTACGCGCCTATTCCACTGGCGATGGAAAGATATTGTGGTCAGCTGACACCAACGGCGAATTTCAGACCGTGAACGGCGTGAAAGCGCATGGCGGCTCGATGATCAGCGCGGGCCCGGCAATTGCGGGCGGAATGCTCTATGTCAATTCCGGCTATGGATCGCATGCCGCGCGCGGCGGCAACGTGCTTTTGGCCTACGGCATCGACTAGAAGCCGGTCGGTCAGAGCTGCTCGGTTCACGGCCGGAGGAAAGCGGTTTGCCGAGGTTATCGCCGCGCCATGGGCCCCCATGCCGGGAAAAGACCTTGCTCCCGCTCTTTTCCGCCTTCGCAGGCAGCATACCAAGCCACCACGGCGCCCACCAGCATGGCCACGGCAATGAAAAAGGCCTGCAATACTGCCGCCACCCGCGCGCGGTGCAGTTCCTGGCGGGAAGCCGCGATTTCCCGAGTCACCCGTTCTTCGGCTTGCTGATCCGAAATGCCGGTCGCTGCGGCCGTTACGCCTGTAAGGTAATCCCGGTCCGCGGAGCCAATGCCACTATGACCCGAGGACTTCAGCAGTATTCGCGATGCTTCTGCGCGGCGATAGGCGATGTCCGCAATATTCCGGTTGGAGCGGAAAAGTTCATCCAGTTCGGATGCGAGAAGACTCTCGCCGGTCACCGACGCGCCATGCCCTGCTGCGGAAACTGCAAGGGTTGGCACCGCAGTTGCGGCAAAACCCAATGCCAAGATCGCTGCCATGACGGCGGCCAAGCCCCAGGTGATCAATCCATGGATGCCGTCCCGGAATTCCATTTCGCGGCCGCCCAGGCTCAGCGGCGCCCGCATGCGCCCGGCGATATATCCACCCACTCCGAACGAACAGAGCGCCACGAATAGCAGATAGATGCCGGACAGCAGCCACAGCCAACTGGAAGAATCACGCCAAGTGGGCGCGGTGGACGATACCGACAGGCCGATGCCCGCCGCGAAGGCGGTCAGTGTCAGAGAAACACCTTCGGCGGCTATGGCACCCGCGATGATTGCGGGCCAATGAATTTGCCTGGCCGGCCTTTCGCTGTTTTCCAGCGTCGCCGGAGCATTTGCGATGGCACTCATGTCAGCGAAGACCAAGGAAGGACAGGATCGCCAGGATCACCACCACCAAGCCAACCAGATAGATCAAGCCGTTCATGGGAATTTCCCGCAATAGTCGATGGCAGGGAACGCCCTCGATACAGGCTGGTTCCTGGCGTGACTGATTCTGTCTTTGGAAGCCATCAATTGTTAGCGAGGAGACTGCTGATGCGGTGACCCGCTGATTGCCAGCAAATGTTGAATCTCGGGCTGTTGAAAAAGCCACGCGTGGATGTGCGCTTCGATCAACGCGAAGCGATCTCCCCACCTGCCGCGTGCAGGCAGTACGTTCTCCTCGGGCCGGATGATGAGTTCGCTGCGCATGAGGCGGCACCGCGGTCGTTCTCGAAAAGTCGGGCGGCATTCGCAGGCTCACAACTGCGCCGGGGCGCGGCCTTGAGATTGACGAAGCGCCTTCGCTACTGCGATAATGGCTTGATACAATTCTGGTAATTTGGCGTCAGCGGCGAATTTTGAGCAGACTGGCCTTTGCGGGCTAGGCTCCAATTGGGGTTCATGCGCCCGGGCGTTTTCGCGATCCTGCGAACCGCAAAGTCTCACCGATCCAATTTCCGCAACAGAGGAGATATCAAATGACTACTTCCTTGAAGTCCGCTGTCCTTGCCTTTGGCGCCAGCCTGGTGCTTTGTGCCTCCGCTCCGCCCGCGAGCGCCCAGCGCATCGTGCCGTCGGGTTATGACACCTATTATTTCAGCGGCACCACCGCCGACCCCCTCAATCCCAGCAATCCCAACGACAGAGGCAACACCGTTCAGCAGGCCGACAATATTCTTAACAAGCTGCAGGGCATGCTGCAGAAGAGTGGCTTGACCTTTGCTGATGTGGTGCAGGCTCACGTATTCCTGGTGACCGACCCGGCCAAGGGGGACATCGATTTTGCCGGCCTGAATTCGGAATGGGGCAAGCGCTTCGGCACGCCGTCCCAGCCCAACCGGCCTTCGCGCGTGGCGATCCACGTCAACCTGCCGACACCGGGCGCCCTGGTCGAGATTGAGCTGGTTGCTGCGAAAAAGGCCCAGTAGCACGCCATGTAAAAGGACCCGCGCGAACCTGCTCGTGATAGGGGCTGCGCGGGAACTTTTGTGCGTCGAGGACCGCAGCGACGATTATTTTGTTTTCGCTCGAAGGCAACCAATCTGCTTAAGCCGGCAGGCTGAAAAGATCGCATATGATCCAGA
>Ga0335085_10015439_pt1 | contig 11085 bp, 6 predicted proteins | sample Lox_Sample_45_FD_206712 | JGI IMG/M metagenome (GOLD analysis project Ga0335085, IMG submission 206712) | Soil microbial communities from Loxahatchee National Wildlife Refuge, Florida, United States - Lox_Sample_4.5 | ecosystem: Environmental > Terrestrial > Soil > Wetlands | place: USA: Florida... | reverse complement strand
GGCAGGCGAACGAGATGGCCGGAAGCAGGTAGCGGTAGTCGAAGTCGGCGATCGCGATGGGGAACACGAGCAGCGCGACGGACGTGACCCAGGGCAGCATCGTGGTGCCGCGCGGCGCCCAGTGAACACGCACAGAGCTCAGCTTGACCGAGCGCACCGCCTGGACCGGCCGACGCCACGAGGCGCGGTCCGCACCTGGGCGCCTGGCGGCGGTCACGGACAGCAGGCCGCCGAGCCCGACGAGGAAGATCAGCGCGAGCAGCGGGCCGTAGGTGAACACCACCCGCTGGTAGACCAGGATCGGCAGGGCGAAGACCCGGTGCACGACGCCTGGCGCCTGGTGGCCGTAGGCCAGCCAGTCCTGGTAGGCGGTGCCGCCGTGAATCCACTCGTGGTCCGGGTTGTCCGGCGGCAGCGTGTTGTACGTCGATGTCACGTAGTGGACGTGGAAGTTGTAGAAGAACGTCGTGCCCGCCCCCGGATACGCGATTCGCGGGAAGCCGAACGACAGCATCGTGTTGAAGAACACGGTCTTCAGGTAGTCAAGCGGCTGTGCCTCCACCGCGTGGATGGCGAAGTTGGTCAGCAGCGTGTTGTTGGCCGCCGTGACCGGGCCGCCGCTGTCCCACATGTACTGCGAACCGTGCAGCACGCCGTTGACCTTGACCGCGTGCACCTGCGGCGCGTGCCAGACGAAGTTGCCCGGCGGGCTGCGGTCGACCAGCGGCTCGGTCGGGCAGACCTTGGCCTCCAGGCCGGTCGGCTTGATCCGCGCGCAGTCGGCGAACGACGAAACCCGGCCCCACAGGTAGAACCCGGTGGACATGGTCATGTTGTAGTGCCCGTTGCGCTGGTGGAACCAGGCCGCGTAGCCGGCCACGGGGACCAGCGAGACGACCGCGAACACGATCGCGATCAGCCAGCCGCGCAGCGTCTTCCACGCCCAGCCGCGCAGCAGCAGGAACAGCGGGATCACCCCGAGCATGACCGCGCCCTGGGTGCGGACGATGACCGCGTACCCGACGAGCAGCCCGGCGATCACCGCCGCCCACCAGCGGACCCGCTCCGGCCGCCACAGCAGCAGCACGAGCGCGACCATGAGGCAGAAGGTGAACACCGTCTCCGCCATGATCAGGTGCTCGTCCTCGAGGATGTAGCCGTCGAGCAGCACCGGCAGCGTCGCGATCGCCGACCAGGTCTTGGACACGCGGCTGCGGCGCAGCAGCACGTAGATCATCACCGCGACGGCCAGCCCCATCAGGTGCTGAACCGCGGTGACCAGCGTCAGCGAGTGGAAGGGCAGCAGCAGCCGCAGGAAGAACGAGTACCCGGTCGACTTGGACAGGTTCGGCTGCGGTCGCAGCGCGGCGCCGAGATAGACGTAGGAATCCCCCGCGAACCACAGAGCGCCCGGGTAGCCGAGCATCGCGAACAGCCTCAGCACGGCGCCGGCCGCCAGTGCCCCGGTGAACAGCTTGTGCTCACCGGCCAGCTGGCGCAGGCGGTCTACTAGGAGTCGCGGATTCACGCCCATGATCCTATCGGGGCGAATCACGCCGCGCGGCCATGGCAAATTTCTGCCCCCGGCCTGCCACCATAACCACAGGTAGTATCTACCCGGGAAGGGAGAAGCATGCCGCCGCACGGTTACGAGCGCCCGACCCGGCCAGGGTCGTCGCAGCCCCGCGCCGACTTCGGCATGCGCCGCTCCCCCGCAGGTCCTCGCGACGGCGGCCCCTATCAGGACCGCGGCGAGCCGCCGCGCCCCGCCTTCACCCCCGCTCCGGAATTCCCGGGTCCTGGACCACGCCCTGGCGCGGGGCCGGACCGGGGCGGACCGCGCCCGGACGAGGGCGCTCCGCGGCCTGGTTCCGGCGATGAGCGTCTGGCGCCGCCTCCGCCGCCCCGCCCGAACGGTGCGGAACTGATCGAGCAGATGCTGCTCGCCGCGCAACGGCAGATCGCCGAGTTCGCCAGGTCCGCCGCGGCCGAGGGCGAGCGCGACGCGGAGAAGATCCGCGCCACCGCGCAGGCTGACGCGGAGAAGATCCGCGCCACCGCGGAGGCCTACGCGGCCGGGTTGCGCAGCGCCGCCGAGTTCGACAGGGCGAGCGTGCACGGTGCCGCGGAGCGCGAGGCGGCCAAGGTCAAGGCTGCCGCCGAACGGGAACGCGATGACATCGTGCGCGCGGCCCGGCGCGAGGCCGACGAGATCAGGCGCCGCGAGCAGTTCCTGCTCGAGCAGTCAGAGGCGCTGCGCTCGCAGGCCGAGGCCGACCTTGAGGTCGAGCTCGCCGCCCGCAGGGAAGAGGCGGAACGGCAGGAGGTGGAGCGGCTCGCCGACGCCCACGAGGCCACCCGCAAGCTGGTCGAGGAGGCCGAACGGCGCGCGGCGGACGCGGAGAAGCGCGCCGCCGACGCCATCGCGCGGTCGGAGCAGTCCAGGCGCGACGCCGAGGCCGACGCCAAGAAGGAGATCGCCGACGGGCACCGCAAGGCGGAGCTCGTCATCGCCCAGGCCAAGGACGAGGGCAAGCAGATACTCGCAGACATCGAGGCTGACGGCGACAAGCGCCGCGCCGCGATCCAGCGGGAACTCGACGAGCTCACCAAGCAGAAGAACGACGTCGACGCCAAGCTGGCGCAGATGCGGCAGCTGTTCTCGGTCACCGCGATCCTCGACACACCCGCGGGCTAGCGGCCCGCGGCGGCCCAGGCCTCGAGCTGGGTGACGAACGCGGCCGCGTGCGGTGGCCAGGCCAGGTTCGCCAGGGCGTACTCGTGGGCGCGCAGGCCCATTTTGACGCGGAGGCCGGGGTCGGCGTCCAGCTTGAGTATCGCGTCCGCCGCGCCCCGTGGGTCATTGAACGGTACGACGAAGCCGCCGTCCGCGGCCTCCACCAGTTCCACGGCGAGCGGCAGCGGCGTGCTGATGACCGGGACGCCGCGGGCCATGTACTCGGCGACCTTCGTGGGCATGGAGTGGCGGAAGTTCGGCTCGTCCTGGAGCAGGGACAGGCCAGCCAGTGACCCCTCGACCACGCGCAGCGCCTCGGCGTTGGGCACGAAGCCGTGCCAGCGCACGGCGTCTCCCCCGGCCTCGATGTGCGCGCGGGCGGCCGGGTCGGCCTGGCCGATCAGCTCCACCGCGATGCCGTGCGGCTTGAGCAGGCGGCCGAGTTCCACCATCTCGGCTGAGCCGCGGTCGGGAGACAGCCAGCCGACGTACACCACGCGGCGCGGTCCCGACGGCGGCGCGGCCTTCGCCGGGACGGACGTGGTGTTGGGTACCACCGGGTGATTGCCGGCGAAGCGGTCGTTGTAGCCGTGCTCGGCGAGGATCAGGTGCAGCCTGCGCTCGGCCAGGTGTTCCGCCTTAGCCACCCCGCCCGCCGCGACCGGCCGCAGCCAGGCGGGCAGCCACGCCTTCGTGGTCAGCGCCGCCACCGTGTCCTCGTGGACGTCCCAGACCGTTGGCGGGCGCTTGCCCTTGGGCGGCAGGGCGAGCAGGAGCTCAGGGTCGTGCACGAGCAGCAGATCGGCGCCTGCCGCGTGCGCGGCCATCGCGGCCCGCGCGGCGCGCAGTGCGCCGAGCCGCCGCCGACCGACCGCACGGGGAATGGTGACGGTGCGCAGGGAACCACGCACCCGTTCGGGATCATCTGAATTTTTATCCGGAACGGGTTGGTGCGCGCCCGATACGATGGCGGTTTCTGCCATCGGGCGCGCGGCCGGGGGGTACGGGGGGTCGTCCCCCCGGGGGACAAACTCGTTATGCGGGGCTATGTACGTGACGTCGTGGCCGGCGTCCCGGAGTGCCTGGATCTCCCGGTAGAAGATCCGGGCGTCGGCCGGGTGATGCACGACCGTGCAGACGACGACGTGCATGCCCTGCGCCTCCTTGTGAGCCGGGGTTACAACGGGAAGACGGAATCCCCGGAAATCTTGCCACGGGTGTCGAACAGCAGGTGCGCGTTCGCGGCGATGGCGGCCAGATCGTACTCGGAGTGCGCCTGGAGCAGGATCGTCAGGTCGGCCGGCTCGTCCGGCGACGCGGCCCGGCGGATCTCCTTGCCGTCGACCTGCCAGGAGTCAACGAACGGGTCGTGGTAGCTGAGCACGGCGCCGCGCTGCGCCAGCTTGCGGGCGATCGGGCGGGCCGGGCTTTCCCGCTGGTCGGCGATGTCCGTCTTGTACGTGACGCCGAGCAGCAGCACCTTCGCGCCGTTGAGCGGCTTGGCGTCGGTGTTGAGCAGTTCCGCGGCACGGTCCACGATGTAGCCGGGCATCCGGGAGTTGATCTCCTGGGCAAGCTCGACGAACCGGAACGGGTGCTTGAGCTCGGCGCGGACCTTGTAGGACAGGTAGTTCGGGTCGATCGGGATGCAGTGGCCGCCGACGCCGGGGCCCGGGTAGAACGCCTGGAAGCCGAACGGCTTGGTGGCGGCACAGCGGATCGCGTCCCACAGGTCGATGCCGAGCTCGTGGCAGAAGATCGCCATCTCGTTGACCAGCGCGATGTTGACGTGCCTGTAGGTGTTCTCGAGCAGCTTGGCCATCTCGGCCTCGCGGGCGGACTTCGCCTTGACCACGGTGTCGCAGACGGTGCCGTAAAACGCCGCGGCGGCGGCGGTGCAGGCCGGGGTGAGGCCGCCGACGACCTTCGGCGTGTTGCGCATGCCGTACTGCTCGTTGCCCGGGTCGATGCGCTCCGGGGAGAACGCCAGGTGGAAGTCGATGCCCGCGGCCAGGCCGGACGCCTTCTCGAGCATCGGGCGGACGATCTCGTCCGTGGTGCCCGGGTACGTCGTCGACTCGAGCACGATGAGCGCGCCCGGCTTGAGCAGCCGCGCCGCGGTCTCCGTGGCGGACTTGACGGCGGTCAGGTCCGGGCCGTCCGACTCGCTGAGCGGCGTGGGGACGCAGATGACCGTGACGTCGGGCAGGTCGCCGACCCCCGTGACGTCGGTGGTGGCGCGGAAGCCGCCTGCCACCATCGCGGCGACGTCGGCGTCGGCCAGGTCATCGACGTGGGAGCGGCCGGCGTTGAGTCCGTCGACGGTTGACTGCCTGATGTCGAGGCCGGTGACGTTCAGTCCAACGCGGACCGCCTCCTGGGCGAGCGGCAGCCCCACGTAGCCCAGGCCTATGATCACCACGTTCACTAACGGACCTCCTCGCTGCGATGACCTTTTATCGTAGCCGGGCACCGGCTGTGACCGCCGCCATTCATACCCTCTGCCCAGGTCAGACGTGCCTTACATCACGCCAAGGCGTTTATAGGCCTCGCGGTAACGGATGGCGTTATGCGCCCAGGTGCGGTCGCGCGCCACCCACTCCCGCGCGCTGGCGCCCAGCTTCGCGCGCAGGTCAGGGGTGGAAAGCAGCTGCTGGAGGCAGTCCGCGAGCCCGCCGGGGTCGAGCGGCGGCGCGAGCATGCCGGTCTCGCGGTCCTGGACGATCTCGGCGAGCGCGTTCACCGCGCTGACCACCACAGGCAGGCCGCTGGCCATCGCCTCGACCGGCTTGAGCGGCGTGACGAGCTGGCAGACCCGGTCCGGGGTGCGCGGGACGACGAACACGTCGAGCACGGCGTGGTAGTCGCGGACCCGGGCGCTCGGCACCCGGCCGGTGAAGATCGCGTTCAGGCCAAGGGCAGCGGCGTGCCGCTCGAGCGCGGTGCGCTCGGGGCCGTCGCCGACGATCAGCGCCCGCGCCTTGACGCCCCGGTCGTTGAGCACCTTGACCGCGTCCAGCAGGGTGCCGATGCCCTCATGCGCGACCAGGGTCGAGACCAGGCCGACGACCTGCTCGTCGGGCGCGATGCCGAGGCTGGCCCGGAGCGCCGCACCGTCGGGCAGCGGGCGCAGGAACTCCTCGCTGACCCCGTTGGGCACGATGATTACGTTGTCATCGGGCACGCCGCGGGCCACGATCTCCGCCCGCATCGCCTCGCCGAGCGTGACCACCAGGTCGGCGTCGGTCATGCACCTGGTCTCCAGGGCTCGGGTGCGCACGTACCGGTCACTGAGCGTGAGGTCGGCCGACGTGGCGTGCCGCGACAGCCAGGTGTCCTCCCAGAAGCCGCGCACCTCGTAGACGACGGGCAGGCCGGTTGCGTCGCGGAGCGCAAGCGCGATGACCGCGTTGGCGTAGTTGGACGCGGCGTGCAGCACGGCGGGCTTCAGGTCCTCCGTCAAGCGGGCCGCGTGCCTCAGGTGCGCCTGGTACAGACGGTCCATCCGGCCTGGCATGACCCACGGGAGCAGCCGGTGGTAGGGCACGCCGTTCACCGTGACTGTCGCCCTGCCGTCGATCGCGCCTGCCGTGACGGGGAAGCCGATCCTGGTGCTGACGTGCGGGTCGATGCCCACGACGCGCTGCGCGAGCGCGATCTCCTGGGTGCGGATCGTATACCCGGCGCTCGTCGACGGCAGTGCGTCGGTAACCAGGTGAAGGACTCTCCCCCTGCGGGGGGACGAGCTCTGCTGCCCGCGGGGGGACGACCCCCCTGCACCCACCGGCATGGGGGGGCGCTGCCCCCCCATATCCCCCGCGCTGTGGCTGGGGTTCGCGCTGTGGCTGGGGTTAGGGCCTTGTGGTTGCCGTGGACGGGCAGCGCCAAGATCGCGCTGCCCAGGCAGCCGGAGGCTGCCTGGCTCCAGCATCTGGAGCTCGGCTTTGAGTGACTCTCTCAGGCGGGCGGCGCGCCAGCCGCGGGCGCCCTCCAGTTCCCCGACCGCGTCGGTCAGGCGGCCCTCCCGGTAGGCGAGCCGGGCGGCGAGGCGGGGACGCGCCTCGTTCTGCTCCGACAGCCGCGCGAGCGCCGACCTGGCGACAGTAGGCTGATCCACGGCGAGGCTGAAGGCGGCGAGCCGGGCGGGAGATGCCTCAAGCGCGGTGAGCGCGCCTCGGCGGTCCCCCGCGCCCCACAGCGCGGCGGCCCTGCCGTAGGGGCCCGCGAGCTTGAGCCAGCCGCGTACCGGTGCGGGCAGCGCCCGCCAGGCGAGCGTCAACGCGCGCACCGGGTCGTCGGTCACGTGCCGCAACATCACGGATGCGGCGAGCAGGACCGCTCGCGGCGTCGGCTTTACAGTCACGCGGGCAGATATTAGTGCCAATTAGCGGCGAGACGCGGCGGACCGTAGTCTCAAGCCCGTAAAACCCGCTCGCTTCGAGAGCAGCAAACGAGGACAGGAGCCCTGGAACACGGATGAGCGCGACGATCACGCATGTACTCGGGGCCAGGCCGAACTTCGTCAAGGCCGCGCCGGTCATCCGCGCGCTCGCGGCGCTCGGCCACTCACAGCGCGTCGTGCACACCGGGCAGCACTACGACGAGCGGTTGTCGGACGTGTTCTTCGTCCAGCTCGGCCTGCCCGAGCCCGACATCAACCTCGGCGTCGGCTCGGGGACGCAGGCCGTGATGACGGCTGGCGTGCTCGTCGGCATGGAGCGCGAATTCCTCGACAACCCGCCGTCGCTCGTTGTGCTTTACGGCGACGTGAACTCGACGGTCGGCGCCTCGCTCGCCGGGGCGAAGCTCGGCATTCCGCTCGCTCACGTCGAGGCGGGACTGCGCTCCTTCGACAACACGATGCCCGAGGAGATCAACAGGCGGCTCACCGACCAGCTCTGCGACCTGCTGTTCTGCACCTCCCCCGAGGCGCTCGGGCACCTGGCGCGTGAGGGCAGGCCGGACGCCGCCATGCACCTGGTCGGCAACCCGATGATCGACACGCTTGTCGCCAACCTGGACAAGTTCGACGCCGCCGCCGCCCGCGCCGCCCACGGTCTCGGCGACCGCAGGTACGTGGTCGCCACCCTGCACCGGCCCGCGAACGTCGACTCGCCCGAACGGGCCGCCGAGCTGGTGCGGGCGCTGCACGAGGTCGCGGCCGAGGTGGACGTGATCATCCCGCTGCACCCGCGCGGGCGGGCCACGCTGACCGCCGCAGGCCTGCTCGACGCCGAGCGTATCCACGTCGTGGAGCCCCTCGGTTACATCGAGTTCATGTCGCTGGTGCGCGGCGCCACCGCAATCGTCACCGATTCTGGCGGCGTGCAGGAGGAGACTACGCTGCTGCGCGTGCCCTGCCTCACACTCCGGCCGAACACCGAGCGGCCGATCACCATCACCAGCGGCTCCAACCGGCTCGTGACCAACGAGGAACTTGCCGCCGCTGTGCTTAAGGCCTGCGACGACGGCCCGTACGCGGGGGAACTGCCGCCGCTGTGGGACGGCCAGGCCGGGCCGCGCATCGCCCGGATCATCACCACCTGGCTGGCGGCGCGATGACCGGCATGAACGGCGCGCACGGCGAGGTCGACGAGCTCGGCGAAGACGTCGAGACCGGCGAGGAAGCAGGCGTGGCCGCCGAGAGGGAACGGCTGTCGCGCCAGCTGCGTGACACCCGGATGCAGCTCGCCATGACCGAGGCGCGGCTGTCCGCGCTCGAGCAGTCGGCCACCATGCGGTTCGGCCGGACGATCGCGAACGCCGCCAAGAAGCCGTGGCCGCGCGGCGCGCTGCTGCCCAGGGACCTGTTCAAGCTGTGGCGGGACAGGGGCGCGCCGAAGACCGGCGCGGCCAACGCCGCCACCGCCCTCGCCTCTGCCCAGCTAGCCGACCTGAAGGGGACCGGCGGCCGGTTCCTTTCCGCGCTTACCGCGCCGGGCGCGACGCCCATCGCCGACCCGGCGCGCGCCCTGGCGGGCACCGCGGGCAGCCCCGAGGGCCTGGTGGTCACCGGGGCGCTCAGCGCGCTCGGCTGCGCCACCCTGGCGCCGGACGCCGTGGTCCACCCGCTGCTGCCGCACGACGCGGACATCGTGGTCGAGGGCACGGGCGCCGACGTCGTGGTGGTTCAGGCGTCCGCGCTGCTGCCAGGCGAGCCGTGGGCGCACGCCACCGACCCGGCCGCCGCCGACCGGGGCAGGCGGCTCGCCAGGATGATCGTCATGGCCCGCTCGCTCGGCAAGCCGGTGATCCTGGTGCGGGACGTACCGCACTCCCTGATGCCGGGCATCGGATGGCTCGCCGCGAGCTGTGACGCGGTGCTCGACGGCGGTTTCGGCGTGCAACTCGCCCGGTTCAACCCGGTCGGCGTGACCTCGGCACGGCCGACCGCGCCGGTCTACGCGGGAGAGCGCGACCCCCGGGAGGCCCCGGCGGTCCGCGCCCTGCTCGACGCGCTGACCGGCACCGGTCGCGAAGGTACTGGTCCCGACGGATCAGGCGCCCCCCATACCATCAACACAGTACGGCTGACCGGCGCCAGGTCCTGGCGGTCGCTGCCCGCGCTGTACCGGGACCATGCGGTGTTCGTCACCGCGTCCGCTGAGCAGGGGCGGGAGCAGGTCGCGAGCGGCGCGCAGGTGATCGGGCCGCTCGGCTCAGGTCTTGACGCGGCCACGGTGCGCGGTCAGCTCGAGGCGGCGCGTGGCGCGCGCCCGCTGTCGCTGACCGAGATCCGCGCCCGGCTTCGCGACATCTCCGTGGAGCACTCGACGCCAGCCAGGCTCGCCGCCCTCGTCAAGGCCGCGGGGCTGTCCGCCAGCCTGGTATCGGGACGGCAGATCGGCGTGCTGACCGCCGTCACCGACGGGGCTCAGGCAGCCCGGCTCGTCGCCGCCCTGCTCGGCCAGCGGCTGCGGCCCGCCGAGGTGATCGCCGGCTGCCCGGCTGGCGCCACGGTCGCGGTGCGCGCCGCGCTCGGCACGCTCGCCGGGCACGGCATCAGGGTCGAGGTCACCGACGCGCCGCTGCCCGGCCCCGCCCTCTCGCCTGGCGCGGACTGGGCACGCCCGCTCACCAGGCTCGCCACCGCCCAGTGGCTTGCCCTGTGGGCCGCGGACGGCGGGCAGCCGGACACGCACCTGCTCGACCTCGCCGGCGCGCGGGAGTGCGCGCAGGCGGACGCGGTGGGCTTCGGCGCAGGAGAGTATGAGTTCACGCGGTGGCTGGAGGAACCCGCACTCGTTCGGGCGACTCTCCTTCAGCCGGGCGGACCCGCGGCTGGTGACTGGGGCAGGCACGGACTGCGGTTGTTCACCATCACCGCCGAACGCGCGGCAGGCTAGGGCTGACCGCCTCCTAGCGGGGCTTTTCACGGAACTGCACGGATTTCACGGATTTCAGGGACAAGGAGCGACACCCATTGGCCGGATCCAGACCCAGCGCGCTGGTCTACGGTGACGTCGACCTGAACCTGCTCGACGGCTCCGCTGTCTGGCTGCAGTCGGTCTCGCAGGCCCTCGTCGCCGCCGGGTGCGCGGTCACGCTAGTACTCAAGGCCCCGGTCCGCACCGACCGGCTGATCGCGCCGCTGCGCGAGCTTGCCGAGGTCGCCATCGTCTCGCCGCACGCGGAATCGCTGCTCTCCGACCTGACCGAGGCGTCGCTGACCATCGCGCAGGCGGTCAGCGTGCTCGCCTCGGTGGACGCCGCGGAACGGCACGACCTGGTGGTGCTGCGCGGGCGGGCGCTGGTGTCCGCGGCCGCGAAGGACGGTGCGTTCGACGGGCGCCTGTGGTCCTACCTGACCGACGTGCCGCAGGCGGTGCCCGCGATGACGCCCAAGGCCGCGGAGGACCTCACGGTCATCGCGAAGGCGTCGCGGTACCTGCTGTGCCAGACCGAGGAGCTGCGCTGCTTCCTCGAGGGCTCGGTGCCCGCGGCGTGCGGGAAGTCGGTGCTGTTCCCGCCGGTGCTGCCTGCGCTCGACATTCAGCGGGACCCCGAACGGGAGGCGGCCGCGGGCGGCGCGCCGCTCAGCCTCGTCTACACGGGCAAGTTCGCGCCGCGGTGGAACACCCTGGAGATGACTCAGCTGCCCGCCCTGCTCGCCCGCCGCGGTGTCACCGCCGAGGTGCAGATGGTCGGCGACAAGGTACACGACGACCCCCGCGACCCCTCCTACCGGCGCCGGATGCGCTCCGCGCTCGGCGAGATCGGGGCCTCCGCCATCGACGGGGTGATCTGGCACGGCGGCCAGCCGCGCGCTGAGGCTATGCGGATCGCCGCCGCCGGCGACATCGGGCTGTCCTGGCGGCATCCCGAGCTCGACGCGTCACTGGAACTGT
>Ga0335085_10015436_pt1 | contig 11086 bp, 9 predicted proteins | sample Lox_Sample_45_FD_206712 | JGI IMG/M metagenome (GOLD analysis project Ga0335085, IMG submission 206712) | Soil microbial communities from Loxahatchee National Wildlife Refuge, Florida, United States - Lox_Sample_4.5 | ecosystem: Environmental > Terrestrial > Soil > Wetlands | place: USA: Florida... | reverse complement strand
ACATGCCGACCGTGCGGGGCATCGTCCACGACGCCGCGCGCGACGGCTACAAGTTCTCCGCCGTGATCACCGGCATCGTCGAAAGCGTGCCGTTCCGGATGCGCGTCGCGGAGGCGCACGACCGAGCGCCGAAGCGCGTCACCTCGGATGCCGAAATCACCGCGAGCGCCACCGCGCCCGCACACTGACTCGCGCTCGTAGTTGTACGAATGCCTCGCGCCCGGGTCGCGCGCTAGCGTGCAACGAGGAAGCACACGGGGCGGGCGAATGATTCGCGTTACGAGTGAAATTCGGTGTCTGTGGTTGCTCGCGGCCGCCGGCGTCGTCTGCGGCTGCGGGCGCGGCGCGGCGCCGGGCTCCCCAGCCCAAGGACAAGCGTCCGCCGGGCCGGTCGCGGGCGCGAGCGAGGTGGCGCAGCCGTCGGGCTGGGACGCGGATCTCGCGATCCCGCCGGCCCACGACCTCAATCCGGATCCGCACGTGCTCGAGGTCGCGCTCGAGGCGAAGCCCGTCGACCTCGAGATACTGCCGGGCAAGAAGACCACGGTCTGGACCTACAACGGCCAGTTGCCCGGCCCGCTGTTGCGCGCCCAGGTCGGCGACCGCGTGATCGTGCACTTCAAGAACTCCCTACCCGTCGCGACGACGATCCACTGGCACGGCTTGCGCGTCGCGAACGAGATGGACGGCGCGCCGGGCCTCACGCAACCGCCGATCGAGCCCGGCGCGGAGTTTCGCTACGAGTTCGTGCTCAAGGACGCGGGTACCTATTGGTATCACCCGCACGTCGATTCCTCCGTGCAGGTGGGACGCGGGCTCTACGGAGCGATCGTCGTCGAGGACCCGAAGGATCCGAAGGCGTTCGGCGACGACCTCGTGCTGATGCTGTCCGACATGAGCCTCGACGAGGATGGCCAGCCGCTGCCGGACGACAATGGCGGGCAGTTCGGAAATCTGTTCGGCCGCGAGGGCTCGGTGCTGCTCGTAAACGGCAAGATGGTCCCGCACCTGAAGGTTCGGGCCGGCAAGCAGCAGCGCTGGCGGATCGTGAACGCCGCGCGCGCGAGATACTTCAACTTGCGCCTCCCTGGGCACCGCTTCGTGCGGCTCGGCGGCGATAACGGGCTCGCGGCACGCTCCGAGGACGTCTATTCGCTCGTGGTCGCGCCCGGCGAGCGCGCCGACGCGGTGTTCACGCCGGCGGATCCGCCCGGAAGCCACAGAGTGATGCAGTGGGTGCCGTTCGATCGCGGTTACGGCAGCACGTTCAACCGGCCGCGCGAGGACCTGCTCGCGATCGACACCGCCGACGCGCCGGCCGTCACGCCGGCGCAGATCCCGGTCGAGCTGCGCGCGATCGAGCCGATCGTCGTCACGGACGCAACGCAGAAGACGCTCGCGTTCACGATCGCGATCGACAACCGCGAGGTCGTGATGGGCTTCAACGGCGTGCCCTACGAGCACGCGCAGCCGATCGAGGCGCGGCTTGGCGAGACTCAGGTCTGGAGGATCGTGAACGACACCGACTTCGCGCACCCGTTCCATTTGCACGGTTATTTCTTCCAGGTGCTCGACGACACGCGGATCCCGGAGTGGAAGGACACGATCAACGTGCCGTCGAAGTCGGAGCTCTCGATCGCGATCAAATTCGACGAGCGGCCCGGCATGTGGATGTATCACTGCCACATCCTCGATCACGCCGAGGCCGGCATGATGGGGCACTTGCACGTGATCGACCCGAACGCGCCCGCCGCCGCGGGGTCCGCGAGCCTCCCGGTGCACGCGCACGAGGCGCGCCGCGGCGGAGACGACGAATATCGCTGACGGTCGGTTAGTCTTTCGCCGGCGGCGGCACCGCGCCGAGCGGCGGGATCGAGCGCAGGTACGCGACGATCGCGTCGAGATCGCTCTCCTGCGCTTTCGAGTACAGCCCGTACGGCATGAACGGCAGCAGCTTGCGGCCGTTGCGGCTATAGCCGGTCGTGATCGCGGTCTTGATCTCGTCGTCGGTCCACTTGCCGAGGCCCGCGTCTGGGTCCGGCGTGATGTTCGCGGAGACCGCGGCCCAGTCGTAGATGAACGGCTTGTTGTAGACGTTGCCACCGTGGCCGAGCTGCTTCATGTCGATCACGCCCATCACATAGGTCGTGTGGCAGTCCATGCAGTGGCCGAGCGGCCCCGCTAGGTATTCGCCGTACTTCACGATGTCGGTCTTCGGCACGTCGGGCACGCTCGTGACCATCGGGCCGTAACCGTTCAACGGGATCTGATACGTGCTCGGCGGCACCTCGTTGTGCACGGGCTTCACGGTTCTGAGATACGCGACGATCGCGCGCACGTCCGTGTCCGACATCCGCTTGTACCAGCCGAACGACATCGGCGGACCGTAGAACGTGCCGTCACGCTTCTGGCCGTTGCGGATCGCGTTCACGATCTGGTCGTCGGTCCACGAGCCGATGCCCGTCTCCACGTCGGGCGTGATGTTTCGTGCGTACGCCTTGAACACGGGCTCCTCGATCACGAACGCGCCCGCGAACTGCTTGTCGGGGTCGAGCGAGCCGTCGGCGAGGTGCGGCGTGTGGCAATTGCCGCAGCCCGCGAGCGTCTCCACGAGGTACTTCCCGTGCGTAAGCGGGTCCGTGCCGTCGGCGATCCGCTCGACGGTAGGACGCGGCGGCTGCGTGGTCGCGGCCGCGGCCGCGGGTTGGGCGGCGGGCGCCGGTGCCTTCGCGGCCGGGGCCGGAGGCGTCGACGGAGTGCAGGCGGCCGCGACGAGAATACCGATGAGTGCCGCGCACGCGCTCGCGTGGCGGGCTCCCCCTGTGCCGATCATGAGTATCGTTCTCCCGTTATTGGCGTAGGACGGCGCACAGCATACAAAAGAAACGCGCGCACGACAGCGGCTCGGCGCGTGCGCTCGAGCTTCGAAGCCGTGCCCGTTGGATCCCCGACCGACGATCACTGTCCCGTTCGCACGCGGTTCGCGACGCGAGGGCGTTCGCTGGCGCATGCGATCCGGATGCCGAGGTCGTGGCGGCGGCCCGGGCCCAAGGCCGCGCCTCGGAGCGAGGCCGGGAGTCCGTTAGCTTCATCAATGAAAACGCGGCATTAGCGGCGGTTTATTAACGGTTAAAGATCGGCTACCGTGCTGCTTTCCGCAGAGGCGGCCCGCGGCCACCGTCGGCCGTGAGCCCCCGGGCAATGAACGAAGACGTCGAGGCACTTCGCGAGCAAGCTCGCAAGATCGAGAAGAGCGGCGCGCTCGGGCGCTCACGCTCGTACGCGCGTCTGCTCGAGTTCTTGATCGACTGCGCCGGCACCGGCCGAGCGCCGAAAGAGCTCGAGATCGCGATGGAGGTCTTCGGCAAGAGCGCGAGCTTCGATCCGAGCCAAGACTCGATGGTGCGGGTTTACGCGCACAACCTCCGCCAGAAGCTCGAGCATCACTACGCGACAGAGGGCCGGGCGGAGCCGCGGCAGCTCTCCCTCGCGCGCGGCGAATACCGCGTCTCGCTGTCGGTCGTGGAGCCCGAGCGGTTCGAAGCGGCACGTGCGTCCGAAGCGCGCGCCGCGGGCTCGAACGGCGCGGCCGCGCCGGCCCCCGCGCCGCCCGCGGCCGCCGTCATGCCGGCGGCGGCAGCCGCCGCCGACCACGGCAGGGCGCTGCGCCGTGTCGCGGCCGGTGTCGGGTTGATCGCGATCGGCGTCGTGATCGGATTCTTCACGGCCGGCGCGCGCGCGCCGGCGAAGTCGCCCGCACAGATCGTCGCCGCGTCCTCGATATGGTCGCGCATGCTCGGCGACGACATGCCGATTCTCCTGGTCGTCGGCGACTACTACATCTTCGGCGAGGTGGAGCACGGCGACATCAAGCGGCTGATCCGCGACTTCGCCGTGAACTCGAGCAAGGACCTCGACGAGCTCCTCATGTACCACCCCGACATGCTCGGCCGCTACATGGATCTCGACCTCACGTACCTGCCGCGCGGCAGCGCGACCGGAATGCTCGACGTGCTGCGCGTGCTCTACACGTCGAACAAACCCGTGCGCGTGGTCTCGATGTCGGAGCTCAGCATCGCGGACCTGAAGTCCAACCACGTCGTCTACATCGGCTATCTCAGCGCGCTCGACAAGCTCGAGGACTTCGTGTTCGCGTCCTCGTCGCTCACGATCGGCCCGACTTACGACGAGCTGCGCAACATCGATACCGGTGAGACCTACACGAGCGAGGCCGGAATGCCGGAGGGCCATAGGAGCTACCGCGACTACGGCTTTATCTCGACGTTCCCGGGCCCGAACGGCAATCAGTTCGTGATCATCGCGGGCACGCGCGACCCGGGCATGGTCGAGGCCGCGCACGTGCTGTCGGACCCGACGTTCATCAGGAGCGTCGAGAACGCGCGCCCGGACAAGAAGGGCGCGCAACCCCCGGCCTTCGAGATGCTCTACGAGGTCGCGGGGTCGGCGCGCACGAACCTCGACGCGATGCTCGTGCACTCGGCCAAGCTCGACACCCAGCAAATCTGGGGCGGCAACTTCCTGCACGCCGAGGCCGAGCCCTAGCTCAGCTCGCTACTCTCGGCAGCGCTACCTCCGCGAGCATGCAGCGCACACTGCCTCCGCCAACGTGCTCGATAGTAGCCACGTCCGCGACGACGAGCTCGCCGTGCGCCTCGAGCGCGCGCCGCTGGGCGCCGCGCAGCGACGCGAGCGCCGTGGCCGACAGCGCGATGACCGGCGAGCCGCCGGCCCGCAGCTCGAGCAGGTTGCCCGCGAACGCGTGCAGCTGCTCGAAGCTCAGGTCGATGACCTCGCGGCTTGCCGCGAGCCCGTCGACGAGCCGACGGCGCTCCTCCGTGTCGCGCAGCGCGCGCGCGCACAGCACCGCGAACCGCGTGCCGATCGACAGCAGCACGTTGGTGTGATAGATCGCGTGACCGTCGCGGTCCGTGGCGTCGAACGCGTGCGTCTCGTAGCCGAGCTCGCGTCCAAACTCGGCGAGCGCCGCGTCGTGCGTGCGCGGCGAGCGGCACGCGTACGCGACGCGTCGCACGCGATCGAGAACGAAGCTGCCGGTGCCTTCCAGAAACTGCGCGCGCTGCTCGAGATGAGTCAGGTCGACGACGCGCGTGAGCCGATAGCCGTGCTCGCGCTCGAGCTCCCGGAGCAGCTCCGGGCGGCGTTCACGCCGCCGGCTCGGCGCGAGCAGCGGATAGAGCACCGCGGTGCCATCGGCGTGGAAGCTGACCCAGTTGTTCGGGAACACCTCGTCGGGGAGCGCCTCGAGCCGCGAGCCCGCGAACGCGTGCACGCGCACGCCGGCGGCCGCGAGCGCGACCGCGAGGCCGTCGAACTCGCGAGCCGCGTGCGCCGCGACGTCGCGGCCGCCGCGCGCGGCCTGGAAACGGTTCGTGCCGGCCGTCTCGGCGTTCGCGGCGAAGCGTGCCGGCCGGATCATCAGCACGGCGTCTGCCGTTTGCGGCTCGGGCGGGGACGGGGCGCTCAAGGCCGGCTTCGCGCGGTGCGTGTCAGTCCTCGGTCCACCACGCGACGAACTCGCCGAAATCGATCCGGCCGTCATCGTTGGTGTCGATCTCGTCGAAGCCGACGCGAGCCTCGGCCTCCGACATGTCGGCCTCGAGCTCGTCGAGCATCGCGGCGAACTCGTCGCGCTCGATCAGGCCGTCGCCGTCCCGATCGTTGTAATCGAAGGTTTCGCGGAGCTCGCCGAGCTCTTCCTCGCTCGGTTTTTGCTTGGGCATCTTCGTTCCTGGCTCTTGGGCTGAGATCTAGGGTTTCCGGTGCGCATTGTCGCCGCTTTCCGGCCCGCGCGCGCGCCGAGCCGCGACACGGGCTCATGCTCGTTCGGCGCGGAGTGGAGGGCGCTCGGGTTCCTCAGCGGCCGCCGGCCGCGCGCAGCAGCTTCTGCGCGTCGGCGATCACCACGCTGTCGTCGGCCGCGAGCGTGAGCGCCTTGCGTGCGAGCGTCGCGGCCTGCGCGGCGTCGCCGCTCGCGAGCTGGATCTCGCCGAGCTCGACCCAGAGTCGCGGATCGCTCGGCGCGATCCTGAGCGCGCGCTCGATCGTCGCGCTCGCCTGCGCGTAGCTGCCGGCCGCGCGCGCGGCGCGGCCCTGCGCGAGCAGCGCCTGAGTCGCGCCCGCGGTCTCGCTCCGCGGCCGCGACGGCGCGCTGGGCGGGGTGAGCCCGGGCTCGGGAATCGGCTCGGGTGCCGTCGCGGCGGGTGCCTCGACGGCTCCGGCCGCCGCGGCCGCGCCGCTCGCGCTCGGCGTCGTCGGTTCGCTCGCGCGGCTCGAGTCCGCGGGGCGCGAGCCGCCCTCGAGCGTCGTGCACGCGGCCGTCGCCGCGAGCAGCGCCGCGACGAGCGCGCGGCGAGCCGCGGCGCGGACGTTGGGAGCCGAGGACGCGCGCCTCATTGCGGGTCGCCGCGGAACCAGTGCTTCACGCGCGCGCCGAAGCCCTCGCCCGCGCAGTCCGCTCGGACCGGGCGCGCCTGCGCGTCGCCGTGCGGCAGCGGCAACGGCACGGCGTCCGCGCAGCGCGCCGCGCTCGGCTCGCCCGTGAGGTAGTCGATCCAGACGGTCTCGAGGCTCTCGGGCGCGGGCGCGCGATACGAGCCGGCTTCGAGCGCGCCGGCCATCCGGACCCAGATCTTCGCGGCGCCGCTCGCGCCCGTGAGACCTGTCGGCCGATCGTCGTCGAAGCCGACCCAGCTCACGACCAGGTGCTCGTTCGTGAAGCCCGCGAACCAGCTGTCGCGCAAGTCGTCGGACGTGCCGGTCTTGCCCGCGACCGTGACGTCGCTGGGCAGGAGGTGGCGCACGTTGCGGCCGGTGCCGCGCTCCATGACCTGCACGAGCGCCTGATTGAGCGCGTACACCGCAGCCGGGTCCGCGGCCTGCTCGATCTTCATCGGGTAGCGCTGCAGGACCTGCCCGTCCTCGCCGAGCACCGTGCGGACCGCGCGCAGCGGCACGCGGAAGCCGCCGTTCGCGAGCGTGTTGTAGACCTGCGCGACCTCGAGCGGCGTGAGCGCGAGCGCGCCGAGCAGCATCGAAGGATAGAGGCGCGGCTTCTGCGTGAGGCCGAGCCGGCCGAGCGCGGCCGCGATCGGCTCGAGCCCCACGTCGAGCCCGAGCCGCACGGTCGCGAGGTTCAGCGATTCCGCGAGCGCGCGGATCAGCGGCACCTCGCCGCGTGGCTCGCCGTCGTAGTCGTGCGGGGACCAGACGTTGCCGTTGTCGAGCGGTACGTCGATAGGCTCGTCGTCGAGCGCGCTCGCGAGCGTGTAACGGCCCGATTCGAGCGCCGCGAGATAGACCGCGGGCTTGATCAGCGAGCCGATCGGGCGGCGCGCGTCGAGCGCGCGATTGAAGCCCTCGCCGCTGCGCCCGCCGACGAGCGCGTTGACCTCGCCCGTGTGCGGGCTCGTGACGACGATCGCGCCTTCGAGCTCCTTGAGCTTCGGCCCGAGCGACGCGATTCCGTCGCCGAGCGCGCGCTCGGCCGCGGCCTGGACGCCGGGGTCGAGCGTCGTGAGCACCTTGAGCCCCGCGCGCTCGAGGTCCTTGGTCGCGTAGTCGGCCGCGAGCTGACGGCGAACGAGCGTGAGGAACGCGGACTGGGTCGCGCTGCGCCGCGAGGTCGAAAGAAGGTCGAGCTTGCGCTTCTCGGCCTTGTCGGCGTCAGCCGCCGACACGAGCTTGCTCTCGGCCATCTCGCGGAGCACGAGGTTGCGGCGCTCGAGCGCGCGGTCCGGATGCCGGCGCGGGTCGTAGTAGGTCGGTCCGCGCACGACCGCGACGAGCAGCGCGAGCTCGTGCAGATCGAGCTCGACGAGCGGCTTGCCGAAGTAGAACTGGCTCGCGAGCCCGAAGCCGTGCACCGCGCGGTCGCCGTCCTGGCCCAAGTAGATCTCGTTGATGTAGGCCTGCATGAGATCGGCCTTGCCGTAGCGCAGCTCGAGCGCGACGGCCATGAACGCTTCGTGCAGCTTGCGCGTCCAGGTCCGCTCGTTGCTCAGGAAATAGCTGCGCACGAGCTGCTGCGTGAGCGTGCTCGCGCCTTGCTTGATTTCGCCCGAGGTCACGTTCACGAACGCGGCGCGCAGCATCGCGCGCAAGTCGACGCCGTGGTGGTCGACGAAGCGCCGGTCTTCGATCGCGATCAGCGTCGCGGGCAGGAGCGGCGGGATCTCCTCGGGCGTGACGATCAGCCGGTCCTCGCCGTGCGCGGGGAACAGGCTGCCGATCAGCAGCGGGTCGAGCCGCACGATCGCGGCGTCCTCGCCGCGCACGTCGCGCAGCGCGCCGATCCTGCCGCTCGCGAACGACAACGAGATCAGCCGCTCGGGCTCTACGTCGCCCGCGTAATCGAAGCCGCGCGTCGCGATCTCGACGCGCTCGAGCCCGACGCGGTAAGTGCCGGGCCGCGGCAAGCGTGGGTCCTCGCGGTAGCCGAGGCGCTTGAGCTCGCCGACGAGGTCGTCGGCCGCGAGCGCGCGGCCCGCGTAGAGCTCGAGCGGCGCCGCATAGACCTTCGCGGGCAGGTCCCAGCGCCGCCCTTCGAACTCCTTGCCGATCTGCCACGCGACGTAGCCCGCGTACGCGAGCGCGACGACGGCGCAGAGCGCGACCGCGCCGAGCGTGTAGCTCAGGAGCGTCTCAAGGAGCCTGCGTCCTGATTTTGCAGTCCGTGTCATCCACCGCCCGCTCCGGAAAGAGGGCACCTTGCATCAGCGCCGGGTGCACATCAAGCCGCGCCGAAGTCGAGCGGCAGCCCGACGTAGTTCTCGGCGATCGTGCGCAAGCCGGCTTCCGAATTCAGCAGGTAGTCGAGCTCGGCGTGCTGGAACTTGGCGGCGATCGGGCCGTCGTCCGGAAAGCGGTGGGTCAGCATCGTGAACCACCACGAGAAGCGCTCGGCGCGCCAGACCCGGCGCAGACAGCGCGCGGAGTAGTGCTCGAGGCCGGCCTCGCTTCGCTCGCGATAGAACTCGATCAGCGCGGCGGCGAGGAACTTCACGTCCGTCGCCGCGAGGTTCAGGCCCTTCGCGCCCGTCGGCGGCACGATGTGCCCCGCGTCGCCGGCGAGGAAGAGCCGGCCGAAACGCAACGGTTCCGCGACGAAGCTGCGCAGCGGCGCGATGCTCTTCTCGAGCGCGGGTCCCGTGACGAGGCGCGCACGCGCGGGCGCGTCGAGCCGCAGCCGGAGCTCCTCCCAAAACGCGTCGTCGGTCCACGCGTCGACGGAGCCGCTGAGCGGCACCTGGAGGTAGTAGCGGCTCCGCGTTCGGCTACGCATCGAGCACAACGCGAAGCCGCGCGGGCTGTTCACGTAGATGAGCTCGTCGCTGACCGGCGGCGTATCGGCGAGCAAGCCGAGCCAGCCGAACGGGTACAATTTTTCGTACTCGACGATCGCGCCCTTCGGCACGCTCGCGCGGCACACGCCGTGGAAACCGTCGCAGCCCGCGACGAAGTCGCAGTCGAGGCGTCGCTCTTGGCCCGCGGCGCGGTAGGTCACGTACGGTCGCGCGCCGTCGAAGCCGTGCACGGCCACGCCTTCGGCCTCGTAGACCGTCGCGAGGCCCGCATCGGCGCGCGCTTCCATCAAGTCGCGCGTGAGCTCGGTCTGGCCGTAGACGAGCACGCTTTTGCCGCCGGTCAGGGCGTTCAAGTCGACGCGCTGCCGTTCGCCGCCGGCGAGAATCTCGAAGCCATCGTGCACGAGCCCTTCGCGATGCATCCGGGCTCCGATCCCGGCCTCGTCGAGCAAGTCGACACAGACCTGCTCGAGCACCCCGGCGCGGATGCGGCCGAGCACGTACTCGCCGCTCTGGCGCTCGAGCACGACGGCGTCGACGCCTGCCTTGTGCAGCAGCTGTCCGAGCAGCAGTCCCGAAGGTCCTGCGCCGACGATCGCGACCTGGGTGCGCATGTCAGCGCGTGCCGGCGGCCGACCGCGCGCGAAGGCCGCCGCCGATGGGCTGAGAGTGGCGCCGGCTCACCAGGTGCTCGGATGCGTCGGCAAGAAGATCCACGTCCGATACCCCGCGGCATCCCCTTCCTTCAACACCTTGACCCATGCGTCCCAGTCGAGCAGGCCGGTGGTCATTTGCTGCGTCTGCTGCTTCAACTGCTCGGCAAGCGCTTGAGCTTCCGCCGTGTGTCCGCTCAGGACGAGCTGCTGCAGCTTTTGCGCGGTGTCGGCCGCGCTCGCCGCGAGATTTTGCGCCGGCTGCCCGACACGGCTCGCGTGCGCGCGCGCGAGAATCTCCTTGTCCGCGTCGATCCACTGGCCCGGCTTATGCGGATCCGGGACCCTCTGGAAGAACGCGTTGTCGAGATAGCCGTACTGCTTGCACAGCGCGGCGAACTCCGCTTGCCGCTGCTGCTGTGACTGCGCGATCACGTACAGCTGCTGAAAGAAGTCGCCCATGCATTCGCCTCGGCTCGGGGGCGTCACCTTCCATTTGATCTTGATGGACAGATCGTCCGCGAGCGTCAGATCGCGGTGGCGAGATTGCAGGATCTTCAGCACTTGGTCGTAGCTCAGGACCACGGGGCTCTCTGCCTCGTGCGAGTCGCTCGACGCCTTCTTGAACGGGCCGGTCGTCGCCGCGAAGAATGCCTGGATCTCTTCCGGCGTCTGCTTGGACAAGAAGATTCGGTAGGTCGCGTCGCGCTCCCGGGGGTCGGCGAGCACCACGCTGTCCTTCGGGACGGGGGCGATGTAACTCTGGGCGCCGGCAGCTAGCCCGTGGAGAAGCAAGAGCGAAGCCAGGAGCACGTCGCGCCGCGCGCGCATGTGGCCCTCCAAGACGATGTTTGGCGACCCGCAGGCTACCTTAGCAGAATCCCGTCGACCCGCCCGCACGCTCGCCGCCGCCGTTGGCTTCAGCGTAGTAAGAACTCCGCGAGCGCGGGGCCGTACTCCGGAGAGTCCGAAATCGAGTTGTGGTCGGTCGCCGCGATGGTGCGCACTTCGACTTGCCCCGGCGCGAACGCGGCGACGAGCCGCGCGCTGCTGTCGCGCGGTATCGAGGTGTCGACCTCGGCCAGCAGC
>Ga0335085_10015435_pt1 | contig 11086 bp, 9 predicted proteins | sample Lox_Sample_45_FD_206712 | JGI IMG/M metagenome (GOLD analysis project Ga0335085, IMG submission 206712) | Soil microbial communities from Loxahatchee National Wildlife Refuge, Florida, United States - Lox_Sample_4.5 | ecosystem: Environmental > Terrestrial > Soil > Wetlands | place: USA: Florida... | reverse complement strand
GTGATCCTCGCCGAGTCGGAGTACCGCCACGAGCTCGAGCTCGACATCGAGCCGTTCAAGGGCCTGCTGCTCGGCCTGTTCTTCATCGCGGTCGGCATGTCCGTGGACGTGGGACTGTTCGTGCGCGAGCCGCTGCTCGTGTTCGGCGTGGCCGCGGGCGTGGTGGCGCTGAAGGTGGTGCTGCTCTACCCCGTCGCCAAGACCTTCGGCTACTGCGGCCGCGCCGACGCGCTGCTGTTCGCGCTCGGGCTGTCGCAGGTCGGCGAGTTCGCATTCGTGCTCTTCGGCGCCGCGGGCCCGCTGCTGCCGAAGCCGACGCTCGACGTGCTCAATGCCGCGGTGGCGGCGTCGATGCTCAGCACGCCGCTGCTGATGATGCTCTACGAGCGCGTGCTCGCGCCGCGGCTATCGCGCGTGCCCGAGCGCCCGGCCGACGCCATCGACGAGCACAACCCGGTGATCGTCGCCGGCTTCGGCCGCTTCGGCCAGGTGGTGACGCGCGTGCTGCGCACGCACCACCTGAACGCGACCGTCATCGACCACGACTCGAACCAGATCGAGCGCGTGCGCCGCTTCGGCTGGAAAGCCTACTACGGGGACGTGACGCGGCTGGACCTGCTGCGCGCCGCCGGCGCGGACACCGCCAAGCTGCTCGTCGTGGCGATCGACGACGCCGAGGCCGCGATGCGCGCGGTGCGCCTGGCGAAGCAGCATTTCCCGCGGCTGCGGATCCTCGCGCGGGCGCGCAGCCGCACCGATGCCTACGAGTACGTCGAGATCGGCGTGCCCTGCGTGCGCGAGACCTTCGGCTCCGCGCTCCTCGCCTCGGAGCAGGCGCTCGTGCTGCTCGGGCGCGCGCCCGAAACGGCGCATCGCGCCGCGCTGGAGTTCCGGCACTACGACGAGGCTCAGGTCGCGCGGCATGCGCCGTTCCGCAAGGACGTGAAGCAGCTGATCGCGATGTCACTGCAGGAGCGCGAGAACCTCGACCAGCTGCTCACGAGCGAGGTGCGGCCGGGCGGCGGTTGACCAGCACGATGCCGGCGCCGACCAGCAGCGCGGCGCCGGCGAACGACGCGGTGAGCGGCTCGCCGAGCACGAGCACGCCCGCGAGCACGCCGAACAGCGGGGTCATGAACGAGAACACCGCGAGCCGCGCGGCGAGGTAGCGCGTCAGCAGCCAGAACCAGGCAAGGTAGCTCGCGAAGGCGACGATCGCGCCCTGGTAGGCGAGGCTCGCGAGCGCGAGCGGCGTGAGGTGGATCACGCCGCGCTCGCCGAGCGCGAGCGAAGCGGCGAGCAAGAGCGGCGTGGCGACGCCGAGCTGGTAGAACAGCGTTTTCGCCGCGCTCGCGCGCGAAAGCGCGCTGGCGCGGATCAGCACCGTGGTCGCGGCCCAAAGCGCCGCCGCGACCACGCCGCAGGCGTCGCCGAGCGCCGAGCCGCGAGAGCGCGCGAACCCTTCCCCGAACGCGAGCGCGATGCCGGCGAAGGAGACCCCGACGCCCAGCCACTGCGCGCGCGCGAGCCGCTCGCCCGGCACCCACAGGTGCAGCCCGAGGGCGGTCAGCACGGGCGCGAGGTAGATGAAGATCACCATGCGCGAGGCCGCCGTGTGCGCGAGGCCGGCGTAGATGAAGACGAACTCGGCGCCGAACAGCAGCCCCGCGCCGAGGCCGGCGGCGAGCGTGCCGTCGCGCGAGAACAGCGGCGTCCCGCGCGCGGCCGCCCAGCCGAGGAGCAGCAGCGCGGCGAGCCCCGTGCGAAGCCCCGCCTGCATGACGAGCGACACGTCGGGCGCGGTCAGCTTGATCGCCACCTGCTGGAACCCCCACAGCGCCGTGAGGACCAGCATCAACGAGAACGCGCGCGGGTCCAGCGCCTTGCGTGCGTCCACTCGGGCTACCGGCCCTTGAAGACGGGCTTGCGCTTCTCGTTGAAGGCGCGCACGCCCTCGCGCCGGTCCTCGGTGTCGACGAGGCGGTTGTAGGCCTCGATCTCGTAGCGATAGCCGGTCAGGAGATCCATCTGCAGGCCGTAGTGGATCGATTTCTTCGCCTGGCGCACCGCGATCGGCGCGTTGGCGGCCACCTGCTGCGCGGTCTCGAGCGCGTCGGCGAGCGTCCTGCCCGGCTCGCACACCTTGTTCACCAGGCCCCACTCGGCGCCTTCCTCGGCGGTGAATGCCCGCGAGGTCAGGATCAGCTCCTTGGCGCGGCGCTCGCCCACGGCGCGCGGCAGGTTCTGCGTGCCGCAGCCGCCGGGCATGATGCCGAGGCGCAGCTCCGAGAGCGCCAGCTTCGCGCCGCGCGCGGCATAGATGAAGTCGCAGCACAGCGCGGTCTCGAGCCCGCCGCCGTAGGCGTGCCCGTTGACGGCCGCGATCACGGGCACCGGGCACTCCATCAGCGCGACGAAGGCCATCTCGAACTGCGCGTGCTGCGTGCGCCAGGTCTCGACCGACATGCCGTCGCGCTCCTTGAGGTCCGCGCCCGCGCAGAACGCCCGGTCGCCGGCGCCGGTGAGCACGAGGCAGCGCAGCTCGCCCGGGTCGGCGGCGAGGCCCGTGAACAGGTCGAGCCAGTCGCGCCCCATCTGCGTGCTGATCGCGTTCAGCACCTCGGGCCGGTTCAGCGTGACGACGAGGACATGGTCGCCCTCGCGCGCGAGCTTCAGCGTCGCGTACTGCTTCTGCATTCGGCCTCCCGCCGGTCTAGTCGCGCTTCCAGGTCGCGTCGGGGTCGAAGCGCGTGATCTTTCGCACCTGCTCCGCCGTGCCGGGCCCGAGGTCCTTCTCGAACACCACGCCTTCATGGTTCACCATGAAGGTCATGACGCCCGAGACGCCGTAGGTCGCAGGCCACGCGACCAGCGCGAAGCCCCCGAGCATGCGCCCCTGCGCCAGGTAGCTGAAGGCCCCGCCCTGCGCGTGCGGGCCCTGCGAGGTGAGGATCCGGTAGTGGTAGCCATGGTACGGACTGGGCAATCCGTCCTTGCGCTTCTCGTAGCCCGCGGCTTTCGCACTCGCGTACAGGGGCCCGAGCGGGCTGGGGGCCTCGCCCGGCTTCGTCGGGTAGTACAGGCCGTCGCGCTTGCCGGGCGAGCTGCCGAAGCGCAGCGCATAGTGCAGCAGCTTGTCGCCCTGGGGGTTGCGCAGGTAGTACTCGCGCTGCGCGTCGACATACGCCTGCACCGCCTGGATCGCCGCCAGCTCGTTGCGGCCGATGCGACGGTTGAGGATCTCTTCCTCGCCCTGGCGCGCGTCGAAGCGCCAGCCGCCCGCGGCCTTGACCAGCGGGATCGGCAGCGGCCACTCGTCCTTGCCGACCAGCAGCACGGCCTTCGCGTCGCCGCGCAGGTCGATTCGGTGCGCTTCGCCGTAGGCGTGCGCGAAGCGCTCGCGGCCGGCGCGGTCCTCGACAGCGTCGCCCGATTGCACCAGCGCCTGGGAGCCGGGGCCCAGAATCGCACGCAGCGCCTGCACGTCGCCGCGTCCGGCCGCGTCGGCGAGCGCCTTTGCCGCATCGTCGGGCGAGGCGAACGTCTTCTGGACGTCCGCGCCGAAAGCGGCCGCCGCACACACCAGCGCTGCGGCCACGAGCGTCCACCGGATCATCGATCGCATGCGATCACCGCCTCCCGCCGCCCCCGCGCCCGCCTCCGCCGCCCATACGGGCACCGCCGCCGAATCCGCCCGCACCGCGCATGCTCGAGGCCTGCGACGCGCGGCTCGAGGCGCCGCGGCTGCTGAAGTCGCGCGCCTGCGAGCCGCTGCCCATGCCGTCGAAGGCCCCGGAGCGGCCCGCCGAGCGATCACTCGCGCCCGCGGCCGAGCGGTCGCGTGAGGAACCCGCGGCGCCGGCTCGATCGCGCGCGCCCGCCGCGTCGCGCTGCCCCGCGTCGCCCCGCCCCCGGTACGCCTCGCGCGTGTCGACGCCCGGGCGCTGGCCGCCGAACTTCTCCCGGCTGCCGCGGTCGCGGTACTCGACGCCCTTGCGGTGCTCGGGGCGGTGCTGCCAGTTGTCCCCGCTGATGTTCGTGCGATTGAAGTTGTTGTACGTATTGTGGTTGATGTACACGCCGCCCCCGCCCCAGTGGCAGCCGCCCCACCACGCGCTGCCGATCACGATCCCCACCGAGAACGCGAAGAACACGCCGCCGGCGTAGGCGGGCGGGTACCAGTAGTACGGCGGGTAGGCGGGATAGGGCCAGGGGCCGTAGATCACCGTCGGGTTGTAGACCGGGACGTAGACCACCTCGGGGTTCGCGGGCTCGATCTTGATGACGGTGGTGTTGTTCTCCTGATCCGTCGTGACCTTCTGCTCGCTGCCGGACTTGAGGTTGCCCGCATCGAGCGCCTTCTTGCGCAGCCGCTGCACGCCGTCGAGCACGTCCTTCTCGCTCGCGAGGAAGGCGTCGCCGAGCTTCTGCGTCCAGTCGAGCTTCTCGTTCATCATCGCGAGCACCTGCGGCGTTGCCGCGAGCGACTTCACGCTGGGATCCCAGGGCTGCTTCTGCATGGCGTCCTCGAGCGCCTTGCCCGTCACCTTCGGGTTCGCCTTCGACCAGCGCGCAGCCTGCACCACCTCGAGCGGATAGGTCGACGCCATCAATACCTGCGCGACGAGCGCGTCGGGATACAGCGCGATCGGCGCCACCAGCTGCTCGATCTGCTCCTTGCTGAACGTGGCGTCGGACGCGCCCGGCTGCGGCTGGCCCGAGAGCAGCTGCGGCGAGACCTCGAGCGGCTTCGCCGGCTCGGTTTGCTGGGCCCGCAAGGGCGCGGCGAGCAGCGAGAGCGCCGCGGCCATCGCCAAACCCGTTCTTCCCGTGCGGGCGCGCACTTGCGTCAGAACTTCGCCGGTACGTACTTGTAGGGGTAATCCGGCTCCCGGTAGCCCTTCGCCTTCTGGCGCTTGGGGAGCTTGACCTTCTCGCGCGGCGCGGTCTTGTAGGGAATCTTCGAGAGCAGGTGCGAGATGAGGTTGAGACGCGCCCGCCGCTTGTCGTCCGACGTTACGACATACCAGGGCGCCCACGCGGTGTCGGTGGCCTCGAACATCTCGTCGCGCGCGCGCGAATAGTCGAACCAGCGGCTGTAGGACAGCAGGTCCATCGGCGAGAGCTTCCAGATCTTGCGGCCGTCGTCGATGCGCGACTCGAGGCGCCGCGTCTGCTCCTCCATGCTCACCTCCAGCCAGTACTTGAGCAGGACGATGCCGGAGTCGACCATCATCCTCTCGAATTCCGGCACGACCTTGAGGAAGGCCCTGGCCTGCGCCTCGGTGCAAAAGCCCATGACGCGCTCGACGCCCGCGCGGTTGTACCAGCTGCGGTCGAAGATCACGACCTCGCCCGCCGCCGGCAGGTGCGGCAGGTAGCGCTGCGCGTACATCTGGCTCTTTTCGCGATCGGTGGGCGCGGGCAAGGCGACCACGCGGAACACGCGCGGGCTGACGCGCTCGGTGATGGCCTTGATCGTGCCGCCCTTTCCGGCGCCGTCGCGTCCCTCGAAGACGATGCAGACCTTGAGGCCCTTGTGCTTGACCCACTCCTGCAGGCGCACGAGCTCCACGTGCAGCTTGGCGAGGGCCTTGTCGTAGGCCTTGCGCTTGAGCCTTTCCGCCGGAACCCGGGCCATGGTCCTACCGCGCCATCGTCTGCACGTAGAGCTCGCGGCCCTTCCAGTGCATGCCGTTCAGCCTCATGGAGATTTTTTCCACCGCGCCGAACGGCGTTTCCTTGAACTCGAGCTGCGCCGCCGGGCGCGAGCCGTCGCCGTCCAGCCGCACGATCTTCGTGACCTCGAGGTCGGGGGCGTACCTGCCGACGAACTGCCGGATTTCGTCGTCGGAGGTTCCCGGCTCGATGTTGCCGATCCACAGCTTCATGTCGCGTCCTCGTCCGGGCCCGGCGGCGGGTTCAGGTGGCGGAGTGAGAGGGATTCGAACCCTCGATACGGGTTTAAGCCCGTATAACGCCTTAGCAGGGCGCCCCCTTCGGCCACTCGGGCATCACTCCGCGGAGGGGGCGATTCTACCCCGGTTAGGCCTGCTCGAGGTCGAAGGCCTTGTGCAGCACGCGCACCGCGAGCTCGGCGTACTTCTCGTCCACCACGACCGAGATCTTGATCTCCGAGGTCGAGATCATCTGGATGTTGATGCCCTCCTCGGCCAGCGTGCGGAACATCTGCGCCGCGATGCCGGCGTGCGAGCGCATGCCCATGCCGACGATCGAGACCTTGGCCATGCGGTCGTCGCCGGTGACTTCCTTGCAGCCGATGTGGGGCTTGACCTGGTCCTTCAGGATCTTCATCGCCCTGGGCAGGTCGCCGCGCGACACCGTGAACGAGAGGTCGGTCATGCCGTCGTGGCTGACGTTCTGCACGATGACGTCGACGTTGATGTTGGCGTCGGCGATCGGGCCGAGGATCGCGTAGGCGATGCCGGGCCGGTCGGGGACGCTGTGCACCGTGATCTTGGCTTCGTCGCGCTGCGCGGCGACGCCGGAGACGATCGCTTTTTCCATCGCCATGTGCGGGTCTTCCTCGAATGTGATGAGCGTGCCGGCGCGCGCCTCCTCTTCCAGCGGCAGCAGCGGATCGGTGAGGCTCGAAAGCACGCGCGTCGGGACCTTGTACTTGCCGGCGAACTCGACCGAGCGGATCTGCAGCACCTTGGACCCGGCGCTCGCCATCTCGAGCATCTCCTCGAACGTGACGGTGTGCAGGCGGCGCGCCTCGGGCACGATGCGCGGGTCCGTGGTGTACACGCCGTCGACGTCGGTGAAGATCTGGCACTCGTCGGCGCGAAGCGCGGCCGCGAGCGCGACCGCCGAGGTGTCCGAGCCGCCCCGGCCCAGCGTGGTGACGTTGCCCTCGCCGTCCACGCCCTGGAAGCCCGCGACGACGACCACGCGCCCGGCCGCGAGGTCCTTGCGGATGCGCGCGTCGTCGATGCTTACGATGCGCGCCTTCGTGTGCGCGCTGTCGGTGAGCACGCGCACCTGCCATCCGGCGTAGCTGCGCGCGTCGACGCCGCATTCCTTGAGCGCCATCGACACCAGGCCCGCGGTCACCTGCTCGCCCGTCGCCGCGACGGCGTCGAGCTCGCGCGGGTCCGGGTGCGCCTGCAGCTCGCCCGCGAGCGCGATCAGGCGGTTGGTCTCGCCCGCCATCGCGCTCGGCACCACGACGAGGTCGTGCCCCGCGCGTCGCCATTTGGAGATGCGCTGCGCGACGTTGCGGATGCGCTCGACCGAGCCGACCGAGGTGCCGCCGTATTTCTGGACGATGAGGGCCATGGAAGGGACCGCGATTCTAGCCGAAAACCCCGACGATTCCTCGGCTTGCGTGTGGCGGAAGGGGAGGGATTCGAACCCCCGAGGGTCTCGCGACCCTTCCGGTTTTCAAGACCGGCGCATTCGACCGCTCTGCCACCCTTCCGGGTTGAATTGCCGTAGCGGCGGCCCCATTTTACTCGTCGGAGTGCGTTGAAACTTCACGCTTGTTTGGTAGTCTTAGCCTCACGAACCCAAGGAGGTCATGGATGCAACCCGAACTCAAGCCGGTACCGCTGAACGAGCAGCCCTACGGCGGACCGCGCTACGCGCCGGGCTCGACGCTGCCCGGCGTCTCGGCGCAGAAAGTGCTGCGCAATACGTACCTGCTGCTCGCGCTGACCATGGTACCGACGGTGATCGGTGCCTACATCGGCGTGGCGACCGCCGGCGTCATCGTCGGCAGCCCGATCCTGTCGACCGTCATCATGCTCGCCGCGGTGATCGGCCTGCAGTTCGGCATTGCGGCCAACCGCAACAGCGGCATCGGCGCCGCACTGCTGCTGCTGATGACCGGCTTGCTGGGCTGGTGGCTGGGGCCTATCCTCAACGTCGCGCTGTCGCTCAAGAACGGCATGGCGCTCGTGGGCTACGCCGCCATCGGCACCGGCGTCATCTTCCTCGGCATGGGCGCGATCGCGTCGACCGCGAAGCGGGACTTCGGCTTCCTCGGCAAGTTCCTGTACGTCGGCATGTGGGGCCTGCTGCTCGCGATCGTCGCGAACCTGTTCCTGCACATCCCGGCTCTGGCGCTCACGATCTCGACGCTGGTGATCGTGGTGTTCTCGCTGTTCCTGCTGTACGACCTGCAGCGCATCATCCGCGGCGGCGAGACCAACTACATCATGGCGGCGACGGGCGTGTACATGAGCCTGTTCAACATCTTCGCCAACCTGCTCTACCTGCTGATGGCGCTGTCCGGCAATCGCGACTGAGCACCGACCGCCGTCGGGAAAGGGCGCCGCGAGGCGCCCTTTGCTTTTCTGCGGCGGCTAGTCCGCGAGCTGGCCGAAGGTGATGCCGGTCGAGACGTAGGGCTCGGTGGGCTCCACGTAGGTGACCCCGGTCGATCCGGCGATCGCCGCAATCTCGCCCGACGTGCGCATGGATTCGAGCACCGCATTGATTTGCTCGATCAGCGCCGCGTTGCCGGACAATGCGACATATCCGAGATTGAATGCCACCGGATAGTTGAAGCCCGAGCTCTGCAGCCGGGTCTCGGGGTGCGCCTGGCGGTAGGCATCGGCGCGGCTCAGGGCAACGAAGGTCGCATCGATCTCGCCGGCCTCGAGCTTGGCCAGCAGCGCCCCGCGCCCGGGAGGGTAGTGCGTGATGTTGTTCACCAGCTTGCCGTTGCGGTAGAGCATCAGGATCGCGTCGGCGAACGTCCCGCCTTCTACCCCGAAGCGCAGATCGGCGACGTCTCCCAGGCTGGCCACCGGGCGCTTTGCCACGCCCGGCGCGAGCAGCAGCGTGAGCGGCGCGCGCTGGTAGGGGCGGCTCGGCACCAGCGCCCCCAGGTCGACGCGGCGGCGGCGATCCCCGGCGCCTGCGCCGCGGAAGTCGGGCAGCCGCGCGGTCTTCATGCCGGGCCTGCCCAGGGTGTCGACGACCAGGGGATATCCCGCCAGCACGTCGCAGCGCCCGTCGGACAGCAGCGCGTTGGCTTCGAGCGTCGGGCTCGATTCCTCGTCGATCTTGCTTTCGAACCACTGGATCGCCAGCGGGCGGCCGAGATGGCCGGCGACGGCCGTGGCGAGCGCGACGTCGAAGCCGCTGCCCACGTCGCCGTGGGCAACGGAATAAGGCGGCAGATCCTCGTTCATGCAGACGCGCAGCGCGGCCCCCTGCGCCGCCGCCGGCGTGCCGACGAGCGGGCCGGCGCTCAGCGCCAGCAGGACTGCAATGAAATGCTTCACCGTTTCCCTCCGGTCAGGACGTAGGCCCAGATCTGGTCGATTTCCTGGGCTGAGAGGACGCTTCCCCAGGGCGGCATGCGGCCGTTCTTGCCCTGGGTCACGGAGTTCACGAACCGCGCCTTGTCATCGTGGGGGAACTGCCGCAGGTCGAACGATATCGTTCCGGGATTGACCATGTTGAAGCCGTGGCAGTGCGAGCAGTGGTGCGCGTAGAGAGAGCGCCCGCGGTCCGCCATCGCGGCGCCCGAGACCGCGGACGCGTCCGCCGCGGCAACGGCGGGGATGAGGGCGACGGCAAGGAGGGTGATCCGCAGGTGGCGGCTCACGCAACGTCCTCCGGAAACGGCGCCGGGGGCGCGGTGGATTACGCGCGCCCGGGTTGGGTGTCGTACGTGCGGAAGGGGATTTAGGCAGCCCAAACACCCCCAGCGATCCGCCGGCCGGCACCTTGGCCAGACGCTCGTCGCCGGAGAACAGGGAGTACACGCCGCCGATCCCGCTCGTGACCGCGATGTACTGCACCCCGTCCTGCTGCCAGGTCACGGGCTGGCCCTCGATTCCCGATCCCGCCTTGAACTGCCAGAGCTTCTTGCCCGTCTTGGCGTCGAACGCCTCGAACTCGCCGGTCAAACGACCGGTGAAGACCACGCCGCCCGCGGTCGAGAGCACGCCCGAGAACCGCGGAATGTCGCTCGGCGCCTCCCACTTCGCCTTGCCGGTCATCGGGTCGATCGCCTTCAGGTGGCCGCGCGGCCCGCTGCCCCAGTCCCAGATGTCCGACAGGTCCATGCCCACGTACCATTCCCCTGCCTTGTACTCGGCCGGGACCGCCTTGTAGTGCCCGCCGAAGGCCAGTGTGTTCGTATAGGCCAGTCCGGTCTTCGGGTTGTACGAGATCGGCATCCAGTTCTTGCCGCCGAGAATCGACGGGTAGACGGTGACCTTCTCGCCGGCGCGCGCTTTCGTCGTGATGTCGGTTTCCATGGGCCGCCCGGATGCCATGTCGATGCCGCTTGCCCAGGTGACCTTGACGTACGGGTTGGCCGCGATCAGCTTGCCGTTGGTGCGATCCAGGACGTAGAAGAAGCCGTTGCGGTTCGCGTTCAGGATGACCTTGGTCGGCTTGCCCTTGACCTTCACCGTGGCCAGCACCATCTCGGCGACCGCGTCATAGTCGTACGGATTGTTCGGCGAGAACTGGTAGTACCACTTGATCTTGCCGGTCTGCGGGTCCAGCGCGAGCACCGAGCAGGTATAGAGGTTGTCGCCCGGGCGCACCGCCGCGTTGAACGGCCCGGGATTGCCGACGCCCCAGAACACGGTCTTCATCTCCGGGTCGTACGACCCCGTGATCCAGGTCGAGCCGCCCCCGAACTTCCAGGTATCCCCGGGCCACGTGTTGCCGCCCGGCTCGTTCGGTTCCGGGACCGTGTACGTGCGCCACAGGTGCTTCCCGGTCGCCGGATCCCAGCCGTCGATGAAGTCGCGCGTGCCGAACTCGGCGCCCGAGATGCCGGTCATCACCACGCCGTCGGCGACCAGCGGCGCCATGGTCATCGAGAACCCGACTTTGTAGTCCGCCGCCTTCTGCCGCCACAGTTCCTTGCCGGTCGCGGCGTCGAGCGCGATCACGTTGGCGTCGAGCGTGGTGCGGAACAACTTGCCATCGTAGATGGCCGCGCCGCGGTTGATGATGCCGCAGCACACGACCCGCGGAACGTCCGCCGGATACTCCACCTTCGTCTTCCAAATCTGAGTGCCGGATTTGACGTCGATCGCGATGGTCGCGGCATGCGTCGTGATGTAGAGGATTCCCTTGTAGACGATCG
>Ga0335085_10015434_pt1 | contig 11086 bp, 7 predicted proteins | sample Lox_Sample_45_FD_206712 | JGI IMG/M metagenome (GOLD analysis project Ga0335085, IMG submission 206712) | Soil microbial communities from Loxahatchee National Wildlife Refuge, Florida, United States - Lox_Sample_4.5 | ecosystem: Environmental > Terrestrial > Soil > Wetlands | place: USA: Florida... | reverse complement strand
TGCGATGCCGGAAGGCCTGGTGGTGATGCGGGATTACCGTGGATTCCCCGCGCGGCGGGCGCCGCCGTGAGCGGGCGGACGCTGACCCCCGCTTGTGTCGCGGTCAGCACGTGCCGGCCGGGAACCTCGGTCCAGCCCGGCCCGTCGTCGTCCGGCTCCGACGCGACGGTGACCGACCACGGTGCCGCGCTGCCTGGCGTGCCTGAGGCGGCGGGGCGGCGCCGGTACCAGAGCGTGTCGCCGCAGGCGGTGGCGGCGATCGCGTGCCCGTCGGTCAGCAGGAAGTTGAACCGGCCGGCCGCTCCCGCGGCCTCGGCGGCGGCGATGGTCCCGGCGAGCGCCACGTCCATGGCGTCACCCGCCCGCAGCCGGCGCCTGATCAGCGCCCACAGGAACGCCGAGTCGACCATCGCCTCAACCGACAGCAGGATGGCGGCATCGGACGGGCCCGCCAGCAGCCTAGCCGCCGACTCCGGCCACCCGTCAAGCCGCCCGTTGTGGCTGAACAGCCAGCGGCCGTCGGCGAACGGCGCGGCGGCCTGCTCGCCGGCCGCCGTTCCCTCCGTGGCGGAGCGGACCGCGGCGAGCACCGCGCGCGACCTGATCACCCGCGCCAGGTCGGGCAGCGACGGATCGCCCCAGATGGGCGTGCCGCGCCGGTACCGGGCCGGGACCGGATCGCCGTCGGCGTACCAGCCGATGCCGAAGCCGTCGGCGTTGACCGTCCCGTGCCGCTGCCGTCGCGGCGCCCAGGCCTGACGGAACAGGGAATGCGGCGGGTCGGTGAGCAGTGACCGCAGTGTGGCAGGCGGCCCCAGATACGCCACGTGACGGCACATCAGGCCCGCTCCACGGCGAGGGTCTCGGGGGGGTTTGGGGGGGTCGTCCCCCCGGGGAGCAGAACCGCACCCGTCCCTGCGCCTGGCCGCTGCCCGGCGGCAGCTGCGCCGCCGCGACGCGGGGCGGGCGGCACGTTCTCCGAGCGGGCGGTGCGGAAGCCCGCGAAGATCTGCCGCCTGATCGGGTAGTCCCAGTTGCGGAACGTCCCGCGGCAGGCCACCGGGGACACGCCGAACGCGCCACCGCGCAGCACCTTGTACTCGGGGCCGAAGAACACCTCCGAGTACTCCTTGTACGGCCACGCGGTGAACCCCGGGTAGGGCAGGAAGTCGGAGCTCGTCCACTCCCAGACGTCGCCGATCAGCTGCCGCGCGCCGCAGGGCGCCGCGCCGTCGGGGTAGGCGCCAGCGGGCGCGGGCCGCAGGTGCCGCTGGCCGAGGTTGGCCCGCGCCGGAGTCCACTCCTCGTCGCCCCACGGGAACCTATGGGACCGGCCGGCCGCGGGATCCCAGCGCGCCGCCTTCTCCCACTCGGCCTCCGTCGGCAGCCGCCGGCCGGCCCACCTGGCGTACGCGTCGGCCTCGTACCAGCACACGTGCAGCACCGGCTCGCCCGGCACGACCGGCTCGGTCACGCCGAACGACCGGCGTACCCACTCGCCGTCCCAAGACCAGAACAGCGGCGCGGTGAGCCCGGCCCGCTGGCGGTGCTCCCACCCGTCCGCCGTCCACAGCCGCGGGTCGTCGTAACCGCCCGCGGCGATGAACTCCGCGTAAGCGGCGTTGGTGACCGGGGTGGTGTCCAGCCAGAATCCGGGCACGTCGACCTGGTGCGCGGGCCGCTCGTTGTCCAGCGCCCACGGCTCGGCCGAGGTGCCCATGGTGAACGGGCCGCCGGGCACGTGCACCTCGGCGGGCAGCGCCGCCGCGTCGGCGGGCGCGGCGGGCGGCGGCGCCGTCAGCGCCGCTGGGCCCGAGCGCAGCTGGTGGGTGGCGAGCATCGTCTCGTCGTGCTGCACCTCATGCTGCGCGATCATCCCGAACGCGAATCCGGCGTGCGTGAGGTCGGCGCCGAAGCTGACGGGCTCGCCGTACGGCAGGTGCACCCGCTCGATGAGGTCGAGCACCCGGCCGCGGACCTCGTGGCCGTAGCGGCGCGCCTCGCGTGGCGTCAGCAGCGGCAGCGTGGGCCGCTCGGCGCGCGGATGCTCGAACGCGTCGTACAGCGGGTCGATCTCCGGGTGCATCGGGTCGCGGCCGCCGACCGCGCGAAGCAGCCAGAGTTCCTCCTGGTTGGCGACGTGGGCGAGATCCCACACCAGCGGTGACATCAGCGGCGAGTGCTGCTTGACCAGGTCCGCGTCGTCCACGCTTGAGGTGAGCAGCGTGGTGCGGTCCCGTGCCGCGAGCAGTTCGGCCGCGGCCGCCTCCCGCAGCGCGTCTCCAGTCGCCACCGTATTCGGCGGCACCGTGGCCGGCGATGCCGCGGATGCCGCTGCGGGCGTGCGGCCGGTGTGCTGTGTCATGCGGATTGCTCCTCAAGTAGGTCGTCGGCCGGACATCGGTCCTTGCTCACGTACTGCGCGCAGAAGGCGTCGACGGCCGCCGTGATCGAGGCGGGAACGGCCATCCGGTCCAGGGCTTCCCGTGCCGCGGCGAAACACTCCCTGCTCGCCCGGGCGATCGCCGGGTCGGCCGGGCCGAACCGCGCGGCGCGCACCCACGGCTCGAGCGCGGCGGCATCGCTCGCCGGGTGGCCGCCCCAGAGCGGGGCGAGCGCGGCGAGCGCGGCCTCGCCTGCCGCCGCGTCGGCAAGCAGCCCGGCCGTCACGGCGACTGGGACGATCCACCCGTCGTCGCCGGGCTGCGCGTCGATCATGCGCAGCTCGAAATGCCCGCGCGGCCGCACCGGCGGGAACAGCGTCGACAGGTGGTACTCCAGGTCGCTGGTGGTCGGATGCCGCGGCTGACCGCGGCCGGAGCCGCGCAGGCCCGCGCGGATCCAGTCGCGCAGCGTCAGTCCGGGTGGCGCCGACCAGTCGGCGGAATCGGGGTTGCGCACGCACATCAGGTCGGCGTCGAGCGCGTAGCTGGCCCAGGCGGCGCGCGGGTCGCCGTAGAGGTCCGGCGGCCGGGTGCGCCGCGGATCCATCTGCGTCCACACCTGCTGCCGCGAGGAGACCCAGCCGGTGGGCCTGCCGTCGCGCAGCGGCGAGTTCGCGAACGCCGCCACGAGCACCGGCCCCGCCGCGTGCAGCAGCCGCCAGCGCTGGCGGTAGCCGTCTGGCCCGTCGGAATCGTCCCCCGCGTCCAGGCAGACTTGGACGGAGGCGGTGCGGCACATCATCTGACGGCCCCACGGCCCGCCCCTGTCGAAGAACTCCTCCATCGCCGCGTACCGCGGCAAATGCAGGACCCGTCGCGGCGAGCGCACCGGATCGAGGCCTATCCCGGCGAGTTCGAGGCCGTCGGCCGCGAGCGCCGCCCGCAGCGCGGCAAGATCGCTGGCGGTCGCCTCAACCAGGCCTGCCAGCGAATCGGCGGGCTGCGAGCTCAGCTCAAGCTGCCCGCCAGGCTCGGTCGTGAGCAGCGCACCGGACGGCAGTACCCCCGGTCGCACGCTTGTGGGGAGCTCGGGCCAGTCGTGTCGTCCGCCGTCATGTCTATCTCGACCCCGTTCGTCAGGACTTTTCCCGTTAAGTCCTTCCTGGCCCCGTTTGCCCGGATCCTGCGCTCCCCGCTCAGGTTTTTCCCGTTCCCGTGTTCCCCGATTCTGTTCTGACCGCCCCCGTCCAGGATCGTGCGCTCCCCGGTTCCCGTCCGGTTCCCGCCCGGCCCGGTCCGCGCGGCCTGCACCGAAGACGGCCACGGCGGCCGCTAGCCGCCCTGCCCTCACCGGAAGGGCGGGATCGCGCACGTCCCGCACCAGCCACTCGAGCTCGACCCCGGTCCGCCGCGGCGGCCCGGTCTTCAGGCAGATGCCGTGGATATGACCGGCCGCCTGGTCCTCATCGATGACCGTCATGGCTTCACCGTAACCCGTGGGTCTGACATTCCTGGGCGCTGGGAGCCTGTCATACCCAGTTAGTCCGCCAATGACCGTCTTCCGTTACACGGCATACCCGGGCCCGGCATCGCTGTTGACCGGCGGCGCTCCTGACCTGACGGTTTGGGCGGCGCCCGGCGCAGAATTTTCTTTCAATTCATCCTGTGCCGCGGCCGCTCGCGGGAGATGCCGGCGAGGCGGCTGTCACGGATTGACGGTGATCCGCCCGGCGGGCCCAGGCTGGACCCGGCCGATGACCGCCGCCGCGAGCGTGCCCCGCTGGGTCAGCCCGGCCACAAGCGCGTCCGGCGCTTGGGTGGCGAGCAGCAGCCCGCCCGACGTCTGCGCGTCGCGCAGCAGCACGGCCACGTCAGCGGGCACGGCGCCGGAGAACGACGCCCAGGGCTCGAGGTAGGCCATGTTGTTCCTGGTGCCGCCGGACACGTAGCCGGCCGCGGTGAGCTCGAGCGCGCCGGGCAGCAGCGGGACGGCGCCGGCCGACACCACCGCGGACACGCCGCTCGCGCGGAGCATCCGGTGCAGGTGGCCGAGGAGTGAGAAACCGGTCACGTCGGTGGCCGCGGTCACCCCGCAGGCCAGCGCCGCCTCGCTGGCCGCGGCGTTCAGCGTGGTCATCGACGCGACAGCGGCCCGCAGGACGTCCGCGGGCGCCGCGCCGCGCTTGTGCGCGGTGGCCACCACCCCGGTGCCGATGGGCTTGGTGAGCACCAGGGCGTCGCCAGGACGCGCGGCATCGATGGTGAAAAGGCGGTCGGGCGAGGCGAGGCCGACGACCGCCATCCCGTACTTGGGCTCGGGATCGTCGATGGTGTGCCCGCCCACGACCAGGCAGCCCGCCGACGCGGCGACCGAGGCGCCGCCGCGCAGCACGTCGGCGAGGATGGACAGCGGCAGCGTCTCACCCGGCCACGCGGTCAGGTTCAGCGCGAGCAGCGGGCGGCCGCCCATCGCGTACACGTCGGACAGCGCGTTCGCCGCGGCGATCCGCCCCCAGTCGCCTGGGTCGTCGACGATCGGCGTGAAGAAGTCGGTGGTGAGCACCAGCGCGCGCTCGTCGTCGAGCCGCAGCACCGCGGCGTCGTCGCCTTCGGCCGCGCCAACGAGCAGATCGCCCGCCGCCAGCGGGGACGGGCCGCCAGGGGTCGTGCCGCCAGTGGCCTTGGAAGCACTGCCAAGCACCCCGGGTCCCAGGGAAACCATGAGCTCGTCCAGAGCTGACAGTGGTAGCTTGCAGGCACAGCCGGCGCCGTGCGACAACGAGGTGAGCCGGATAGCAGCGGTGTCAGGCTGGGCAGTCATGGTGCCACCGTATGTCCAGCGCCCCCGGTGCCGCCATGTCGCCGGATAAAGGGTCTGCACGCGGTGAACTGTCACCAGCCGAAGAAACACCCCGGACACGGAGAATCGCGGGTCATAACACGCCGTGATGTCACGGAAGACTGGTGCGGTCGCGCCGGTATGCCAGGATGAAGGGCGATGAGAGTACCGTCCATGAGGTTTCCGCACGTCAGGCGGGGAAAGGCTGAAGAGCCGCCCGGCATCGTCGGCGTGGCGCGTGTCGACCTCAAGACCAAGGTGCTCGTTCGCCGGCTGGAACCGGGTGACATCGCTGTCATCGACCACGCCGACCTGGACCGGGTGTCCGCCGACGAGCTGATCGCCTGCCGCGTCGCAGCCGTGGTGAACGCCGCCAAGTCGGTCACCGGCCGTTACCCGAACCTCGGGCCGCGGCTGCTGCTCGACGCCGGAATCCCGCTCATCGACGACGTGGGCCATGAGGTGCTGTCCCGGGTCGCCGACGGCGCCACGGTCCGCCTTGACAAGGAGGTCCTGTACAACTCCAGGGACCAGGTCCTCGCCAAGGGCGTGCTGATGACCGAGGAGACGCTGGACGCGGCGATGGAGGACGCCAACTCCGGCGTGCCCACCCAGATCGACTCGTTCGCCGCCAACACCCTTGAGTTCCTGCGCCGCGAGCGCGACATGCTCGCCCACGGCATCGACGTGCCAAGGCTCGCCACCCGCATGAAGGACAAGCACGTCCTCGTCGTGGTGCGCGGCTACCGCTACCGCGAGGACCTGCGCGCGCTTCGCCCCTACATCCGCGAGTTCCGGCCGGTGCTGCTGGCCGTGGACGGCGGCGCGGACGCCCTGCTCGAGGCCGGCTACCGGCCGCACGTCATCATCGGCGACATGGACTCGGTGTCCGACGAGGCGCTCCAGGTTGGCGCCGAACTGGTGGTGCACGCCTACCCGGACGGCCGTGCGCCTGGCATGGGCAGGCTGCGCGGCCTCGGCCTGGACGGCGTCTCCCTGCCGGCGCCAGGCACGAGCGAGGACGTGGCGCTGCTCGTCGCCGACGCGTGCGGGGCCAGCCTGATCGCGGTCGTCGGCACGCACTGGACCCTCGAGGAGTTCCTTGACAAGGGGCGTCCTGGCATGGCCTCGACGTTCCTCACCCACCTGCGGGTCGGCAGCAAGCTGGTCAACGCCAGGGGCGTGCATCAGCTCTACCAGAGCCGGATCTCCGGGTGGGCACTCGCCGCGCTGATGATCGCGGCCGCGGTCACCATCGGCGTGGCGATCGCTTACTCGCCCACCGGTCCGATCATCGGCAACTGGATCAATGGCACCTGGCACACGTTCGCCTACTGGTTTACAGGACTGTTCAAGTGATCGACTTCCGCTACCACCTCGTCTCGATCGTCGCGGTGTTTCTCGCGCTCGCGATCGGGATCGTCCTTGGCTCGACCGAGTTGCAGGGCCACACCATCGACGGGCTCAGGTCCTTGAACAACTCGCTGACGAATCAGCTGAACGCGGTCAGGGCGGACCGCGACAGCTACCAGACGCTGTCTGGTGCGAGCGATTCGTTCCTGACCGCCGCCGAGCCGAAGCTCCTCGGCGGAACGCTGACCGGCCAGCGGCTCGTCATCGTGACCGAGCCGGGCGCGCCGTCGGCGGTCGTCAACGGGGTCAAGCAGGCCGCGGGGACCGCGGGTGCCACGGTCACCGGCACGGTGGCGCTGCAGCCGAAGTTCAACGACGTGTCGGGTACCACCCGCGCCAGCCTGAACGCGATCAACGCCGAGTTCGCGTCGCACGACGACACGACGCTCAACCCGGCCGCCGCCAGCCAGACCATGTACCAGCAGCAGGCGGCGCAGCTGATCGCCACCGTGATACTCAACCAGACCGCCGACGAGTCCGGCCCGACCGTCACCGACGCGCAGGGCCTGCTCAGCGCCTACGCCCAGGCTGGCTACCTGACCGTCAGCGGCGCGCCGGCGAACCGGGCCACTCTCGCCGTGATCGTCACCCCGGCAAGCGCGCCCGCCACGGGCGCGAGCGACCCGGCCAACCAGGTGCTGCTCGCCGTCGCGCAGGAGTTCGCGACGCTGAGCGCCGCCACCCTGGTCGCGGGGTCCGTCGCGGGCTCCTCCCAGGCGGGCAGCGCCATGGCGGTGCTGCGCAGCAGCAGCGTCTCCGGTGAGGTGTCGAGCGTGGACAACGCGGACACGGTGCTCGGCCAGATCGTCACCATGTGGGCGCTCGGCGATCAGCTGGCGGGCGTGAAGCCGAACAGCTACGGTATTTCGGGTGCGTCCGCGGTGGGCCCGGTGAGCCCGGTACCGTTGGCTGAGCCGAGCGTGTCGCAGTCGCCAACACCCACGTCGACACCGAAGGCATCGAATACGCCGACGGGGAAGCCCACCTAGACCGTGAAGAAGAGTTGAGCCACGGTGGATAACAGCAGGAAGCCGCCGCGTCCGCGGCGCCTCGCGCGCAGTCGGGGGACGGCGTGCTAGCCCGCGGCCCCAAGGTTGGCGGCCCCAGGGTGGTCGGCCAAGCGGTGGCTGGCCACTTGGTGGCTGGCCCCTTGGTGGCTGGCCCCTTGGTAGCTGGCCCCTTGGTAGCTGGCACCGTGGCGGCACTCGCGGCTCGCGCCGCTTACGCCGGGCTGCGGCGTCGCCCGCCTGCCGGGGAGAAGACCTGGACCCGCACCAACCACCGGGGTGAACTCGTCACGCTGCTCGAGGGTCCCGCGGTGGCGCTCGGCACCGTCGCGGGAACCGCCGTCGCGGGGACCGTCGGCGCGAACCGTCGTGACCTGGCGGTCACGACCGCCACGCTCGGGGCGCTCGGCTTCGGCGTGCTCGACGACATGCGCGGCTCGGGCAAGCGCCGCGGGCTGCGCGGCCACCTCGGCGCGCTCGCGCACGGCGAGGTCACCACCGGCGCCGTCAAGCTGGCCGGCCTGGCCGTCACCGGCCTCGGCGCGGCGCTGCTCGACGGCGGCGACCCAGCCGACGTGGCGATCAACGCCGGGCTCATCGCCGGCGGCGCGAACCTGCTCAACCTCTTCGACCTGCGCCCCGGGCGCGCCATCAAGGTCGCAACCGGCACCGCCGCCCTCATGGCGGTCAGCGGCGCGCTCGCCGGCGGGGACTCATCGCGGTACATCGCCGCCGTCGCCGCCCCGGTCGGCGCGGCGCTCGCCCTGCTGCCAGAGGACCTGGCCGAGCGGGCCATGCTCGGCGACGCGGGCGCCAACGCCCTCGGGGCCGCGCTCGGCGCGTCGGCCGCGCGGACGCTGCCGCGGTCCGCACGGGCCGGCCTGCTCGGCGCGATCGTCGCGCTGACCCTGGCGAGCGAGCAGGTCAGCTTCACCAGGGTCATCGAGCGGACACCGCCGCTGCGCTGGCTCGACATGCTCGGGCGGCGTCCCGCTCCGCGCGCGGTACCGCTGGCCGATGGCCCGCTCACCGGCGGCGCGCTCACCCGGGACCCTGTCCTGACGGCTCCGGTCCCCGACGGCCGGGTGCCTGCCGTGCCGACGGAGCCAGTCACGCGGCGCCGACCGCCGGGACGGCATCGCCGGGCGGCGGACGGAGACAGCCGCACCCGTTCGGGCGGATGGCTTTTGGCTTTGCTCAAGCCGCCAGCGCGACAGGAGCCGTGACCGGGGACTTGGCCGAGCGCGGCACGGCTCGGCGGCGCGGCTCTGGCATCGGACGCGCCGCGGTGATGATCGGAGTCATCACCGTGCTCGCCCGGCTTGTCGGATTCGGCCGTCAGGTGGTGTTCGCGCACACCGTCGGCACCACTTGCCTCGGCACCGCCTACACCACCGCGAACATGGTGCCGAACATCATCTACGACATCGTCCTCGGCGGCGCGCTGACCTCGGTGGTCGTCCCCGTGCTCGCCGGGCCGGCGGGCGCGGCAAGCGGCGTGAGACCCGAGGCGGGGCCAGAGTCGGGCCCAGAGTCGGGCGGCGCTGTCGCGCGGCGGATCTCCGCGGCGCTGCTGACCTGGACCGTTATGCTGCTCTTCCCGGTCAGCGCGGCGCTCGCGCTGGCCGCGCACCCGATCGTCTCCGTGCTGCTTTCCGGCGCGAGCGGCTGCAACCGCAGCGCGCTGACCAGCGTCGGCACCCGGATGCTCATCGTCTTCGCGCCGCAGGTGCTGCTGTACGGCCTCGCGGTCGTGCTGTACGGCATCCTGCAGTCGCACCGCAGGTTCGGCGCGCCCGCCCTGGCGCCGCTGCTTTCCTCTCTCGTGGTGATCGGCGCCTACGCCGGCTTTGACGCCGTCGGCGGCGCCTACGTGAACGAGCTCGGCGAACTGCCGCCGCACGCCGAGTACGTGCTGTCCGGCGGCACGACGCTCGGCGTGCTCGCGCTCGTGCTCACCGCCGTCATCCCGGTGTGGCGGCTGCATATCCGCATCCGTCCCACCCTGCGCTTCCCGGCCGGCGTTGGCTCGCGGGTCCGCCGTCTCGCCATGACCGGGGTGGCCGCCCTGATCGCGCAGGATGCCTCGGTCGCCGTGGTCATCGTGCTCGCCAATCACTACGGCGCGGACGGGTCGCTGGTGATCTACGGGTTCGCGTGGGCCGTGTTCGTCGTCCCCTACGCGGTGCTCGCGATCCCGATCGCGACAAGCGCCTTCCCCGAGCTTTCCATGCATGACGTGCAGGCGGGCCCGGGTTTCGACGCGACCGCCGCCGCGTCCACCAGGGCCGCCATGGTCGCCTCCTGGCTGGGTGCCGCGGTGCTGATCGGCGCGCGCGAGCCCATCGCGCGCGTCTTCGAGTCGCGCTCGCCCGAGGGCGCGTCCGTGCTCGCGCTCGCCCTCGCCGCCTTCGCGCTCGGCCTCGTCGGCTACGGCCTGTCCGCCAACCTGTCCCGCGTGCTTTACGCGCGCCGCCGCAACGGCGCGCCCGCCGCGGCCATCGCGGGCGGCTGGCTGCTCGTCATCGTCGCCGACGTGCTCATCGTGCCGTTCGTGCCCGCCACGCGGGTAGTGCCGGTGCTCGGGCTCGGCACCACGTTCGGCCTCACGGTTTCCGGTATCGCCCTGCTCGTGCTCGTCCGCCGCGAGCGCGGGCCCGCGGCGCTGCGCGGGGTGTCCCGGGCGTTTCTCGCCGGGCTCGCCGGGTGCGCGGCGGGGGCGCTGGCCGGCTCGGCGCTCACCGCCGTCCTTCCGGCATCGGAAAAGTCCGGCCTCCTGGTCAATATCGGCCTGTCGGTGGCGGTGACAGCCGTCGTCGCCGGCGTGTTCGCCATGGTGGTGCTCGGCCTCGACGACGGTGACCTGCGCAGCGCGCTGTCTCGGCTGCGCACGAGGCCGTCGGTGGAAACCGGGCCGTCGGCGGACGCGTGACCCGGCCGGTTCACGGCGGTGCCGCCGCGGCGACGGTGACCTTCGTGATCGGCACGACGGCGGGCGGGACGGGCGAGCACGTCAGGACGCTCGCCGCGGGACTGGCCCGGCGTGGCGCGGTCGTCACGGTCGCGGGGCCCTCCTCGGCGGACCGGCGCTTGCGTTTCTGGTCGCTGCCCGGGGTGGCGTTCGTGCCGGCAGAGGTCACCGGCCGGCCGCGCGCGGCGGACATCGCGACGATCGCGCGGCTGCGGCGCACGCTGGCCTCCGCCAGCGAACAGGCGCTGAGGCGAGACGTGAGGTCCGAGACGGGCGCCACGAGCGTGGTGCACGCGCACGGGCTGCGCGCCGGGGCACTCACTGTCCTCGCGCTGGCCCGCCCGCCCAAACCCCGCCGGCCCAAAACCGGCCAGCCCAGCCCCGGCCAGCCCAGCCCCGGCCAGACCAGTCCCGGCCAGACCAGTCCCGGCCAGACCAGTCCCGGCCGGCCGGGACTGGTCGTCACGGTGCA
>Ga0335085_10015433_pt1 | contig 11087 bp, 10 predicted proteins | sample Lox_Sample_45_FD_206712 | JGI IMG/M metagenome (GOLD analysis project Ga0335085, IMG submission 206712) | Soil microbial communities from Loxahatchee National Wildlife Refuge, Florida, United States - Lox_Sample_4.5 | ecosystem: Environmental > Terrestrial > Soil > Wetlands | place: USA... | reverse complement strand
CGGCGCCGGAGCACAGGACCCCGCCACTCACAAGGTGGTGGCTGGACCGATCGGGAATCAAGTGAAGCAGTGCCTGGAAAACCTGAAGGTCGTTTTGGAAGCCGCCGGCTCATCCATGGACAAGGTGCTGAAGTGCACCGTCTTCCTAACCGACATCGGCGATTTCGCCGCCATGAATGAAGTGTACCACTCGTACTTTCCCGCCAACCCGCCCGCCCGAACGACGATTGCGGCCAAGGACCTGCCCGGGGCATCTCCGGTCGAGATCGAGTGTATCGCCTACGTCTAGGCGGGTATATCCGACCGTTGGCGGGCAGCAACCACGGCTTGGCCCAGACTTATTCCCCCGTCGCCGCACGGGACCGCCGCGTGGGTAAAGACCTGGAAGCCGCTCGCCGTAAGGCGTCCGGGAAGGTGGGTGGAAAGAAACCTATTCTGGAATGACCCGCCGCTCAGGCAGACCCGCTCGAGCCCCGTGCGATTGCGGGCGAGTTCCGCCGCGCGCGTCAGCACGTCAACAAAGCCCCAATGGAATCGATGGCTCATGACACCAACGGCTACGCCGTCGCGCACATCCTGGGTAAGCACGTTGAACATTGGGCGAACATCGATGACCCAACCTCCAGGTTCCTCTCGAATATCAAAGGGGTAAGGCTTATCGGCACTCGATACGCGAAGGGCAGAGGCCGAAGCAGGTTCGACGCCATGGTCTTCGAGTGCCGCTTCCAGTTCGATTGCAGCCTGGGCTTCGTAGTTGACACGCTCGCGTACTCCGATGACTGCGGCGACCGCATCGAACAATCTGCCGGCGCTGGAGGTCAAGGGGCAATTCACTCCGCGCTCGATGGCCTGAATCAGGGTTTGAGTCCGCCGGCGGTCCAAGCCTCGCACCAAAGGAATGTCGAGATCCCAAAAGTCTCGATCCATGGAGTGAAATAGGTAACTCACCGCCATGCGCCAAGGTTCCATGATGGCGGCGGACCCTCCCGGCATGGGGATATAGTCCAAATGGGCGAGCCGTTCGAAGCCGCGGTACTCGCACCTCATAAGTTCCCCGCCCCATACGTTACCATCCGTACCGTAGCCCGTGCCATCCAGCGCGATGCCGATCACCGCACCCTCCAAATGATTCTCAGCCATACAGCTAGCAATGTGGGCGTGATGATGCTGAACCCCCACGCGATTGATGTCAGCTTGCGACAGCGCCCAGCGCGTGGAGAAATAATCGGGATGAAGGTCATAGGCAAGCAGTTTGGGTGTGACCTCCAGGATGCGTTCCAGGCCCGCCACCGTGGATTCGAAGAATTGATAGCTTTCCAGATTTTCAAGGTCGCCGATGTGCTGGCTGAGAAAGGCCTCGCGCCCGCGCGTGAGGCATATCGTGTTCTTCAGTTCACCGCCAACCGCTAACACCGGCGGCAATTCTTCTTTCAAAGAGACCGGGGCGGGAACGTATCCGCGTGATCGCCGCACCGTCCGCGCGCGGCCTCCCACCACTTGCATCACCGAATCATCGGCGCGCAAGAGGATCTCGCGGTTGTGGACAAGAAAATAGTCTGCGAGGCCGCGCAGACGGTCGACCGCTTCCCGATTGTCAATGGCAATGGGTTCTTCCGATATATTGGCGCTCGTCATGACCAGCGCACCATTTGGCGCTCCCGTGAACAACAAATGATGCAGCGGAGTGTAAGGCAAAAACATCCCCAAGTCGCGATTGAAGGGCGCGACGGACGCGGCAAGCCGTTCCGGGCGCCTCTTCCTAAGCAGAACTATGGGATGCGCCGGGCTCTGCAAGAGGCTTCGCGAGACTTCATCCAGCTCGCAGAGTTCCTGCGCGCTAGAGAGAGTTGCCGCCATGACGGCGAATGGCTTGTCGACGCGCCGTTTTCTCTCGCGCAACCGCGTGACCGCCGCTTCGTTCGAAGCATCGGAAGCCAGATGAAATCCCCCCAGGCCTTTGATCGCCACGATCTGCCCTGCTACTAGTAACCGAACGGTCTCCGCAATGGGATCCGCATTTGGAAGCTGGTGCCCCTCGCAATCCCACAATTCGACGCGTGGGCCGCATACCCAACAGGCGTTGGGCTGCGCGTGGAAGCGCCGGTTGCGCGGGTCGTCGTATTCGCGTTGGCAATCCGGGCACATGGGAAACACAGCCATCGAGGTCTGGGCTCGATCGTAGGGAATATTGCGCACGATGGTGTAGCGCGGGCCGCAGTTGGTGCAGTTGATGAAGGGATAACGAAATCGGCGGTCGGCGGGATTCAGCAATTCGGCCAAGCAATCATCGCATAGGGCAACATCGGGGGAGATCAAAGCGCGTCGTTCTTGCCCGGCACGGCTTGGCAAAATGCAAAAGTCAATATCGTGGTTCGAAGGCCGATCCGAAACCACTATGCTGGTGATGCATGCAAGAGGAGGTATTTCGTGAGGCAAGCGGGCGAGAAACGCCGAAACGGACTCGGCGTTGCCTTCCACCTCGATGGAGACGCCAGCTTCAGTGTTGGTGATGAAACCGGTGAGTTGATGCTCTCCTGCAAGCCGATAGACATATGGCCGGAAGCCCACGCCCTGGACGATGCCGGTAATCTCGATTGCTTTACGCAATACCATATAGCCACGGATGACCACGGATAATCACTGATCAAAAAGTGAAAAGAATTCAGAGCAACTGAACCTCGCGTGACTCGTATTCACCTTTCTCTTGTTGCAGCCTCGCGGCACCCGGATACTCAGGCGCTGGAGTTTATCCGTGTGCTCTGCCCACACTGTCTATCTGCTTGCCTTGCGCTCGTTGTCATAAACAAATCTCTTAAACTCAGGATTGGGGCCAAAGTTCATTAGGAGCCCCACTTCGACATTTGTCGCACGAAGATAGTTCATCATCTGAGCCTCAAAAGCACTCTCCATTGCCCGAGCCGCTTTAAGTTCAACGATGACGAGGTCGTTTACCAAGAGGTCGGCCCGGAATTCGCCTACGGGGTGTCCGCGAAAGCGCACATTGATGGGTGCCTGCTGAACCACCTTGAGCCCACCTTCGGACAAGGCAATCGCCATCGACTGCTCATATACAGATTCGAGAAACCCATGCCCTAGCTCGTTGTAAACCTCGTAGAAAACACCAATGATTCTTTCGTTAACCTCTTGATGTTTCATTCTTCTTGATCCGTGTTCATCTGTGTAAATCCGCGGCCCGTTTATCAAGCCACTCCATCCAATCCTCCAGCCCTTGGCCGGTTGTACAGGAAACCTCAAGGATTTCCATACCGGGATGTATCTGCCGCGCATAATCGCGCGCCTTCGCCATATCAAAAGGGACGTACGGGAGCAGATCAATTTTGTTCAGGATGAGCAGTTCAGACTTGGCAAAGATGGAGGGATATTTCAACGGCTTGTCTTCGCCTTCGGCAACACTCAGCATCACGATCTTGGCCGCCTCGCCCAGATCGTAGCTGGTGGGGCAAACCAGGTTACCGACGTTTTCGATAATCAGCAGATCGAGGTTTTCCAAAGGCCAATCGGCGAGCGCACGCTCCACCCGCAGGGCGTCGAGATGGCATGTGCCGCCCGTCGTGATTTGCTTGGCAGGAAAACCAAAACGCGCCAGGCGCCGCGCATCATTATCAGTCTGAATATCGCCGGTCAGGACAGCCACCCGTTTGCCCTCGGGAAAGCATTCCAGCGTCCGCTCCAGCAATGAAGTTTTCCCCGACCCCGGCGAGCTGATCAGGTTCACGCACAGGATTCCATGCGTCGCAAAGCTTTCCCGCAACCGGGCGGCAATGCGGTCGTTCTCACTCAGGACCTTCTTCTCCAAGACAACGCGGCCCATCAGCCCTCCACTTCCAGGTAGGTGAGATCGAGTTCATCCCCGCCCACCATGAGTGTTTCGCCGTTCCCGCAATGAGGACACGTCAACACGTCTTCGGGAACCTCAAATGTCAAATCGCATGCTTTACAGCGCTGCCGACGGGGGACGAGCTCAATCACAAGGTCGAGCGGCTCAAGAGCGGTGCCCTGCACCAGGGCGCTAAAGCCAAAGCTGAGCGCCTCCGGCTCCACTCCGGACAATGCTCCGATGCGAACGCCCACTTTGGTCACATGCGCGCCCGGGCGTTTCTCCGCCTCACTGCGTACGGAGTCGAGGATCGCGTCGGCGATGGACAACTCGTGCATGGCTTCCGCCTCACCAAGTACAATCCCGGTCATTGTTGAGAGAGCGTTTCGGACAGCGCTCAACGAGATCCCAGACAACTCTCCGATTTGTCCCCTGCAATACAAGATTGTGAATGCTTGTTTTCTTTGCAAGGGTTGGGAAGGAACCCCTCATCCGTCCTCGTCCCTCGGCCACCTTCTCCCCACGGGAGAAGGGCAGGTAGCCCTTACCCTCTCCCGTGGGGCGAGGGTGTCGGCCATGTGCCGACAGGTGAGGGGTTACTTCGGTTCCGCCTTTGCCGCCCCCCGGCCTCTGTGTGAAACGCCTTTCCCTTCCGTTTAACATATCCTCGGCAACTGATCCCCCGATAGCATATCAACGATGCGCGTGGTTCCCAGCCCCGTGCGCAGGGTCACCATGCCGGGGTTGGTTTTAGTCACGCGGCCGATGATCCGCGCCTGCTTTCCCAGGGGGTGCACGCGCATGGCGGCCACGATTTGCTCGGCTTGCGACGCGTCCACAATCGCCACCAGTTTTCCTTCGTTCGCAACGTAAAGCGGATCAAGCCCCAGCAATTCGCAGGCGCCACGCACGGCTTCCTGAACAGGGATTGACGCCTCTTCCAGCAGCATACCCACGCGGGACTGTGCGGCAATTTCGTTCAAGGCGCTCGACAAGCCGCCGCGGGTGGGGTCGCGCATGCAGCGAATGGCGGGACTCGCTCCCAGCATGGCTGCCACCAGCGTATGCAGAGGCGCACAGTCGCTCACAATGGGACTTTCGAACTCCAGCCCCTCGCGCTGGGAAAGAATGGTGATGCCGTGGTCTCCGACCGATCCGCTCAGAATGATCGCGTCGCCAGGCCGCGCCTGGTCCGCGGAGAGATTAATGCCGGGAAGAACCCGGCCGATTCCCGAAGTGTTGATGAAGAGGCCGTCGCCTTTGCCCTTCTCCACAACTTTAGTGTCGCCGGTCACCACCGCCACGCCCGCTTCCTGCGCCGCCCGGCCCAGAGACGCAACTACTTTCTGAAGCGTGACGAGGTCAAGACCTTCCTCAAGAATAAACGCCGCGCTCAAATAGAGCGGTTCGGCCCCGCCTACGGCCAGGTCGTTGATCGTTCCGTTCACTGCGAGCGTACCAATGTCTCCGCCCGGGAAGAACAGCGGCTTGACCACAAAGGAATCGGTGGTAAAGGCCAGGCGCGCTCCATCCACCCCCACCAGGGCTTGATCGTTCAGGCTGTTCAAAGCCGGATTCTGCAATGCAGGAAGGAATACCTTTTGCAGCAAATCGGCACTCAAGCGGCCGCCGCTGCCGTGGCCGAGCAGGACTTTTCCCTGGACTGGGAGGGGTGCAGGGCAAGCGAAATTCTCCAGCGAGACCTTTTCATCGCTCATATTCGTCCCAGACTCTCCATGACCTGCGCATCTATTGAGGATTGCATAATATAGTGCGATCCCGTTTTGTAGCGCGGGCGTCTCGCCCGCTGGGGCGTGGGCATCCTGCCCGCGCGCTGAGCGGGAGCGGGACGCTCCCGAGACAGCGGGCAAGATGCCCGCGCTACGCACATAATTGTCACTTCATTTTGCAATTCTCAGCAAAAGGGTTTCACACAGAGGACACGGAGAAGTGCTCACAGAAAACACGGTGGAAACACCGGGCTTTTCTCCGTGCGCTCTGTGAGCACCTCTGTGAACTCTGTGTGAAACCCTTGCAGCATGCCGCTAAGGCGCCGGCACCTGACCATCCTCAAGCTCGCCCATTTCTTTCAAGATTTCGAGTGTGCGCGCGGCCTCATCGGCGTCAAGGCGGCTCAATGCAAAGCCCACATGGACAATCACGTAATCGCCCACTTCCGACTCCGGGACGAAGTCCAGCCGAACTTCACGCGTGATGCCGCCGAAATCCACTCGGCCGATCAGCAGGCCGTCACGGTCTTCCTTTTGCAGTACCTTACCCGGAATTGCCAGACACATAGCCACTCATCTCTGGGAAATGGATTGAATTGACTCGAGCGACTCCGGGGGCGTTAAATGACCACAAACCGCTCCGAACCCCATCGGGACGATACGGCCGCAATGGCCCGACCTAAACCGTCCCCGGAACCCTCAGGATGTTGGGCGTCGGATGGATTCCAATGGGCGGCTATTTCCGCAACCAAATCAGCCACCAACCCCACCGCTGATTTTACCGCCTCATGCATCTCACCGCCCAAAGTCAGGCAATCAGCCGCCTCCACCGCCAGGATAATCACCTCTTGCGGGACATTAAGGAGCAATTCCTTGGCCAACTGTAGGGTCTCGAGCAGCCCGATGTAATGTTGGGAGGGCCCAAAAGCAGACTTGAAGTCCGAAGTGCGCAGAACATAAAGGGTTCCGGGCCGAACCGCACCGGTTTGAAGCGTGTCTACAACTATGAGGATCTCAATCCCGGACACATAGTCGAGCAAATGGAGCCCGGAATCGGTGGTGGAGACCACGTCCATCTGGGGAAAACGCCGCCGCAGTTCCTCCGCCGCGAGCAATCCGAAGGCGTCGTCAGCGAGCAATTCGTTGCCCAGGCAGAGGATGCGAAACATAAACACTAGTCCGAGGTCCAGAGGTGGTAGCCACGGTCAGTGCGATCCCGTGGGTTTGTTCTTTCGATGTCGCAGGGGGGTTGAATTGTTCCGGCGGCATGGGCAACAATGTACCCCATATTTGGCATGCGAAAAGCCCACAATAGCATGACCCGTGGCTACCAACCAGCCCGAGAAGCGGGCGCAAGATCGTAGCCCATGGCGTGAGCCATGAGGAAATCGCTCTCTACCCCGCGCAAGCCCCTTTGGGGGCGAAAGGATTCACCTCCTAACATAACCTCGTCCCCCAACCTTTTAGTGGTGTCCTAGTATGAACCGTAGCGCTGGCTTCCAGCCGGCACAGGAGCCGCCGGGATGGCGGCGTTACATCTAAACTAGGACACCGCCAACGTTTTGCTTGCCTTGACAATGGGGTGATGCGGTGAATACACCGCAAGGATTTTTTCTTTCGCCCCTCCGGGGCTGGGTAAGGATGCGGGGGGGCGGTTTCCCCACGGCTGGCGCCGCGGGCTACGATCTTTCGCCCGCTTTGCGGGCTACCAACTCGGACACGAGGGCTCGGTTCACAATTCACAATTCACTTTTCACAATTTTCCCATCCAAATCGCGGCGAAGGGTTGCCGTGACAGTACCGGAAGAATCGTGGACGCGCACCAGCAGCGGCATACTTCCGGGCAACGAGTGCGTAGCGCACCCGTGGCAGGGGTCGTAGGCGCGGAAGGCCATCTCGACCATGTTCAGAATGCCTTCCGACACCACGCCGCCGGAGATCATCCCCTTGGCGGCCTTTTCGACGCTCATGGCCATGCGCGCGGCGTTGTTTTGCGTGGCCACGATCATGTTTGCCTTCAGGATGATCCCATTCTCGTCGGTTTGATAGTGGTGAATCAAGGTTCCGCGCGGCGCTTCGACCACTCCCACGCCCTCGCGCGGTTTCTGCGTGGGCAAAGTGCGAATGTCCGGACTGGCAATCTCCGGGTCGCCGGCAAGCTGCTCCAAGCGCTCCGCCGCATAGAGCATTTCAACGACACGCGCCCAGTGGTTGGCCAAAGTGTGGTGCACCGGTTTGCCGCCCAACACCGCCATATACTCATCATACGCTGCCTGCGCGCGGGCGGTTGCCAATCCTGCCGCCGCATTCAGCCGGGCGAGTGGGGCAACGCAGTAGACTCCGCTCTCCTTCCCTTCCGTGAAGCCCCTCCAGCCCAAGGGCTTGAGATAGGAGAACTTGACGTAGCTCCAGGGCTCCACATGCTCGGCAATGTAGTCGAGGTACTTCTCCGGCGCGAATCTTTGCCACTCCTTCCCTTCCGGCGTGACGACACGCACGGTGCCATCATAAAAGTTCAGCTTGTCGGCCTGATCCACCATCCCCATGTAATAAGTTCGATGGGTATAGGCGTCGGAGCGGATCAGGTCGACGTATTCACTATTCGCCAAAACGAGTTTGTGGAAGGTGTCGAGAGTGAATGCTGCGAAATCAACCGATTCCTTTGCCACCTGTTTGATCTTTTCCTGCTCGGCGGCGCTGATGCGTTTGGCCACCCCGCCGGGCAAACCCAGCACCGGGTGGACGGGCTTGCCGCCCAGCGCCGTCATGACCTCACGCAGTTTGCGGCGCATGGCGATTACTCTTTGGCCGACCTCGACGCCCACTTTGGCGATAACGCCCAGCACGTTTCGTTCGGCGGCCGGAGCTTTGGGGCCTACAAGGAAATCAGGCCCGCCCAGAAAGTAAACATGCAGGGCATGGTCCTCAACCACAAAGCAGGAGTAGAACAGTTCACGAATCTTCTTGGCAGCGGGCGGCGGCTCGACTCGGTACAAAGCATCCAATGCTTTGGTGGACGCCATGTGGTGCGCCGTCGGGCACACGCCGCAAATCCGCGACGTAATCTGCGGCATCTCCTCTGCCGGACGTCCCTGCACAAACTTCTCAAACCCACGCAACTCAGGCACCTGGAAAAAGGCGCGCTCGACACACCCCTTTTCATCTAGGAAGATTTCGATTTTCCCATGGCCCTCGAGCCGGGTGATCGGGTCAATAGTGATTCGGCGAGTGGATTTTTCTGATTCAGCCATTTCTTTCCACCTCTCTATCGATCGAAGGCTTCCCCTTCCTTCTCCCCAGGGGAGAAGGTGGCCGAGGGACGAGGTCGGATGAGGGGTTACTTTCATGGTTCGGGCTGTCGCGAAGTGACATGTTCGACTGTGTGAACCCTCGTCTTCAAACTTGGTCCCTTCTTCGCCTTAGCATGGAGGAGGGCAAACTATACCGATAAAACGTCCCGACCGGGTCTGGGACCGTCTGGACAATCTTCTCGATTTCGGCTTCGTCGTTGCTGTCGATGATGGAGGCGAGGGCGGACAGGGCCTTTGCCCCGTAGTCGCGAACGCGGCTGGTGGGGCCGAAACATCCCGTACAGGGCATGTTGCCCTGCGGACAGAGCGCTTCACAGCCGCCGCGCGTGGCGGGGCCCAGGCACACCACTCCCTGCGCCAACATGCAAGTCTGCTCATCAATCATGACATCCTGTGGCCGCCGGAATTCCTTCAAGGTGAGCTTTTCCGGACGAGAATCCTTGCGCGGGCAGGTGTCGCACAGGGCGCGGTCGGGCGCCAGCACCGTTCCCTTTGGAGGCAGTTCCCCGCTGAGCAGAACCTTTACCGCATCCCACAGGATCTTCGGCGTGGGCGGGCATCCCGGCAGGTAGTAATCCACCTCCACGACCTGGTCAAGCGATTGTACGGAATCAAAGAGTTCCGGCAAGCTTACAGAGAACCCGTTTTCCTCATCCAGCGTCTGCGGGCAGGTTTTGTCCGGATTGATGGTCGAGGGCGACTCGCCATAAACAGCCGATAATATCCCCTGGCGCGAGAAAAGATTAGCCAACCCGGGGATTCCACCCATTTGCGCGCAGGAGCCGAGCGCCACCAGCACTTTGGCCTTCTTGCGCTGGAGATGGGCCATCTCCTGCTGCTCGCTGGTGCGGACTGCGCCGTTCACGAAGGCCGCCAGAATCGACCCGTCGGGCATGGCCTCAACATCGTGCCGCTTGAAATCGAGAGCGACCGGCCAGAAGACGATGTCCACCGCGGCCACGACATCCAACACACGCTCATCGAGATCCAGAACCGTCTCCTCGCACCCACCGCACGACGCGCACCAGTAGAAAGCAACTTTCGGCTTGGATGTCCGAGGTCCGGAGTCCGAAGTCCGAGGTCCAGGACCCACCTTATTTTCGTCACTCATCATCGAAATTTACCTCCCGCCCAATGCCCCGAAGTGACAAAAACCAATTCCGGGGTCAGGCGTCAGGAGCAAATGCGTTTCACACAGAGGTCACGGAGAAAACCCTCTGCGGGCTCTGTGAGCTTTTCTCTGTGTACTCCGTGTGAACCCGCCCGTGCATTGACCAAAACTTGACCTCACCTTCCAAATGATATCTGGGCCACAAAGATCCAGACGCATCGCTCTGGAATGTGGCCTTGGCTCTTATGCCGCCACCTTTGCGCTGGTCATTTGGACTTCGGACTCTGGACTTCGGACCTCGGACTCCGTCCTCAGCGGCCCGAGGGCCCGAACCTTCTCGACCATATCGTTCACAACGGTCTTCAGGCGTTCGGCTTCCGAGGCGGAAATCCACTCCAGGCGAAAGCGATCATCTTCAATGCCCATGGAGCGGAGAACGCGGCGCAGCATGGCCACCCGGCGCAGGGTCTTGTAATTGCCTTCCTGGTAGTGGCAGTCGCCGGGATGGCAGCCGCCGATCAGCACACCGTCAGCGCCGCGGGCGAAGGCGTCAAGCACGAACTGCGGATCCACCCGGCCGGAGCACATGGTGCGGATAACGCGAATGTTAGGAGCGTATTTGACGCGCGAGGTTCCCGCCAAGTCAGCGGCCAGGTAGGTGCACCAGTTGCAGAAAAATGCGACGATCTTAGGCTCAAAGCCGTTGGGTTTGATTTGAACCAACTCTTTTCTTGCCTGCCTAACCGTGGATGCCCCCATTTGCTTCCCCCCTGTGCTGGGCTGCGACCCGATCGTGGCACGGCCATCTTGGCCGTGACCCTAATGTGGCACGGCCATCCTGGCCGTGACCCTTTCACGGGCTGGAAGCCCGTGCCACAAAAACCGTATCGGCCTGCGACCCGATCGTGGCACGGACATTCTGGCCGTCGCCGTAATGTGGCACGGCCATCCTGGCCGTGCCCCATCACGGGCTGGAAGCCCGTGCCACAACAACATGCCCGGGCCGTACCGACATCGGCCTTCGGACTTCGGACCACCTGTCCCCCAAGCCCTAATCCCTGATCCCTAATCTCTAGACCAGCACTCCCTGGATCTCC
>Ga0335085_10015431_pt1 | contig 11087 bp, 9 predicted proteins | sample Lox_Sample_45_FD_206712 | JGI IMG/M metagenome (GOLD analysis project Ga0335085, IMG submission 206712) | Soil microbial communities from Loxahatchee National Wildlife Refuge, Florida, United States - Lox_Sample_4.5 | ecosystem: Environmental > Terrestrial > Soil > Wetlands | place: USA: Florida... | reverse complement strand
GTGGCCAGTACATCGCGGGCGTGGTCTGGCCCGCGATATTCGAGCGCGGAATCGCGGAGCTCGGCTGGCGGCAAACCATGATCCTTTTCGCCGTCCTCGAGGTTGCGATCGTCGTCCCGCTCGCGGCACTGGTGCTGCGCGCCCCGCCGGATGCGACGCCGCTCGGTGCCGTTGCCCGGGGCCCCGTCGCGGGGAAGCCGGTGCTCGGCCTCAATGCCAATCTCGTGCTGGGGCTGCTGGCTGCGGCGGGATTTATGTGCTGCGTGCCGATGGCAATGCCGCAGGGTCATCTCGTGGCGCTCTGCGGCGATCTCGGGATCTCCCCGGTGCGCAGTGCCCTCATGCTCTCCCTCTTGCTCGGCTGCGCCTTCGTCAGCCGCCAGGTCTGGGGCCTGATATCCGATCGCATCGGCGGGCTCAGAACGATATTGGCCGCTTCCGCCTGCCAGGCGGCAGCCATGGCGGCTTTTCTCGTGACGCAAGACGAAGTCGGCCTTTTCGTGGTCTCCGCCGGCTTCGGGTTTGGCTTCAGCGGCCTCATCCCTGCCTATGTTCTGGCGATCCGCGACCTTTTCCCGGCTGCCGAAGCGGGAAAGCGGATTCCCGCCTTCTTCGTCTTCAGCGGCTCCGGTATGGCCGCCGGCGGTTGGCTCGCGGGCGCCATCTACGATCGCGTGGGGTTCTACGCGCCCGCTTTCGCCGCAGGTCTCGCCGCCAACCTGCTGAACCTGGCGATCGTGGGCTTCCTCGTTGCACGGCAGCGGCGCTACCGCCATCGGATGCTCTGAGCCCAATTAGCTCGCCGCCTTCAGCTTCGCCTCCAATTCCGCGATCCGCGCTCGATAGTGCGCCACCAGCGGTGCCAACTCGCGCTCGCTGAATCGGCGCGGGATGTGCTGGTTGCAGTTGAGGTCCCAGGCCTCGACGCGGATGCGGATCGCCCGCTCGGGCTTCGCCTCGTAGTTCTCGGGCATCGTCGCCGCGATGAAGGTCGGGTCCTCGACCACCGTCGCCCGGCCCCAAATCTTGAGGCGGCGCTGGTTCGCCCAATCCATGAGGAAGAGATGGACGCGGTCGTTCTCGGTGAGGTTGCCGATGCTCAGATAGTGCTTGTTCCCCGAGAAATCCGCGAAGGCGAGCGTGCGCTCGTCGAGCACCTGCAGAAATCCCGGCGGGCCGCCGCGATGTTGGACATAGGGCCAGCCCTCGCGGCTTGCGGTCGCGAGGAAGAAGCTGTCGCGCTCGCCGATGAAACGGATGAGGTCCGGCGTGAGCATGTCGTTGGCGGCGGGATGGGTCTCGAGCCGCTCGCCGTTGCGGCGCGCGCCGTTTCGAAGCTGAGCCTCCTTGACCGAATCCGTGAAGGCGAGGCGCGTGAACGCACGGGTCATCGACGCGCCTCCGGCCAGGGGATGACACGACCGAGCTCGGCCTCGAAGGAGACGTGCCGCGGCTCCGCGCGCACGCGCTCGAACCAGGCGCGGAGCGCGCGGTAGGGGGCGAGGTCGTAGCCGCCCTCCTCGGCGATGTGACTGTAGGCGTATAGCGAGATGTCCGCGACGCCATAACGCCCGCCCGCGACGAACGGCTCGCGCGCGAGATGCGCGTCGAGAATCGCAAGCGCGGCATTTCCCGCCTTCTGCTTCTCCGCGATCTGCTCCCGGCGCGCCTCCGCGGATTTCACGTATTTGATCCAGAAGCGGGGCGTGCCGATGTTGGGCTCGAGGCGGTACTGCTCGAAGCTCATCCATTGCATCGCGAGGGCCCTCGTCCAGGCATCCGCCGCCAGAAAGGGCGTACCCTCCGCGAAATGCCAGAGGATCGTGTTCGATTCCGCGAGTATGCGCCCGTCGTCGAACTCGACGAACGGCGTCTGCCCCAGGGGATTGCGGGCGCGGAAGCGCGGCGTTTGCGTCTCGCCCCCGAGAAGGTCGATGTCGATGCGCTCGAACGGCTGCCCAAGCTGCGTCAGCAGCAGCCGGAGCTTGTATGAGTTGCCGGAGCCCTGAAAATTGTAAAGCCGGAGCATCGATTGCCTCGTGAAGACATCTCACAGTCGGCCCTTAAGATAGGGTGAAGAAATCGCATTACAAAACGAAGTCTTTTGACGCCATGTGTGAGATATTCTAACAGTAGTGCATGGCCCAGCATCTGCCGCCCTTCGCCGCATTGCGTGCCTTCGAGGCGGCGGCGCGGCATCTGAGCTTCACGCGCGCGGCTGAAGAGCTCCATCTCACGCACGGCGCGATCAGCCACCAGATGAAGGCTTTGGAGGCGCGGCTCGCGGTTCCGCTCTTTCGCCGGGAGGGAAAGCGGCTCCTCCTTACGGAGGCGGGACAGCAATTCGCAAGCCGCGTCCGCGGGATCCTCGCGGAGCTCGCGGAGAGCGTGGAAGAGGTTGCCGGGCCGCGCGATCCGCAGCGGTTGATGGTCAGTCTGCTGCCGTCCTTCGCCTCGCTCTGGCTCATCCCGAGGCTCGCGCGCTTTCACGCGGCGCATCCCGAATTCGACATAGACATCCGCGCGAGCCATGCGCTCGCGGAATTCGGGCGCGACGGCGTCGACATCGCGATCCGCATCGGCGCGGGCGGCTGGCCGGGCGTGATCGCGGAGAAGCTTTTCGACGAGGAGGTTTTTCCCGTCGCAAGCCCGCTGCTAGATGGGGGCAAGTTGCCGCGTCGTCCGGCCGAGCTCGAGCGCTGCGTCCTTCTGCGCAGCGAGCGTCAGCCTTGGACGCCCTGGTTCCGCGCCATGGGCCTCGCTCGCGGCGAGCCGCGGCGCGGGCCGATCTTCAGCGACGAGACCTTGATGCTGCAGGCTGCGGTCGAGGGGCTGGGGGTGGCATTAGCGCGCGGCGCCATGGTCGCGGCCGATCTCGACGCACGCCGCCTCGTCCGCCTCTTTCCCGAGCGCGTGCCGCCAACAACCGCGTACTATCTCGTCTATCCCCGTGCTGCGGCGACGCTTCCGAAGGTGCAGGCGTTTCGGAGCTGGATGCTCACGGAAGCCGCCGGGCGGCCTAGCGCCCCTCGCGGCGCCAAGCGGCGATGAAGGCGCCGAGCGCCAGGAGCAGCGCCAGCGCGCCCGGCACCAGCGGCGTCTCGTGGACGCCGGTCACGATGTAGTCGCCATTGGCGCGGAAGCCCATCCAGCTCCGCCCGGAGGCGCTTCGGCCGGGCTCGACGCGGCGCACGTCGGGGATGGAGCCCGGCCCGACCCAGTAAATGCCGCCGCCGGTCGCGGTGGTTATCGGGGAGAGCTTCTCGTCGGTTGTGCGCACGTCGGACATCTCGATCGGATTGAGCGCGCCCGCGGCGGCGAGCGCAGTGCGCGTGCCATCGGTCACGCGGTAGAGGCCGCTCTCCTCGATCGGCACCGTCGCGACGCTGCGGCCGCCGCTCTCGGGGATGAGCGGCACGACCTGCGTGACGCCATCGGGGCCGGTCACTTGCACTGGGCGGTCGTCCTTCTCGAGCGATTGCCGCGCGATCAAGAGCCGGTTCCCCTCGACGCGCGCGCTCAGGGCGTTCTCCTCGAGATCGGGCTCCTTCATCAGCCAATAGACGAGGCGCCGCAACAGCTCGGCCTGCGGTCCGCCGCCTTCGAAGCCGCGGGTCCAGAGCCACATCTGGTCCGAGAGGAGCTGCGCCACCCGGCCTTCGCCGGCGCGGGACAGCACCAGGAGCGGCCGGTCGTTCCCGCTGATCATCACGGGCACGCCTTCCTTGGGCGTGGCGTCGACGCTGCGGAACCAACGGCCCCAGCGCGGGTCCTTGGCGTCGACACCGGTGCCGCCGGGGAGGTCGGCGGTGACGGGATGACGCAGGCCTTGCTCGCTGACGCGCGGCTTGAAGCCCTGCTCATAGACCTGACCGGTGGGCTCCGCCGGCAGAACGCTGCCGAGCGGGGTGCGGTAGAGGCTGAAGGCGGGGCTCACGCCCGGTCCCGAGGCCTCTAGGAAGGCGCCGCCTTTGCGTACGAAGCGCACGATGTTGTCGAGGTAGGAGATCGGCAGCACGCCTCGGCGCTGATAGTCGTCGAAGATGATGAGGTCGAACTCGTCGAGCTTCACATCGAAGAGCTCGCGGATCGGGAAGGCGATCAGCGAGAGCTCGCGGATCGGCGTGCCGTCCTGCTTCTCCGGGGGGCGCAGGATCGTGAAATGGATGAGATCGACGGAGGGATCGGACTTGAGGATGTTGCGCCAAGTGCGCTCCCCCTGATGCGGCTCGCCGCTCACCAGCAGGACCTTGAGCCGATCGCGCACGCCGTTCACCACGAAGGCCGCGCGGTTGTTCTCGAGCGTGAGCTCCTGCGGCCCACGCTCCGCCTCGATCTCCACGACATTGGGGCCGCCGTGATCGATGGGGATGCGGACCTCAGTGTCGCGCCCGAGCGGCACGTTGATGATCCGCGGCTGTCCGCCGTCCTTGCGGATGGTGACGCGCACCTGCCCCTGGGCGTGGCCGCTATCCGGGAGATCGTCGACCCGCAGCGTCACCGCGACCTCTTTGCCGACGAGGCCGAAGCTTGGGGCCGACTTCACCAGGAGCCGCCGGTCCGCCTCGCCGGGCTTTCCCGTGAGGAGCGCGTGGAGCGGCGCCGGGAAATCGAGCCGGTCGACGGGAGGCACGTCGTGCACCTCGCCATCCGTAATCATGACGGCGCCCGCAATGCGCTGCTTCGGAACGTCGGCAAAGGCCTGCTGAAGCGCGGTGTAGAGCCTCGTCCCGCTGTCCGCGAGGCCGGCACCTGCTTCGGGCGCTCCCGCGTGGACAATGCGGAGATCGAGGTCTGGAAGCGCTTTCAGCCTGGCCGTCACCTGGTCGAGCGCCGTTGCCGCGAATTGCCGGCGCTCGCCGATGCGCATGCTGGGGCTGTCGTCGACCACGACCACGGCCACGTCGCGTTGGGGCTGGCGATCCTCGCGGATGAGCGAGGGGTCCGCCAGGATCACCGCGAGGATCGCCGTTGCAAGCAGCCGCCAGAGTGTGCCGCGCGCACGTCGGACGGCGCCGAAGCCGATCGCCAGCAGGGCGAGCGCCAGGAAAGCGCCGATCGCCCACCACGGCAGCAGCGGCGAGGTCGCGAGGCTGTAGCCGGAGAGGCTCATTGTCCCAAGCGCTCCAGGATCGCGGGCACGTGCACCTGATCGGTCTTGTAGTTGCCCGTGAGGGTGTACATCACGAGGTTCACGCCGAAGCGCAGTGCCATCTCGCGCTGCTGCTCGCCGCCCGGCACGACCGCGTAGAGCGGCCGGCCCTGGCCGTCGATCGCCCAGGCACCCGCGAAATCATTGCTGCCGACGATGATCGAGGCGACGCCGTCATTGACCTTGCCTTCCGTCGGCTCGATCCAGAGCCGCCCCCCGCTCCAGCGTCCCGGGAAGTCCTGCATCAGATAGAAGGCCTTGGTGAGGACGTGGTCCGGCGGCAGCGGCACCAGCGGCGGGATTTTGAGTCCCGCGACGAGACGCTGCAGCCGCTGCTGGGTCTCGAAGGCGGTCGCGGCGTTGCGATCACCCTGATCGCGCGTGTCGAAGAGGATAGTGCCGCCGGTCGCGAGGTAGTGGTTGAGCTTGTCGATCGCCTTGGCCGAAGGCAGCTGCTGCCCTTCCGCCACCGGCCAATAGAGCAGCGGATAGAACAAGAGCTCATCGGTCTCGATATCGACCTCGAGCGGGTCGGCGCCTTCGACGGCTGTGCGGCGATTGAGCACGTCAGCGAGACCTGCGAGACCCGCGCGCGCCTCCTCGTCGACCTCAGCGATCCCGGTGCGCACATAGGCGAGGTGAAACTCCGAACTCGCGCGGATCGCGGTCTCGTCGTCGTTCGCGGCGCGCGCGGGGAGTGCCGCTGCGAATATCAGGAGGGCGCCAGCCGCGACCCGCCGCGTGCGTCCGATCCCCCCGAGGAGGCCTCGGAGCGCGTAGGCCACGACGAGGTCGATGAGGGCGAGCCCCAGGACGGCGCCGAGAAGCCAGGGCCGGAAATCGATCTCCTTGCCGCGCTCGTAGGGCTGCAGCGCCGTAGCCGGCGGCAAGTGCGTGAGCGGTATCAGCTTCGGCACAGAGGAAGCGAGATTGAGCGCCCGCCTCGCATCCGCGGTTCCGTAGAAGCCCGGCGGATGGCGCGGATCGACGCGAGTATCCGCGAAGGCGCCGGCTGCAATGAGCTGCGCCGATGCCGGCGCCGGGCCGAGGCGGCCGAAGCCGTCGACGGTCTCGACCGGCGGCAGTGTCACGTCGGCCGCGGCAGCAATCCCTTGGCTCAGCCCCACGACCCGTCGCAGCATCTCCACGAAGAGGCCGGAGATCGGCAGCGTCGACCATTCCGGATCGGCCGTGGTATGCACGAGGACAAGCCAGCCCTTGCCACGTTTCTCGGCGGTCACCAGCGGCGTCCCGTCAGTGAGGCGCGCCCAGGTCTTGCTGCTGAGATCGAGTGCGGGCTCCGCCAGCACTTGGCGCGTGATCGTCACGTCCTCGGGTATGCCGAGGCCTGCGAAGGGGCTCTCGGGCGTGAAGGCCGCGAGATGCGCGGGCTTCTCCCAGGAGAGGGCGCCGCCGAGCACGCGCCCGCCACGCCGCAGCGTCACCGGCAGCAGCTCGTCGGGCTTCTCCGCGAGGTTCGGTCCCGCAAAGCGCAGCACGAGCCCACCGCCCTCGATCCATTTCGTGATCGCCGCGCGGTCGCCTGCGTCGAGGGTGGTGGCGTCCGGAATCAGAAGCACCGCGATTTCGCGCTGTAGGAGCTGGCCCACGCTGCCGCGCCGGACCTCGCTGAAGGGCTGCAAGGCGCGCTCGAGGTAGTAGGCGCCGGAGAGCAGCGGCTGCGCCGCCTCACCCGGCGGGGGCGCCGCGATGCCGACAGGCCGGCGGCGCCAGCGCTCATCGAGGAGCAGCGTCGCACCCGCGGAAGCCTCGCCCTCGACGATCACACTCGTCGCGCGATTGCGCAGCTCGACGGGCATTTTCAATGCGACCGCGGTGCTCTCGGCGCCGGGCGCCATCTGCGCCTCGGTGCGCGCGAGCAGGTGCCCGTCCTCCGCGAGAGCGCGGACGAAGAGATGCTCCTCGGCTCCCGTTCCCGCGCGCCGCACCAGGACGGTCAGGTCCTTGGCCTCGGGATCGCCGGGCGCGATGAGCCGCGGCAGCGCTGTCGACGCGTCCATTTCCACGCGGAGCTGGCCCAAGGCCTCGAGCCCCTCCGCGAAAGCGTAGCCGTCACCGTCCTCGAGACCGTCGCTGAGCCAAACCGCGGTCGCATCCTGCGGCGCCAGGGCGCGGAGCCGCGCGAGGGCCGCCTTGCGGTCGACCGGCCAGGGATGCGGCGTCATCGCGGCGGCAGCGGCGCGGGCGTCCTCGGGCCGCAGCACCGAGAGCGGCGGAGGCGCGATGCCCCCGGGCTCGGCCGCCGTTCCCAGCAGCACGACCCGACGCTCCTCGCGTGCCGCCTGACCCAGGAGTTGGCCGAGCGCAGTCTGCCGCTCCTGCCAATGCGCGGCGGAGCCCCAGCCATCGTCGACCGCGATCACCAGCGGTCCCGTGCCAAGGAGGCGCGCGTTCGGATTGAGGAGCGGATGGGCGAGCGCGAGGATCACGAGCCCCGCCAGCGCCATGCGCATGAGGATGATCCAGAGCGGCGTCTTCGCGGGCGTCTCCTCGCGCGGCAGCAGATCGCGGAGCAGCCGTAGCGCCGGGAAGATCACACGCTTGGGCGCGGGTGGCGTGACCCTGAGGAGCCACCAGAGGATCGGCAGGATCACGAAGCCAAGGAGTATCCAGGGTGCAGCGAAGGCGAGGCTGCCGAGGCTCAGCATCGGCTCACCGATTTTTCGGGCGCGCGAGCGCGCCGTAGAGCGCGAGAAGCGCCGTGGTCGGGGGACGATCGGTGCGGTGGTGCGCGAAGCTCCAGCCCACGGCCTGGCTCAGGGCCTGCAGCCCCTCACGATGATGCCGAAGCTTCTCCTCGTAGCGCTCGCGCACGGTCTCGACACGCGCCAGCAGAAGATCATCCTCCTGCTCGAGCCCCTGGAAGCGCACCCGGCCCTCGAAGGGCAGCGTCTCCTCGACGGGATCGAGCACCTGCAGGAGGTGCCCCTTGACGCCCATCGCCGCAAAGCGGCGCGCGAGCCGGTCGATTTCCGCGAGCGGCTCCAGGAGATCGCCGATCAGCACGATCTGCGCGTAGCGGGGGAGTTGCTCGAAGGTGGGGAGGCTCGGGCCCGAGCGATCTTCGCGCTCGATCTGCAGCGCAAGGCGATTGAGGACGGCATTGCCCGTGGCGGGCGGCCTTCCCGATCCCAGGAGCGTCACGCGCTCGCCGCCGCGGATCAGCAAGGCCGCGAGCGCGAGCGCCACGAGATCGGCGCGCAGGCGCTTCGTCGGCAGCTCCTTTTCGGAGGCGTAGTCCATCGAGGGCGAGGTGTCACGCCAAATCCAGACGCTCTCCGCCGCCTCCCACTCGGTCTCGCGGACGTAGAGGCGCTCGGATCGTGCGCTTTCGCGCCAATCGATCTTCTGCGCGGACTCGCCGGGCTCGTATTGCCGGAACTGCCAGAAGGTCTCGCCTTGCCCCACACGGCGGCGGCCGTGCACGCCCTGCGACACCGTCACCGCCACGCGCTCGGCCTCCACCAGGAGCGGCGGAAGCTGGGCGGCGAGTGCCTCGGCGCGGTGTCTGAGCGCGCTGCGGGCGGCCTGTGCTGGCATCGCGGTCGTTCCGACCTCAGCGCAGCGGCTGGATCAGCCGGTCGATGATCTCCGGCATGGTGACGCCGTCCGCGCGGGCGGAGAAGTTAAGGGCCATGCGATGGCGGAGCACCGGCGGCGCCAGCGCGATCACGTCGTCGATCGAGGGGCTGAGCCTCCCGTCGAGGAGCGCGCGGGCGCGGCTTGCGAGCATCAATGCTTGGCTCGCGCGCGGACCAGGTCCCCAGGCGATGCGTCCCGCGATCTCCGGTTCCGCCGAGCCGTCCGGGCGTCCTGCGCGCACGAGCTTCAGGATCGCCTCGACCACGCTCTCGCCCACGGGAATGCGGCGCACGAGGCGCTGCGCGGATTGCAGCTCGCTCGCGCTCATGGCCTCCGAGGGCTTGTCCTCCGCAAGGCCGGTGGTCGCGAGCAGCATCTGCCGCTCCGCCTCGAGATCGGGATAGCCCACGTCGATCTGCAGGAGGAAGCGGTCGAGTTGTGCCTCCGGCAGCGGGTAGGTTCCCTCCTGCTCGATCGGGTTCTGCGTTGCGAGCACATGGAAGGGCCGTGGCAGCGGGTGGTATTGGCCCGCGACCGAAACGCGGCCCTCCTGCATCGCCTGCAGCAGTGCCGATTGCGTGCGCGGGCTCGCGCGGTTGATCTCGTCCGCCATCAGGAGCTGGCAGAAGACCGGGCCGGGAATGAAGCGGAAGGAGCGGCGTCCGGTGTCGGCTTCCTCAAGCACCTCCGCGCCGAGAATGTCCGCGGGCATGAGGTCGGGAGTGCATTGGATGCGCTTGTCCGCGAGCCCGAGAACCACGCCGAGCGTCTCCACGAGCTTGGTCTTGGCGAGGCCGGGGACGCCGATCAGCAGGGCGTGACCGCCGGAGAGCAGGGTGATCAGGGCTTGATCCACCACCTCGCGCTGGCCGAAGATGACGCGGCCGATGCGGTCGCGCACGAGTCGCAGGCGTTGGCCCAGCGTTTCGACTTCGGCAACGAGGTCCTTGGTGGCAGCGGAAAGCGGCTCGGGGGCGGTCACGGCATCGACTCCTCAGGGCACAAGAAAAAGCGGGAAGGGCGGAAGACTGGAATGACGGAAAGACCGGCTTCGGAGGAACTGCGGCGGTTGGCGACGCAGGCGGCCGAGCCGGCCCGGAAGACCGGCAGGCCCCCGCCGCGGGATCTCGGTGAGATCGGCATGCACATCGCTCGCGATGGTAGCTGGTTCTATCGCGGTTCTCCAATCACACGCGCGAGTCTGGTGCGGCTTTTCGGCTCGGTGCTCAAGCGCGAGGCAGATGGCGGCTATTGGCTCATCACTCCCGCCGAGCGCGCTCGAATCACCGTCGAGGACGCGCCATTCCTGGCGGTGGAGCTCGATGTCGCGGGCGAAGGGTCTGCGCAAGTCTTAACTTTCCGCACTAATCTCGACGAAATTGTGGCCGCTGGCGCCGCGCATCCGCTCCGAATCGCGGTCGATCCCGTGAGTGGCGCGCCTAAGCCCTATATATTAGTGCGCGATGGTTTGGAGGCACGGCTCACGCGGGCGGTATTCTATCAGCTGGTCGAGCTCGGCCGTGAGGAGCGTATCGAGCATGCGATGCGCTTCGGCGTCTGGAGCAACAACGAATTCTTCTCCTTGGGAGAGACTGCCTGACTGCACTGACGGAGGAGTTCGTCCGCGAGCGGCTGAAGCATTATGACATCGGCCGCCGGGGCTTTGGCACGCCGAGGGATGGCTGGCTCCCGGTGGGTGTGCGCGGCGACCATTCGCTGACCCCCGGAAGCGAGCCGCCCCCGCGTCCTCTCACTGCGGCGGCGGTGCTGGTGCCGCTGGTGCGCCGCGAGCAGGAGCTCACGGTGCTCCTGACCCAGCGCACCGCGCATCTCGCCGACCATGCGGGGCAGGTCGCGTTTCCCGGCGGCAGGATCGAGCCGAGCGATCCCGACCCCGTCTACGCCGCCCTGCGCGAGGCAGAAGAGGAGGTGGGGTTGACCAGCGATCACGTTAGTGTGATCGGTCGCCTCGACACCTACATCACCGGCACCAGCTACGAGATTACCCCGGTGGTCGCGGTGGTGCGCGCCCCCTATCCCGTGAAGCCCGATCCCGCAGAGGTCGCCGACATCTTCGAGGTACCGCTCGCCTTCGTGCTCGATCCCGCCAATCACGAGCGCCACAGCCGCGAGGTGAGGGGCCGTGTCCGCGCCTTCTACGTGCTGCCCTATCCCGGACGCTACATCTGGGGGGCGACCGCGGGAATGCTGGTCAATCTCGCGGAGGTGCTGAGCGGCCGATGATCCGGGTGCTGCTCACGATCATCCTGCCGCTGCTGCTGCCGACGCTGCTCTATCTGCTGTGGGTGCTGACGATGCGCCGGGACAATCT
>Ga0335085_10015429_pt1 | contig 11089 bp, 5 predicted proteins | sample Lox_Sample_45_FD_206712 | JGI IMG/M metagenome (GOLD analysis project Ga0335085, IMG submission 206712) | Soil microbial communities from Loxahatchee National Wildlife Refuge, Florida, United States - Lox_Sample_4.5 | ecosystem: Environmental > Terrestrial > Soil > Wetlands | place: USA: Florida... | reverse complement strand
GTAGATGGTCGCGGGGTCGGACGGGGCGTATGCGACCGCCCCCATGGTGAGCGTGGGCTGGTCGGACATGAGCGCCGTCCAGTTGAGGCCGCTGTCGCCGCTGCGCCAGATCCCGCCGCCAGCAGCGGCTGCCAGGACCTGTGCGGGGTCGGTGGGGTGGACCGCGAGCTGGGTAACACGCCCGATTCCCGCAAAGCCGACGTCGGTATACGGGCCAAGGGGCCGCCAGCCGCAGCTGGGAGGCCACCACTTGGGCAAGAGTTCGACGAGGGGCGGCTTGCCGAGCCGCCCGCCGCCGATGTCGATGGGCATGATCGCGCCGCGGCATTCGTCGCAGACGTTTCCGCCCAAGCCGGGCCACTGCCCGGGAAGCCCCAGCCCCGCCCCTTCGAGTGCGCCGGCATCTGCATCCCGCCAGTCCGCGGCGCAGAGGATAAGCTCGCAGATCCGGCCCGGGAGCCGACCGAGCGCCGCCTTGCCGAGGACCTTGCCCTCGGATGCGATCCAGGCCCAATGGGCGTCGGCGGCGCGCAGGGTCGCGATCAGCCACGGATCGGTCGGTAGTGCGTATAGCTCGTAGCGCCCCGGGCGCACGAGCTCGGCGACCGCCAGGCGCGCATCGGCCGCCACGCCCGCTCCCTCGACGATCTCGTAGCCGCCGTCCTCACGGAGTCGCAGCAGCGACGTGGTCATGAGGTCAACGTCACCACGGTCGGCATGGTGCTCCAACGGCACCAGGAGGAAGGCGCGGCCGGGGACGCGGGCGACCGACAGGCGGCGCCCGATCCGCCCGGCCCGCGGCTCGTCGTCGACGTAGCCAACACCTAGCCTCTCGCCGTGATCGTCGAGGACCGTCGGCTCGCGAAGGTTCCCCGGCGCCTCGCCCAGAGCCGCGAGGATGCGAAGCCCCTCTAAGACCGCCCGCGAGGCGCGACGGTCGGCATCGGGCAGGCTGGCGGCGTCGCGGAGCGCCGCGATCAGGCGATCGAGCTCTGGGCGCTCGACCCGTTCCGCAAACCACCGCGAGCGGCCGGAAACCATGCGCGATTCCCGTTCGGCCTCCTGTTCGGCGAATGCCCGCTCAAGTCTGGCGCCGTTCTTGTCCTGCGTCATAGAGACCACCCCTAGCCAACATGGTCATGTCCCCTCCGGCGCGCCGCCGCGCCGAGCGGGCGTGCCACCACCTCGGCGACGGAGAGAGCAACGCGTCTACGGCAGTCGCCAGTGCGGTGCCACAGTGGCGCATGGCGCCCCGGCGTGGCTGCTGGCGACCAAGTCACGGTTACCGCTTCCTGCAATCCCGCGCTGCGGATGGCACCATCTGCCTCCTCGCGCCGCCAATGCCCTCGTGATAGCTGCACCCGCTGCTCCAACTACAGCCGCTGACCGTCATGTACCCGGTGATGGCGCTGCCGGCCTCGCATAACCACATTGTGCCTTCGCCACTGCCCTTCGTCACACTCGGCTTCCAAACTGATCCAGGCTCCTCCTGCCTCAACCGGTCGGCGCATCACCGGACGTTTCTTCGTGCCAAATGTCAGCGCGGGGTGTGGACACCAGCCGCGGCACCGTGGCGCCGATTTGAAGATTCCAACATGGAAGATCAAATTGATCGCCCGCTCATCGGCTATGCGGTAGACCTCGGCCGCAGCTCCCGGGCCAGCGGCAGGCCGAGCAAGATCATTTTCCTGGCGCGGCCGGGTCTGTCCGGTGGGCGCGAAGAACGCCAGACTCGGGGCAGTCCTGTCTCGATCAGAAGATACTCATCCGCCGGTCATAACGATGCTCTTCGCGCGCTGGGCGTGGGCGGTTCAGCCGCCCGGTGGCCGAGGGCGGCTGCGCGGCCAGCAACGTGCGGTGGCTGATCGCTCCCATCGGCACCCTGTGCGGCCCGCGCACCGGCGCGTTCGCCGCCCAACGCCCCGCGACCGGCAGATCATGCGCATGCTCTGGCGTGATATCGCCCGCGAGTTCTGCCGTCTGATCATCGGCGCCGTCCGTCCCGCCCCGGTCGGTGGCTGGACACAGGGGCATCAGCGTAGCCGTGACGCGGCTGCGATCGTGGACTGTCGTGGGACAGTGCGATCGTGGGACACGCACAGCAGATCACGGCCGCCGATGTCAGCCGGGAGTCAGAATAGTCGTAATCAGCCTATCGCTCGGTTGATGCCGTCCCCTTTCTAAGGTTCCGGCACCTGGGCGCGGCGGGCGCCTAACGACTCTGTGCTGGCTGCCTTTGGGGAGTCCGCCGTGGCTGAGCGGCCCCAGTTATGGCGCTTTTTCTCTTTTGGTGTCTGGCCGGGCGATAGCCGGCAATCTCCCGGCGCTCTTCTGCCAGATGAGCTGGCTTTCCTGCACCGGCGTCGCCTGGGGCTGCTCCGCCGGCTGCACGAGCCATCAGATGCTGCGATGTCCGGCTTCGGTGCTCATCAACGCGGCGATGGCCGGGTGGCGGCGCAGCTTGTTCAGGCAGCGGGCGCGGCTGGGGCCGATGCTGCCGACCGGGATGCCCAGCCTGGCGCTGATCTGGGCATAAGGCAGCGGAGGATCTTCCAGGAGCAGGACCATCAGCTGCTGGCAGCGTGGCGGCAGGCAGGTGAGCGCCTCGCGCAGCGCCGCGTGGCGCTCGGCGGCGAGCAGTTCCTCCTCGGCGATCGGGGCGTGCTCGTCGGGGATGTCCTCGACGCCTGGCACAGGCCCGCTGGCCTGCAGCCGTTGCGCCGCGCGCCGGACCCACAGGCATTCGCGCCGGGTGGTGGTGGCGAGCCAGCCCGCCAGCGCGGCCGGATCGCGCAAGCGGTCGAGCTGGTCCACCAGGTGCAGCCAGACGGTCTGGCCGACATCGTCGGCGTCCGCGCCGCCCAGCCCGTACCGGCGGCAGATGGACCAGATCAGTGGGGCGTACCGTTCCACGAGGGCGTCCCAGGCCTGCTGGTCGCAGTTTCTGGCGCGCATCACCAGTTCGGTGACCGGGGGATCATTACGCGCCCAGTCGGCTACGGCGGTCATGATCTGGGCTCCTTCCGTCCCGGGCGGTCAGGGCCGCGTGTGCCTGGCCGGTGCCTGCTGGCTGGCTATCGCGGCTGATTCCACTGTTGGCCGCGGCAGGGGTGTTCACCACACGTGATCGCCCACGGGAGTGGTCACAGAATTGCCCGGCCTGGGTAGCGCTGCCCGGCCGGCGGCGGTGGCAGCGTTTGCACTGTGCGGTTCCGGCCAGGGCTTGTCTGCGGTGGCGGCAAGGACGAACCGGCCCCGGGCCTGGCCGACCGCGGGAGATGGTCAGGCTGGCTGGGGCTACGTACTGTTGGTGCAGGATCTGTTCCGCTGGGTGTGGGGCAGTTGCGGAAGATCGCGAGGGGGCGCCGGGGTGTTAGGTGAGCAGTCCGGGCTTTCGTTCGCCGGTCTGTTGCGGCGGCAGCTCGCTCATGGCTGGGTCTCCGATCCGGGTTCGCTGAGGGTCTGGGCGAGGGTATAGGCGAGGGCCCGGTCCCAGTCCATGTCCGCGCCGCGGGCGCGCAGTTCCCGGGTGCGCTCCTCGCCCAGAGTTTCCGTCACGATCGAGCTGATCAGCTGAACCGTCCTTACCGACCCGCCCACGAAGGTTTCGGCGACGCCCTGGATGATCGCGGCAGTCTCAGGCCGGGTGGTGGCCAGCGCGCCCGCGATGATGTAGAGGACGACGCCCATCCGCGTGCGGTCACCGCCCCACCCGAGGCGGCGGATGGCACGGCGGCCGAATTCGAGCGTGGCGGCCTGGTCGCCGGTGAGAAACGCGATCCCGGCCGCCCAAATCAGGTCACGGGCGCTGTGGTAGCCGAGTGTCTCGCTGAGCTCGCGGCTGTTGCGCAGGCAGGCACGGGCCTGGCCGGGGTCGGTCTCAGCGACGGTCGCGCCGACGGCGAGCAAGCCGGTCGCTATGAGGGCCGGGGCGCCGGTCTGGCGGGCCAGCGCGAGCGCTTCCCGCGCCAGCGGGACCGCCGCGGGCGCGTCATCGGCGAGCACCTGATCTGCCACGGCGAGCGTGAGCTCGAGGGAGGCGTCGGCGAGGTCGCCGCCGGCCCGCGCGATACCGGCGGCCTGTTCGGCGAGGCGGGCGGCGTCGGCGAACGCGCCGGCAGCGTTCGCGATGTTCTGGCGGGCGACGCAGATGGCCTCCTCGACCCGCCAGTCCGGGCTGGCTTGGCGGGCGTTGGCGTCGGCCGCCCGGCGGCACAACTCCTCGGCGGCGGCGACATCGGCGCGATACGACGCGAACATGGCGCTGACCGCGAGGGCGAGCGGGTAGCCGGGGTGCCCGGCGGCGCCGGGCAGCTCCACGGCCGTTTCGCCGGCCAGCAGCAGTGGGTAACTGGTCCAGACCTCACACGAGGCGAAGCCGGCCAGGATCGAAAACGCGGTGTCCACGTTGCCGGTGCCAATCGACCATGACCAGGCCGCGAGCAGGTTGTCCTGCTCCGCGCTGAGCCGGACCGCCCAGAACACCTCCGGGTTCGGCTCGTGGGCGTGGTCGCGGACCTGCCGGAGGAAGTCCGCGTAGTAACTGGCGTGGCGGGCCCGCCACCGCTCGGCCTGGCCGGCCTGGCCGAGGCGTTCCTCACCGTACTGGCGGATGGTCTCCAGCAGCCGGTAGCGGGTCTGCGGCCCGTTGTCCTCCGCTAGCACCAGCGACCGCGCCACCAGGCTCGCCAGCAGCTCGAACACCGCGTCCGGGTCGATCCCCTCCCCGCCGCAGACCGCCTCGGCCGCCTCCAGGGTGGCGCCGCCGGCGAACACCGCCAGCCGGGCCAGCAGCGCCTGCTCGGGCCCGGCGAGCAGGTCGAACGACCAGTCGATCGTGGCCCGCAGCGTCTGGTGGCGTTCCACCGCCCCGCGTCGGCCAGCCGCGAGCACCGCGAAGCTGCGCTCCAGGCGCTGGGCCAACTCGGCTGGGGTCATCGCCAGCACTCGCGCTGCCGCCAGCTCGATCGCCAGCGCCACCCCGTCCAGGCGCCGGACCACCGCGGCAACCGCCGCCGCGTTCCCGGCGGTCATCGCAAAATCGGGCTTGACCGCGCCCGCGCGCTCGGCGAATAGGCGCACTGCCTCCGCCTGTGTGATCGCCGCTAGATCAGCACCGGCGCCGGGCACCCCCAGCGGCGGCACCGGAACCAGACGTTCACCCTCGATCCCCAGGCCTTCGCGGCTGGTCGCCAGGATCGCCAGCCGCGCACACGACCGCGCCAGCGTCCCGGCCAGCGCCGCGGCCCCTTCCAGCAGGTGCTCGCAGTTATCCAGCACCAGCAGCAGCTGTTTGCTGCGTAAGGACTCCACCAGCACCTCGCGGGTGCTCTGGCCGGCCCGGGTAGTCAGTGAGAACACCGCCGCCACCGCGTCGTCCACCCCGGCCGGGTCGCGGACCCGCGCCAGCTCAGCAAGCCACGCGCCGTCCCCGAACCGCGGCGCCACCTGCCTAGCGGCCTGCAGCGCCAGCCGGGTCTTACCTACCCCGCCGACCCCGGTCAGCGTGACCACCCGCGCATCGCCCAGCGACGACCGCTGCATCATTGCGACCAGCTCGCCAAGCTCTTCCACCCGGCCGACGAACGAGCTGAGCTGAACCGGCAAGTTCCCAGCGAACCTATCGAGCGCCCCCGCCCTGGCTGTCAGCACCTCGTCCGCCGGGACCCGACCCCGGGCAGCCGCCACGAACACGCCGCGCACCGGACCAGCCAGGCCGAGCGCGTCGGCCAGCAGCCCAGCCGTGTCCTTATGCGCGGTCCGGTTGACCCCCCGCTCCAGGTCACTAACCGTCCGCGGGCTCAGTCCCGCAGCCTCCGCCAGTTCCTCCTGCGTCAGCCCGGCCTCGGCACGCAACCGCCGCAGCACCTCAGCGAAACCCAGTTCCCGCTGCTCGGCCACCGCCCGACCGTCCCCTCAGTCCCACCGGCCGCAGCTGCCAAGCCCGCGCGGCGCGGAAAGCCTGAGCCCAGCGTACGCAGACCCAGGAACCATTGACCATTCCCTCGCCCCGTACAGCCAGCCAAGCCGCCCGTGTCCCACGGCTCGCCCCACGGTCTAATACCCTCGAAGCGCGTCCGCCTACGTTGCGGCAGCGCTACTCCCGAGACGGGCGTCAGCGTTCCCCGGCCTGGACGAAAGCAGAAAGCCCACGGCACATAGGCAACTGACCCGCACATATCATTAGTTCGACGCGGCCCCAACGGCACTGCGGACCCGTCAGCGCTGGCGCCATATCGGCCGCTCGGCGCGCGTTCTCGTTGACCTGCTGCCGTGTCACTCAACGTGCTGCTGAAATAGTCACGTGGATGTTCTGAGCAGCCAGATCCTGGTGCGGCCCAGCGACCTTGATCGCAGCCTGGTCCTATTTGATCGGGTTTCCGGCAAATCAAGGTGTTTATACCTATTTACCCGTTCTGGCGGCCATACCTTCGGCCCTTCGCGGAGCAGCGATTCTCGCATAGTTCATCAGCCGGGCCCTGTGACGGGTTCGCCTGCCAGTCAATTTCCCGATGCTCCTGAGTGTATGTAGGCGGGAAACAGATTGACGGATCCCACCGATTCCCCCACACTGCTCACTACCACGATCTGGCGGCCGTTAAGGCGCCGTTTTGCCGCGAGTATCTATGCGCGGGTCTGGGGGGGCGATGACCAGGAATGCTGCCAACGACGATGCTGTGGTGATTGGGCTGGACACGGCGGCCTGGGCCTTTTCACCGGCCGATCAGACGAGCCCGGCCCTGGCGGCGCGTGCGGGAGCGCTATTCGATACCACGCCGTCCAGCGGGCGAGTCACCGAGCTGCGTATTCACGGGGTTTCCGGGTCCGATGGCCCGACGATGCTGGAGCATCCGACGGCACTGCAGGTGGCGGGCGACACGATCACTGGCTTTTACCGGCGGTGGAATCCGGACGGTGAGGGGCGGCCCAGCGTTGGCTGGAAGCTGGAGGCGTATTCGTGGGGCGGGCTGACCGAGCGGCCGCTGGCGTCGGCGTCGTGGCTGGTGCTGGCACCGTTCATGATCTACAACCTGGCCCATTTCATGCTGCCTGAGGAGCCGGGCAAGGAGACGGAGCAGCCGGAGCCGGAATCGGAGCGGGATCTGGAGTCGGAGCTGAAGCCGGGCTGGCGTTATCAGGTGGCGCGTGCGGTGCTGCGGCTGCTGGCGCTGGCGGCGACCCTTCAGTTCATCACCGCGGTCGCGACGGTGACGGTGAGTACGGTTGCCTGGCAGGCCGCCGGGCATCCGGGCGTACTGCCCCAGTGGATGGGCTGGTACGCCCATCTCCCCCCGGGCTGGCGGGTGGCCATCGCGTTGCTGTCCGTCGGCGCCGTGGTGGCCGTGCTGTGGGTGATCAGCGTGGTGACGGCCAACCGGTACGAGGCGCGGACGAGCAGGACAAGCCGTGCGAGCTGGAGCCGTTGGCGGCTGGCCGAGCCGGGGTTTTGGAAGGGCGCGCTGCTGGTGGGCCGCCAGCGTGTCATCCACGCGGCGGCGGCGTTGGCTGCCGCCGCGCTGCTGGTCGCCCGCCCGGCCGGCGACCCGGCGTGGGCGCATCAGGCGGTGCTGGTCTTCTCCGCAGTGGTCCTGGCCGTCGCAGTCGTCGTCATCTCTTTGCCTGTGTCCGACCGGCACAACGTCACCATTGCCGGCGACGGCCGGCCGGAGGACGCGCGGATCAGGAGGTGGTGGTGGGTGCTGCTCGCCGCGGGGGTGGTCGCCGTCGTGGGCAGCGCGGCGGTCAGCGGCTGGACCGACAAGAGCACTGACCCGCAGCGAGGGTTGTTTCCCGGCATGAGCGGGTTCCTGTTGTGGCTGCTCATCGCCCAGCTGGCGCTGTTGCTGGTCTTCGGGGTCGTGGTCGCTGCGCTCAAGGGCCGCGCGCCGGCTCCGGGCCAGGGGTTCGAGCCCTACCTGCGCGGGCACCTGGCCACGCTGGTTGCGCTGCTGGCGTTCCTGCTCGGCGGGCTGCTGACCGCTGCCTTCAACCTGGGGATAGCCGGCCTGCTGGGAACGGCGGTACCGGGCAGGCTCGTGCTGCCGTCCGCACCCCCCAACTCGCTGTATGTGCCGTGGCCGGTCTACGCGTTCGGTGCGGCCGCGCTTGGCATGGTGGCGGGCGCCCTGATAGCGGGCGTGGTCCTCTACCTCGGATACCGCAGCTGGAAGGACTTCAACGGACCCGCAAGCGCCGACCCCGCTGATGATCCACGGGTATGCGGCGATTACGGCAGCGAGGCCACCGCCCTCGCCCCCAAGAACAGCAAGAAGGTGGCGAAGGCCTGGGCGGTCGGCCAGTTGGCGGACGACGCCGCCCGCGCTATGGCATGGCTGGTGGGCGGCGGCCTGCTCGTGCTGGTGGGAGTCGAGGTCACGACGCTCGTGATGGCCGTCCTGGCCGACCGGCTGCCCACGACCGTGGGCTTCCTGCATCAGATCGCCTCAGCTGTCAGCCTCGTCACGGTGGCGCTGGCCGGGTTGCTGGTCGGGCTGCTACGCGGCGCCTACGCCAATCCCGCACAGCGAAAGACCATTGGCGCGCTGTGGGACGTGGCGACGTTCTGGCCGCGGGCCGTACACCCGTTCGCCCCGCCGTGCTACGCCGAACGCGCCATACCCGAAGTCGTCGACCGGATCCTGCTGCTCATGGGCCCCAACCAATCCGGCCAAGCCCTGCCCGGCCAGCGGAGGCTGGCTGACCAGTACCAGCTCACGGTGCCGTGCGGCCCGGTCCTGCTGACCGGTTACAGCCAAGGCTCGATCATCGCTCCGGCGGTCGCCGCGCAACTGCCGCCGGACGTGCTGAAAAGGCCAGACTTCGCCCTGCTGACACTGGCCTGTCCGGCCCGGCGCCTCTACGGCCGGGCCTTCCCCGCCTACTTCGGCAAGCGGCACCTGGAAGAACTCCGCAACCACCTCAGCCACGGCGGCGAACGCTGGCGCAATGCCGTACGCCGCACCGACTACATCGGATCGTGGATATTCTCCCCGCCCGCACCGGTGCCGGCCCAGGAGCACATAACGGAAGACTTCGATCAGCTGTGCATGGACCCCGTGGTCCTCGCACCAGATGCCGAGCCCACACCGCCACCGGTTCACCGCCACTCCGGATGGTGGCCCGACCCGCGCGCCAGTGAAATCGCGGCCTGCCTCGTAGACCTGCTGCGCAGCGCGCCACCCCCGTCCCGCTCCCCACAATCCGCCGCCAGTGCCCAGCAAGGAGCACCAAACGGTATCTAAGGCCAGAACCAGAACGGCAGTGGATGCGGTTCGTGGCAATCTCCTCGTGATCGTTGCCGGGGGTTTTCAACGCTCGGCGAGGGAGGTTGCCGACGGTTGCGGCCCGGTTGACACGTGCCGGGCGGTTACCCGGGTTCGGTGGAGAGGCTGGCCAGCGCGGCCCGGGTCCGGTCCGCGAGGGGCACGATGCGCCGGTCCTGGTAGATGCGCAGCGCTGTGCGCAGGCTGGCGGCGGCTTCGGCTGGTGCGCCTGCGAGCTTGGACACTTCGGCCTTGGCCACCAGCACCGCAGCCTGGAGCTCGGCCCATGAGGTTGGCGCGATGAGCGCCTCGGCCTCGCCTATGAGCTGCCGGGCGGCGGTGAACTGGCCACGCTGGGCGAGGACCATGGCCCTGGTTGCCCGCCACCGGGCCTGGGGGTCGAGGTCGTCGGTCACGGCCAGCGCCTCGGCTTCTTCGGTCAGCTGGTGCGCCTCATCGAGATGGCCCAGCGTGTACTCCGCCTTGGCGAGAACAGACAGCCAGGAGGAAAGGTCTCCACGTTCCCCCATCGCGCGCAGCGCATCGCAGCCTTTCTTCAGCTCTGGCTCGGCCGCGGCAGGATGCCCGGCCATCATCTCGATTTCACCCGCTTGGGCGGTACTGAGGGCCGAGTCGATCGCCGCCCCACATCTGGTTTGCGCAGACTGGGCGGGTGATCGCCGCGCGGGCGTCGGCGAAGCGGTCGGCGTAACCGTAGAGCAGCGCGAGCGGCTGGAGGATGCCTGCCTCGGCCCACGGGTCGCCGGATGCCGTTTCGAGGTATCGCTCCGCCCGCTCGATCGCCACATCGGCGGGGACGGGCATCACCTGAAAGGCCGCGACCAGCGAGCTCACGGCGTTCAGTTCCGCGAGGTGGTTACCGCGTTCCCGTGCGGAGGTCACGGCGCGCTCGAAGGCCTCGGCGGCAGCCGACTCGTCGCCGAGCATCAAGCGGCGCCGCTCTCCTATTGCCCCCAATGCTTCGGCCAGGCCCTCCAGGTCGCCTTGGTCGGCGAGCACCGCGTTCATGCGCGCCCGCGACCGGTTGCCACCGGAACTGGAGGTCCTGGTTGGGTCCTCGCCGACGATGGCCCGCTGGGATTGCTGGTAGCCAGTCCGTGGTGCTACGCCACGAGGTGATGGTCCTCGGCCGCCAGGTGGCCCGGCCCAGGCCGGACTGGGCTGACCGTGTGATCCTTTCAGCCCTGGCCCGGCTGCTGCCACGCATACTGCGGGACGCTCCTATGTTGGTCACTCGATTCGGGTTCCGCGAGAGGCTCGCCGGCTGTCAGCTGCGGGCCCTCTAAGTTAGGTGCCGATAACCGTGCGAGGCTGACGGGATGGCAACCTTCCGGGCGGAGCAATTCAGTGTCAGGGTGAGCGACGAGGTCCTCGCCGACCTGCGTGCGCGGATCGCTAACACGCGGTGGCCAGGGCCGGGGCCAGGTGCGCCGTGGGAGCAGGGTACAGACCTCGGTTACCTGCGGGACCTGCTGGCGTACTGGGCGGACGGCTTCGACTGGCGCGCGCAGGAACGCTGGCTGAACGGGTTCGGTCACTTCCGGGCCGGGATCGATGGTGTCCGGGTGCATTTTGTGCACGAACGGGCCCGCGGCGGCCGCGGAACCCCGCTGATCTTGACAAATGGCTGGCCGAGTTGCTTCGCCGAGTTCCTGCCGCTCGTGCCCTGGCTGACGGACCCGGCCGCGCATGGCATTGACGGGCCCGGGTTTGACGTGGTGATTCCCTCGCTGCCTGGCTACGGATTCTCTGATAGGCCGGCCCGGACGGGAGTGACTTGCCGCGATACGGCGGGGCTGTGGCAC
>Ga0335085_10015428_pt1 | contig 11089 bp, 7 predicted proteins | sample Lox_Sample_45_FD_206712 | JGI IMG/M metagenome (GOLD analysis project Ga0335085, IMG submission 206712) | Soil microbial communities from Loxahatchee National Wildlife Refuge, Florida, United States - Lox_Sample_4.5 | ecosystem: Environmental > Terrestrial > Soil > Wetlands | place: USA: Florida... | reverse complement strand
AATGTCGATATCGATACCGGGCCAGATGAGAGTTTTTGTTCCGGCGACACCATCGAGCGCGCGTTTGGTTTCGCGGGAGACGTAATCGGGAGGGAGTCCGGTGTGCGGAATTTGTTCGTAGGTCCCTTCCTTGATGTCCATGACCGCATAGTTGAAATCGAGAATCTGCTGCTTCGAAAGATCGTGGTAGACAGTGGAACCGATGTTATCGACATAGAGAGCTTCAAAAAGCCGCGACGGTTCACGTCCTGAGCGGACATTCATGGCTCCCGGGTGATGTGTGGTTGACCGATGCGGATGATGGTATATCGAGCGGGCGAAAGGATTATCGAAGAGACCGACGACGAACGAGAGTGGGAAATAGGCGTGAAGTGCAGCGTAGTGCGCCTCTACACAAACCGCGGTTCTGAAGACCCGCCGGTACACCACACACAAAAAAAGGCGGGCGGCTGGAAGCCAGCCCTACCAAGCGATCACGGAAAGTGGGGCGCAGGCGTTCGCAAAATGCTGAGATGCTGCGCCCCGAGATAAAACGGCTGACTGCGCAACGGGCAGAGTCAGTCGGCGGTGGAAACGAGTTGCGCTGTAACGACGCCGATGGCCGGGTCGGAGGTGCTGACGCGGCCGGTTTCGACGTGACCGGCGAGTTGCCGCACGAAAGAAGCGTCGGAATCGACCGTGAGCGTAAGGTCGTACCAGCCGGAGGATTTGCGCAGGTCGCTGACATAAGAAGCGCTGTCGCCGGGATGGAGACGCTGCGTGTGGGACTTGCCGGAGTAAGCATCGACGATGCTGACTTTGACGGCGCTGGAGCCGTGGTTGCGGAGGATGAGAACGATGCCCTGCTCGTCGTCATCATAGAGGGTCGAAACGCCGACGTTAGCGGAAGAATGCGCGAGACTGCCGGCAAAGGAACGGAAGAAGCCGTTCGGGCCATAGACGGCGTAGTCGTAGGAAGTTGCGCCGGTGGCGCCGAAAGTGTCGGACGTGGAATCGCCCGCGCCAAGAGTGTAGGTCCAAGGGCCGGTCTGGCCATCGCCGGAACGAACCTGGAAGGCAGCTCCGGCACGACCGGCGTTGCGGAAGAGGAGATGGATGCCGCCGGAGGCGACTTCGCCATGAACGTGGAACTCGTAAGGCAGAGCGCGGGCAGGGCGAGTGCCGAGCTCCTGCTCGGGCAACGCTTGAGCCGCAGGAACGTCGGGAACGTAGTCGGGATAGCGGGTGGCATTCGCCACGTCTTGAGCGGGAGGCTCGTAAGACGCGGTGTCGGGCAAGGACGGAGTGCCAGCGTTCGGAGAGGTGAAGTTGAAGGCGGACGTCAAATCGCCGGTGACGGTGCGGCGCCACTTGGTGATGTTGGGTTCGATGACACCGAAGCGGCGCTCGATGAAGCGAATGAGGGAAGTGTGATCAAAGACCTGCGAATCGACAAAGCCGCCCTTGGACCAAGGTGAAAGCACCATCATGGGAACACGAACGCCGAGACCGTAGGGGCCGGGAGTGTTTTCAGACGCAGGATAGTAGGACGAGCCGTTGAAGATTTCGTTGGTGGTGCCGACGGTGGAGATGCCCTGCGCGCGCGAAGAAGGCGGCGTAGGTGGAACGACGTGATCGAAGAAGCCGTCGTTTTCGTCGAACATATAGAAGAGGACGGTCTTGCTCCAGACGTCGGGATTGGCTGTGAGGATGTCGAGGAACTGGGAGACGTACCAGGCACCATAGTTCGGCGGCCAGTTGCCGTGCTCGGTATAGGCTTCGGGCGCGACGATCCAGGAAACCTGCGGGAGCTGATTGTTTTGAACGTCGGCGCGGAAAATGTCGAAGAGCGTGCCGCTCTGGAGAACGTTGGTGCCGGTACGGGCAAATTTCGCGAGGGGATCGCTGTCGAGCGCGTTCTGATACTGGTGGAAGTAGAGGAGTGAATTGTCGCCGTAATTGCCGATGTAGGCGTTATCGCCCCATCCCCAGTAGTGCGCAGCGTCAAGACCTGCGCCGACGTCCTGATAGATTTTCCAAGTAATGCCAGCTGCCTGCAGGCGTTCGGGATAGGTATGCCAGTCATAGCCGACCTCGGCGTTGCTGATCACGGGGCCGCCGCCATTGCCGTCGTTGCCGACCCAGCCGGTCCACATGTGATAGCGATTGGGGTCGGTAGGCCCGAGGAGCGAGCAGTGGTAGGCGTCGCACACGGTGAAGGCGTCGGCGAGAGCGTAGTGGAAGGGGATGTCGTTGCGCGTGAAATAGGCCATCGCCGTAGTGCCCTTGTTGGGGACCCACTGGTCGTAGAGGCCATTGTTCCAAGCGGCGTGCGTGGAATCCCAATCGTGCGGCGTGTCTTCGAGGAAGGTGAGGCCGAGATCGGTGTGATCGGGGCGGAAGGGCAGGGTGTAGCCGTCAGGATTGGTGGGATCGGTCTGATGAAAGACGCTCTTGCCGGTGGGGAGTTTCACGGCGCGAGGATCGCCGAAGCCGCGCACGCCGCGGAGAGAGCCGAAGTAATGATCGAACGAGCGATTCTCTTGCATGAGGATAACGATGTGTTTGACGTCGCGGATGGAGCCGGAATCGTTGTTCGCGGGAATGGACAGAGCCCTGGCGATGCTGGCCGGAAAGGATGAGGCAGCGGCGGCGGTGGACAAGAGTTTCAAGAAATCACGGCGGTGAGTGTTCATGAAAAATTTTCCTCAGTGAATAGCGTTTTTCAGACAAAAGCGACGGGGAGAGTATCGGCAAGATATTGCGGGGGAGTGAGGATCGCGTTTCGTTCGTGTAAGGTTCCTGTAAGAGAACTGTAACGCAATCGATGATTCACCCGAGACCGGCAGTTAGGGATACAGGTAGCGGTCAGCCGGGAAGCCAACGAGACGTTGAGCGATTCACACTACTTGCCGGTGGCAGTGGAGGTGGAACCGGGGGCGTAGTAGCCGTTGCGGGTACGGGCGGCGAGTTTGCCGTGGCCGCGCGGGGGGATGACGTCGACGTGGACGGAACGATAGGAGCCGTCCTTGGCAGCGTTGGAGGGATAGTAGGCCAGCGTGTACTGGTGACGGATATCGTGAGCGACCTGCTCGCAGATGGAGTGGACGTCTCCGACATTCTCCGGGAAGTAGGCGACACCGCCGGAAGCCTGGGCAATGGCGACCAGAGCCTTGCGGGCGTTCTTGGCGGATTTTTTGGATTCCTGGCTCAAGAGGCCGATGGTGTAAATGACGGTGTCGGTTTTCTGAACTTCCTTGATGGTTTTCTCGAGCGAGTTGCGGGAAGTGTTGTCTTCGCCGTCGGTGACGATGAGGAGAACTTTCTTTTCCTTGTGACCCTTCTTGAGGTGATCGAGAGAGCCAATGATAGCGTCGTAGAGAGCGGTGCTGCCACGAGCGTCGATGCGTTCGAGAGCTTCCTTGAGTTCGGGAACGCTACTGGAGAAATCCTTGTCGAGGTCCAGATAGAAGTCGTCATTGAAATTGACGACGAAAGCTTCGTCCTGAGGATTGCTGTTCTGGACGAGAGTGAGAGCGGCTTCATTCACGCGGGGTCGTTTGTCGCGCATGCTGCCGCTGTTATCGATGACGAGGCCCATGCTGACGGGAATGTCCTCACGCTTGAAGATGGCGAGCTTCTGCTCGACCTTGTCTTCGTAGACGCGGAAATTCTCCTGAGTAAGTCCGTCGACAAATTTGCCGCGATCGTCGAGGACGCTGGTGTGGAGGACGACGAGGTTGACGTCGAGCTTGATTCTGCCACCGGCTTGGGGAGTGCCGTCGGAATTCGTGCCCGGAGGGGGCGGGGGAGGGGTGTTCTGGATGGGGATCTGGGCGAAGGTCGAGGAGGCGAAGAGAATCGAAAGCAAAAGAAAAAGAATTCTGGCAGCACTCGCTTCGCTGACGCTCAGGGCAGGCGGAAGGACAGAATTCCGATTAGTGGGCAGGGGCGTAGTAACCGGTCTTGGCGTAGACAGAGAGAGGCGGGAGACCTTTGGGAGGGCGGAGTTTGACTTTGATCTTGCGCCAGCGAGCGTCGTGCGTGCGGTTGCTTGGTCTGTATCCGAGTACATATTGGTTACGCAACTCCATGCCGATCTTGGACGCGATGTCCGGCAGATCATTTAGATGCTCAACGGCGAAGACGCGTCCGCCGGTCAATTCGGTGAGTTCGGCGAGAAGCGAAGGACCGTTGAGTTCTTCCGGCGTGCGATTGCGATAACCAAGCGGGTCATAAATACCGATGGCGTAGAGCTGGGTGTCCGCTTCCTTCACGAGCCGCTTGATATCGTTCTCGTTGTACCGACTATGATTATCGCCTCCATCGGAGAGAATCAGCAAGGCACGTTTGGCGTTATGTGCACCCCTCATCTGGCTCAAACCAAGGTAGATAGCGTCCAAAAGGGCAGTCCTGCCCTTTGGGGCAGTCATGGCCATGCGCGACTGGAGATCCTCGACGCTATTGGTGAACGCGCTAGTGAGTTCGGCTCGTTCATTAAAACTGACCAGGAAGAACTCGTCCTGGGGATTGGCGGTCTTGAAGAACTGAAGCGCGGCTTCGCGAGCCTTGTCGATTTTATTGGACATGCTGCCGGAAAAATCGAAGATCACGCCGATGGAAATGGGGACGTCTTCGGCGGAAAAACTGACGATTTCCTGCTCGACGTTGTCTTCGAAGACGCGGAAATTATCCGGTTCGAGTCCAGTTACAAGGCGATTGTAGGGATCGGTGACAGTGACATTGACGAGGGCGAGGTCGACGTCGGTGCGAATGACCTTGCCGGGATGAATTTTGATAGAAGGAGTGTCGCGGGAGACGTCGGAGGCGGGAACGATGGCGTCCACGGGCTTGTCTTGTGCGGGAAGGGTGGCAGTCAAGAAGAGGAAAAGCAGGCAAGCGAGCAGGCGGAGGGGTACTGGACCTGGCACCACGCGAAACATCCACCTATCGCGTCTCACGGCTTCCCCCATCCTCTCGTGTCGGCGAGAGGGCCGCGCGGAAAAGACATCATAGCATCGGTAACCGAGAAGGCAAGGGGGGTACGGGGAGGAATGGCCGGAAGTGTGGTGGAGCGGGGAATCATGCGAGTTCGATGCGGGGGCGGGATGACGGGGACATGGGAAAGATGGAGCGTGGCAGGCGCCGCGGCGGCGATGGAAGACCGGGCCGACACACGGGAGCGTCACGGGTGGCGGGGATAGGCGTGTGCTAGCATCGGCGTTGCCGGGAGTGGAGGAAACGACGTATGGCGGAAATGCGGGTCGTGGTGGTGATACCGGCGCGGTATGCGTCGACGAGGTTGCCGGGGAAGCCGCTGGTTTCCCTGGCGGGAAAACCGATGATCCAGCACGTCTTCGAACGAGCGAAGAGGGCCCAGACGGTGCACCGGGTGATCGTGGCGACGGATGACGCGCGGATTGTGGATGCAGTGCGCGGGTTCGGCGGCGAAGCGGTGATGACACGGCCGGATCATCGCACGGGCACGGAACGCGTGGCGGAAGTGGCAGCGCATGAAGAGGGCGAAGTGTTTGTGAATGTGCAGGGGGACGAGCCGCTGATTGATCCCGTGTCGATCGACACGGCAGTCGGGGCGCTGCTGGATGAACCCGCGGCGCAAGTGGGAACAGTGGCGACACCGGTGCGGCACGCGGGGGACATCATGGACCCGAACGTGGTGAAGACGGTGCTGGATTTCGACGACAACGCGTTGTATTTTTCGCGCGCGCCGATTCCGTGGGTGCGCGACACGCAGGCGAAGGTGCATGTGAAGTACTGGAAACATCTGGGACTGTATGTATTTCAGAGGGACGCGCTATTGGAGTACCCGACGTTGCCGCTGGGGGAGTTGGAGCGCGTGGAACAGTTGGAACAGCTGCGCTGGCTGGAGAATGGATGGAAGATTCGGGTGGCGGAAGTGGCGCACGATGCGGTGAGCGTGGATGTACCGGAAGACGTGGAGAGAGTTGAAAGGCTGATGAAGGGTTAGTTGACAACTGCCGGCCGACAGCTGTTAGCGGATGTCCCGTGAAAACGCGGCCCGTGGGCACCAGCACCGCATCAGCGGAAGGGTGTGCTACGGGTTCTGGAGCTCGAGGATACCTGCGGTGGTGCGAGTGCCGTCGGCGGTGACCAGGAAAACGGTTCCATTGGTGGAAAAATACGCCTGGTAATGAATGGTAGTGGTCGGCGAACCGTTGACGTTGAAGGTGTACTGGTTATCGGCGGTACCATCGTTTTTGATGACGAGGTTGCCAGTTAGATTGACACCGGCGTAGAAATTGGCAGTGTTCAGGGCGAACTGGCTGTAGTCGACGTTTCCACTGACGCTATTGCTCGTTGAATTGGCCAAGGCGTATTGGCCGATGTAGTCCTCCTGAAGCGGGACGGCGGTGGAGTTGGCGAGTTGGATTCCCGACCAATTGAAAACGTAGTTGCCCGCAAGAGTTTGAAGGGTGAACGAGCCGGAGCCTTGCGCGGTGAGCGAGCCTGTGGCGATGTAGCCTTTACTTGTGTCTTGTACAACAGCATCGCTGGCCGACACGGCGTAAAACGTGAAGCTGTAGGTGCCGGTGCCCGAGTTGGTGAAGGAGAAGGTGCCGCGGCCACTGCCTGGATGGTTGGTGTCGATGGTGTAGGTGGCATTGGAGACGTTGGAGCCGTTCTGGATGTGGACGTGGGTGCCGTTGTTATTGTCGTCGGCGGTGACGGCGGTGAGACCGCCGTTGCCGTCAGCGGTGAAACGGCCGACGGTAGCGACCGGTCCCTGGCTCCCGAGAACGGAAGCGCCTGCGACGAGAAAGATGAAGCTGCCGCTAAATTGGGAATTCTGCGCGGGAGGAGAAACCTGCCGGAAGGCGTCGCCGGAACTACCGCCGAGGGCATCCTCCTCGAGAAGAAGAAAGTGCACATTGTCGACAATGTAGAAAGCAAAGGCGCGGCCAGCGAAGGACATGGTGCCGCGTCCATAGGTGGAGCCATTGCCGTTGGTGTCGATGGAGTAGTTGCTTGGCGGGACGGGAGCGGCGGCTACGGGCTGGACGTTGCCGTCATTGGTATCGGCGAGTCCGCCGGTGATGTTGCCTGCGCCATCGGCGGCAATTTCGCCAACGATGGAGATGGGAGCGACCGTGGTCGTACCGAAAGCGATGCCGGAAAGGCTGAAAGCGTATTGGCTCGAAAGGGCGCCGGTGGTGAAGTCGGCAGGAGTTTGTAGAACGAAGGTGCCGGAACAGGCGTTGGTCTTATCCGACTCGAGCAAGAAGCCCGAGGAAGGAGATTGCATATCGAGACTGAACTGAAGAGCGACGCCGGTGGTGGAATTGAGGGCCAGTGTGCCGTGGCCGTTGGAGTCGATGGAATAAGTTCCGCCGGTGAAGCTGATAATGGAAGGCTGGCCGGAAGAGAGGGAAAGGAAATCCTGGAGGCCGCCAGTGATATTGCCGTTGCCGTCGGAAATGAAAGAGCCGATGCGAGCGACATAGCCGCCGCTGGGGTCGATCCCTTTCATGGAGAAGGCGTATTGGCCCTTGAGGCTGGCGTTGCTGAAATTGCCGCTGGGAGGAGGTGGTGGAGTGCTGCCGCCGCCACCGCACGCGGCGAGCAGGAAAGCGAGAGATGTGAGTACCGCGCAAGCCAGAGATTTCACGGCGCCGCCTCCGAGAGTTGCCAGCCGCATGGAAGGCCGAGGTGTAACCAGCATAAACAATTTCGGGAGACCTGCAACTTGGGAGATTGAGGCAAGGGCCAAGCGTTCGTTGACTTCCCGGAAAGCGAACCCCTAAGATTCGATAAGCGGATCTCGCCGACGCCGGCTGAGATGACTACGAACACGCGACAAAACAGGTAGCGAATGCGAAAAGTCCACAGGCTGGTTTGGTGCGTGGTTGCAGGATTCTTCGCTACCGCGTCGCTTCGAGCGCAAGATCTGGCGCCGCGAGCGTATATCGTAACGCCCGTGAATACGAACGCGGTGACGGTAACATGGTCTTTCTACAGTGGGCCGGTAAATTTCAACGGGGCCGTGCCGATCGAAGGAGCCAGCGGAACGTATTACGTACCCATTCTCACCTACTACCACTCGTTCAACTTTTTTGGGCGCTCCGCCAACTTTACGACGTCCCTTCCCTACGGGGTCGGCAACTTCACAGGCACGGTAGCCGGGGCCGAACGAACGGCGTATCGTTCGGGACTGTTGGATTTCAGCGGGCGACTCGCAGTGAATTTAATTGGCGGAGCGGCCATGAAGGGACCGGAGTTCCTGAAATGGAAGCAAAAGAGGATTCTGGGAGCCAGTTTAAGAATCATTGCGCCCACGGGTCAGTATGACCCGACGAAACTGATCAACTGGGGAATCAACCGGTGGGCGTTCAAACCGGAACTCGGCTACTCGCAGAGGTGGGGAAATTGGGTGCTCGACACATATGCCGGAGCGTGGTTTTACACCCAGAATCCAGCGAGCTTTCGTCTTCCGTACCCAGTTCCGCAGACACAGGCACCGGTGGGCGCTTTCGAGGGTCACTTCAGCTACGACTTCAGCAACCTGATAGGGCGAAAAATGAGGGGTTGGGTATCGCTGGATGGAAATTTCTGGTGGGGTGGCGTCGCTTCGGTGTTCAACATACCGAACCCGAGCACCCGACAGACAAGTTCGAGGCTGGGTGGAACCGTGTCGATCCCCTACACAAGGCATCAGTCGATCAAAGTTTCCTTCAGCGGCGGCACGTACAGCCGATTTGGAGGAGACTATCAGAATCTGCAGGTAGCCTGGCAATACTCGTGGATTGGGAAGAAGTGGTGAGGGAAGATCAGACGCGGCGTGGAAACGGCCCGAAATTCCGTTCCGTCTGGATCACTGAAGATCAATGTTGTTTGTTTCGGCCAGTTGCTGGATAAGCCTCGCGGGCACGGCGTAGGAGATTCCAGAGTTTTGCTGGCAGGGGAATTTAGTCGAGAAAATTTGTCCGTTCGGATCCCGAACAGGTTGGCCCGACTGATCAAGTCGTATCCAGTCACAGAGTTCCACGCCGAGTTGGTCAGAGCGAATATCGGCAAGCAGGTTCCCTTCCAGGAGACCCAACAGATTTCCTCGGTGGTCCAAAACAGGCCCACCACTATTACCTGGGTTAGACACGACGGACAGCATGATGCGGAGCAACTTCGAGGGTATGGTGTTGTGCCCTTGCTCCTCTGGGGCCCAATAATAGCCAGTGGCCACGCCCGTTTGCAGGATGAGAGAGTCCCCTTTCAGCGGAAAACCTGCCAGTAGTACGATCTCTCCCGCCGTAGGGAAATCCTGCGCGAGTGAGGTTCCCATAGGGGTGACCGGAGTTTGCGGGATTATCGACCTTAGTGGCGGACCTCCAACAATCGCTACGCTGGGTGCCAACTCGAGCTTGGTTGGTGGCGTCTTGGCTTTGTAGATAGCAATGTCGGTGTCTTCGTCGTGAGCTTTGAGCTCTGCGTCTATCACGTTGAACGAGTGGCTCACCGAGATATTGACTCTACCTTCAGTGAGAAAGGGTTCTTGGGCAATCCCGATCTTGAACATCGTTGGAGCAAATTTGACAACGTGCCAGCACGTTGCTATGTAGCCGCTGTTGCCTATCCAAACACCCGAACCCATCGGTCTGGGTGTCCCACCAGGCGGCACAAAGAGAAGTGCGACGCTGACATTTCTTGCTTGGCTGAATGGTAGCTCTTGTCTTGAGATTGGTGTCTGGGTTTGGGCGCTGAGCGTAGTCGCTGCGAAGACCGCGATTATTGCGAGAAGAGGTGAGTTCATTCTGAACCCCTTGCTGTCCAATTTACGTGACGGGTATTGACGGCGTCCATATGTACCGCTGCGGAAAACTGTGAAACTGTGAAAATCGTGTGACCCACAACCAGAGTGATCAGATATGAAGAATGATCTGATGATGGACACCTCATTTCTAGCTGCTAGCAAAAAAATGAGTCGTCCACCCCCGACTTCCCATTGACAGTAATTGGGGTGGCGAACATAATTGTATGTACGTCAATCCTGTGGAGGGCTAATCGCTCGAATCCGCGGGCAAGCGGATAAGAGCAAACTGGATGGCGCCAAAATATATATTTGTAACTGGCGGTGTTGTTTCTTCACTTGGCAAGGGCGTAGCAGCATCTTCCATCGGTTGTCTCCTCGAAAGTCGCGGCTTTAAAATCACAATCCAGAAATGCGATCCGTACCTGAACGTGGATCCCGGCACGATGAGCCCGTTCCAGCACGGCGAAGTGTTTGTGACGGACGACGGAGCGGAGACGGACCTGGACCTGGGGCACTACGAGCGGTTCACGCACGTCAAGCTGACGCGCGACAATAACTGGACGACGGGCCGCATCTACGAAACGATTCTGGCGAAGGAACGGCGGGGCGATTACCTGGGGAAGACGGTGCAGGTGATTCCGCACGTAACGGACGAGATCAAGCGGTGCATCAAGAAGGTGTCGGAAGGCGTGGACGTGGTGATCGTGGAGATTGGGGGAACGGTCGGCGATATTGAGTCACTTCCCTTTCTTGAAGCGATCCGGCAGATGCGGCTCGAAGTGGGCTCGGAGAATACGCTCTTCGTGCACGTGACGCTGGTGCCGTTTATCGCCGCCGCGGGGGAACTGAAGACCAAACCGACGCAGCACAGCGTGAAAGAGATGCTGGGCATCGGGATTCAGCCGGATATTCTGTTGTGCCGGAGCGAGCGGCACATTTCACAAGATCTGAAGCGAAAGATCGCGTTGTTCTGCAACGTGGCGGAGTCTTGCGTCATTTCGATGGAAGACGTGAAGACGATTTACGAAGTGCCGGTGGAACTGAGCAAGGAAGGCCTGGACGCGCAGATCATCCGGCTGCTGCGACTGGAAGACCGTCCGGCGAACATGAAACCGTGGCTCGACATGCTGCACGGGCTGCATCATCCGAAGGGCGAAGTGCGCATCGGGATCGTCGGGAAATATGTGCAACTGGAAGATGCTTACAAGAGTTTGCGGGAAGCGTTGATGCATGGGGGACTGGCGCACCAGTACCGAACGGTGATCGATTGGATTGAGTCGGAAGAAATCGATTCCGTGGAAGCGGCGGAAAAGCGGCTGAAAGGCT
>Ga0335085_10015427_pt1 | contig 11090 bp, 6 predicted proteins | sample Lox_Sample_45_FD_206712 | JGI IMG/M metagenome (GOLD analysis project Ga0335085, IMG submission 206712) | Soil microbial communities from Loxahatchee National Wildlife Refuge, Florida, United States - Lox_Sample_4.5 | ecosystem: Environmental > Terrestrial > Soil > Wetlands | place: USA: Florida... | reverse complement strand
GGCTGGACCTTCGCGGTGCTATCCTTTGACTCAGATTGATTCATTTTTGTCTACTCCTTCGTGGAGAGTGAATCAAGGTTCCGTTGTCACCACGCAAAAGCTCAACGCAGAGTCCTGCCTTAGCTTGACTCCAGCATACTTTCATTGCTCGGCGGGCTCCAGGGTCTGAGAATAGCCCCAAACTGCAAATAAGGGCACGTGAAATTCGCGGGGCGAATGACAAAGCACCGGTGCGCCGTGCGGCGCCGCACCTCACAGGTGCATCAGTTACAACGTAGGGGTAGGGCTTGCCCTACCCCGGCGGGGGTGGGCCCGCCGAAAAAGGGGACGGCAAGCCATTCCCCTACACAGCGTCTTTTTTTCGGCGGATTGGGGAATAGCGATTGTGCTGCCCCACTGTTGGGGCAGATAAGAGTCACGTTTAGGGAGATCGCTTGCCGCGTCATTCGGCATCTGTCCCGAATCAGGCGGGCGGGACTTTATGGCCCGGGGGCAAAGCCTTTTCTTCAAAGGCGCGCGACGATGGGGCTGAACTTTCTACGGGGGGAGGGGAAGCGGCATCGCGGATTGCCTGAAAGCGGCGGACGTCCTCCTCTACGACTCGCTGGCCGCGCGCAGGTTTTACGGCGGCAATGTCAATTCCCAGAGCCTTCGCCAGGCTTCGAGCCCGCGGGCTGGCAACGACTCTGGCGGACGCAGGAGCTTCAGATCGATGTGCGCCCATGCTGCTCGAAGTACTGAAAGCATCGGCCCTGCGACATCTCGAGACATCCGTAGCTCGATCATGCATGAGGTGGGAAGTCAACGCCGGGGACTCGGAGGGATTTGCCGCTTCCGCCGGATGATCACTCAGGGTAGCGATAAGTGTGCCCACCGGCACCTTTTCCCCCAATTGGACGTGAATCGCGCTGAGGTATCCCGTGTCTCCTGACTCAACCTCCATCTCCACCTTGTCAGTCTCCACCGTGAAGAGAACTTCCCCTTCTTCGATGCGGTCACCCAATTGCTTTCGCCAGGAAACAACGGAGCCCTCTTCCATGGTCAAGCCAAGTCGGGGCATGACGACGTTGTGAGCCAAAGCACCTTCCTCCTTTTTGCCCGTTGTGGCACGGGCATCCTGCCCGTGACCGGTCATGGCCAGGATGGCCATGCGACATGCCCGGGCGGGAAACCCGCACTACGGATGCAACGGTCACTAGATTTGCAATTCTCAGCAGTTGTTGAGCCTCTCGCGAATTTCCGAAATGACGCGTTCTGCCGACGGAATCATCTCCCTTTCAAGTTGCGGGCTGAAGGGATTGGGAACGGGCAGCGAGCAAATCCGGAAGGGCGGCATGTCCAGCGCATCGAAGCATTCTTCACAGGCCAGGGCTATGACCTCGCCCGAGAATCCGCACATTGCCGGCGCCTCGTCCACCACCGCCAGGCGGCCGGTTTTGCGAATGGAATCTGCCAGGGTCTTCCGGTCCAGCGGCACAATGCTTCGCGGGTCGATGACCTCTAATGAGATCCCCTCCTTTGCCAATACTTCTGCGGCATCGAGCGCAATGCCCACCATTTTCGAGATCGCCACCACGGTGAGATCTTTGCCCTCGCGGTGGATGCGCGCCTCGCCCAGCGGCACCAGGTACTCGCTTTCCGGAATGAGCCCCTTCTGGTTGTAAAGCCCCTTATGATCGAGAAATATCACCGGATTGTTGTCGCGCAGGGCGCTCTTCAGCAGCCCCTTGACGTCATAAGGTGTGGATGGAGTCACCACCTTCAGGCCGGGCGTGCTGGCGAACCAGCTATAGAACATGTGGGAGTGATGCGCCCCCGCCGCTCCCACCGATCCCATCGCGGCCCGCACGATAACCGGCACCCGGATTTTCCCGTTGGAGGCGTAACTGATGTTGGCAGCCTGTTGGATGATCTGCGTCATCGCCTCCAGCGAAAAATCCAGGAACACTTCATCGATGATCGCGCGGCTGCCGGCCATTGCCGCTCCGATGGCAATTCCCGTGGCTCCCAGTTCGCAGATGCCCGTATCGCGCAGCCGCTCGTCCCCGAATTCCTTCCAGAGGTCGCGCGTCTGGCGGAAGTTCCCGCCCCGCGGGCCGATGCCCTGGCCAATGTACACAATCGATTCGTCCCGCCGCATCTCTTCACGCAGGGCTTCCACTCCTGCTTCCACGTAGCGAACCTCGCGCATTGCCGCTTCCATGCGATCCTCCTCGGCTATCATCCGCAGAACACGTGATCTAAGACTGTCGAAGGGGAGGGCTCCAGACCTTCTTTCGCGAACTGGACGGCGTCCTCCAGCCAGCACTGAACTCCTTCTTCAATCTCTCGAAGTGAGTCCGGCGTCGCCATCTGACTGTTGAGCAGTTTCTCGCGCAGCACCTTTATTGGGTCGCGGCTCTTCCACTCCTCAACCTCATCGCGCGTGCGGTAGTCCGTTCCCGGATCGCCTTCGTGGTGTCCGACGTAGCGATAGGTCTTGGCCTCGATGAGCGTTGGACCTTCGCCAGAGCGCGCCCGGTCAATGGCCTCCCGGGCGGCGTCGTAGACTGCGACAACGTCATTGCCGTCTACCTCCACGCCCGGCATCTTGTAGGCGGCAGCGCGGCTTACGACGCTGGTGTTCTTAGTGGCCCGGCGAAATGCCATTTCCGTCGCATACAAATTGTTTTCACAAACATAAATGACGGGCAGATTCCATATCGCCCCGAAGTTCAGCCCTTCGTGAAAAGAACCGCTATTCACGGCTCCGTCACCGAAGAAGGTGACGGCAACCTGGCCCGATTTGCGTAGTTTGGCGCTGAGACCGGCGCCGGTCGCCAACGGAATGCCCGCACCGACAATTCCATTGGTTCCCATAAAACCATATTCGGGAGCGTACATGTGCATGCTGCCGCCGCGGCCGCCGGAAGAGCCCGTGGTCCTACCCCAAAGCTCGGCCAGCACATCGCGCCCGGGTACGCCCTTGGCCAAGGCGTGGCCGTGGCCGCGGTGTGTGCTGTACACGAGATCGTGATTCCCCAAGTGCGCGCAAACCCCGGCGGCGACCGCTTCCTCCCCGACATAGAGATGCACAAAGCCGGGAAGCATCCCGCGCCGGTAGAGGTCCTGCACCTTGAGTTCGAACTCGCGAAGGTGAATCATCGTGCGGAACAGATCAAGAAGCACCTTCACGCCCGTTCCGGCCACCATCGCTTTTTCCATATTTCCTCCAATTCGCGCACGTGTATTAAGACGGGTATCGCGCCGGATCATGTTGTTGGATATTGCCTGCAATAAAAGCGTCCTACCCTAGTTCGGATTATTCACGAATCTATTGGACGGCTAAGCAAGGCGTACAGTTTCACACAGAGACCACGGAGGGGTCCCCGAGATCTTCTCGGTGCACTCTGTGGTCAACATGCTCGTTCATGCCCATGGATAAAACGCTCCGTGGTCACTGTGAGAAACGCTCTTGAATCTTCCCTTCAAGTTCTCCTTCGAATCCGGGCTAGCGCGCGAGAAAGCCCCCATCCACCGGCAGGATAACTCCGGTAACCATAGAAGACGCATCGGAGGCCAGAAACAGCGCCGGCCCCACCATCTCTTCCGGTTCACCTACTCGCCCGAGCGGGATGTTCGCGGTCCAGATTTGCATCAGTTTTTCGGGGTCGAATTGCTTGTCAGTCATAACCTCTAAAAGCCCCGGGGTACGAAACTGGCAGGGGGCAATGGCGTTGACGCGAATCCCGACGCTTGCCCACTCGATGGCCAGTTGTTTGGTCAGCGCGTTGACGCCGCCCTTGCTGGCGCAGTAGGCGTTGTTGCCGCGGCCCACACCCACGACCCCGGCGATTGACGAAAAGTTAATGATCGAGCCCTTTTGCTTCGCCGCCATAATCCGCCCGGCAGCCTGGCAGCAGAGGAAGGTGCCGCGCAAATTGACGTCGAGCACCCGGTCCCAATCGGCGACGGGCAATTCCAGGGCCGGCCGGTGGTGCGAAATCCCTGCGGAATTGACGAGGATGTCGATGGTCCCCAGGCCAGCCACGACGCTTTCCGTCATGGCGGTGATTTCGCCGGGAGAGTTGATGTCCACGCCCACGGCAGTGGACCGGCGGCCGAGTTGAGCGACCTTTGCTGCAGTCCGGCGGGCGGCTTCCAGATTCACGTCGGCGGCCGCCACATCGCATCCGTAGGTCGCAAAGCCGAGAGCAACGGCTTCGCCGAATCCCGCCCCTGCGCCGGTGATGAGTGCCACACGGTGACTCAGGTCAAACAGCTTTCCCATGTCGCGAGGCTCAAAACCCATCGCATGTCCTCCGCAATTCTCACGGATGCTACCCTCGACAGCGTTCCCCGTCAACATATTCAGGTGACGATTTCGTTGACAAGGATGTCGAACATAGTCCTTGACATTGTTGAATCGCCATATTAGGTTTGGCCCGCACCGTTCAGGGATATAACTCGAGCTGTCGATATCGTTGGGTTGGAAGGGGTGGTCTCGCCTGCTTTTCGAGGGGCGGGCTTCTGATCGCCATAACCTTTCGGCGACGATCCCCAGGAAAAGTGGCACGGGCATCTTGCCCGTGGCCCGAGCATGGCCAGGATGGCCATGGCACATGCGGGAGCGGGACGCTCCCCCGACAGCGGGCAAGATGCCCGCGCCACGCCCGGAGTTGTGCCGCAGGGGAGGGCCCCGCAATCGAGCTTGTGGGGTAGAAAGCGGCAGCAAGCTGCCGCACTCCAAAGCTGCGCTCTGTGGGAATTGACAGGGGTTGGGGTTTTCCATGCGGGAAACTGTTTGGCGTTTAATTTCGTCACGGACCGCTCAATGCATTCTGCTTTGTCTTTTGCCGGTGTTAGGCCTAGGCGCCCAACCGAAGGCCGTGGAGCAGATTGCTCAGTCTGGTGATGCCTATGTGCGCCAGGCCGGCAGCAAATGGACGTTTGGGACCAGCAAGGTGGAAAAGGCGGTAGCGCTTGAGAACGGCCATCTCTCCCTTACCAGCTTCAAAAATCCGGCAGCGCGTCGAGATTACGTTCAAGGCGCGTCAGAGGTCTTTCGGTTCGGGCTTGACGGTGATTCGGTAACCGGGCAATCCCGCAATTGGACGTTGGACCACGTCGGGACCGAGTTGCTGGCGCAAGGGGAGCTTTTGTTCACACTGGCCGTTCGTGATGACAAAGTCACCGTGTCTCTACATTATCTGATCTATCCTCACGAAAGCATTATTCAGGAGTGGCTTACTATTGCGAATATCTCCGGCAGCGAGGCGGTTCTTGCCGATCCCTTCTTTCTGCAAATGCACATCCTGCAAAGGGAGATTCCCGAGCTCGATTTCTCCTACATGACGGGGGGTGAGTGCTTCTGGGGAAGTTGGATCCTAAAAACCTCAGCCCTGACCCCGGCCTTTGCCCGTCGATTCGTTTCGAACGACGCTCCGGAATGCCTGCCCGGACAACCCTGTCCGAAGGGCGGGCGCATGGGAAATTCCATCTACGCACCCATCTATGTCTTCTTCAATCGGAATGCCAAGGACGGCGTATTTGTGGGCTGGGATTACCTTGGCCGCTGGGCATCCGAGGTGGGGAACTACCGGGGCGGACCGCTGAATGTGGGCCTGAAAGTCGATGGGTACAAGAAATCCCTCGCCCCTGGGAAATCAATCGATACTCCCAAGGCCTTTACGGGGGTGTTCGAAGGTGATCTCGATGAGTTGGGCAATGAATTGAAGGACTATCAGTATCGGTACAAATGGGATTACACGCGAGACGCTTATTTTCCCGCCACGCGGATGCTGGGAAACTGGATGAACGGGGCTTCCGATTATGATCCCCATCATCGGGGGGGAGACGTGGAGCCGGTCTCCACGTTCCGGCTGATCTTCCGCGCGGCGGATATGATGCGCTACACCGGCGCCGATATTTATTGGCGGGACTACGGTTGGTGGGATATGGCCGGGAATTGGAATGGGCCCGATTTCGCGGAGTCGCGCCGCTACCTCGCCAAATACGACATCCCCCAAACCATTTACACGATCGTGTACAACGCCGAACAAGGCTCGCGAGTCGCCACTGAGCATCCCGATTGGATGATTTACAAAGGCGGCCACTTCTCCGGGCAGTACACCCTGAACGAGGCTATTCCGGAGGTCATCGACTTTGAGCAGAACCTCCTTGAGAATGAGGTCCGAAAATGGGGTGACTTCGAGTGGCGTACGGATGATAACCCATTGCGCGAAGTCCAAGGTGACGCCACCCCACTGCTCTCGCAGGATCAGAACTTCCGCAAGCTCGTGAAGATGTTTCTCGACCGGAACCCCGGCAGCGCATTTCACGGCTGCGATGGCGGCGGGAACGATCTGGGGTATGACATTCTGGGGATGGCGGCCATCTGGCAGTTGTCGGATGGTTGCGTTGGCCGCTACCGGGATTACTATGCTTCGTATTTGTTTCCGCCTGACAAGCTCGAACCCATGCCAGATGACTGGACTCCTGACAAAATCGAGGCGAACGGAGAGTGGCGCGGCCTCCTCTGGATGAGCCCGGCGATGACCGGCGACACCCAGAATCCTGCGAAACTTGAGGCGGTGCGGCAGCTTTTTGAAATCTACCATTACCTGGCGAAAGCCGGGGTCGCCGGGCGCTGGGTGAAAGTCTATCACCCGGCAGTGACGGGGGACTCACCCGAGTGGTACCTCGAAAGGCTGAGCGGCGACAACCTGCGCGGCGTCATCATTCCCACCCATACTCCCAATACCCCTGCGACGATCCGCGAGGGAGACGCCGGAGGTGGTTTGGGGGACCTTCAAAACCCCGGCCCCCCGGGTCCGGTGACGATCTTTCCGAAGGGCTTGCTCCCCGGCACGATTTACAACGTTTCTTACCAGGACTCCAAAGCCACCGCCGACCGTTTGGGTTCGGACTTGATGAACCATGGGATTACACTGCAGAACCCTGAACTTGGCGATTTAGTTTATCTCAATCTTCCGCTTCACCCGGGCAGCGATGCCGACAAGACACCTCCTTCGGCTCCCCGGGAGGCTTCTGTGCGAGTCGGCACCAATATGGGTTTCGCCGGAGTGGAACTCAACTGGTTGCCCGCCTCGGATGACAACTGGATTTCCTACTACGAGGTCATTCGCAACGGGACGGCGATCGACAAGGTGGCGAAGGGAACCTATTATTTCGACCACTCGCTGGGAAGCGACCTTGCCGCGCGGTACGAAGTGAGGGCCGTGGATGGCAGCGGCAACATCTCCGAAAAAGTGGTCGCGGCGGGTTCGCGGACCACCGGCGCCCGGGTTGCGGATGATGCCGACCAGGACCTGAAATACACCGGCACCGGCTGGAAGCATGAGACGAATGTCTGGTCAGTTCATGACGGAACACAGTCCCGAACACGCGAGGCAGGTGATGCCGTGGAGTACAATTTCGAGGGCAGTCGCGTCACCTGGTATGGCAGCCTGGGGGATGGGATGGGGAGGGCGGATGTTTACATCGACGGCCGTCTGGACCGTACCGTCGACTGCTTCGACGCCGATGAGATTCCCAATGTGGCGCTCTATGCGCGGACCTTCGCGGCGAACGGGCAGCATAAGATAAAAGTTGTGGCGCGCGGCGAACACCAGTGGCGCGCCTCCGACCATTGGGTGGTCGTGGACGGATTCAAAATCGGCAGAGGGAACGCTGTTGTCGTGGAAGACAAACCCGGCGGGGGCGTCGCCTACGCAGGCTCGGGCTGGCAGCACGTCGAGGATTGGGATCCGGCGGAAGGGAAGAGTGCGAGTTGGTCCGGCCACGCTGCTGACAGTGCGGAGTTCAAGTTCCGCGGCGACGGGATCACGTGGGTTGGAAAGCTCTGCCCGGCCTGCGGAAGGGCGGAGGTGTACATCGATGGGTCTCTGGACGCGGCGATTGACACCTACGCACCGGACTTCCACAATTTCCGCGCGGACGTGCAAGGCGGCTGGCAGGTCCCGGTTTACGAGAAGACTTGGCTGACCCCCGGTGAGCACACCATTCGAATCGTGGTGGCGGCAGAGAAGGGCATGGCATCACAGGGACATACCGTCTATCTGGACGCCTTCCAGGTCACTGGCGCGCAGTGAGGCGAAACGCGGTCATTTTGGTATAAAGTGGGAGGCCGCAATGGCATGCGAGTGCATGGAATCGATTCGCAAGTTTAAAGTGGAGCAAGGTTCGGTGGCACTGTGGTGGCTCGGGCAGATGGGCTAGATGATTCCGCGCCACTATGATATGTTTCCCGATAATGCCGCCGCTCCGCAGCAATTTCGCGCCTGCCTGAAGTACAAAGCCGCGGACGTGCGCTATGAACAACAGGAATACGTGAAACCGTTTGTTTTGAGGTCATGAACCGACTTTTAGTCCGCACGCTCGAGCGGGAGCATCCGGGTTGCACGCCGTTGTACCGGATTTAACGGGAATATCCGCCATGGATTTTACCAGCCTGGACCGAAGAAGGGGGATTGATGCGAATTCGGCAGGCCATTCGGAAAATGGAAGATCGGTCACTATTTTGTTCAAGTTTTCGGATTGCATTCGCCATCATGGCGCTATCGTCGGCCTGCGCCAATTTGCGCGCTGCCGGTTCGAGGCCACAAAGCCCTGTGAAGTCCTGGCGCCTCGCCACTGACGATACCGAAATCATTTTGACCGTCAGAGATGGCTTTCCTGTGGTCGATAGCTTGAGGTCAACCGCCACGCACCGCAATTGGCTCTCGTCGCCCGTCAAAGAATCCCTGATGAAAAGCGTGCAAGCCGATGGCGCTACCACGGAATTGAGTTGGAAATATCAGGGCGCAGGCCTCGACGCGAAGGGCGAGCAGTTGACCCTTCACTACGCCAATGCCAGCCCCAAGCTGAGTTTGGACTCGGTATGGCGGGCGCGATCCGGGCGCGGTCCGGCAGAGCACTGGGTGACGATGGCCAATGATTCCGGCCGCACAATTACCGTGACTCAGCAAGAGAGCCTGACACTTAGCAACCTCGCAGTGCCCGCGGGCGAGTCTGCGCAAGCCTGGTGGATCAATCGCGGCGGCAGCAACGCTAGCCGGGAGGGCGGGACTATCAATGTTCCAGTTGACTCCGACTTCGACCAGGTCTTGGTGAGCGATCCAACCGACGGTTCGAGTCCTGTGCCGTGGATTGACTTCCAGAATAATCAGGACGAGGGGTTCTACGCAGGGTGGGAATTTTCCGGCATCGGCAACATTCGCTCTAAAGTGACTTCCAGCACGCCCACGCGGTTTGACTTGGGAGTAGGCTTGGCCCCGGATTTCCGGACCGACATTCCCGCCGGCCAAACCTTCCTGGCGCCGCCGGCTTTTGTGGGTTGTTACAAGGGCGACATCGACGATGGCAGCTACACTCTCCATCGTTTTATCCTCGATAAGCTTCTGCCATCCCTCCCACCCGATCAGCCTTTTCCGACGTTGGCCTACAATCTCTACCTTGACGCCGGCGGCAACCAAGCGCATGAGTGGGACGTCCTGAACAGCGCCGCCCTTTGCAAGTCGCTGGGGTTTGAAACCTTCGTTCCTGACGCGATGTGGTATCCCACGGATGGAGACTGGCGCTGGGACCCCGCGCGCTTTCCTCGCGGTGGAGGGCCGATTGAGGACTACACCCATCAGAACGGGATGAGGCTGGGACTCTGGGTCGCATGGACGCACGGAGGCGATTCGAGCTATCCGCTGGCGTTGAATATTTTTCGCCACCCCGAATGGGCCACGGAAGAGTTGAAGGCGGATTGGGCGGCGAAGTCAATCAACTGGAACACGCTGATTGATCTGGGGTATGACCCGGCCCGCGACTGGGCCGAACACGAAGTCCAGAGGATCGTTGCCGATAATCACCTTGATTACTTGAAGCACGACTATAGCCCCATTGTGACCAAGTGCGTTCAATCCAACCACCGGCATCACTACGGGGTCGACGTCAGCTACTGGTCCACCTTGGGCTACTACCAGGTCATGGATGCGGTGAAAAAGCGCTATCCCCACTTGGTGCTGGAGGGTTGCTCGGGAGGCGGACACATCAAGGATTTCGGTTACATCAAGCGGGTACACTATATCGTCACCACGGATACGCTGTCATCGCTGCCCGACCGCCAGAGCATTTATGATTCGACGTTTGCATTCCCGCCGGCGGTGCTGATGGCCTATACGTACGAGAATCATTACAACAAGCAATCCGATCAACCTCGGCCCTTCTTTTGGCGCTGCGCGATGATGGGAGCGTGGCAGATCGACCCGACGCACACGGCCAATTGGTCCTCGGAGGACATCGCCGGCGCCCAGCGCGCCACGGAAACCTACAAGTCCTGGATTCGCCCGATTCTGAAAGACGTTGAGGTCCATCACATCCTGCCGCGGCCGGACGATTTTCATTGGGATGGAATGTTTTTTTGGAGTCCCAGCCTCAAGCGGGGAACCGTCTATATCTTCAGGCCTAATAGTGACCGGGCTGTCCAGCGGGTTCGGCTGAAGGGTCTGGCTACGGGGGGACGATATCGCGTGCGCTCCGAAGATCACTCCATCCCTGAGGCCACGCAATCCGGAAGCGAATTGATGAGCGCCGGGCTCAGCATCAAGCTCCCCCACAAATTCAGCAGCGACCTGATCTTCGTCGAGCAGGGCAATTGAGCGATCCCTTTCTTGGAGGCACCGAATTGGTCAAGCCCTTTGCCACAAGAGAAACGAGCTGTTGTTGGCGTAAGGTCAGACCGTGGTTGGACTTTGGCTTGATCGGTGGAGTCGCTTCCGGGATGGCACGCGCCACGATGCGGATAAGGGCGGGGCAAAGCCTGGGCGGCCAAACGGCTTCCCCACGCGCCACCGACCTGACTGCCGAGACGATCTCGCTGGCTGTGGCGTCATTCAGCACGAAACCTGAGACTCCAGATCGGACGGCAGCCAGGAATTGCTCTTCCTCCTCTTCCATGCCGATCAAAACCAACCCTACGATCCTGACTGTGGGAAATTCGAAACGCAGACGGGTTCCGAGGCGAGCGGCTATCTGAAGGTCATTCAGAACGACGATTTCACCCAGGCTATCGGATGGCGGTACCTCCGACGCGGAACTCT
>Ga0335085_10015426_pt1 | contig 11090 bp, 9 predicted proteins | sample Lox_Sample_45_FD_206712 | JGI IMG/M metagenome (GOLD analysis project Ga0335085, IMG submission 206712) | Soil microbial communities from Loxahatchee National Wildlife Refuge, Florida, United States - Lox_Sample_4.5 | ecosystem: Environmental > Terrestrial > Soil > Wetlands | place: USA: Florida... | reverse complement strand
CTTTTCCATCTTCACTTCAAATTCAAGAATGCGTGCAAACATGGGAGTCTCCTCTCGAATCGAACGATATTTTCAGGAATGAAATGGGCCGGGCGGGAGTCCCAGGTCGTGGGAAGTGAGCCCGGAGCCAGGGGGCTCCAGCCACGCGAAGTGTAGGAGCCTGTCAAGCAGAATTGCCGTGACGCCGGGCACGGCTCTGCGTGACCGGCGGCACGCCGGCACCAGGAATTTCCGGGAGGCGGGCTAGGCTTTCCGCGGGCGGGGACGGGCGTAGCGTTCCATTTCGCCGGTCCATTTCAGAAAGCGCCACAGTTCGCGGCGCTCCTGCCAGACGAATTCCCAGAACACCAGAAAGCCAATGTGCTGCATTTTCACGCCGCAGTAGGTTTCAATCCGCCACCGCAGATACGGGCTGCGCCAGGGCGCGAGGTGGTGCCCGCGGGTGGCGTTCCACAGAAATCGCAGCATGGCGCGCATGGCGAATTCAGTATAAATCGGCGGGCAAACAATCGCGCGGAACGTCTGCCGGATCTCGCCGGATTCCAGGAGAGTGGCGCAGGACGGAGGGGTCCGCCGCCCGTGCTAGAATTTTCTGCCCGAGGATTCCGTTTTCATGCCAGAGCAAAACGCCCGCCAGAGGGCCGAAGACCACTACTACGCGGCGCTCGACCGGGTGGCGGAAGGCGACCCGGAGCGCGCCCTGGCGGAATACCAGCAGTCCCTCGCCGCCGATCCCACCTTCACCGAAGCCATGCACGGCATGGCCCGCGTCCTGCAGACCCTGGACCGGCTCGACGAAGCCATCGCGGTCGCGAATCGCATCGCGGAACTTGATCCCGACGATGTGCTCGCCCATACCAGCCTCTCCGTGCTCTACCAGAAAAAAGGCATGATTCCGGAAGCCGAGGCGGAAGGCAACAAGGCGAGGGTTCTCGGCTGGAAGCAACAGTTGAAGGCGAATCGGCAATAACGAAACAGCGACCGGAGAACGGCCGCCGTCACAGATCGTACTTCTTCATCAGATGCCGGAACGAGCGGTAGGAAATGTGCAGCACGTCCGCCGCCTTGGTCTGCACCCCGTTCGATTGCGTCAGCGCCGCCTGCAGCAGCGAGCGCTCGATATCCGCCACATACTTCTCCATGTCGACTCCGTCCGGCAGCACGCCATCGGCGCCGGGCAGCCCGGTTCCGGGTAGTCCCGCCCCGGCCGCCGCGGCCAGCGCCTTGGGCCGTTCCACGGGCAGTTCGACGTGCAATTCCTCTCCGGTTTCGAGCGCCACTGCGCGCTCCACGGTGTTCTCCAGTTGGCGCACATTGCCGGGCCAGTCATAGCCGCACAACGAATCGAGCGAACGCTGGTTGACGCACAGAATCTCCCGGCCCGCGGCGGCGGCGTATTTCTTGAGAAAGTGATTGGCCAGCAGCGGCACATCTTCCCGGCGCTCGCGCAGCGGCGGCACCGACACCGGAATCACGTTCAGGCGATAGTAGAGATCTTCGCGGAAAAGATTCTCCGCCACCAGGCGGTCGAGATGCCGGTTGGTGGCGGCGATCACCCGCACGTCGATGGCGATTTCCGCGGTTCCCCCCACCGGCCGCACACAGCGCTCCTGCAGAACCCGCAGCAGTTTCACCTGCATGGTCAGGCTGGTCTCGCTGATTTCGTCGAGGAAGATGGTGCCGCCGTGCGCCACTTCGAACAGTCCACGCTTGTTCTGGTTGGCCCCGGTGAACGCCCCTTTCACGTAGCCGAACAGTTCGCTCTCGAGCAGGGTCTCGGGAAAGGCGCCGCAGTTGATGGAAACAAACGGCTCCGCCGCCCGCGGCGAGCATACATGCACCGCCCGCGCCACCAGTTCCTTGCCGGTGCCGCTTTCGCCGTAGATCAGGATGGTGCTCTGGGTGGAGGCAACGGTGCGGATGGTGCGCTTCAGTTTCTCCATCGCCGGGCTGGCGCCGACGATGTTATCCAAGGAATTGTGCGCCGCCGCGTCGCGTTTGAATGCAAAGTTCTGCCGGCTGAGCGCCAGTTTTTCCAGCGCCCGGTTGATGGCCAGCTTGATCTCATCCACCAGGCTGGGCGATTTGCGGATGTAATCGGTGGCCCCGCCCGCCTTCACCGCCTGCACCGCGGCTTCGTAGTCATCCACGGCGGTAATCAGAATCACCGCCGATTCCGGCGACATCTGGTGGGCATAGCGCAGAACTTCAATGCCATCGGTCTGCGGCATCTTGATGTCGGTCACCACCACGTCATAGATCGCGCTGTCGAGCTTGCGCTTCGCCGCTTCGCCGGAGTTGACGGTCTCCACCTTGTGCCCATCGCGGCGCAGGGCGATATCCAGCATTTCGCAGATCGAGCGCTCGTCGTCGCACACCAGGATGTTACCCATGCACGCTTCCCCCCGCCGCGGCCGCGTGGCTTTCGCTCTCCGGCGATACCGGCCCGTGCGCCGCCGAAATGCTGGCCGCTTTTCTTTCTTCCGCGGTCCGCCGGCGCAGCCGCAGCACGAAGTCGCTGCCCTGCCCCAGCTTGGAGCGCGCCCATACCTTGCCGTCATGCGCCTGCACGATCTGATACACGATCGCCAGGCCCAGCCCGGTGCCGCCTTCGAACTGCGACTGGAACGGCTCGAAAATCTTATCCACCAGCTGCGGGCTGATGCCCGGGCCGGTATCGGCGAAACTCACTTCCCATTCCTCCTTCACCGCGCGCAGCGAAACCGTAAGGGTTCCCCCCTGGGGCATGGCGCGCACCGCGTTCTCGCAGAAGTTCCAGAACACCTGCTTCATCTTGTCTCCATCGGCCCGGGTCCACGCCTGCTTCACTGCGTAGGCGCGCTTGATCTCGATGGCCAGATTCTGCGCCGTGAAGCGATGCTCCAGCAGGGTGAGCGTATCCTCCACCAGGTGCACCAGGTCGACATCGGTGAGTTCGTACTGGCGGTTGCGCGAGTAGGCCAGAAAGTCGGTGATGATGTTGTTCAGGCGGGCCGATTCGCGGGTGACGATCTGCAGCAACCGCCGGTGCTCCTCGCTCAGGTCGGGAATGCCCGCCAGCATGCTCACCGAACCGGCAATCGAGGTCAGCGGATTGCGAATCTCGTGCGCGATGGCCGAAGCCAGCCGCCCCACCGCCGCCAGCCGGTCCTGCATGCGCACTTCCCGCTCCAGACGCCGGATCTCGGTAAGATCGTCGAAGGTGTACACGTACCCGATGGCGCTGCGCTGGGGCACGCTGAGCGTGGAAACCCTGACCCGAAACGTTTTGCGGAAGGTATTGGGCGCCACAAACCGGACTTCCGCGTGCGGGCTTTTGCCCTCCACCCGCGGCAGCGGATCCAGAAACAGCTGCTGCACCACGCTGCCCACCAGGTCGCGCTCCTCGCGCTCCAGCATTCTTTGCGCCGCCGCATTGGCCAGCGTGATGTGCCCTTCCAGGCCGGTGGTGATGAGACCTCCGCTGATCGACTGAATGATGTTGGCGTGCAGCGCCTGCAGGTTTTCCAGCGCGCCGCTGGTGTACTTCAGGCGCACATCCACCTGGCGCAGCTTGGCCGATAACAGGCTGGCCAGGTAGGCCACCGCCAGAAACCCGAACAGGTTCACCAGAATGATCGCCAGCAGCGTGCGCAGGCCGGGATGGGTGGTTGAATACGAAGGAATCACCGAAAAATTGGTGAGATCGAGAATCGTGCCGTACAGGATGAAGGCCAGCGACGCCGTCAGGTACGCCCAGGTCCGCGGCAACAGGATGCAGGCTACGATGATGACCAGGGGATAGAGAAAGTTCAGCGAGCTATCTACTCCGCCGGTGGCGTACACCACCAGCGTGACCATCACCAGGTCGGTGAGCACCTGCAGCACCGATTGCACCCGGTGTTCCTGCCAGAAGGAAAGCAGCGCCAGGTAGAACAGCGAGAGGGCATACCACAACAGCATGATGCCCACGAACAGGGTCACGGGCAGGGCGGTGGGGGTGAGCCGGGCGATGGCCAGCTCAATTCCCAGCAACAATGTCAGGATGATGATGCGGACCTTAACCAGCCAGGCCAGCCACAGCCGCTCATCGAACAGGGACTGCATTCTCTGTATCCGGTTCCCGTAGTTTCGGTGTTGGACGCGCCCAGGAAGCAGGAGTCGCAGCCAGCACCGCGCCCGGCGCAATCCTCGGGGCTTTTTCCGACAGCGTGCAGACCGGGCAGGGGCACGCGGCGTGCCCGGTCCGCCGAATGTTAGCCCGCCAGCTTGCCGATCATGGCGAACAGCGGCATATACAGCGAGATGACGATGCCGCCGATCATGACGCCCAGCAGGCCGATGATCACCGGCTCCAGCATGGCCAGCATGTCTTTGGTGGCGCCGTCCACTTCTTCTTCGTAGAAGTCGGCAATTTTCTGCAGCATGGCATCCATGGCGCCGGTGGCTTCGCCCACGCCGATCATCTGCGTCACCATGTTGGGAAATACGCCCGACTCCCGGAGTGGATCGACGATGGTTCGCCCTTCTTCAATCGCCTTGCGCACCTTCATCAGCGCTTCTTCCAGCACCGCGTTGCCCGAAGTGCGGGCGGTAATGCTCAGGCCTTCGAGAATCGGCACGCCGGAGGTAATCAGCGTACCCAGGGTGCGGGTGAAGCGGGCCACGGCGATCTTGCGCAGCAACTGGCCGAGCACCGGCAGCTTCAACAGCATCAGGTCGAAGTAGTAGCGGCCGCGGGGATCCTTGCGGATCTGCTTGGTGCCGTACACCAGCGCGCCCAGGCCGACAAAGAAGAACCACCAGAACTGGCCGACAAAATGGCTGAGCCCCATCACGATGCGGGTGGGCAGCGGCAGGGCCACGTTCAGGCCGACGAACAGGTTGGCGAACACCGGCACCACCCATTTCAGCAGCGCGCCCACAATCAGGAAGGCCAGCGAGACCACCGAGACCGGGTAGATCAGCGCCGACTTGACCGCGGCCCGCAGCCGGACCGCCTTTTCCACATACACTGCAAGCCGCTGCAGAATGATGTCGAGAATACCGCCGGTTTCGCCGGCCTCGATCATGTTGGTGGAAAGGTCGTCGAAGATCTTGGGGTATTGCCGCATGGCGTTGGCCAGCGTGGCGCCGCCCTCCACCGTGCTCCGCACCCCGTTCAGGGTCTTCTGGAACGCCGGATTCTCCTGGTTGGCCGCCAGGATTTCCAGACACTGCACCAGCGGCAGGCCGGCGTCAATCATGACCGAGAACTGGCGGAAGAAAATGGCGATGTCCTTGGTCTTGACCTTGCCCGAGCCGAAGGTGGGCAGGGCGAATTCCCTTCCCTTTTCCCGGATGGCCTTGGCGGTGATGTTCTCCTTGCGCAGCTGGCCGGCCAGCATCTGCTTGTTGGCCGCCGTCCGCTCACCGCTGATCTTCTTGCCGGATGCGTTGGTTCCTGAAAATGTAAAAACTGGCATGGTAAGCCTCTCCTCGCTACCTCATTGCTTCCGGACTGCCGGATTCCGCGCAGTTCCGGACTTCCACATCCCGTCTGTTCCGCCGCGGCCGCTGCCGGCCGCGGACCCGCTTGCCGCCTTAGCGCTTGCCCGGGACCGCTCCCTTGGCCATGGCGCCGGTTGGCCGGTTGGTCAGCGTAGCGCCGCGGTTGATCATTTCCTGCAATTCGTCCTGGTTGCTGGAGCGCATCATCGCCATCTCCAGCGTGATCTGCTTCTGGAAGTAGACCGTGGCCAGCGACTGGTTGAAGGTCTGCATGCCGAACTTTTCCTGGCCGGATTGCATGGAGGAATAAATCTGGTGGATTTTGTCCTCGCGGATCAGGTTGCGCACCGCGGCATTCGGCACCAGCACTTCCATGCACATCGCCCGGCCCTTGCCGTCGGCTTTGGGCAGCAGGCTCTGGCACAGAATGCCTTCCAGGACCAGCGAGAGCTGCGCCCGGATCTGCGGCTGCTGGTGCGCCGGAAACACGTCGATGATTCGGGTGATGGTCGAAACCGCGGAGTTGGTGTGCAGCGTGCCAAAGGTCAAGTGGCCGGTTTCCGCGATGCGCAGCGCCGATTCGATGGTTTCCAGATCGCGCATTTCGCCGATCAGCACCACGTCCGGATCTTCACGAAGCGCGGCGCGCAGCGCGTCGGTGAAGCTCTTGGTATCGGCGTGCAGTTCGCGCTGGTTGACCACGCAGTTCTTGTTCATGTGCACGAACTCGATCGGATCCTCAATGGTCAGGATGTGTTCGTGGCGCTCGGTGTTGATCTTGTCAATCATGGCGGCCAGGGTGGTGGATTTGCCGGAGCCGGTCGGCCCGGTCACCAGCACCAGCCCGCGCGGCTTGTCGCACAGCTTGCTCACCACCGCCGGCAATCCCAGCTGGTGGAAGCCCTTGATCTCGAACGGAATCACGCGGAACACGGCCGCGGTGGCGCCGCGCTGATTGAATACGTTGGCGCGGAAGCGGGCCAGGCCCTTCATGCCGAAGGAGAAGTCCAGCTCGAAGCTCTCTTCGAAGCGGTGCTTCTGCGAGTCGGTCATGACGCTGTAGGCCAGCTGCTTGGTTTCCGCCGGCGTCAGCTGCGGCAGGTCCAGCGGCACCAGATGCCCGTGCACCCGCACCTGGGGCGGCGTGTTGGTGGTGATATGGAGATCGCTGCCGTTCATCTCCAGCATTCGTTTCAGCAGATCGCTTAAAGTCAGTGCCATGATGTGTCAGTCCCCTTCGAATCCCGGATTTGGTAATGGAGAAATTGGGTAATCGTGCGATTGGAAACTCCGCTGCTTTCGCCCTTGAAGCCTGGGCTCACCCGATGACCTCGATTTCAATTTCTCCCGTACCAGATTTCCCAATTCCTCAATCCCTTCCTCAGTGAATCGTCTCGCGCGCCACTTCTTCGAGCGTTGTCATGCCGAGGGCTACTTTGGTGAGACCGCTGCGGCGCAGCGTGATCATGCCGCGCTCAATGGCCTTTTTCTTCAACTCGACCGCCGAAGCGCCCACCAGCACCAGCTCCCGGATCTCGTCATCCACTTCCATCACTTCGTACAAACCGGTGCGGCCCTTGTAGCCGGTGTTGCTGCAGGTGCCGCAACCGCGGCCTTTCTGGATCTTTACCGTCTTGGCTTCTTCCGGCGAGTAGCCCTCTTCGATGAGCGCCTGCTGCGGCATTTCCACGACTTCGGCGCACTCGCGGCAGATGCGCCGGACCAGGCGCTGGGCACAGATCAGGTGCACCGAGGTGGCTACCAGGAAAGGCTCAATGCCCATGTTCATCAGGCGGGTGATGGTCTCGGGAGCGCCGTTGGTGTGCAGCGTGGAAAGCACCAGGTGGCCGGTAAGCGCGGCCTTGATGGCGATTTCCGCGGTTTCAAAGTCTCGAATTTCGCCCACCAGAATGATGTTCGGGTCCTGCCGCAGAAAGGCGCGCAGCGCGGCGGCGAAGTTCAGGCCGATCTGCTCCTTCATCTGCACCTGGTTTACGCCCTGCAACTGAAACTCCACCGGATCTTCGGCGGTCATGATGTTGGTGTCGGGGGTGTTCAGGCGCGCGATCGAGGAATACAGGGTGTTGGTCTTGCCCGAACCGGTCGGCCCGGTGACCAGCACCATGCCGTAGGGCTTGAGAATGGCTTTCTCGAATTTGACCAGCGATTCCGGCTCAAAGCCGAGCTTGGTCATGTCGAGGCGCAGGTTTTCCTTGTCCAGCAACCGCATGACGATCTTTTCCCCCCACAGCGTGGGCAGGGTGCTGACGCGGAAATCGAGTTGCTTCTTGCGTCCGCCGAGGGCCATTTTCAGCATGATGCGGCCATCCTGGGGCAGGCGCTTTTCGCTGATGTCCAGCTTGGACATGATCTTGACGCGCGAGGTGATGGCGTCTTTCAGTTTCAGCGGCGGCGACATGATGGACTGCAGAATGCCGTCAATGCGGAAGCGCACGCGGAACTCTTTTTCGTAGGGCTCCATGTGAATGTCGCTGGCGCCGCGCTTCACCGCATCGGTGAGCACCAGGTTCACCAGCTTGACGATCGGAGCCTCGTCGGCGGCCTTTTCCAGGTCGGCCAGTCCCATTTCTTCCTGGTCGGCCTGCAGCTCGACGTCGGTGTCGTTGATTTCCGCCATCGACTGCATGACCTGCTCGAGGTCTTCCTGCTGGGTGGTGCCGTAGGCCTTCTCGATTCCCTCCAGAATGGAGCTTTCCGAAGCCACCACCGGCTCGATGTTGAAGCCGGTCATGAACTTGATATCGTCCATGGCGAAGACGTTGGTGGGGTCGACCATGGCGATGGTGAGCGAAGCGCCCACGCGGCTCAGGGGTAGAATCTGGTAGCGCTTGGCGGTTTCGAACGGAATCAGCTTGACCACCGAGGCGTCGATTTCAAAGTACGAAAGATTGATGGCGGGAACGCCATACTGGCGCGACAGGAAATTGGTGACGTCTTCGTCGGTAAGGAAACCCAGTTTCACCAAGGCGGAGCCCAGGCGGCAGTTGGTTTCCTTCTGCACCTTCGTCGCCTGCTCCAACTGCCCTGGGGAAATGACCTTCTCTTTCACGAGAAGATCGCCCAGCCGTTGAGACATACCTGGATCTCCTATCCGAGCGGTAGAGAAATACCGTTGGCTTTGCTAGTTCGCGCGATGTCGCACCATTTTCCGGGGGAGATTCCGTGGCGCCTTTCGCGTTGACACAAATTGTCAACGCAGACGGGTTATGGCAAAAGTAACTTTGGTACCTGACCGCGCGGGGCAAAGACCGCGCGAAAACGCGGGGCGATGCAATTCGCGCCATTTCCGCGCCAATCAGCAGGTTGGCGGGATGCGCGGCTTCGGGGAGAATCGGCCGGACATGCCCTTAGGTAAGCAGGGGCGGCCAGCGGCGCCGGGATTGAGCGGGGGCTGTCAGCTGTCAGCTCTCAGCTGTCAGCTCTCAGCTTTCAGCAGCGCTGATTCCTTCCGCGGTTCTTTCTGGCCTTCGTGGATTAGTTCTTGGCACTTCTCTTCCCGGCTGGAATTGCTCTCTCCGGCGAAATGCCAAATGCTATAACCACAGAGGGCACAGAGAATCACAGAGGAATCTTGGACAGCGCAACGAAGGAAGAACAACTGCGTGCCCACTACCAGACTCTCTTCCAGGCCTGGGGACGCCAGCACTGGTGGCCGGCGCGCACGCGCTTTGAAGTGATCGCCGGCGCCTACCTGACGCAGAATACAAGCTGGACCAATGTGGAGCGGGCGCTGGCGGCGTTGCGACGCGCGCGCGTGCTGAGCCTGCGGGGAATTCGCCAGCTTCGTTTGCCGGAGCTGGAACGACTGATTCGCCCGGCCGGATATTTCCGGCAAAAGGCGCGCAGCCTGAAGACCTTTGTCCGTTTTGTCGAGGAGTGCCACGGCGGCTCGCTGGCGCGCATGTTCCGCCAGCCGACGGAAACGCTGCGCCGGCAATTGCTGGCGCTGAACGGCGTGGGACCGGAAACCGCGGATTCCATTCTGCTGTATGCGGGACAGCATCCGGTGTTTGTGGTGGACGCGTACACGCGCCGCGTTCTCGATCGGCATGGAATTCTGCCGGCAGCGGCGCGTTACGAAGAGATTCGAGCGCTCTTCGAACGCAGTTTGGGGGACGTGATCTGGAACGAGAGTATTTCGGACTCCGTCCCGGCCGGGAAGTCTGGCGGCGCCTGGCATGCGCCGTCGCGGTTGAGCACGGCGAAGCGATCGTCCCGGGCGCAGGTCTACAACGAAATGCATGGGCTGATTGTGGGAGTGGGGAAAAATTATTGTTTCAAATCGGCACCGCAATGTGACGGATGCCCTTTGCAGAAGTTTCTGCCTGTGCGCCAATAGGATCATGCGAATTTCCTGTGGCGTGATCTTGAGCCTGATGTTAGTCCCTGCGCTGGCTTTGCCGGGCCGGGCGCAGACGCTTCGCCAGGAAGCGGCCCGCGCCGGAATTCTGGTAGGCACCGCGGTGCAAGCCGGCTATCTCAGTCAACCCGCCTATGCTTCAACGCTGGCGCGCGAGTTCGACATGGTGGAACCGGAAGACGCCCTGAAGTGGACTGCGCTGCGTCCGGACGGGAGAACGTTCAACTTCACGGAAGCGGACCAGATTGTGAGCTTCGCGAGCGCGCACGGCATGGAAGTACGCGGCCACAATCTGGTTTGGGGAATTCATAATCCGAAATGGCTGGCGGAGGGAAAGTTCACTCCGGAAGAGCTGAGCGCGCTGCTGCACGAACACATCGCGACCGTGGTGGGGCACTTCAAAGGCCGGGTGTTTGCGTGGGATGTGGTGAACGAGGCGCTCGACGACCACGGCATGCTGCGCGATTCGATCTGGTATAACCAGCCGGGAATCGGGCTGGCCGCACAAGGGACGGCCTACATCGAACAGGCGTTCCGGTGGGCGCATGAGGCTGACCCGCAGGCGCTGCTGTTCTACAACGATGGCGACGCGGAAGCGATGAATCAGAAATCCGACGCGGTGTACGCCATGGTGAAAGATTTCCGGCAGCGCGGCGTGCCCATTGACGGCGTGGGCATGCAGATGCACATTCTCGACCTGGCGGTGAATACGGATTCCGTGGCGGCCAACATCGCGCGGCTGGTGAAGCTGGGAGTGCAGGTGCACATCACGGAACTGGACGTTGCGGTGCCGGTGGATGCCGCGGGAAATACGGTGCATCCCGGGGACCTGGCGCGGCAGGCGGAACTCTACCGCCGGGTGGCCGAGGCGTGCCTGAGGAATTCCGGATGCACCGCGATCCAGACCTGGGGGTTCACCGACAAGTACTCCTGGATAGGATGGTTTACGGGTCATCGCAAGGGGATGGCGCTGCCATTTGACCGGCAATACGAACCGAAAGCGGCGTATCGGGCGCTGATGCAGGCACTTGCGGGCGCGACGGTCCGCTGAGGGCCGGGGACGGGGATCGCGGGAAAATCTTGTCAAGCCCCCCAAGCGGGGCAAATTCCCCTCAAATCTATCATTCCGCTTGAGATATATTTTCGCGCGCCATGTCCCATTTACCCCAGGCGAATTGCTATTCTGGAAGTATAGGGAAGGAATGGGCGGCCGGGAGTTGCGCTTCGAGGGTGCAAAAAT
>Ga0335085_10015425_pt1 | contig 11091 bp, 9 predicted proteins | sample Lox_Sample_45_FD_206712 | JGI IMG/M metagenome (GOLD analysis project Ga0335085, IMG submission 206712) | Soil microbial communities from Loxahatchee National Wildlife Refuge, Florida, United States - Lox_Sample_4.5 | ecosystem: Environmental > Terrestrial > Soil > Wetlands | place: USA: Florida... | reverse complement strand
TTGAGAGGCCTTCCCGAATTCAGTGGTTGCGGCACCGTACCTTCCTCTTTCATTACGTTGCCGCAACCACTGGATCGATTTGGTGCCGGTGGGGTCAGTGAGGCGGGTGGGATTGAGAGGCCGGTCTGGCGGTGGAGGGGGACACGGGCGGAGGCGGAGAGAACGAGGTGACGGCGAGGGGGGTTAGGTGGGGAGGAGGGGGGCGAAGAGGTCGCCGTGGGTGGCGACGCGGGAGAGGGTGTCTTCGGCGGTGAAGAAGAGGTCGGGAGGGTGTCGGCAGGATTCCACTTCGTCCCAGGTGACGGGGGTAGAGACGGTGGGGAACTGGCGGGCGCGCAGGGAGTAGGGGGCGACGGTGGTCTTGGAGCCGTTGTTCTGGCTCCAGTCGATGAGGACCTTGCCCGCGCGCAGCTTCCTGGTCATCCGGGACAGGGCCAGCGAGGGCTCCGCGCGCTCGAGGCGTTCGGCGTAGGCCTTGGCCTGGTCGCTGGCCTGCTCGGAGGTGATGCCGGAGACGGTCGCGTACAGCTGGAGGCCCTTGCCGCCTGAGGTCTTGGCCAGCGGGGCGAGGCCGTCGGCTTCGAGCATGGGGCGCAGCAGGCAGGCGACCCGGCAGCATTCCACCACGTTGGCGGGGGCGCCCGGGTCCAGGTCGAAGACGAGCAGGTCGGGCTGGCGGACGTGGGGCAGCCGCCACTGCGGGACGTGCAGTTCCAGGCCGGCCAGGTTGGCCGCCCAGATCAGCGCGGGCAGGTCGTCGACGACCAGGTAGGTCACGGTGGGGGCCCGGGACCGGGAACTCTCCGAGGGGACCGTGGCAGTGCGGATCCAGTCCGGCCGGTGCTCGGTGACGTGCTTCTGGAAGAAGGCCTGGCCGTTCACGCCCTCGGGGTAGCGCTTGAGGGTCAGCGGCCGGCCCGCGATGTGCGGCAGCAGGGCCGGCGCCGCCCGCTGGTAGTAGTCGAGCACCTCGGCCTTGGTGAACCCGCTGTCCGGGTACAGCACCTTGGTCAGGTTGGTCAGCGTTAGCGTCCGGTCGTCGACCTGGACCGCGACCTTCTGCTCGACGGGACTCACGATGGCAGCTCCCGGACCACATCCGCCGGATCCTTGTCCTCGCGCAGGCCCTTGTAGACCGGGGCGCGCATCCGGCCCGCCTTGGTCCACCGGTCGAAGTCCACGTCGATCACCAGCCGGGGCTCTACCCAGACGGCGGTGCGGGCATACATCGGCGGCACCGGGCCGGCGAAGGGCGAGGACGAACGGCGCAGCGGTTCCAGCCGCTCCGACAGCATGTGCAGCGTGTCCGTGTTGAACCCGGTGCCGACGTGCCCGGCGTAGATCAGCCCGGAGTCGTCGTTGACCCCGATGAGGAGCGAGCCGACCAGGCCGGCCCGGTTGCCCTGGCCCGGCTTGTAGCCGGCCACGACGGCCTCCTGGCGCAGATGGTTCTTGATCTTGCGCCAGTCGCCGCCCCTGGTCCCGGGCTGGTACCGGGAATCCAGCCGCTTGGCCACCACGCCTTCCATGCCGTGCCCGGCCGAGACGTCCCGGACCGCGTCGAAGTCCGCGCCGGGGAACGTGGGCGGGGTCTGCCAGAACGAGCCGGCCAGCCCCAGCGACTCGAGCAGCGCGCGGCGCTCCGCGTACGGCCGGTCGAGCAGCGGCCTGCCATCCAGCTGGAGCAGGTCGAAGACCAGGTAGGTGACCGGGTTATGGCCGGCCAGCAGGCGGGCCGCCGCTGGGTCGGCGACGTGCATGCGCGGCTGGAGGCCCTCGAACGAGGGCCAGCCGTCCGGACCGAAGACCACGATCTCCCCGTCGAGCAGCAGCTGTTTGCGGTCGGTGGCGTGACCCAGGCCGGCCAGCTCGGGGTAGGTGGCGGTGATATCGCGTTCGGTCCGCGACATGAGCTTGACCTGGCCGCGCTCGACGAACGCCAGGGCGCGCACGCCGTCCCACTTCATCTCCAGCGCCCAGTTACCGTCGTCCGCCCCGTTCCGGCCAAAGGGAGGCACCGCCGTCAGCTTGGCGAGCATCGGCCGCAGCGCAGCGGGAAGCGGCTGGCGCTCCCGGTGCATCATCCACTGCTTCCCCCCGGTCTGGAACAACGTGTATCCCCCGGTGACCCGTTGCCCGTGCAGCCTGATCTTGACCTCGTTCTTCGCCCACTTGAGGGTCTCGTACCAGCCGTGGTCCCAGATGGTCATCGAGCCCGCCCCGTACTCCCCGCGCGGGATCTGCCCCTCGAAGCTCGCGTACTCCAGCGGGTGATCCTCGGTGTGCACGGCCAGGTGGTTGACGGCCGGGTCGTCAGGCACGCCCTTCGGTACCGCCCAGGACACCAGCACCCCGTCGCGCTCGAGCCGGACGTCATAGTGCAGCCGCCGGGCGTGGTGCTCCTGGATCACGAACGCCCCGCCGTCCGCGGCGGGCGGTGCCGCTCCGCTTTCAAAAACCGGCGGGACCGGCTCAGGCGTGCGGGCCGGGTCACGCTTGTCCCGGTACTCCCGCAGCTTGTCCGCGTCCACGTCAGCTTCACTACCCGGGTTAGCGGAAGCGAGAACGGGTAGGCCGCCCCGTTCGTTGCCGGTGATTTTGATCTTGTTGGTTACAAGTGTTTCCTACATTGCCCAGTTGTAAATTAAGGTGGTAGGGAATGTGGGTACGGCGGAAGGAGCACGGATGGGGCTCAGCCTGTATGTCGTCCTCGGCAGCGCGGTGGTCGGGCTGCTGGTGGGGCTGACCGGAGCGGGCGGCGGCGCCCTGATGACGCCGATGCTCATCTTGCTGTTCTCGGTCAAGCCGGCCGCGGCCATCTCCAGCGACCTGGTCGCCGCGGTCGTGATGCGGCCGGTCGGCGCGGCCGTTCACCTGCACAAGGGCACGGTGAACCTGCGAATGGTGGGGCTGATGACGCTCGGCTCGGTGCCGATGGCGTTCCTCGGCTCGTTCCTGCTCCGCGAGATGGGCGGCAGCAAGGCCGGCCAGACCAACGTCGAGATCGCGCTCGGTGCGGCGCTCCTGATCGGGGCGTCCGCCATGGTGTTCCGTTACATCCTGGACAAGCGGTCGGGGCAGGCCCGCACCGGGAAGATCGCCGAGGTCACGCTGCGCCCGGTGCCGACCGTGGTGATCGGCATGATCGGCGGGCTCATCGTCGGCATCACCTCGGTCGGCGCGGGCTCGCTGATGATCATCCTGCTGCTGTTCACCTACCCGCTGCTGTCCGCCGGCCAGCTGGTCGGGACCGACCTGACCCAGGCGGTGCCGCTGACCGCGGCGGCGGCGCTGGGCGCGCTGACGTTCGGGCACGTGGAGTTCGGGGTGACCGCCTCGATCATCGTCGGCAGCGTGCCCGCGGTGCTGATCGGCTCGCTGCTGTCGTCCCGGGCACCGGACAAGTACATCAGGCCGGCGATTACGTTCGTGATCTTCGCGTCGGGGCTGAAGTACGTGGGGGTCCCGACCTACCCGCTGGGGTTCGTGATGGGGACCATCCTGGTCCTGGGCGCGGGCTACGGGCTGTACCAGGTGCAGGCCCGGCGGTCGGCCGAACAGGAAAGGGAGCTGGCTCCCGCCCTAGCGGCGGAAGCGGCTCCCCCGGCGGCGCAGCCGCCTAAGGCGGCTGCGCCGTTCGACGACGTGCGAGTCAGATAGCGAGGGCTCAGCCGGCGTACTTCTGGACGAGGGCGCCGAGGGCGGGCAGCGCGGCGGTGACGTGCTTGGACGCGCCGCCGCGGACCGTCTTGTAGGCCTTCAGGATGGTGGGACGGGTGGAGGTCTGGGCGCGTCTGTCGGTCACCGACAGCAGGGCCTCGGACACCTCGTCGCCGTGCTTGACCAGGTAGTCGCCGAAGTCGCCGGCGCCTGAGGCGGTGAAGTCCGCCCAGAACGGCTCCAGCTCGATGATCATGTCCGGGGCCAGCAGTTCCACCATCCCGCGCAGATAGCCGGACGCAAACGCGTTGGCGGTCTTGTAGGCGAGCTTGACCGCGGTCCCCGAGACCCCGGACTTGCCCTTGACCTCCTGGTCGATCAGCGTGAGGCAGTCGTCGATGACGTGCGGCTTGTTCTCCGGGGTGAGCAGAATGTCCTGCAGGGTGGGCATGGAGTCTCCTTAGGCAATCAATGGGGTGAACCGCATGCCTAGAGAGAGCCCCCGAGCCAGGCCGCGGCGCCTAGCTCCCCACTAGGCGGCTCCAAGGTAGCGCACCGGAATGCCGCCTGTACCCCGAGTTCTCCCGAAGTTACTCCGGTCACCGCCTACAGTGGTCCGCGTGACGGAAACATGGCTAGTGGAGCCGTCGGGGCCGCTGCGCGGCGACATCGAGGTGCGCGGGTCGAAGAACGCCGTGACCAAGCACATGGTGGCGGCGATGCTCGGCGACGGGCCGAGCACCATCCGCAACGCCCCCGAGGTCGGCGACGTCGACATCACGGCGGCGATGCTGGAGGCGGTCGGCTTCGGAGTCAGCCGGTCGGCAGGCGAGATCACCATCGCGCCGAACGGGAAGCTGGAATCACGCGTCCCCGCCGCGTTCACCGGGCTGAACCGGATCCCCATCTTGATGCTCGGTCCGCTGCTGCACCGGACCGGAGAGGCGTTCGTCCCACTGGTGGGCGGGGACCCGATCGGGCGGCGTCCGGTCGACTTCCACGTGTCCGCCCTGCGCGCCCTGGGCGCCGAGGTCGAGGCCGGCCCGGACGGGATCACCGCCCGGGCGTCGCGCCAGCACGGGGCTCGACTGCACGGGGCGCGGATCGACCTGCCCTACCCGAGCGTGGGCGCGACCGAGACGGTGCTGCTGTCCGCGGTGCGGGCCGAGGGCAAGACGGTGCTGCGCAACGCGGCCACCGAGCCCGAGGTGGTCGAGCTGGCCCTGTTCCTGCAGCGGATGGGCGCGCAGATCGAGCTCAGCCCGGACCGCCGGATCGTGATCGAGGGCGTGCCGCGGCTGCGCGGCGCGTCCCGGTGGCTGGCCGGGGACCGGCTCGAGGCGTTCTCCTACCTGGCCGCCGGGCTGATCACCAGGGGCGAGGTCCGGGTGCACGGCTGCCCGCAGGACCGGCTGGTCACCGCCATCACCACGCTGGCCAAGATGGGCGCGCAGGTCGAGATCACCGACGAGTGGATCACCGCGTCGGCGCCGAACGGGCTGCGCCCGGCCGCGGTGCACACCGACACCCACCCGGGCTTCATGACCGACTGGCAGCAGCCCCTGATGGTGCTGTTCACCCAGGCCGAGGGCATGTCGGTGCTGCACGAGACGGTGTTCGAGAACCGGCTGGTGTACGTGCCGGCGCTGCAGAAGATGGGCTGCGAGATCGAGACGTTCGCGGCCTGCCTGGGCGGGCCTGCCTGCCGCTTCCACGACACCAACTCGGCGCACTCCGCGGTCATCAGGGGCGTGTCCAAGCTGGTCGGGGCCGACGTCACGCTGCCCGACGTGCGGGCCGGCTTCTCCGCCGTGCTGGCCGCCGCGGTGGCCGACCGCCCGTCCGTGCTGCGCGGCATCCACCACATCGAGCGGGGCTACCACCGGCCGTTCGACCAGTTCGCGGGGCTCGGGCTGACCATCCGCCGAGGCTGAGGTCAGAGAGTTTTAATAACGAACGGGGTGGCTAGGCTGCGGTTGTGACTACCGCTTTCGTACTGGGGGGCGGAGGCCTGCTCGGCGCCCACGAGGTCGGCATGCTGCGTGCCCTGGCCGAGGCGGGCATCCGGCCCGACCTAGTGCTCGGGACCTCGATCGGGGCCATGAACGGGGTTATCGTGGCGGCCGATCCGGTGACGGGCGCTGAACGCCTGAGCCGGATGTGGCAGGGGGAAGAACTCCGGCTGGCGTTCAGCGAGAGGCTGTGGGGACGGGCGGTACGCCTGGTTCGCTCAGGTACGCACCTGCACTCGATGGAACCGCTGAGCCGGCTGCTGTCCTCGATCCTGCCCGGGCCCTCGTTTTCCGACCTCTCGCTGCCGTTCCATTGCGTGGCTGCTTCGATCGAGCAGGCCTCGGCGCGCTGGTTCTCCTCGGGCCCGGTGGTGCCCGCGGTGATGGCTTCGTGCGCCGTGCCCGGGCTGCTGCCGCCGGTCGAGATCGACGGCCTCCACTACTTCGACGGCGGCCTGGTCGACTCCATCCCGGTCGGCCGGGCGGTCGCGCTCGGCGCCACCACCGTGTACGTGCTCCAGGTGGGGCGGATCGAGAGCCCGCTGGCGGTGCCGCGCCGCCCGTGGGAGGTGGGCCTGGTCGCGTTCGAGATCGCCAGGCGGCACCGGTTCCACGAGGAGATGTCGTCGCTGCCGGACTCGGTCCGCGTGCACGTGCTGCCCTCCGGCGGCGACCGCCTGCCGCCGGGGCGGGCCCAGTTCCGCTACCGGGACCGGACCCGGGTCGGTCTGTCGATTGAGCGCGCCTACACCGCCTCCGCCAGCTACCTGACCGCGCTCGCCCGCAACTTAAGGGCTTACGGGCTAGGGCGCCGTAGTTGGGGAGGTCGCGGGCGATGCCGGGGTCGCCGGTGCCGGCCCGCCAGCGGTGCAGCTGGACGACGCCGGGGTCGAGCAGGTCCAGGCCGTCGAACAGGGCGCTGACCTCGGCGTGGCTGCGGGCGGTGAGCGGGATCGGGGCCTGGTCGTTGTAGGCCCGCATGGACGTGGCCATCTGCTCGGTGGCGACGTCGCTGGCGGGGTGCGACAGGGCCAGGTAGCTGCCCGGCGGCACGGCCTCCATCAGCCGGGCCACCAGGGCGGCCGGGTCGTCCTCGTCGGGGATGCAGTGCAGGACGCCGAGAAGCATGACCGCGACCGGCTGGCCGAAGTCCAGCGTCTCGGCGGCCCGGGCCAGGATCTCGGCGAGGTCGCGCAGGTCGGCATCGACGTAGGCGGTGGCGCCCTCGGGCCTGCTGGTCAGCAGGGACCGGGCGTGCAGGAGCACGATCGGGTCGTTGTCCACGTACACCACCCGGGACTCAGGCGCCGCCCGCTGGGCCACCTCGTGCGTGTTGTTCGCCGAGGGCAGCCCGGTCCCGATGTCGAGAAACTGCCTGATGCCCGCCTTGGCCGCCAGGTAGTGCACCACGCGGCCCAGGAACGCCCGCTGCGCGCGGACGCTGAGCCTGATCTCCGGCAGGGTGGCGATGACCTGCTCGGCCACCACCCGGTCGGCCGCGAAGTTGTCCTTGCCGCCCAGCCAGTAGTCGTAGACGCGTGCGATATGCGGCACGCTCGTATCGAGGGAGACGCCCTCGCTCTCCGGCCCGCCCGTCACCGGTTCGCCCTTCCCCGTTGGCATCCCCCTGGAGTAAGCCTACTTAAGGGCCGGGCCGGTGGAGGCGCGGACGACCAGGTCGGTGGCGAGCTCCACGTGCCTGGCCTCGACCTGGTGGCCCTCGAGCAGGCGGATCAGCAGGCTGACGGCCATCCGGCCCATCTCGGCCAGCGGCTGGCGGACGGTGGTGAGCAGCGGGCTCGTCGCCTGGGCCAGGTCGATGTCGTCGAAGCCGGTGACGGAGAGATCCGCGGGCACCCGCAGGCCGCGGGCGGCCGCGGCGGCCAGCGCGCCGACCGCGGTCTTGTCGTTGAAGCAGGCCAGCGCGGTGGGGCGGTCCCTGGGATCCGGCCGGTCGAGCAGCTCGGCCGCGGCCTGGTAGCCGAACTCGGCGGTCGGCTCGCCGGACCGGGTCAGTTCGCTGGGGTGCAGGGTGCCGGCCTCGGCCAGGGCCGAGGCGTGCCCGGCCAGCCGGGCCTGGCCCGCCAGCCAGTTGTGCGGGCCGGCGATCACGCCGATGCGCCGGTGGCCGAGCCCGGCCAGGTGCGCGGTGATGCTGCGGGACCCGGCGAAGTGGGCGGCCGAGACGGCGGCGATGTCCGGCGGCACCGGGGTGCGCGGATCGACCACGACGAACGGGAAGCCGCTGGCCCGCAGCGCGGTCAGCTGCTCGCCCGGCTCCGGCGGCAAGATCACGATGGCGCCCGCGGTGCCGGGGCGGGACGGGAGCGCGGGCAGCACGGTGGCGCGCTGGGACGCCTCCCCCGCGTCGAGGTTTACGGCCCATCCGTGCAGGGCCAGGGTCTCGGCCACGGAGGTGACGATCAGGCCGAAGTAGTCGGTCAGCAGGTACGGGCAGCGCAGGTAGACGGCGCCCTGCGAGTCCTTGGCTAGGGGCCGGACGCCCAGCCCCTGTATACGGAGGCGCTCGGCGGCCTGCTTGACCAGCTCGCGGGTCTCGGGCGCGACGTTCGCGTGGCCGTTGAGGACGCGGGAGACGGTGGCGATCGACACGCCGGTCTGCGCGGCGATGTCGCGCACGGTCACGCGCCGTCCGGCCGGGCGGCTAACCACTTGTTACACGGCACTGTTTCATGATCGAAGCATAGAGTCCGCCTTCTCCTCTTGACATAGCGCAGGTGCGCTGATTCGCTACCGGACATAGCAAGTTTCAGATTTGTTTCATTTTGTTACAGGATGAGGTGGCGAGGATGGGCCGGATCAGGGTTCTCGCGGCATCACTGGGCGCGGCACTAGCGATGGGTATCGCGATCCCGGCCTCCGCGGCACCCGCGGGGCCCGCCGCCGGCGGTATTCAGGCTCACGTCTGGGTGACCACGCCGGACGGGACAGACAAGCTGACCCCGCTGGCCCCGGCGGTTTTTGGCAGCGCTGCTCCGACCGCGCCCACCATCGTCGTCGACCCGACGCTGACCTACCAGGTCATGCAGGGCTTCGGCGGGGCGATCACCGACTCGTCGGCCACCGTGCTCTACCGGCTGTCCCCGGCGGCGCGCGCGGCCACCATGCGGTCCCTGTTCGACCCGGTCACCGGGGACGGGCTCGACTACCTGCGCCAGCCGATCGGCGCCGCGGACTTCGTGGCCACCGCGGCCTACACCTACGACGACCTGCCCGCGGGCCAGACCGACGACGACCAGAGCCACTTCTCGATCAAGCACGACCAGGCGCAGATCCTGCCGCTGCTGCGCCAGGCCAAGGCGCTGAACCCGCGACTGCAGGTCATCGCCAGCCCGTGGAGCCCGCCCGCGTGGATGAAGACGAACGGCTCCCTGATCGGCGGGCGCCTCATCGACGACCCCCGGATTTATCGCTCTTACGCCCTTTACCTGCTGAAATTCATCCAGGCCTATCAGGCGAACGGCGTCACCGTGAACGCCATCACCGTGCAGAACGAACCGCAGAACCGCACCCCCTCCGGTTACCCCGGCACCGACATGCCGTCCAGCCAGGAGGAGCAGGTCATCTCCGACCTCGGGCCGATGCTGCGCGCCGCGGGCCTGCGGACCCAGATCTTCGCCTACGACCACAACTGGACCGAGCACCCGAACGACGTCGCGGCCACCCCGCCGGACGAGACCGCCGACGTCAACGCCTACCCGCAGAACGTGCTCAAGTCCCCGGCCGCCCGGTACGTGGCGGGCGTGGCCTACCACTGCTACTACGGCGACCCGAGCGCGATGAGCACGCTGCACGACCAGTTCCCGGACAAGGCCATCTACTTCACCGAGTGCTCAGGCAGCCAGTCCGCCGACCCGGCCAACACGTTCTCCGACACGCTCAAGTGGCACGCCCGCAACCTGATCATCGGCTCGCCCCGGAACTGGGCGCAGACCGTCATCAACTGGAACGTGGCCCTGGACCCGTCCGGCGGGCCGCACGTGGGCGGCTGCGCCACCTGCACGCCGATCGTCACCGTCGGCCTGGGCGACACCGTGACCAAGAACGCGGAGTACTACACGCTCGGGCACCTGGCCCGGTTCGTGCAGCCGGGGGCGGTGCGCATCGCCAGCACCTCGTTCGGCACCACCGGGTGGAACGGGCAGGTCATGGACGTGGCCTTCCGCAACCCGGACGGCAGCACCGTGCTGGTGGCGCACAACGAGAACGACAACCCCGCTACGTTCGGCGTCCGCGAGGGCAGCCAGGCGTTCACCTACACGCTGCCCGGCGGGGCGCTGGCCACGTTCACCTGGCGCGGCACCCCGGCCGGGACGTACGCCCTGCGTCAGGTCGATCCGTCCGGCTGGACCGCGACCGCGAGCCCGGCCGGGCCGACCGACCCGTGCTGCACCGGTGACGTGGCGGCCAACGCGGCCGACGGCGACGCCAGTACCCGGTACTCCACCGGCGCGGCCCAGACTTCAGGCCAGTACCTGCAGGTCGATTTCGGCCGGGCGGTCGCCGCGCGGCAGGTCGTCTTCGACACCGGGGTGTCGACCGGCGATTACCCGCGCGGCTACACGGTCACGGTCAGCACCGACGGGGTGAACTGGAGCGCGGTAGCCAGCGGCCAGGGCACCGGCCAGTTCACGGTGGTGAACCTCAGCGGCGGCCCGGTCAGGTACGTCCGGATGACGCTCACCGCGTCCAGCGGAAGCTGGTGGAGCGTGGCCGACGTCCGCGCCTACCCGCGCTGACAGGTCCTCCCCCAGGTAACCACGGTGTCGCCCGGCCTCGGTAACGTGGCCGGCAACGACACTGAAGGAGTTACCTGTGCAGATTGAGCCTAAGCGGCCGACCGCCAAGGGACCAGCCGAGACGTTCACCGGTGACGTGTTCCTGGACGTCGTCGCGCGAGGCGAGGAGCCGTCCAGGGTCCGGGTCATGGCGGTCAGGTTCACCCCGGCGGCGCGCACCGCCTGGCACTCGCACGCGGTCGGGCAGACCCTGTACGTCACCGAGGGCCGGGGCCTCATCCAGGCGCGTGACGGGGAGGTTTCCGAGATCCGGGCCGGCGACATCATCACGACGCCGTCCGGCGAGTGGCACTGGCACGGCGCGGCCGCCGACCACTACATGACCCACCTGTCCATCACCGAAGGCGTGGCCCCCGGTGACTCACGCCCGGAGACGGACTGGGGCGAGCACGTCACCGACGACGAGTACCGCGGGGGGCGGCAGGCATGAGCGCGTTCACCGAGCTCGAGATCGAGTACATGGCCGGCCAGCAGCTGGGGCGGATCGCCACCGTGGGCGCGGACGGGCAGCCGCACGTGGTGCCCACCTCGTTCCGCTACAACGCCGAGCACGACGCCATCGACGTGGGCGGCCTGCGGATGAGCCAGACCAAGAAGAC
>Ga0335085_10015423_pt1 | contig 11092 bp, 12 predicted proteins | sample Lox_Sample_45_FD_206712 | JGI IMG/M metagenome (GOLD analysis project Ga0335085, IMG submission 206712) | Soil microbial communities from Loxahatchee National Wildlife Refuge, Florida, United States - Lox_Sample_4.5 | ecosystem: Environmental > Terrestrial > Soil > Wetlands | place: USA... | reverse complement strand
AGTCGCTCGGCGCACGCGTGATCGCCGCGGCCGGCGCGGCGTGGAAGCTGGAGCGTTGCCGCGACCTGCTGGGCGCCGACGCGACCGTCGACTACTCGAGCCCAGGCTGGTCGGACGCCGTGCGCGCGCGGAGCAGCGACGGGCGCGGCGTCGACATCGTCTTCGAGAACATCTCCTCGCCCGAGCTCTTCCCGGAGTCGCTCGCGTCGCTGCGACCGTACGGGCGTCTCGTCACGTGCGGCGCTCACGGGGGAGGACGCGTGGAGATCGACATGCGCGTCCTCTATCGCAACCATCTCGCAATCCTCGGCGACACCGGTGCAACGGCGAAGATGACGCGCGAGGTGTTCGAGGCGGTCGCCGACGGGCGGCTGCCGGCGCCGCCCGTATTCCACCGCTTCCGCCTGGCAGAGGCGGCCGCGGCGCAGGAGGCGGCGGCGAGCCGCGATGTCTTCGGACGGGTGATCCTCGACGTGCGGGAGCCGGCCGACGGATGAGCACGGGCGCTCTTCCCGGCCGCCGCGGGGGCGCCGCCGTCGCGCACGCGCTCTCGGAGCTGCGCGCCCGGGTCGTGAGCGGGTCGCTCGCACCCGGGGCTGAGCTCTCGCAGATCCGCCTCGCCGAGGAGCTCGGCGTGAGCACGACGCCGCTCCGCGAGGCGCTCCGCCGGCTCGAGGCGGAGGGGCTCATCGAGACGCGTCCGAACCGGCGCGCGCGCGTGCCGCCGCTCGACGCGGACGACGTCGACGCCGTCTACTGCGCCCGTATCGCACTGGAGTCGCTCGCGGTCTCGCTCGCCGCGCCGGCATTCGCGGACGCCGACGTGAGCGCGCTCCGCGACGATCTCGCTGCGATGCGGCGGGCCGCGGCGCCCTCCGAGCTCGCCGCGTGGGACGTCGCGCACGCCTCGTTTCACCGCCGTCTCGTCGACACGGGGAACCCCGCGCTGACCGGACAGATCGACGCCACGATGGCGCGCAGCGACCGCTACCGGCGCCTCTCGGTCCATGGCGACGACCCGGCGGGCCGGATCGCGGGCGACCGCGAGCACGCGGCCATCGTCGAGGCGGCGGCCGCCCGCGACGGGAACCGGGCCGCCGTCCTGCTCGCGCGGCATCTCGCCCGGTCGGCGCTGACCCTCGTCGCGCACCTCGCGCCCGAAGCGGACCCGGCCTCGGTCCGGGCTGCGCTCCAGTCCGTGCTCTGCTGGGCTGCCTAGCCTGCGTCAGTGCGTTCGCCCGGGATCGACGATCTCGGCGCCGTCCGTCCCCGGCGCGAGCACGACGTCGAGCTCGAGCGAGACCCACTCGCCCTCGATCCCGGGCGGGCGCTCGGGATCGTCGGCGGCGCGGGCACGGAAGCTGCGGACGAGCGACCGCTTGACCGCGAACACCGTGTCGGAGTCGAGGTACTCGCTCTCCGCGTCGAAGACGTGCGTCGTCACCGACGTGAAGCCCGGTGCGCGGACGATCAGGTGAATGTGCGCCGGGCGCCACGGATGGCGGCCGGTCGCGCCGAGCATCTGTCCGACCGGCCCGTCGTCGGGGATCGGGTACGGCAGCGGCCGCACCCCGATGAACGCGTACGAGCCGTCCGCCCGCGTACGGTAGCGGCCGCGCAGATGGTGCTCCGGCGCCGTGTGGCGCTGAACCGCGTAGAGGCGGTCGTCGCCGTTCTGCCAGACATCGAGCTCCGCGCCCGCGATCGGCGTGCCGTCGAGCGAGAGGACGCGGCCGTGCACCCAGGCGGGTGTCCCCGCCGGCTCCTCGGACATGCTCTCGCCGTACGCACGCTCGGCCGAGCCGGGGACGTAGAACGGCCCGAGCACCGTCGACTCGGTCGTGCCGTCGGGCAGCGGATGGGCGAGCGCGTCGACGAGCATCGACAAGCCGAGGGTGTCCGACCAGAGGATGAACTCCTGCCGGCGCTCGTCGGTGATTCGCCCGGTCGCGGTCAGCACGCCGATCAGGCGGCGCCATTCCTCCTCGCTCAGCTCGACGTCCGCCGCGAATGCGTGCAGATGCCGTACGAGAGCCTGCATCAGCTCGCGCAGCCTCGGGTCGGGGCAGCCGCCGAAGCTCGCGACCGCGGCGGCTGTGAGCTCGGCCGGGGTCGTCCTCGTCTCGTGCATCGCCACCCCTCCCCGCGAGCCGCGTCAACCGGGCTCGACGCCGACCGGTACGGGCGGCGTGGCCTCGCCCGAGACGAAGCGCCGGACGGCCGCGAGCGTCGTCTCGACGGCCGCGCGGTAGCCGTCTCCCATACCGTCCCGCACCGCCTGTTCCTCCGGACCACCCGGCTCTGCGCCGTCCACCTCGAGCGCGAACGTGAACCGGAGCCAGAGCTCGCCGTCGCGCTCCTCGATCTCGTTCTTGATCGTGCCGCGGACCCGGCCCGAGACGCGCTCGAAGAAGACCCGCTGCTTCGGCTCGAGCAGCACCCGCTCGCGGATCGGCTCGCGGAAGTCGAGGATCTCGCGGACGAACCAGCCCTCCCCGCGCTCGACCACCGTGCAGGCCGAGATCGACGGGACGAACGGCATCGGGTACTCCGCCTTCCAGAGCAGCCCTTGCCAGACGGCGTCGCGGTCGAGCTGCACCGACTCGCCGGGCCCGTTCACGCGGACGACATTGCTGAGCGAGATCACGCTTCGCCCTCGTGGACGGTCCGATCGAGGAAGATCCGCATGCTCCCGATCGCGCCGGGCGGCCCGGCGAGGATCGTGACCACGGGCGTCGTGCGCGACGCGCCGCCCGGGTAGGTGTACGTGACGGCGAACTCGACGATCGTCGTCGTGCCCGCTTCCCAGACGTTGACGAACTCGTGGCTCATGGCGTGGGCGTCGTGCCCGCGCGCGAGCGCCGCCCGTACCGCGTCCTTGCCCCGCACCGGCGGCAGCGCGCCGAAGCGAAGCTCGACGTTCTCGGCGAAGTCGTCCAGGTACTCCTCGAGCAGGCCGGCGTCGACGAGCTCGTAGTGCGTCCGGAGCCAGGTGGGAACGTCGATCGGACGTGTCTCGGCGGCGGCCACCGCCGTCGGATCATATACGGAGCGCGCGTCAATCGATCCAGAGCCAGCGCGAGCGTTGGCACCCCCGCTCGACGGCGGCCCCCTCGGTGATCCCGCAGGCATCCACGCCACTACAGGCAGCATCCAGGCCGGCTTCCCGCTAGCGGGAAGCGCGGAATGGGCGTTGGCCGGAAAGACATCTGCGCGCCGAGCGGATTTCATCTGTTCCTCCATGACACCGGTGGGATGTGCTGCAGCCGTCGGAGCGGTCGTGGCCGGCGTGGCCGGCCTCGCCGGCTGCGGAGGCCACGGCGCGGCCGCGCAGAGCACGACGACGACTCCGACCCGCACCTCGGTCAAGGCCGGCACCGAGCCTCCGCTGCACGCCGGGCCCCCGACCGTCGTGGCGTCCGGCATCCCGTTTCCGACGAACCTTGCCTTCGACCGGCGCGGACGCCTGTGGGTCACATCGGGCACGAGCGGCACGAACCCGTCGGACGGGGTCTGGTACGTGCCGCCCGGCGGGCGCCCCCGGCACGTTGCGAAGGGGCTCACGACGGCGCTCGGGCTCGCATGGGTCGGGAACCGCCTCTATGTCGGGCACGTAGCGTCCCCGGGCGATGGCAGGATCACGATCCTCGAAGGCTTCACCGGAGACCGCTTCACGAGCCGACGCGTCGCGCTCGACGGCATCGCGGTAGGGCAACACACCGTCGGGTCCATCGTGAAGGGCCCGGGCGGTCGGCTCTTCGTCGGCGTGGGAGCCACGAGCAACAACGGCGGCCGGCCGGGGCGTGTCCTGTCCTTCCTGCCGAGTGGCGGCAAGCCCGTGCTGGAGGCGACCGGCCTGCGGAGCGCCTTCGGGCTCGCCTTCCAGGGTCGGCGCCTGCTCGTGACCGACAACGGGCGCGACGACCTGGGCCCCTTCCGGCCGCCGGACGAGCTGAACGCCTTCGACCCCGCCGGGCCGGTGGTCGATTTCGGCTTCCCCAAGTGCTACGGGCAGGGTGGCCCCGCGTGTGCGGGCTCCCGCGCACCGTTTGTCACCTTCCCTCCGCACGCCTCCCCGGCCGGGATCGCCGTCAAGGGCGACGTCGCCTTCGTCGCCGAGAACGGCTCGTCGTTCGTGCGGAACCCGACCGGAAGCGACATCCAACGCGTCGACCTCCGCACCGGCCGGCGCACCCTCTTCTGGCGCTCCCCGGTCAAGTACGACCCGCTCGGCACCGCGATCGGCCCGGACGGGAACCTCTACGTCACGCTCTTCGCGAGCGGCAAGGTCGTGCGGTTCGACCTCTAGTCAGGGTGCGGCCAGGGGAAGCTCGACCGTGAGGCAGGTACCTCCGCCGGGAGGGCTTTCGACGGTCAGCCTTCCGCCTGCCGCCTCGACGCGGTCTTTCAGGCCCACCAGGCCGGAGCCGCCCGCCGACTCGGCTCCGCCCACGCCGTCGTCGCTGATCGCCAGGCGCACGTCGCCGTCGACCGCGTCCAGGGTGACCTGCACTGCGGAGGCGTTCGAGTGCTTGCCCGCGTTCGCGAGCGCCTCGGAGACGACGTAGTACGCGGTCACCTCGATGCGGTCGGGCAGGCGGTCCTCGGTCCGGAGGTCGAGCTCCACGGGGATCGGGGAGCGGCGCGCGATCGTCCTGAGGGCAGGCGCGAGCCCACCTTCGCTGAGGGCGGCCGGATGGATGCCGCGGGCCAGCTCGCGCAGCTCGTCGTTCGCGTTCTCGGTGGTCGCGACCGCCTGCTCCACGAGCTCGCCGACATCCTCGGAACCATCGCTGAGCGCCTGCCGGGCGCGCCTGAGCGTGAAGATCGTCTGCACGAGGTGCTGTTGCGCGCCGTCGTGCAGGTTCCGCTCGATGCGGCGGCGCGTCTCGTCGGCCGTGGCCACGATCCGCCGGCGCGAGGCCGCCAGCTCGTCCACGAGCGTTCGCGTCTCCGTCACGTCGCGCGCCGCTGCGTAGATGAGGCCCCGCTCGACCATCGGTCGCGCGCTCCATTCCAGCCAGCAAACCGCGCCGTCGGCGCGGACGTGGCGGCTCTCGAAGCGCTCCGGCCCATCCCCCGTCTGCAGCCGTTCGATCGACCTTCCCGTCGTCTCGCGATCGTCCGGATGGACGAAGTCGAGGAGCGGGCGCGAGAGCAACTCGTCCGTCTCGTAACCGAGCGTGCGCTCGAAGGCCGGGTTCACGCGCTTCAGGTAGCCGTCGGCACCGACGATGCACAACAGGTCGAGCGAGAGGTCGAAGATGTCGTCGACCTCTCGCTCGGCGCGGCGGCGGCGGAGCATCCCGCGAGCCACGAGGAAGGCGACGAGCGCGGTCGCGGGCGGCCAGGCGACCGCGAGCGCCGGCAGCGTCGCCTGAAGCCCGGCGGCCGGCTCCTGGGCCACGTCGACCCGCCACTCACGTGTGAGCGCGGGGAAGGTCTGGCCGGCGGCGGGCGTCGTGCGGACACTGCCTGCGAGGCGCCGACCGTCCAGGCTGACCGCGAGGCGGGCCGGATCCTCGCCCAGCGACAGGCTGAGCCAGCCGGCGGGGACGAACACGACGAGAAACCCTCGGCTTCCGGGGCCTCGACCGAACCGCGCGCCCTGCACCACGAAGAAGCCTCGTCGCCCCCTGACCGTCTCGATAGACGTCGCGGTTCCGGCGAAGATCGAGGTCGGGTTCCGCAGGGTTGCGGCCAGCGCCGGCAGGCCGGAGACGTCGGCGCCGGGATGGAACGACGGCAGGCCGGTGACGAACGTCGCCGGCAGATAGGTCGCGGCCGGTCCGGCCGGCTGCCAACTGGGCAGTCGCGTGATCCGCGTCCGTGTACGGTGCTCGTAGGCCCCGCGCTGACGCGCGCTCACGCGCTCCACCCACATCGCCCCCGTGAGCCCCACCGTTGTCGCCGCGCTGCCCTCCAGCGCCGCGAAGCGGCGGCCGTCGGGGACGCGCTCACCCTTGAGCGCGTTGGCGAGCCCGACCTCGAACGCCTGAGCACGGTCGAGCAGCCCGCGGATCTGCTGCGCGTCGGTGTCCGCCCGCCGGTCCGCCGCCGCGCGGCGATCGGCATCGACCGCCCGGGTCGTGACGAGGAAGCCGGCGAGGCTCAACCCGAGGACGAGGAGCGGTACCGCGACGCGAGCCGACGTCGCGGAACGAACCCAGCCATGCCGTGCCGGTCTCATGTCGAGAAGTATCCGCCAACGTGATCGCACCTCGTACCGGCCGAGCCGCGCATCCACTTGCCCTGGGGCAGAATGGCCGGGTGCTCACCAGCCCTGCGTTCGTACACGTGCGGCGCTCGGCAGGTCGACGCCAGAAGCGGATCGTCGTGGGCGCTCTGCTGGCGGCCGTCGTGATGTGCGGGTCGGGCTGCGGCAGTCATGGTGGCGGCGGGGAGGCCGATCCCGCCGTCACGCGTGCGCAGGCGGAGGTGGCTCGGGCCCTCGAGACGCCGGGGGCATATCGCGGCCCGGCGCGCGGCCAGCCCGCGCAGCCCCCGGGGCTGGTGGTGTTCGTGGCGGCTGATCTGACCAACGGCGGGATCGCGGGGGTGGCGCGCGGCGTTCAGGCGGCGGCGCGTGCGATCGGCTGGCCGTTGAAGATCATCGACGGCCAGGCAACCGTTCCCGGGCGGCGCGCAGCGCTTCGCGAAGCGCTGCGCCTGCGGCCGGCCGGGATCATCCTCGGCGGGTTCGACGCTGCGGAACAGCCGGCGGCGCTGCGACAGGCACGGGCACGTGGCATTCCGGTCGTCGGCTGGCATTCGACGGACCGGCCGGGCCCCGATCCGAAATTGGGACTGTTCACCAACGTGACGACGGATCCGGCGGAGGTCGCGCGCCTGGCGGCGAGCTATGCGATCGCGGATTCCGGCGGCACGGCGGGCGCGGTGATCTTCACGGATTCCGAGTACGCAATCGCCACCTACAAGGCCGACGTGATGGCGGCGACGCTCAGGCGCTGCCGGCGCTGCTCCGTGCTCCAGATCGTCGACACGCCGATCGCGACGGCACAGATCCGGATGCCCGCTCTCGTCACCGCGCTCCTGCAGCGATACGGGAAACGCTTCGGCTATCTCCTGGCAATCAACGGCGCCTACCTCGCCGGGGCCGGCGTCGGGCTCTTCGGTGCAGGACGCAGCGCCGATCAGCCGCCGTTCTCGGTCGCGGCCGGAGACGGGGATGCGTCCGAGTTCGCGCGGATCCGCGCAGACGACTACCAGAAGGCGACGGTCGCGGAGCCCCTGAATCTGCAGGGTTGGCAGCTGATCGACGAGCTGAACCGCGCGCGGGCGGGGCAGCCGCCGTCGGGCTACGTCGCTCCGCCGCGCCTGATCACCCGTGACAACGTGCCGAGCGCCGCGGTGTTCGATCCCGCCAGCGGCTACCGTGAGAACTACCGCCGGATCTGGGGTCGCTAGAGAGCTGCCGTGCCGGTTTCCGGCCCCTGGCGTCTCGGGTCGCGTGCTCGTTCCCGTGCGGCGCGAGCCGGCCGCTCGCGCCGCACGGGTCGGTGTCGCTAGTACTCGACGGTCATCTGGTCGTGCACCGAGGTGACGCCGGGTGCCGCCCAGGCGGCGTCGAGGGCCTCGTCGTGCTCGGCCCACGAGTTGACCGTGCCCTCGATGGTCACGGTCCCGCTCGAGGTGGAGACGTGCAGGTCGTCGGCGTCGAGCTTCGCGTTGCGCTTGAACGCGCTCTTGATGCCTTCCTTGACGTCGTATGAGCTCGGCTCCGGCTTCAGCTCGATCTCGTCGAGGACGTCGTACGTCCCGACGATGTTGGAGGCGACGTGCTCGGCCTCGTCGCGCTGGTACTGCCAGCGCGCGGTGCCGGTCAGCGTGACGAAGCCGTCGTCGACGCTCGCGTCGACCGTCGCGGGGACCAGGCTGTCGAGCATGAGCGCCTGGAGCACGTCCCCGCGGAGCTCGGCGTCGCTGCGCTTCGCGTCGTTCTGCACCTGCAGCTGGTTGTCGACCGAGATCACGCCGTAGACGCGCTCCGCGGCCTTCGTCGCCTCCCGCTTCTCACGCAGGCTGCCGACGCTTCCACGGAGGGTGACCCTGCCGTCGTCCGCCGAGACGGCGATCGCCGTGCAGTCGATCTTGGGATCCCAGAACAGCTCGTCACTGACATCCGCCACGAGGTCGTTGCTCGACATCGTTGACTCCTTTCGCTTGGAGATACAGGTCGTCACGATCCTCGGCGTCGCGCTGCCACGCCTGCATCGGCGCGACTTCGTACCCGTTGCAGAAAGGACGCGCCGCTCGGCGCCGGGGCTCGAGCAGCATGCCGACTCGCGCCGACGGCCGAACCAGGGCTACGCAACCGCGACGGACAGCACGACCGTGACGACCGAGACGACGATCAAGATGGAGTACGTCACGAGGTACCCGCGGTAGTGGCCGATGACGCCCGCGGCGAGGACGGTGGCGCCGATCGACGCCGCGATGCACGTTCGCGAGTCCCCGAAGACGAACGGCAGAGCGGGGATGACCGAGCCGATGAGCGTCGCGGCGGCCATCACGAAGGCGCTCCGGAGGTTGCGGGCTCTGTCGGAGAGGTACTGTCCGGCACCCATTCCGACGGTGGCCGCGACCGCGATGCCGATCGCTGCGGCCACGATCTTGGGCGCAGACGCATGCGTCGCGAGGAGGCCCGACACGACGCCCAGGGTGGAGGTCATCCCGTCGAATGAGCCGAAGATCGCCTCCGAGCACCCACCGGTTGCGCAATCGAATGATCTTCAGACTCCGGGGGCGCAGGATCCAGCCGCCGCGGGGCCCGGGGCCACGGAACGGGGCCGTCGATCAGGAGACGATTTCGATCCAGCTGATGATCTGCTCGTCGGTGATCCTGTCGAGCAGTTCGGGGTGGTCCGAGCGCATGTGGTCGCGGATGTTCGCGAGCACGTCGTCGTCCGTGTCGGCGCGGGCGACGTACCCGCACTCGCATTTGACCTGGCGCGCCATGGCGGCCCCTTTCACGTTCGAGCTCGTTGGAGATCTGCCTGGCGAGGATTATCGTCCCTCGGGGATGGCAGCGACGATGATCCAGCTCTGTGGTCGCTACGTCGCCGAGCTCGAAGGCGAGCGGGTCGAGGCGCGACTACCGGGCCGACAAGGGAGGCTGCTGTTCGCATACCTCGTGCTGAACCGCGACCGAACGGTCGTCCGGAGCGAGCTGATCGAGGCGGTCTGGCCGGCGGAGCTGCCGCACGATCCCGCTGATGCGCTGGCGGCCGTCCTCTCGAAGCTACGAGCGGCGCTCGGAAGGGACTGGATCGAGGGACGCGGCGAGCTGCAGCTCCAGCTGCCGGCCTCCGCGCGGGTCGACGTCGAGCAAGCACTGACCGCGGCGCACGAGGCCGAGTCGGCCTGCGCCCTGGGCGACTGGGCGCGCGCCTGGGGCGCGTCACTCTGCCCGCTGACTGTGGCGAGGCGGGCGCTGCTGGGCGGGTACGAGGCCCCCTGGATCGACGACTGGCGACGGAAGCTCGACGAGGTGCTGCTGCGCTCACTCGAGTGCCACGCGGAAGCCTGTCTCGGGCTGGGCGGCACCGAGCTGGCCGGCGCGGAGCGGGCAGCGCGGCTGCTCGTCCGCTCCGCACCTCTCCGCGAGAGCGCCTCGGCGCTGCTCATGCAGGCGCTCGAGAGGCAGGGAAACACCGCCGAGGCGTTGCTCGTGTACGAGTCGCTGCGGCAGCGTCTGCGTGACGAGCTCGGTGTGTCGCCCGCCGAGCCCCTGCAGGCCGCCCATCGGCGTCTGCTCGGCGTCCCCGCCGCCGGCTGACCCCGGCAGGCTTTCGCCAAGGTTTCCACCGGGCGGCGGAAAGGGCTGTTCGCGAGCCTCACTCGTGTCCACGACACCGCGCACGAGGAGAACACGATGACCGCTGCAGCCACCCTTCCGTCCCCGCTCGTCGAGCCGGCCTGGATCGCCGACCGCCTCGACGACGCGTCGGTGCGACTGATCGAGATCGACGTCGCGCCGGCGGCCTACCGGGCCGGCCACATCCCGGGCGCCGCCCTCTGGAACATCTACACGGACCTCCGCAGCCACGACTACGCCCCCATCGACGCGCCGGGGCTGCAGCGGCTGCTCTCACGGTCCGGCGTGACTGACCGAACGACCGTCGTCTTCTACGGCTACGGCGCTCATCTCGGCTACTGGCTGCTGAGTAGCCACGGGCACGTCGACGTCCGGTTGCTGGACGGCCCGCGCGAGCGATGGCTGCACACCGGGCACAGCTGGAGTCTCGAGGAGGAGCCCGCGCCCCGGCCGACGGCGTACGCGCTTGCGCCGCGCGACCCGCGCCTCCACCTCTCGCGGGAGGCCGTGCTCGGAATGCTCGGGCAACCCGGCCAGCTGCTACTCGATGTCCGCTCCCGAGCCGAGTACGACGGCGAGCGCTTCTGGCCTTCCGGCGCGACCGAGGGCGTGGGACGGGCCGGCCATATCCCGGGCAGCATCCACCTGCCGATCGAGACGCTTCGAGCCGAGGACGGACGGTTCACCAAGCCCGAGGTGATCCGCGGCCTCCTCCTCGACCACGGCGTCACTCCCGAGTACCGCGTCGTCACCTATTGCACGATCGGCAACCGAGCGAGCCAGGCCTGGTATGCCCTCAGCAACCTGCTCGGATACCCCGACGCCGGCGTCTACCACGGCTCCTGGGCGGAATGGGGCACACGAGCGGACGCGCCGATCGAGTGCTGACGCCGAGCTCCGCCCCGCCGTGGACGACCGGATCCAGGCTTAGAGTAGGGCGATGGACAGCGAGCGAGCACGCGAGCTGCTGGCGGCCGAGCGGGAGCGGGTCGAGCGGCTGCTCGGGGGGCTCCGCCACGAGGACGCCGGCGAGCTGTCCGACGTCACCGACCCGGCGAACCTCGCCTCCGACCTCTTCCAGGACGAGCTCGACGAGGGGCGGGGAGAGGATCTGCAGCGGCAGCTCGAGGCCGTGGAGCGGGCCGAGGCGCGGCTCGCCGCCGGAACCTACGGCCTCTCGGTCGAGAGCGGACGGCCGATCCCCGACGAGCGGCTCGAGGCGCTTCCGACCGCCGAGCTGACCGCCGACGAGGA
>Ga0335085_10015422_pt1 | contig 11093 bp, 9 predicted proteins | sample Lox_Sample_45_FD_206712 | JGI IMG/M metagenome (GOLD analysis project Ga0335085, IMG submission 206712) | Soil microbial communities from Loxahatchee National Wildlife Refuge, Florida, United States - Lox_Sample_4.5 | ecosystem: Environmental > Terrestrial > Soil > Wetlands | place: USA: Florida... | reverse complement strand
TCGCGCCTCACAGTGTTGAAGGCGAATGGATCTTGTGCGGGCAGCAATCGGGTGGCAACGTACAGCGCCCCCGACTTCAGGTACCACCAGGTGTCGCCAGATATCACTTTGAATCAGCTCGGCAGCAACAGATGGAGCTCAAGCAGGACAACGAGGAGGACTGAGAGGGAACGGGGAAGCTTTCCTGGCAACGAGAGACTCCTGTCCGGACGCATCCTCTCAGACCACTGAGTACCGCACGGTACCCGCGGCGTCAAGCGCCCGCTTCAAGACGCGCCGCACGTGAGCCTCGTCCCCCCGTGCAGAAGAGCACGGAGGGGGGAGACAGCGGCTCAGTTCATGGGGCCGCAGAACCTCGCAGGCCGTGCTCCGCCGCCGCTAGGCGCTCGCGAACACCGGGAACTCTTGGGTCATCCGGCTGCAGGCGGTCCAGGATCGCTTGCAGCTGGTCGCGGGCCTGCTTCCAGTCCCTGCGTCCCTCGGCAATAGACGCGAGGACGGTTCGAGGAAGAACCAAATCCGCCTGCATTCGAAGGGCGCGCCGGGCCAAGCCCGCCGCCTCTTCCGTCCGACCGAGTTGCAGAAGTGCCTCGGACTCTTCCGCCAAGATCCTCCCCATGACTGACGATCCGGGGAGTAATCCCTCCGCCCTCTTGAGAGCCCGCAATCGTTCAGCAGCAGCTCCGGATCCCGACGCACGGTACTCCTGCGCCAGGCCCAGCCAAGCCATCACATTCTCCTGATTGTCCTCCACCGCACGATTTAGCTCGGCCAGGGCCCAAGCCCAGGTGGCCGGATCGCGCCGGTAGGCGGCGAGATAGGCCAGGTTTGTCTCGGGATGCGTCAGCCGGTATTCGTGCGTTGCAATGAGATCTGCGTATTGTCCACCTCGCCGCACGTATACCTCGGCCACCTGATCCCAGTAGACGCGTGCCCACCCTGGCTGTCCGTTGAGGTATGGTACCTTCCACTTCGCGCGGGCGTCGAGCACCAGGATGTCTACGTTATACGCTGCAGTGACTCGTTCCAGCGCGTCGGGGGACTCGTGTGCTTGAATGTACGCCTCCAGGAGCCCTTCATCGAACAAGGTGCCATCGTAGCGTCCGTCAATGAAGACCTGATTGGCGGGCCATCGCCGCCAAATCAGATAGCCGCCGAACCCGTAGCTGTTGAAGACCCGGCCATCGAGTTGGTGGCGATCCAGAAACGCAGCGGCTCCTTCAGGAAAGTAGTCGGGCCGCACACCGAACCCGTGCGGGTTACGCGACAAGGGGAACAAAACCTGAACCATGATTGAAGAGCTCAGCACGAGCAGACATGCAAGGGCTCCAATTCGCTCCAGTCGGTTCGACGACCGCCATGGCTCGGCGGTCGTGAAATGGCCTGCGAGGCGGACGAGGGCGACGGCAAGGAAGGGGAGGACCGCCAAGATGAAGTGAGGAATAGCCCTGAGCCGGAAGATTGCATACGTCCCCATGAAAAGAACGATTCCCCAGCCTACTGGGTCGAGTCGACCCTCCCAAAAAAGGAGCAAGACAGCAGTGACCGCAAACGCGAGAAGGACCAGGCCCAAGACAAAAGGAACGTCCAACCAGGCGGGGTCAAAGCTGGGGAAGAACCACACTGGCTTCCACTCGGAGAACCATGTCAGGCGAGTCATGCTGTTCTGTCGGAACGGAAATAGGAGGAGAGAGGCTCCTTGTGGGTTGATCAGGCTGACAAGCGGAAGACAGGCTACCGCAGCAGCCAGATGTCGCAGCCGCTGGCGATCCAGGCGGAGACGTCCCCATCCAGGGGTCAATCGAGCCCCTGGCAGCAAATTCGCCAGAAGGACAAGCGCTGGTAGGCCGAAACCGACGACGAAGCTGGCATGCACGTTGGTCCATATCACCAGCACGGGCAGGAGTGCATATGCCGCTGGCGGCGGTGCGGTCTGTAGCCAGAGCAGGATTGCCATGACCGCAAGGAGGAGTGGAAAACTCAAGATCTCGGGTCGGATCCAAAGGCGCAAGCCCAGGGCGATACTTGCCAGAAAAACAAAAAGGAGTGCGGCCAAGGCGTGCAGGCCGCAACCTCGGAGGACTCTGTAGAGGACAAGAGTGATCAGAAAAAGCAGAAGCAAACGAAGCAGGACCAGGCCAGATATCCCACCGGCCCAGAAGACTGAGTAGAACAGGATATCCGCAAGCCAAGAGTACTTGATCCATTCCCGGCCAGTGGTGGTGAAGGAAAACGGATCTTGGGCAGGTAACGACTTAGTGGTAACGTACAGTTGTCCTTCCTTCAGATGCCACCAGGTATCTTCGTCCGAGATCTGGAAGAAGCCCACGAGGATCAGGTGAGCAGCCAACAGGAGGCCCAGGATGACACCGACGAGGTGCCGCGTTGCCGGCTTCACCTCGATGCTTCGGGAAGGATTGTTCTGCCTGGGATCTACCGCCGTCGACTGAAGCCTGTCCATCCTACGGTTGACCCTCCGTACTCAGGTGCTCCTCCACCCCGCGGAGGTGTTGTCGCGCCACCGGCACCCTAGGGTCATCTGGCTGTAAGCGAATTAGGATCCCCTGGAGTTGGTCGCGGGCCTGCTTCCAGTCCCTGCGCCTCTCCGCTATGGACGCGAGGACGAATCGAGGAAGGACCAAGTCCGCCTGCATTCTAAGGGCCCGCTGGGCTACGAGTTGGGCCTCCTCGATCCGGCCAAGCTGCAAGAATGCGTCAGACTGTTCCCCCATCACGCGGCCCAGAGCCGACGAACCGGGCATCAGCGCCTCCGCCCGCGTCAGGGCCGCCAACCGCTGTCCCGCGGAGTCAGGTCCGACCGCCCGGTATTCTTGTGCCAGGCCGAGCCAGGCCATCACATTCTCCGGATTGTCTTCGACAGCCCGCCGCAGCTCCGCAACGGCCTGCTTCCAGGTGTCCGGGTCTCTCCGGTATGCGATGAGATACCCCGAGTCATCCTCCGGCCGGGTGAGCCGGTATTCGTGTCCGGCGGCGAGCAGGGCGAATCGACCGTCTCTGCGCACGAACACCTCGGACACCGGATCCCAGTAGACGCGGGCCCAGGCAGGATGCACGTCAAGGTGCACGACGCGGTTGCCGGGCTGGACGTCCACAACGCAGATGTCGATCCCATAGGCCGCCGTGAGCTGATCGAAGGCGTGGAGCGAGTCATGAGCGTTTCGGTAGCGCTCCAGTAGATTCTCGTCGAAGAGGATAGCGTCGTACCGCCCGTCAATGATCACCTGATTGGCAGGCCAGCGTCGCCAGATCAAGTAACCCCCAAAATGATAGGCGTTGAAGACCCGGCCATCCAAGTGGTGCCGTTCCAGGAAAGCGGCTGCCCCCTCGGGGAAGAAACGGGGTCGGACCCCGAAACCGATGGGGAATCGGGCCCATGGCAGGAACGGCTCCGCTAGGGACATCACCAGGACGAGCAGGCAGGCGAAGGTTCCGACCCGCCGCAGTCTGTCCAGTGGCCATCCGGACCGACGGGCTTGGAGGTGTTCGGCTGCACGACTCAAGGATAGTGCCAAGAAGGGGAGGATAGTTAGCACGAAATAGGGAACAGCCCGGTTGCGGAAGACGGCGTAGGTCCCCATGGACAAGAGGACCCCCCAGCCCACCGGATCGAACCGCCGCTCCCACACCCAGAGCAGTGCGGCGGCAGTAATGAAAACACAGATGACGAGGCCAAGGACGATCAGGATCTCCCACCAAATGGGGTCGATCCCCGGGAGCTTCCAGACTTCCATCCACTCCGTGAACAGCGTCAGGCGAACCATCTGGTTCTGCCGAAACGGGAACCAGAGGATGGCCATGCCATCCGGGTGCAACAGCCCGGCGCCCGGCAGGCAGGCGACCGCAATGGTCAGGTGTTTCCGCCGGCTGCGGTCGAGGACAAGCCGCCCCCAGCCTGGCAGGACATGGCTCCCGGGTATCCAGTTGGCCACGAGAACGAGGGCCGGCAGGGCGATGCCGAACAGAAAGCTGCCATGGATGTTCACCCACAGGACCTGGAGTGGGAGCAAGGCATAGGCCAGAGCAGGCCGGGCTGCCCGGAGGCGAAGCAGCACGGAGAGGGTGAGCAGGAGCAGTGGGAAGGTCAGGATCTCCGGCCGCACCAGGAGCCGGAAGCGCAGGGCCAGGCTCGCTAAGAATATGCAAAGTACGACAGCAGCCGGATGGAGTCCACAGTCTCTCAACAATCCGTACAGTAGGCCGGCGACCGCCAGGAGACATGCCAGCCGGAAAAGTACCAGGCCATTCAGGCCAGCCACGTGGAAGACCTGGTAGAAGAGGACGTCTGCAAGCCAGGAATAGTGCAGCCACGTCCGCCCGGCTGTAGTGAATGCAAATGGATCTTCGGTGGGCAGCGAGTGGGTGGCGACGTACAGTTCACCCTGCTTGAGGTGCCACCAGGTGTCCTCGGAACTGATCGGAAAGAATCCAAGGAGGACTAGATGACCCAGGAGCAGGGCCGCGAGCAGCCACCCCAAACACCAATTGATCCTTGCAGCCACTTGTGTCCCCCGTGATGCACGCCCAAATCACCCTAGCCATAGCAAACCGGATACACGGAGTCAACATTCGTCGCCCCCCCAGCCCGATACATATAAAAGGCTGCCATGAGGGACGAATGTCCCGGACAATTGTGGAGACTTGGGCCCCCTCTTTCCGTCGCGGCTTGACTGAGCTCCTGTGGGGTGTCTGAGAGAGTGAGAACCTCGACTGCCGGGGAAGTCACCCAGCGGGAAGGAGAGCACCTACCAGTGGGAGATCTCGGCAGGATACGATCCCGAGCTAACGCTCCTCTGAGCCCCTGCCAACCTCGCTGACCAATCGACAAACGAGCCGGCAGCATGCGCCAGGCGTATACCCCCACCGGCGCGGCTCGCGTGCCGCGTGGACTGCTAGACCAGAAGGTCCCGCCGCAGCGCCACGGCCGAGGTGCAGCAGGAACCGCGGAATTCTGTGGTCTCCCGAATTGCGAGGGGAGCCTCCGCCCGGTCAAATCTCTGGAAACCCCAGGCCTCCGCCAAGGGCGCAATTGTCTTCGTGAGCAGGTACGCCCGCCTGACCCCTTGCGCCACTGCCCGCTCGACCAGAGCCCCGTAGAGCCGATGGGCCAGGCCCATCCCACGGTACGCAGGTGTAACCGCCAGGGAACGGAAGAGGGCATCCGGCCCATACACTTCCATGCCGATGCAGCCGACCACCTTGCCCTGACGTCGCGCCACCAGGAAGTGCGCCAGGTGCTCGCTGACGTCCAGATGCAGATCCTCCTCGGCCAGAAGGGCCTCAATCGCCGGGAGATCACTCGACCGCGCGGGCTCGATCGCCACGCTTGCCGCCACCGAGGACGGATACGGCTTCACCCCTTCGAACCGGCCGCTCCAGATCTTACCGGCAGCGATGCGGGCGAGCGCCTCCGCATCCGCGGGGGACCCGCAGCCGCAGCTCGAGCTTGCGAACAGCCCCGCCAGCTGACTCGCCTCGTAAACGATGCGCGAGCTGACGTGAACCCCCCGCAGGCCGGCATCTTCCAGTCCCCGCACATAGGCGGGCTCGCTGATGGCGCCCGCCAGGCAACCCGTCCAGGCGTCCCGGCTCTGGAGGATCGGCGCCGGCAACGCCTCGGCCACGATGTCCGAGATGGAGATACGCCCCTCGGGCCGGAGCACCCGAGCGATCTCCCGGAACACCGCCGGCTTGTCGGGGCTGAGGTTGATCACGCAGTTGGAGATCACCCAGTCCACGGAGCCGTCCTCGACCGGCATCTTCTCTGCCTCTCCCAGCCGGAACTCCACGTTGATGACGCCTGCCTCGCTGGCGTTCCCGCGGGCCCGCTCGATCATCTCCGGCGTCATGTCCAGGCCGATCACTCGGCCCGCCGACCCCACCCGCTCCGCGGCGATCAGGCAGTCGATGCCTGCCCCGGATCCGATGTCGAGGACCGTCTGCCCCGGGACCACGCCTGCAAAGGCCAGGGGATTGCCGCACCCGAATGAGTTCTGAACCGCATCGGGCGGTAGCGATTCGAGATCGGCCTCGCCGTACCCTGCCAGCTTGACCATCCCGCCCTTCATGGTTGACGTCGTGGCCGGGCCGCAGCACGATCCCCCGATTTGAACGGGCTGGGTAGGGACCGATCCGCAGCAGCCGCCGGACGGCTCCTGGATGGCCTTCGCGTACCGGCTTCGCACGGCCTCCTTGATTTCTTGCTCGCTGAACTGTTGGTCACCCACGGCAGCATCCTCCCGTCTCATTCGTGGCCAGCGGCTCCAGAAGACCCTTCAGCGCCTCCCGCGCCTGGGCCCTCGCCCGGCCGCCACTCACCGCCACCGCCACGGCCATCGCCTCTCTGATGGCCCCCCCGGAATTCCCTTGGCCTTGGCCACGCCAAGGTAGTACCGCATTCAGGGATAGCAGGCCAGCGCCATCGAGACGGCCATCCCGATCAGCACCTTGCTCTTCCCGTCAAGCTCCCCCTCCGCATATGCCGCGTGGTAGAACGCCGTGAACTGCTCGTCGAGCTGGCTGGGCAGCATGAGTCCTCCTCTCGCGCGACAGTTTCTGAAAAAGCTGTACTTGCATACTACAACTTAATACCCACAAAGGCCTCACGCCCGGCAGCAGGTCTCCTGCCAGCGGCGGGCACCCCTCGCCAGAGCCTCCAGCACCGCGAAGGCGCCCTCCCACTGCTCCGGCGGGATGCCCTCCAGGATCGCCCGCTGGGTGGCAATGAGGTCTCGGCTGATGGCGGCCACGATCGCCTTGCCTTGGGGCGTGATGGAGACGTGGACAACCCGCCGATCCTCCGGGTCCCGGTGCCGCCTGACATACCCACGTCGGACGAGCTGGGCCACCACCCGGGTCATGGTGCTGACGGACTTGAACATCCGCCCGGCCACCTGTTGCATCGTGAGATCGCCCTCCTCGGCCAGCACGTCCAGGATGTGCGATTGGCTGATGGTGATCCCGTAGCAGCAGATCTGGTTCCAGTCGCGAAACTGGTACCGTCGGTTCAATTCCTTGGTCAGGCGGTGGAGACGCTCCGCACCCGCCTCCAGTGCCTCTGTCTTCATTCGCGCCCCCGATACAGTTGTATGATACAACCTATAGAAAAACGCAACTTGCGTCAAGGGAATTCGCCGGCGATGCGTTGGCAGGAAATCTTGTCGCCGCGGACGGAATCGGAGGGAAGGATCTCCCCGGGAAGGAAGACCCGAACCGGAGCCAGTTCCCGCATCTCGCCGTGGCGCCCGCGCGCCGCGACCGAGCACACCTACCAGCCCTGCTGCGCCTCTCCATCCGGTGATGGGGAGGGCGCAATGCCTGCGCCGAAGTGCGGCTGTCCGGAATCTCGACGCGGGTTACTTGGTGCTGGGCTTGACGGCCGCCACGGGTTCCCGGCCCGAGAAGCGGCTGAGCAGTTCCTTGCGCCTGGCAATGGCCGTAATCAGAACAGCCAGGACCCAGGGGAACACGGCCTCGACGGGCTTCGCCACTGCCTCGATCTGATGCACGATCAAGGGGTCGGTGGCCAGCAATTCGCCAGCCACCTTTCCCAGAATGATCCCGCCTACCAGCACCAGCCAGGGAAAACGGTTCATCAGGTTGGCGATGATGGCGCTGCAGCAGAGGATAATCGGGATGCTCAAGGCGAGGCCGAAAATGAGAAGCCCGGTATTCCCCTTAGCCGCGGCGGCCACGGCCAGGACGTTGTCCAGGGACATGATCAGGTCGGCCACGACGACGATCCGGATGGCCTCCCAAAGGTTAGCGCTGGACTTGACATGGTCCTCGCCATTCCCATCCGCTGGTCGGACAAGCTTCCAGGTGACCCAGACCAGCGTGAGGCCCCCGGCGAGGCGCAAGCCCGACAGCTCCAGGAGCATGGCCGCAACGAGGGTGAGCACGATACGGAGGGCCACGGCGCCAAACGCCCCCCAGAAGATCCCCAGCTTCTTCTGGCGGGGCGGAAGCGCTCGGACCGCCATGGCGATCACCACGGCGTTATCCCCCGACAAGATGAAGTTCACGTAGATGATGGTGAGGACACCGATGATCATTTCCCAGCTCATGATCGGTAATCCCTTCCGCCGACCACTCGGTCCACCCCGGACCTAGAGCACCCGGCCGCGTTGTGCAACTTCCATCTCGGGACCCTACCTCCAGCATATGATGGGAGGATACTACCGCCCTCTGGCCAACCGACGAGGGCCGTACGCCTGGAATGGCGCTACCCGCAGGCTCTCCTGTGCGGCCGGGCTACAAAACCTCTGGTGTGGGGAAATCTGCAACCACCCAAAGGATGACCGTCAAGGATGCTGGGACACACGATGCCGCCAGGTTCGCTCGATCGCGCGGCCGAGTGCCTCCCGCACACCCGCAGGATCGCGGCTCGGCTTGAAGCCTAATCGCTCGCGAATCCTCCGATCATCCAGCTCCCATCGGTCGGCCAGGAAAGCGGCCCCCCTCCAGTCGGCCGCGGGAATGACCTCCACCCCGGCAGGGGAGCCCGCAATATCCGCCGCCATGCGCCCGACTTCTTCCCACGTAATGTACGCACTGGTCAGGTTGAAAACTTGCCCGAGGCGTCCGGGGTGGACGAGGGCCAACTCCACCGCCTGGCTGAAGTCCTGCATGGATAGGAAGCTCCCGCCGCAATCCGCCGGGACGGGCAGCGCCTGTCCCGCGGCCGCCGTGCGGAGCATGTCCCGCAGGTGCCTTCCCCCAATCTGCTCGCCGAAGGCCCACCAGAATCGCAGGATCGTGACGGGTGGCCCTCCCGTCCGGGCGGCCAGGAGCGTCAGCTTCTCGGCGAATTCCTTGGCCATCCCATAGGCGGGTTTCCGCGCCTCCAGCACCCGCAGGGGATGCTCCTCGTCAATCGGTACGCAGGCCGGCTTCCCGTACACGACGGCGGAGCTGGTGTACAAGAAATGACGGACACCCTCTGTCTTCGCGGCATCCAGCAACAGCCAGTGCCCTCGCAGATCCTGTCCCAGGAGAACCTGCAGATCATCCGAAAAGGACCAGGCGAGGTGGATAATCGCTTCCGCCCCGCGCACCGCCTGTTCCACTGGCGCCCGCTCTTCCACGGCACCCCGAACCAATGTAAGCCCCGGGTGGGGTTGGGCCTGGAGCACCCCCAGCTCCTTGTCCAGCGCCACGACCTGATGGCCACGCGCCAGGAGCGCCGGAACGATTGCTCGCCCCAGACTGCCATTGGCACCGGTGACCAGGATTCGCATCGCCTATCTCTCTGGGGCAACGCCCCCCACCCGACGAAGCCTACGTTCCCTTGAAGACACGGACCTCGTTCTTGACCGATTGGACTCCGGCGACACTACTGACGATTTGCTCCACCCTGTCTTTGGTCGCAGCCGAGAACAGCGGCCCTCTCAGCGTGATTCGTCCGTTCTCCGCGATGACGGTCAGATCCAGCCGCATCGTCTCCCTCGACATTCTGAGGGCCGCCCTGATTCTGGCCGCAAGGCTGAGGTCGCGGAGCCTCGCCAGCGAATCCTCCGTTGGCTGATATTCTGGCTGCCCTGCCAGTTGTACGATCAGCGACACCGCCGATTCCACCGTCAGACGCTCGGTGTTGATGACCACGTCGCGCAGGAGTGGGTCGCCCCACTCCACGTTGAAGAATTGTCGGATCCGCGCGCTGGCCCCCGCATCCGCCTTGCGGGTGATTTCCGCGGCCTGCTCTCGTCCTACTTTGCGCCTGGCCATGACCCGCGGGATTCGCGCCTCCATCGGTGCGCATACCCTGACCCGAAGGCAGTGCTGAACATCCTTCAGAAGCAGCGTCGCCCACCGGCCCATGATGACCACGTTGTTCCGCTCCGCGAGATGAAACACCTCCGCGGCCACCACGGCGAATTCCACCTGGGCGGCCTCCGCCAGGCTTTCCCAGAATCCAGGCTTGCTCTCCACCACCGCGATCAGCTCGTCTTCGACGACGCCGAATGCTTCGGCTGCTTCCTTGGTGACCTGGTCTCTGACGTATTCGTAGCCTAGACGCTCGGCCACCTTCTGGGCGATGGCGGTCGCCCCGCTGCCGTATTCCCGGGTCAAGGCCACGATCGGCATGGATGCATCTCCCTTCCTGTCCTTGGGCAACAGCGGTCAATGGCCGAAATCCGACGGACCCGCTGCCCCGCAGGTGCTCGAGTCAGGCCTTCCCCTCCTTCAACCGTCTCATGCGGACCCGATCCCGCACTGAGCTGATCGCCGGCCAGAAAGCGATGACGACCGCCGCGATGACCAACGGTAGGGCGATTGGTGGCTGCACAAAGATCAAGAGCGATCCCTGCGACATGATCAGGCTCTGGCGCATGGCCGATTCCGCCATGTCTCCCAGGACCAAGGCCAGCAGCATGGGGGCCATGTTGTAGTCCAGTTTCTTGAACAGCCAACCGATCACCCCGAAGATCATCATGTACCAGATGTCGATCATGCGATTGCTAACCGCATAGGCGCCGATGGAGCAGATGAAGATGAGCAGCGGCATCAGGATCGCGAAGGGGGCCCTGAGCACCGCCGCAAAAGCGGGCGCAAACGCCAGGACGATGAACAGCCCGATGATATTCCCGTACCAGGTGCTGGCGATGAGCCCCCAGACAAAGTCCGGCTTGTCTACGAAGAGCATGGGGCCCGGCTGAAGGCCCCAGATCATCAAGCCACCGAGGATGACTGCCGCCGTGGGCGAGCCGGGGATTCCCAGGGTGATCATGGGAATCATGGCGGAGGTCCCTGCGCCGTGCGCCGCGGACTCGGGCGCAAAGATACCAGCCACATGCCCCTGGCCAAATTGTTCCTTGTCCTCCGGTTTCATGGTCTCCTTGGCGAATCCATAGGCCATGAAGGAGGCCGGCGTAGCCCCGCCTGGTTTGAATCCCATCCAGACGCCGACGAAGGAGCCGAGCAGGAGGGTCTTCCAGTACCGCCGCATGTCCTTCAGCGTGGTGGTGATATCGCTCCAGTGCATCCGGACTTTGACGCCCTCGAGCTTCAGGCCCTCCTCAACGGTCAGGAAGATCTCGCCGATACCAAAGAGGCCAATGACCGCCACGATGAAG
>Ga0335085_10015421_pt1 | contig 11094 bp, 7 predicted proteins | sample Lox_Sample_45_FD_206712 | JGI IMG/M metagenome (GOLD analysis project Ga0335085, IMG submission 206712) | Soil microbial communities from Loxahatchee National Wildlife Refuge, Florida, United States - Lox_Sample_4.5 | ecosystem: Environmental > Terrestrial > Soil > Wetlands | place: USA: Florida... | reverse complement strand
GGTTTGTGATCCTGCCGCCAGTTGTTGCCGCCGGCGAAGAAGTGGTTCAGCTTATTGGGTCCCAGAGTCCAATCCCAACTCATGCGGAATACGTCGGTGGCCTGAACCAGATCGTTGTAGTTCGAGTAGAGACCGGGCAGCGTCGGCGGACCGTCCGGGCCGTAGGTCTGATGCTCCCGATCATACCCGTAATAGCCGGACAGGCGGTGCTTCTGACTGAAGATATGGTCGCCCTTGATGCTGAACTTGTTGACCGGATAAATCTGTGTGCCGCTCGTCTCCAGGAAGTTGTTCGTAACATACTGGACCGTGCCCGGCGCCGCGCCGTTGTTGGGCGCGAGCGTACCGCCCGATTGGAACACGGAGAGAGCTTTCTGCGATGCGGCGCTGAACAGGCTCTTGGGAATGATGTTGCCAGGGAATACGACGCGCGTATAGCTGCCATCGGGGTTTTGGGTCTGGCTGAGCGGATTGTAGATCGGAATCTGCGCGCCCGCCGACGTGACCCACTTACTGAAATCGCCGTTATACATTTCCGGCGTGGGCACCGTGAAATTCACTCCGTTAGCGCCGGTGCGATTGCGGAAGCCTTCGTAGGAGAAGAAGAAGAAGGTCCTCTTCGATTTGGTGCGATAGAGCTTGGGGATGTAGACCGGTCCGCCGAAGGTAAAACCAAAATCGTTCTGCTTGTAAATCGAGATCGGGATGTTGGAAACGTTGTTGAAAAAGTTATTCGCGTCGAAATCGTTATTGCGTATGAACTCGTAGGCGGATCCATGGTATTGGCTGGTCCCTGATTTCGAGACGTACGTCAGGTTGCCTCCGCCGGCGTGGCCGAATTCGGCTTTGAACCCGTTGGTGTCCACCGAAAACTGCTCGATGGCTTCCACCGAGGGCGAGTTCGACGCGACCCAACTCTTCGACAGGGCGCGGCTGGTATTCGTGGAGACGCCATCGAGCGAGGTGCCATACGAGGCCGCCTGTCCGCCGCCCAGCATGAAGCCATTGTCGCCGCCGAGGTTCTTGGCGTCGGGCGCCATGGATGCCAGGTCGAAGGGCGTGCGCACGGTCCCGCCCACCTGCAACGGCAGATCGTTGACGAGTTTGTTCTGAATGGTGGTGCTGGACTTGGCGTCCTCCGTCTGCAGTTGGACCGCCGATGCCATCACTTCGATGGCCTGCGTGGAAGTCCCCACTTCGAGTGTGACATCGGTCCGAACCGTCTGGGAGGCATCGAGCGCGATTCCACGCACTTCCGAAGTCTTGAAGCCTTCCTTGGTGACCTTGACCGCATACGTGCCGGGCGGCAGTGCAAGCTCGGTATATTCGCCGGCTCCGTTGGTCGAGACCGGCAGGGAAACATTGGTGGACTGATTGACAATATTGACGACGGCGTTGGGAACTACGGCGCCGGAACTGTCTTTGACGACGCCGGTAATGGTGCCACGTTCTGACTGCCCGAAGAGCAACGCTCCGAACGACAGCAGAATCAGGGTCGCAAGCGAGACCCGAACCACGGCGGATAGCTTCATGGATACCCCCTTACGGCTGGTTCGTGCCAGCCGAAAGCAATGGGTCCAAACTATCACTTGCCCGGCGAATATGCAAGGTGGGGCAAGGATGTTTTCGGCTTTACCGCGGGGTATGATGGGGAACGCTGCCGCCCCCTATGCCACACACCTTTACGGAAGCGACTGCCTCGGCTGATCCGCCCGCCGTGTCTGGCCCCGAACGTCTGGTCTCGCTCGACGCCTTTCGCGGCGCCACGATCGCCTTCATGATCCTGGTCAACACTCCCGGCGACGGCCGCTTCGTCTACGCCCCGCTGCGCCACGCCGAGTGGCATGGCTGGACGCCCACCGATGTCGTCTTCCCGTCCTTCCTCTGGATCGTGGGCGTCGCGATGACCCTCTCGATGGCGGCCCACGTTCATCCGCTCCGCCGCATCCTGCGCCGCGCCGCCATTCTGTTCGTCCTCGGTGTGCTGGTCTATGTGTATCCCGATTTCAACCTCGGGACGCAGCGGATTTTAGGAGTGCTGCAGCGGATTGCCCTCTGCTACCTGATCGCCGCTCTGATCTACCGGAGCAGCGGAATCCGCGGCCAACTCGCCTGGATCGCCGGCCTGCTCACCGCGTACTGGCTGATCATGGCATTCGCGCCCGTCCCCGGCTACGGCTCCGGCCGGCTCGATGTCGAAGGCAACTTCGCGCATTACGTCGACCGCATCGTCCTCGGCTCCCACAACTACCGCCAGACCAGAACGTGGGATCCGGAAGGCATCGTCAGCACTCTGCCCGCCATCGCTACCACTCTGTTCGGCATCATGGCCGGCCACCTGCTGCGGCTCAAGCGCTCGCTCGCGGAGCGCACCGTCTGGCTGTTCCTGATCGGCAACCTTCTCATCGCGGCAGGCTTGCTCTGCGATCGTTGGCTGCCCATCAATAAGAAGCTCTGGACTTCCTCGTTTTCGCTCTTCATGGCCGGCCTGGATTTCGTGATGTTCGCGATCTTTCTTTGGCTCGTCGATGGCCAGGGATACCGGCGCGCGGTCAAGCCGCTGGTGATCTTCGGGAAGAACGCGATCGTCGCATACCTCGCATCCGAAGGCCTGGACGAGATTTTCGGTTGGATCCACTGGACCTCCGGCGGCCATTCCACCAGCCTGCACGAATGGCTGTACGGCCACGCCTTCGCGGCTTTCTTCTCTCCGTTCAATGCGTCGATGTTCTACGGGATTGCCTACACACTGGCGATCTACCTGTTCGCCTATGGGCTGTATCGCCGCGGCCGGTTCGTACGCATCTGACCTATGCCCCGGCCCGCCCCCGCCGCCCTGCTCCTCGCCTCGATCCCTTTTGCCGGCGTCTGCTTTTCCGTGCCGCTCTGGGATCGCATCGAGCCGATGATCCTCGGAGTGCCGTTTAACGTTTTCTGGCTGATCGCCTGGATCGTGCTCAGCCCGCTCTGCCTGTGGGCTGCCTACCGTATAGAGACGGCCCGCGCCTCGAGGAATCGCGAACCTCGATGAGCCCGAGCGCCATTGCCCTGGCGGTGATCTGCGCCATTGTCGGAATCGGCGCCGGCGCCGGTTTCCTGGCCGGGGCGCGCCGCAAGATGGATCTGGAGCAGTGGACCACGGGCGGCCGGGGCTTCGGAGCGGTGTTGACCTACCTGCTCATGGCAGGCGAGGTCTATACGACCTTCGCCTTCCTGGGCGCAAGCGGCTGGGCTTATTCGCGCGGCGGGCCTGCGCTCTATATCCTGGCGTATCTTACTTTGGCTTATGTCGTCTCGTTTTTCCTTCTGCCGGAGATCTGGGAAGTGGGCCGGAGACACGGCTTGCAGACGGAGTCGGATTTCTTCCTGCATCGTTACGGCAGTAAACACCTCGCGGCTTTCGTTTGCGTAACCGGCGTTGTCTTTCTCGTGCCGTACATCCAACTGCAACTCACCGGCCTCGGCATCATCGTCGAGGTGGCGAGCTTCGGCGCGGTCGGGCGGACCCCGGCGATCGCGATGGCGGTGGCGGTGGTCGCCGCCTTCGTGCTTGCCAGCGGCGTGCGCGCGGTCGCGTGGGTGAGCGTCCTCAAAGACGTTCTGATGCTGGCGGCGGCTTTGGCCATCGGCATCGGCGTGCCCTACGCCCATTTCGGCGGCATCGGCAAAATGTTCGCGGCGCTGGCGCAAGCGCGGCCGGGCCACCTGACCATGCCGGGCGCCACCACCAATCTCGGCCACTCCTGGTTCATCTCTACCGTCCTGCTGACCTCTTTCGGATTCTATATGTGGCCCCATGCCTTCGCGGCGTCGTTCACCGCCCGCGGCGCGGACACGCTGCGGCGTAATGCGATTGTGATGCCGCTTTATACCATCACGCTTCCCTTCGTCTTTTTTGCAGGCTTCACCGCGGTACTCGTGGCGCCTGGTTTATCGAACGGCGACCTCTCCCTGCTGACGGCCGTCCGTCAGACCTTTCCCGCCTGGTTCCTCGGAGTGGTCGGCGGCGCCGGCGCCCTCACTGCCATGGTCCCGGCGGCCATCTTCACCCTCTCCGCCGCCACGCTCTTCGCCAAGAATCTCTACCGGCCGCTCTTTGCCCCGGCCATGACCGACAATGAGGTGGCGCGCCTGGCTCGCGTCATGGTCGTGGTGCTGAGCCTGCTGGCCCTCTACTTCGCGATCTACAGTTCCACCACGCTGGTGTCGCTTCTCTTGCTGGGATATTCGGGCATCACCCAGTTCTTTCCGGGCGTGGTCCTCGGCCTGTATTGGAAACGCGCCACGATGCGCGGCGTCTTCGCGGGCCTGGTCGTGGGCGTGGTGACCGTCGCGGTGCTCGCGCTCGGTAAGCACGATCTGCTGTTCGGCCTGAACGCCGGATTCGTGGCCCTCTGTCTGAATTTCGCGGTGGCTGTGGCGGGGAGCCTACAGCCGCCGGAAGTTCAGGCCTTCGATCTTCCCGTCGGGGGCGAGTGAGATGCGCCATTCCGCGATGCCGTGCTCGCACTTCACTTCGAAGATATCGGCGCCGCCCGGACCGACGCCTTTGAAGACGATCGACTGTACTGCTCCGAATTTGCCGACGTTCTCCCGCAATTGAGGCAGTTGTTGACGCGTGAGATCGGCCAGCGCCTGGCTCATGCTTTCATATTTCGGCTCCCCGGACAGCAGTCCGTCGATGGAGAGGCGGAGAGCCGCTTCGGAACCGGGCGCCTGCTTCTGGTCCTGATAGCGCCTGGCGATGGCGGCGGTGCGCGCGGCGACTCCTTCGGCGGCGCGTTGGGCTTCGGCTTCGTCCAATCGTTTGGCTACCTGGTCGCGGCCGTTCTGATGAAGCGTGGCCTGCGTGGCCTTGCCCTGCGCGTCGGAGTCGAATGTAATCTGGGCATCTACCACCTTGAGGAAGAACTTGCGCTCACTTTCCGGGAACATGGGGACTTTGGCCTGGCCGGTCAATTGTAGGGATAGCTGGCCGCCGTCGCGCGAAACCGAAAGGATCGCCGTGGGAGCCAACTGATAACTACCCACGTATCCATCCAGCACCTTGGTATCGACGGTGATTTCCTTGTGCTCCTGAGGTGGCGCGATCTTTTGCAGCGGATAGCTGGCGTCGAGTAAGTGGCGGCCTAGATCGTCCTGTCCCGCCCCGGTAGCAATGTTCGATAGGACCACCACGCCGCTGCGCCGCTTGGGGTCGAATCCCATATAGGTGCGATAACCGCCGGTGCCGCCATTGTGCCAGATGATGGAGTTCCCGTCCTTGGTTTGGACGTGCCAGGCATAAGCGATCTCCATGTTGGGAATGCCCGTGGGCTTGCGCACCGAGATCTCCGCGGCCATGTCGTCGGCCAGCGCTGTCTTCGTGTAGCCCAGATTCGCGGCGAGGAACTTGAGCATGTCGTTGGCGCTCGAGCGCAGCGCGCCGGCGCCGGCGAACGTCGGGAGATCCCAATTGGCCACGGCCGCCAGGGTTTCACTGTGCCCAACCGCAAGGCGTGCCTTCATCTCGGGGGTCAGCGTGATGCGCGTGTCGTTCATCCCCAGGGGAGTGCAAATACGGGAGCGGACCAGGCTCTCGTAGTCCATGCCGGCGCGCAGAGACAGTACGTGGCCGAGCAGTCCCACGCCTAAGTTGGAATATTCGTAGCGTTCGCCGATGTCGCGCGTCAGGGTATACCCGGAAAGGAACTGATACATCTGTTCGACCGAATAATCGGCGTAGGGATTCGTGGAGTCCTTGGGGTTGAAGTTCGAGGGCATTCGGGGAAGACCCGAGGTTTGCGTGGAGAGGTCCGCGAACGTAATTTTCCGGTCGTTCCGTTCGGGAACTTTGGCGCTCGCGGGAAGGTACTTGGAAATGGGATCCGTCAAGCCCAGTTCCTTCTTCTGCACCATGTCCATCAGAATCAGGGACGTGAAAACCTTGGTCATGGAGCCGATCTCGAAGATGGTGTCGCCGTTGAGGGGGCGGCGGTCGTCCTTGGCGAGATTGCCATAAGCGACAATGCGGCGGCCGCTGGAATCGATGAGACCGACGACGATTCCGATGCCGAGATTTTCGCCCGTGCGCCCGGCGAGGATCTGGCGAATTTCCAGGTCGGATGGAAAGGATGGCGCGGCAGGGGGTTGTGCGAAGGCCACGGCCGGGATCAGGACGACGGCGGCAATAAGGAAGAACATCGGTTACTCCTGATCAACTGTAGCCGGTTTAGTAAAGGAAGTCAGGAGCCGGAAAAAACCGGATGGCCTTTGGTGCGCGGCAATCGTCCTGGCGGAGTTCGGCCGTTTACTTCCGGCTGTACGAGTCCAGAATCTTGTCGAGTTTGTCCAGCAGGGCCTGCAGGTCGTCCAGCTTCGCCTGCTCCGCGCGAAGCTGCGAAGCGGCCTCTGTCTCCACCACGGCCCAGCGCTGCTCCTCCGCCGCTTCGCGTTCCACCGCCGCTTTGAGTTCGGGGAGGACCTGGGTCCAACCCGCCTCCCGTTCGCGGGGGTCCTGCGAATTTCGGATGGCCTCTTCGGTCCGCTGAAGCTTGCCCGTCAGCCCTTTTTCGTTGCTTTGGGCCATCAGAACTTTGCCGTGCGCCTCCTCCCAACGAGCGGATGCCCGCGCCACCGTCGCGGTCTGCGCCTGCAAACGGAACAGCGCGATTTGCACGCGCTGACCGGCGATCGTGGTGGTTTGCAGTTCCTGGCGGAGTTGGTGGATCTCGGCGACCAATGCCTGAAGGGAAGGGGGATCGGGCGTCGAGGTCTGTGCGAGCAGCGAAGCCGCGACCGTCGCCAAACCAGAAAAACGGAGCCAAGCGCGAACCATGGAAACCTCCACGGCCATTGTACAGAGCGCGCTGAGCGCCATCATGTTGACGTACACCGGAGCTGGTTCGTGGATGTAACTTTTCCGCCCAATGTGCCGTGCATTCAACAAGTTTGCGCCGCTGTAAAGTTTTGTGAAGCACGCGCCCATTTGCGATTCTGCGGCGTCTCTGATTACGAAGCGAGAGATTTCGATGACACCCAACCTATCCCCGATTAAACTACGTGTCAGCAGTCCTTTGCACACTACCTTCACTCCAGCCGCGGACGAATGGGAGGCCGCCCGTCTGGTACAGGAGCGAATTTTCCCCGCGGTGCGGCCGCCGGTTCCGGGATTGGATTACTACGGCGATTGGCGCCCGGCGCGCGGCGTCAGCGGCGATTACATCGACTACTTCCTGATGAAGGACGGCCACCTCGGCATTGCGGTCGGTGATGTTTGCGGCAAAGGTCTGCCGGCGGCGCTCCTGACTTCCTCGCTCCATAGCACCGTGCGCGCGCTGCGATTCCAGAGGAATTCGAGCCTGCCGGAACTGGTGCGGACGGTCCACGAACTCTTTTACGAAATCTGTCCGGAGAATTGCTATGCCACGCTGTTCGTGGCCCGGTACGATCCGGCGGAACAGCGACTGCACTACGTCAACGCCGGCCACGAGCCGCCGTTCGTGCTGCGCAAAACCGGGCGGCATTACCGCACCATTTTCCTGGAATCCGGCGGGCCGGTGATCGGAATGCTGCGCAAATCGACCTATCGGGAAGGGGTGGTGTCGCTGACCCCGGGCGATCTGGTGGTCGCCTATACCGACGGCCTGTGCGAGACCCGGAACGCGGCAGGCGAGGAATGGGGCTGGCCGCGCTTCATGGAAAAGCTCGAGTACATCAGCGACCGCCGCAGCGTGGACATCGTCGACATCATCATGCGCGAGACCGAAGCCTTCTCCGCCGGTGCACCGCAATTTGACGACGTCACCCTTTGGGTCGGCAAGGTGCAGGAATCGGCCGACGAGCCGATCTGGGAAAGCGAGTTCGCCGAGGCGGCGGCTTGAAGCGTCAAACCGTACAGTTTGGCGTCAAGTAATCGATCGGACCGGTTATTAATAGCTCTACAAGGCCATAGCGTGCGGCCGCGGTTCGCCGCAAAATTAAAGAAATCAGTTTGTGTTGGAGGTTGAATGCTGTCGACTCGCGCGGCGGCAATGCGTGTATCGGTTTGCCTCGGATCGGCTCTTCTGTTTCTTCCCGTTGGTTCCTGGGCGCAAAACAATGCGGTGGCGGGCGATAGCGCCGGTAGCAATTTTGCCCGGGCCCCGGGTCTTTTCCCCGGAGTCTGGCGGCCCTACTTCGAACGGAGGGTGAACACACCCTCGCTTGAGAATTCCCAGCGTCTCGGCACTCTGATTCGCGACGGCGAGCTGAAGCTATCGCTTTCCGACGCTTTGGCTTTGACGCTCGAGAACAATCTCGACATCGTGGTCGAGCGGTACGTCATTTATTTCTCCCAGACCGATATCCTGCGCACCAAATCGGGACAGGCGGCACGCGGCTTCACCGGCGCCTTCATGCCGGGCGAATTGAACTCCGGCGCCATCGGGGCGGGCGTGACGAACTCGGGCGGCACCGGCGGCACCGGCAACGCGGGCGGCATTACCGGGGGCGGCGGCGCGGTCAATGTCGGACCCGCCGGCGCGTTCGATCCCGCCGTCAGTTTCGGCTTCAGTTGGGACCGCGTCACCAGCCCGCTCAACTCCACGGTAGTATCGGGCATTCCCACCACCACCAGCTACGCCACCGCGCTCAATGGCAGCTACGCCCAGATGTTTACCACCGGCGCCAGCTACTCGGTGTCGCTCAGCGGCCTGCGCCAGAGCACTACCCAGCACAACACGCTGTTCAATCCGGACGTCACCACGCGCTTGTCCCTCGGCTTCAACCAGCCTCTGCTCGCCGGGTCGGGCAAACTCCCCAATGAACGTTTCATGATGGTGGCCCGCAACAACCAGAAGACCGCTCGCGAGGTTTTCCGGCTGCAGGTGATCAACAGCGTGGTGCAGTTGGAGAATGCCTACTGGGACGTAGCGGCGGCCCAGGAAAACGTGCGCGTCGCCGGCGAAGCGGTGACCGCGGCCAAGGAACTGCTCGACGACAGCCGCAAACAGTTTGAAATCGGCACCATGTCCAGAATCGACGTGGTCACCGCGGAATCCCAGGAAGCCGCCGCCGAGCGCGATCTGATCGTGGCCCGCACCGCGCTCGAGCAGCAGAGCACCACCCTGAAGCAGCTTATCAGCAAGCGCGGCGACCCGGCGCTCGACGCCGCCACGGTGGTCATCACCGATCCGGAACCGGAGCCGCTCGCGAGCGACGTTCCGGCTCTCCAAGCGGCGCTCCAGGCGGCGGCCACGAACCGTCCGGAGTTGGAGCAGGCGCGGATCGGCCTGCAGAACCAGGGCATCGCCATTCAGTTCACGCGCAACAACATGCTTCCGAGCACCGCGGTGTTCGGGCTCTATGCCAGTTCCGGGCTGCAAGGAAATACGGCGCTGGTCACCGCCGGAGCGGGAGGCTCACTGGCCCAGTCCTTGGGCGCCGCCTATCCCGAGACGGCATACGGAATCAGCACAGCGGCCGTAATCCGTAACCGCTCCGCGCAAGCCGACAATGTGCGCGCGCAGCTCGAGCGCAATCAGTTGGAGGTGACCGCCCAGAACACCCGCAACCAGATCGCCGTGCAAGTGCGCCAGGCCCGCATCGACCTCGTGCAGGGAAAGATGCAGGTGGAAGCCGCGCACGAGGCGGTGCGGCTGGCCAGACTCACCCTCGATGCCGAGCGCAAAAAGCTCGACGTGGGGTTGTCCACCACGTACAACGTCATCCTTCGCAATCGCGATCTAGTCTCCGCGCAATACGCGGAATTGCAGGCCGTCACCGCGTACGCCAAGAGCCTGGTGGCCATGGATCAGGCCACGGGTACAATCCTCGACCGCCACCGCATCGAGCTGAACGACGCCGTACAGGGTTCGGTGTCCCAACCTCCCGCCGCGCGATTGCAACCCCCGCCTCCCGAGCCGAACCAATGAGGCCGCCCGCATCGGTATTCCTGGTGCTGCCGCTTTTCGGCGGCCCCCTCCTGGCGCAGCCCCTGTCGCCATCGAAGACGGACTTCAGCGTCGGCAACTCCAGTTTTCCGTTTTTCTATCGGCCTTACATTGCCCACAGCATTGCCGGTCCGAACTTGCGCAACGCACCCGACCTCACTCTGACCGTCAATGACGGCATCCTGCGGTTGAGTCTCGATCAGGTGATCGCGGCCGTCGCCGAGAACAATCTGGCGGTGGCGGCGGCGAGGTATTACCCGCGTATCGCGCAAACCGATCTGCTGCGGGCGCGGTCGGGCGCCTCGCCGCGCGGCGTCGATGCCAGCGTCGTTCCCAGCGGCGTGTTTGCGGGCGCCGAGGGGGGCAGTATTCTCGGCACGGCGGGCGGGGGCGGCGGGGGGTCGTCCAATCCAGGCGGCATCACCGGCTCCGCAGGCCGCGTGGCGGTGCGTCCGTCCGGACTGTTCGATCCGAGCGTTTCGTTCGCCTTCAGCATGGATCGGACGTCGAGTCCGCTCAATACGGTGGTCGTCGCCGGCATTCCGAGTGTCAGTACCCGAACGGCCGCTTTCTCCGCCGGCTACGTTCAGGCCTTCGCCACAGGCACCAGCGTGACCGTGTCTTACGGTTTCCAACGGCAGGCCTCCAACCAACTGCACCTGTTGTTCGACCCGGACTTCACTCCGGGTTTCACCGCGACTATCAGCCAGCAGTGCCTCAACGGCTTCGGCAAGGCCGTCAACCTCGCGCTCGTCAAGGTGGCCGGAAATGAACAGAAGATCGAGAGAGAATCCTTCCGGCAGCAGTCGATCGCCGCTTTGGCGACGGCGCAGAACGCCTACTGGGACCTCGCCGCCGCGCAGGAGAATGTGGCCGCCGCGAAGCAGGCGTCGGATGCCGCCCAGGAACTGGTGAGGGAAAGCGAGGTCCAGGTGCGCGTCGGGACCATGGCAGCCCTGGACGCCGCGAGCGCGCTCTCGCAGGCGGCCGCGGCCCGCCGCGACCTGGTCGCCGCCCAGGCGGCCGCCGAGAAGGCGGAACTGCAGTTGAAAGCCCTGATCTCCAAAACCCTGGAGGAGCCGTTCGCTTCCGCACACATCCAACTCGCCGACCCGCTCCCCGAGCCTGCCGGCGCGCCCGTCCTCAGCTTCGAGGAAGCGGCCGCTACCGCCAAGGCAAACCG
>Ga0335085_10015420_pt1 | contig 11094 bp, 9 predicted proteins | sample Lox_Sample_45_FD_206712 | JGI IMG/M metagenome (GOLD analysis project Ga0335085, IMG submission 206712) | Soil microbial communities from Loxahatchee National Wildlife Refuge, Florida, United States - Lox_Sample_4.5 | ecosystem: Environmental > Terrestrial > Soil > Wetlands | place: USA: Florida... | reverse complement strand
GCGAGCTGTGGCCCGAGACGATTTGCCAATTTGACGGACCATAGCGGAATACCAGGACCAACTGCTGGGCGGGTGAACCCTTCACAGCCATTCGCAGAATGACAACCGCGCTTCCCATACTGAGATTCCGAATATTCTCGACCGTGACTCCTTCAGACTCGACGCCAGGCGCTGCGAATTGGGCTTCGATACCCTTGTCGAGCTTGGCGCCGGACCATAGCGTTCCGCGAGAATCGCTGAACTGTGCGTCCTCGGCGAACCATCGGACCAGACCGGCGTCGTGAGCCGCCCATAAGCTGATGACCTGCGCGACCGTCTTTTGCAGCTCTTCGCGCCGGGCGGCCTGGAGCTCTTCACCGCGGACGGCACGGATTTCCATGGCGGCCGCCCGATAAGATTCTGAAGTTGCCGCTTCCACTTCCTTTTCGTCCACGTTGTGCGCCAGCAGCAGCCGGGCCGCCTTGCACTTTTCAACCCGCAACGTACTGAGGATCAAATGGAAACACTCGACATAACGGTGCCCGAGTTTTTCGGCTGACTCGGAAGCCAGGTTCAAAATCTGTTTCGACTCCTGGCTGAGCGGCATCGCGACGGAAGTCGAAATTCGCGGGCCGGGCGTCAAGTGTCCCGCGATTTCCTTTCGCAGCGATTCCAGCGTTCCGGGAGTTGGAAATAGACGACTGGCCAGCTGCGCTTCCGCGCGCAGGATGTCCAACAAAAGATGCTCGGTTTCAATGATTCGGCTGCCGTATTGGCTGGCTTCGTAGCGTGCGAAGAAAATCGCGCGACGGGCCTTCTCGGTGTATCGCTCAAACATAGAGTTCGTCTCCGGGCATCGCGGCAGAGCCGATTCTACCCGATCGTCGCCGCGGCTTGCATTTTGGGGTGGGGCGCGGGAAGCTGTGCGGCACCGAGAGGGCGGACCCGCTCACATTTTGAATGAGGTCCCGAAAGGACTGAAGGATGGCTGCTGCTGCGAAAAAGATTCGGCGGATTGCGACGGAGGAGGCGTTTTCAATTCCGGAGGTGGCGAAGGCGCTGGGAGATGTGGCGCGGGCCCCGGGGAATAGTCTCGATTTGATTTTGGTGAAACGGATCTATGACAACCCGGATTCGGGCGAGTGGAACGGCGGACTGCTGCCGCGGCTACTCGATCTGGAAAAAGAGCGGCTGAAGGACATGGATGCGAACGGTGTGGACGTGCAACTGCTGTCGTTGACGGCTCCAGGAGTGCAGATGTTCGACGCGGACACGGCGACGGAGCTGGCGGAAGTGGCGAACGACAAGCTGGCGGCGATGATCCGGCGGCATCCGACGAGGTTTGCGGGGCTGGCGACATTCGCGCCGCAATCGCCGAAGCGCGCGGCGAAGGAAATGGAACGGGCGATGAAGAAGCTGAAGCTCAACGGCTTCATCCTGAATTCGCACACGAACAACGAGTATCTGGACAATCCGAAATATTTTCCGATATTGGAGGCGGCGGAGGATCTGGAGGGCTGCATTTACATACATCCGCGCGCGCCTTCGGATGGATTAGCCGGGCCGTATCGCGATTACGGGCTGGACAGCGCGCAGTGGGGATATGGGATCGAGGTATCGACGCACGCGGTGCGGATGATGGTGAGCGGCGTATTCGACCGGTTCCCGAAGCTGAAAATTTGCATCGGACACATGGGAGAAGCGGTGCATTTCTGGCTGTGGCGCATCGATTTCATGAACAAGCGGGCGCAGGAGCGCGGCGTGGCTCCGAAGACGAAATTGACGCCGGGCGAGTATTTCAAACGCAATTTCGTGATCACGACGAGCGGGCAGGAGTCGCCGCTGGCGCTGGATTTTTCGATCAAGGCGCTGGGAGTAGACAACGTGCTGTGGGCGATCGATTATCCGTACCAGCCGACGGCGCCGGCGGTGGCGTTCATGGATGCGGCGCCGGTGAGCGAGGCAGAGCGGGAAAAGATCTATCACGGGAATGCGGAGAGGATTTTTCATATCAAGCCTAGATAGAAGCGGGGGAGAGATTCTTCGACTGCGTGGGAGGACGTCCCGCAAGAGCGGGACGAAAGGCAACACCGTCCTGCCAGTCCGCTCAGAATGACGAGAGTCGCTCTGGAAGTGTCGACTGTCGCCAGATGCGGGGAGTGGACGAGGCCAGCGCCGCAAGCGCGGGGCCTTCACGACGATGGCTTGGCTTCTGCCGTTGTCGCACGGCGAAGCTTTTTGAGAAGCGGCAGGGCGGGTCTCAGACCCGCCCTGCGGAATCCCTTGGTGAAATCAGCGGCGCCGGGTGGATTCGAAGAGGAACCAGACGCGGCGCTGGGTTTGGTCGATCCAATTTTCGATGAGGCTGGCGGTGGCGACGTCGTTGGCGTCGTCGCAGAGGTCGTGGGCGGCGAGCAAGCTGACGACGAGATTCTTGTTGTCATCCATCAGCTCGGCGAGCATGTCGCCGGGGTCGACGAAATCGGCGTCGTTGTCGCTGATACGCTGCAAGCGTGAGATGTGGCCGATGGAGCGGAGGGTGGTGCCGCCGATTTTGCGGACACGCTCGGCGAGGTCGTCGGTCATGGCGAAAATCTGATCGGCGTGTTCGTCGAGGAGCAGGTGGTAATCGCGGAAGTGCGGGCCGGTCATGTGCCAGTGGAAATTCTTGGTTTTGAGGTACAGCGCGAAGACGTCGGCGCAGAGAGCGTTGAGGGCGCCGGAGATGTCCTTGACGGCTTCGGGGCGGATGTCGGACGGAGTGGCCATGGGGGCTTTGCGGCGTTCTTTTGCGTCTTTGAGATCCGGTTTGGATGCCATGAATAATCCTTTCAGTGCGAGGCGTCGCGTGTGAATGATACGCCAGTTCGATTGGATGCTGCAGCCGAACTAGGAGGCGCACTAAAAACGCGCGCGGCCGAAAGTTAACAGCGGATGAATGGCGTGGGGACGGTGGTGTTTCAGAAAGACGCCCGCTGGAATCCGGCGCTACTTCCGGAGGAAGAAGTAGGCGGACATGGCGAAGCCGATGACGATGACGAGCCAGCGGACGTGCTGTGGATTCATTTTTTGAGCCACCCAGGCGCCACCGTAACCGCCGATGAGGGCGCCGACGAGCATGAGCACGGCCTGCGGCCAGACAATCACGCGAGCGAAGACAAAGGTGGCCAGCGCGGTGCCATTGACGATGCTGACGAGCAGGGTCTTCATTCCGTTCATGGTGTGAATGTCTTCGAGCCCCATGAGCGCGAGCAACGATAGAAACAGGATTCCCACGCCGGCGCCGAAGTAGCCCACGTACATCGAAACCAGAAGCTCCAGAAAAAGCACGCCGGCCATCAGCGAGCGCGGAGTGCCGGAGCCGCCGACGGATTCGCCGGCTTTCAGATTAGCGCGGCCGCGAATCCAGGAGGTGATGCGCGGGCCGAAGAGAAAGAGCAGCGTGGCGCCCAGCAGTAGCCACGGGACGATGCGCATGAAGGTGGCCTGCGGGGTGATGAGCAGGATGCGCGCACCGAGGATGCCGCCAATGATGCCAGTAACGGTGAGCGCGGGCAGCAACTGGCGAGCCTGGCGGGTGAAAGCTTTGCGATAGGCGACGGTGCTAGCGACGGTGCCCGGCCAGACGGCGGCGGTATTCGTGGCGTTGGCGGGAATCGGCGGGATGCCGGTGAAGATCAATGCGGGAAAGGTGATAAAGCTGCCGCCTCCCGCGACGGAGTTGATGATGCCGGCGAGTACGGCGGCAAAAAAGAGAAAAACGGGATGATTGATCTGCCCGAAGTGCACGCGAAAGGATACATGGGGAAAAGGGTTAAGTGAAGGTGGCGATGGACTGGAGAAACACTACATTCGTAGTTATAGATCGTGCCTCAGATATTGATCCGGAGCGATGCCTAATCCCCCAAGGTGTCCGGAATGAGAGCCAAAACTGGTTCACGGCGGTGGGGTGCGAGCGGATGCGGCCGTTTCTTGCCCGGACGCCGGGATTAGTATAGTGTTCATCGTCCTGTAACATACCCGACGGTGGAGGCCTGACCTTGAAACCCGGTTTACTGCGGAAGATCCTGCCGCGCGAGAAATCGTTCTTCCAGATGTTCAACCAGCAGGCAGAGAACGTGGAGGCCGGCGCGGTGGCCATGGTGGAGATGTTGCAGAGTTTCGAGGAACTGGCAGCAAAGGCCGACAAAGTGGAGGAATACGAGCACACGGGAGATGCCATTACGCACTCGATACTGCGGAAGCTCAACCAGACGTTCGTGACGCCCTTCGACCGGGAGGACATTCACGAGCTGGCGAGCAAGATCGACGACGTGATCGACCTGGTGGACGCGGCAGCGACGCGGATCGTGACGTTCCGGGTGAAGTCGTTGCGGCCGGGAGTGGTGGACCTGGCAACCACGGTGCGGCTGGCGACGACGCAGATCGTGGCGGCCGTGAAACTACTGGATAAGGGAAACGGGATACTGGATCACTGCATCGAGATCAACCGGCTGGAGAACCTGGCGGACCGGCAGTGCCGCGATCTGATCGTGAACCTGTTCGAGCACGAAAAGGATCCCGTAGAGATCATCAAGTGGAAGGAAATCATCGAGACGCTGGAATTCGCCTCGGACAAGTGCGAGGACGTGGCGAACGTCATTGAGACGGTCACTCTGAAGAACGCCTGAGAACGTGCTGAAACTTCCCCTTTTTGTCCCGCGAGCGGGTGTGGTCCCGGCCGACGAGCCCGGATTGGCTGATGGAGCGGCGGCGTGAGCGCGTTTCACCTGCTGATTACGATCGTGGTGGTCAGCCTGGCGTTCGATTTTACGAACGGCTGGCACGACGCGGCCAGCTCGATCGCGACGGTGGTGTCCACACGCGTGCTGCGACCGCTTTGGGCGGTGATTTGGGCGGCGTTCTGGAATCTGGTGGCGCCGCTGACGTTTGGCACCGCGGTGGCGGCCACGGTGGGGAAAGGGCTGGTGCGGCTGGATCTGGTGACGCCGCAAGTGCTGCTGGCGGGATTGCTGGGCGCGATCATCTGGAATTACGCGACGATCCGGATGGGCATACCGTGCAGCTCGTCGCATGCGCTGATGGGCGGATACGGCGGAGCGGCGATCGCGGCGGTGGGATTTCGGGCGATCATCGTGCACGGGTGGGTGAAGCCGGTGATCTTCATTTTCATCGGGCCGATGATCGGGCTGGTGGCGGGCGTGGTGGTGACGGTGGCGACGAGCTGGGTGGTACGGCAACAATCGCCGCAGAAAGTGGACCGCTGGTTCCGGCGGCTGCAGCTGGTGTCCGCGGCGGCATTCAGTTTCAGCCACGGAACGAACGACGCGCAGAAAAGCATGGGAATCATTACTGCCGCGCTGGTCACGAGCGGGGTGATCGGGGCGTACCGGGTGCCGGATTGGGTTATCATTTGTTGTGCGCTGGCGATGGCCGGGGGGACCATGTCGGGCGGGTGGCGGGTGGTGAAAACCATGGGCCAGCGGATCACCAAGCTGAATCCCTTCGGCGGCTTCGCGGCGGAGACGTCCGCGGCCATAACGCTGATTGGCACGGCGGCGGCGGGAATTCCGGCCAGCTCGACGCAGGTGATCACCGGAGCCATCGCGGGAGTGGGCGCTTCGCGACGGCTGACGGCGGTGCGGTGGGGAGTGACGCGGGACATCATGTGGGCGTGGGTTTTGACGATCCCGGGCGCGGGGCTGATGGGCGCGATATTCGATTTTGCGATGCGGCACTGGATGGCGATGAAATGAGCGAGAACAAGGTTCCGTTTGCTTCGATTGAAGAGGCTGTGGAGGACATTCGCCAGGGCAAGATGATCGTCCTGGTGGACGACGAGGATCGCGAGAACGAAGGCGATCTGACGATGGCGGCGGAGAAAATCACGCCGGAAGCGATCAATTTCATGGCGAAGTTCGGGCGGGGGTTGATCTGCCTTTCGCTGACCGAGCAGCGCTGCGAGACGCTAGATCTGAAGCCGATTTCGCCGCGGAATACTTCGATGTTTGGCACACCCTTCTGCGAACCGATCGACGCGAAGCGGGGAACGACGACGGGCACGAGCGCGTGGGACCGTGCGACGACGATTTTGACGGCGACCGATCCGCACATGCGGCCGGAGGATCTGGCGCGGCCGGGGCATGTGTACACGCTGCGGGCGCGGAATGGCGGCGTGCTGGTGCGGGCGGGGCAAACGGAAGCTTCGGTGGACCTGGCGCGGATCGCGGGACTGAGTCCATCGGGCGTGATCTGCGAAATCATGGACGAAGACGGAAACATGGCGCGGATCCCGCAGCTGGTGGAATTCTGCAAACAGCACGGGATGAAGCTGGTGACGGTGGCGAGCCTGATTCGCTACCGGATGCAGCACGAGCGGAATATACGGCGGATTGCGGAATCGGTGCTGCCGACGAAATACGGCGATTTCCGGATGATTGCGTATGCGAGCGACGTGGATCAGGAGATTCACGTGGCGCTGGTGCGGGGCGAGGTGACGTCCGCGGAGGGCGAGCAAACACCGCCGCTGGTGCGCGTGCATTCGCACTGCCTGACGGGCGACGTGCTGGGATCGACGGCCTGCGATTGCCGGGAAATGGTGGAGCGTTCGCTGGAGGCGATCGCGGGGGAGGATCGCGGCGCGTTCGTCTATTTGCACCAGACGGGGCGCGGATTCCGGATCGATTCGCGGACGGAAGAGGGCGCGGCGTTGCCCAAGATTTTGTATCACGAGCGCGAGCAGGTGGAGCGGGATCCGGGGGCGCAGCGCGTGATCCAGCACGAGAGCGGAATCGGGGCGCAGATTTTGAAGGACCTGGGACTGATGCGCATCCGCGTGCTGACGAATTTGCCGCGGAAAGTGGTGGCGCTGAAAGGCTACGGCATCGAGATCGCCGACCAAGTGCCGCTGCGCATCGGCGCGAAAAAGACACACCAGATTTTGTAGCCGCAGTTCCCTTCCCAAAACAAATCGAGAGAGGTTCTTCGACTCCGCCCGCCGCGGCGGGCCGCGCTCAGAATGACGGGAGCGGTGAAACGACTCTACCGGCCGAAAACCAGGACCTCGAACGAATCCGGCACCATGCCTCCGCGCGGATGCGGATTTTCCGGCGTGGCCGGGGGCGGAGGGGCGAATTGGGCGGTCACCAGAAATACCTGATGGGTTTTCGTGTCGAGGGCCATGGTGCGCGCGCCGGTCTGGGTCGGGACGTCCTCAACTGCGGTGTATTTGTCGGGCGAGTCCTCGTGAATTACCGAGAGCGTGCCGGAGCCGTTGGAGGAAAACGCGAAGCCCGTGCCGGGATCGAATTGGCAGGCGTCCACGCCCAGACCGATCGGCAAGCCGGCGACGACTTTCCCGCTATCGGGGTCGACAACGGCCATGGTTTTGTTGTGGCATCCCGCGAAGAGACGGCGGTGTTCGCGATCGATCGCGAGGCCCGCGGGACTTTCGCAAGGAGCGAGCGGCCAGGTTGCGGTTACGACGAGATTCTTGGCGTCGATTTCCTGCATCTGGCTTTTGTCTTCCAGCACGACGTAGACATGGCCGTTGCCGTCGGCCACCGCGGTTTCCGGACGGCCACCGAGCGGGATCGTCGCCAGCACGTTTCCGGTCACCGCGTCGACGGCCGTCGAACTTTTGCCGAAGCCGTTCATGGTGAAAACGCGCCTGGTGCCGGAATCGTAGGTGATCGAATCCGGTCCCTTATCGGTCTGGGCGTGGCCGATGGTCTGAAAAGTTTTCGCGTCGAAAATCGAAACGGTGGATGCCTGGCCGTTGGAGGTGTAGCCGTCGCCGAGTTCCGGGGCGAGCGCGATGCCGTGGACGCCAGGCGTATCAGGGATGGTGCCGACGATTTTTTCGGAGTCGACGTCGAGGACGTCGACGCGGGTGCCGCGTGAGATGTACAAGCGGCGGGAGGCCGAATCGAAGTTGAGATAGTCCCAAAAGCCTTCGCCGCCGGGCTTGATGGTTTTGATCAGGTGGTAGCCGGAAGGGCCGGGGGCCGGAGGGCCGGCGAGGACCAGCGAAATGCGGGTGGCTGCCCAGGCCGCGGCAAAAATTGCAACGGCAGCGATTGCGAAACGATGGGGCGCTTGCATGAAAGCTCCTATTCGAGACGGCCGGTTGACTGATCGAGTGCACGGAGCCTCAGGGGCGCAAGCCCCATTCCCCTGGAACAGGCTTACTGCCGGAGCTGAAGCTCCGACTTCCTAGAAACCGTGCGGATGGCGGCTGCTTGCCATTGCTGAGACATCGTATGACGGCTGGAGCGGTGGGTCAAAGGACTCCAGGTGAAGAAATTGTAAAAAGCTAGTGAGACGCGGGAGCGGGGTTGGGCTGCGATTGCGGCGATGCGGGCGAGCTCGATGATTTCGAAGATGGAGCGGGCGTTTTTTTCGGGGGCGGCGGCGGTGTCGTTGGTGCGGTGACGATGACGTAGGGGCGCATTTTGGCGAGCTTGTTTTCGGAGATGCCGCGGATGGCGAGGAGGTCTTCGACACGCCGGAAGCGGCCGGATTTGGTGCGCAACTGGATGATGGCTTTGGCGGTGGTGGGGCCTACGCCGGGGAGTTCCTGGAGTTCCTTGGCGGAGGCGAGGTTGATGTCGATTTTGTGGGTGGGCGGATTTTTCGCGGCGCGCGCGGCAGTGGCCAGCACGAGCAATAGGGACACGAAGCAACTGAGCGCAATTTGCGTGGCGGGCCCACGAGGGTGCGCCGCGGGCATCACTCCAGTTTGTTGCCCTTGGCGTCGAAGACCGTGACCGGGCCGAAGAGAGCGGCTTGCGATTCGACCTGGGAGCGGTCGCCGACGACGACGATCTGGGAGTTGGCGGAATCGAAGTGGCGGCGGGCGGCGGCGAGGACGTCCGCGGCGGTGAGGGCGCGGATGCGTTGGCGATAGGTTTCGAGATACTCGCCGGGGAGCTGGTCGAGGTAGGCGGTGGCGAGCTGGCCGAGCAGGCCATCCTGTGTGGCGACGCCGAGCGAGAATACGCCGGTGATATAGCTCTGGGCGCTGGAAAGCTCTTCTTCGGTGACGGGCAGCGAGCGCATGCGATCGATCTCGTAGAACATTTCCGTGAGGGTGGCGGCGACGACTTCGTTGCGGACCGCGGCGCGAACGGTGAAGTAGCCCTGCTGGCGGAGGGCGTTGACGCCGCTGCCGGGGCTATAGGTGTAGCCTTTCTGCTCGCGAATATTGAGCACGAGGCGGGAGTGAAAGGCACCGCCGAGGATGGAATTGGCGACGACCATGCGGTACCAATCGGGATCGCGGCGGGTGATCGACAATCCCCCGAGCAGAACCTGGGCCTGCACGGTGCCGGGGAGATGGACCAGATAGACGTGACGGCCGGAATGGCGGGGCGGAGCAGGCGACGCAGGATGAGCGGGCTTGGGAGCTTTCCAGGCGCCGAAAATTTTCTCGATGCGGGCGAGCATGTCCGCGGCGACGAAATCGCCGACGACGATCATGAGCGATTCGGCGGGAACGTAGTGCGTACGGTAAAAATCGGCCAACTGATCGCGGGTGATGGCGGCGAGCTGATCTTCCGTGGGTGACACGATGGCGTAGGGATGCGCGCCGAAGATCACGCGGCGGAAACGCTCGGAGGCGAGGAAACCGGGCGTGGTGCGCTCAATGCGGAGCTCTTCGAGACGCTGGCGGCGCTCGCGTTCGAATTCCTCCTCGGGAAATGATGCGTGACGGGCGAGATCGGCGATGAGCTCGAGAATGCCGTCGGAGAATTCGGCGAGACCGTTGGCCGAGATGGCGCTGGAATCGGCGCCGGAGCTGGTACCGAGACCGGCGCCCATGCGGCGGAGATCCTCTTCAATCTGGCGGCTGGCGCGGGCGGCGGTGCCGGTGCGAACGACGGTGGCGGTGATGTCCGCCAAGCCAGGCGCGGTGTGCGAAACGACGGCGTTGCCACTGCGGAAATAGAGCTGCGCGGTGATTTTCGGAAAATTGCGCGACTCGACGAGGACGACTTGCAGGCCGTTTGGGAGGGTGGTGACCGTGCGCTTCGGCCAGATGACAGGAGATTCGGGCGCGAGCGCGGGCGCATTGGCGCGGGGCACGGCCGGAGTGGCGTGGGCGCTCATCGAGCACCTGCCATCATCGCAGTGGGCTTGCGATAGAGCACGGCGCGATTTTTCGGCACGAGGTATTTCCTGGCGAAAGCCTGAATCTGATCGGGGGTGACGGCCAGGAAGCCGTCGAGGATTTTGTTGACGCGGTGCGGGTCGCCATCGAAGAGCGTGAAGCAGGCGAGCAGGTGCATCAGGCCGAAGCGCGGCATGGGATAACCGCCGCTTTCGAGCATGGAGTAATAGTCGGAGCGGAACTTGGTTTTCACGGGATCAAGCTCGGCGAATTCGATGCCGTTCTGCTGGAGCTCCTCGATGATTTCGTCGTAGACGGCCACGGTGCCCTCGGAGGTGAACTCCGGCTTGTGGTAGATGCGCGTGACCATCTGGGTGGGGCCGTTCGATTCGAGCAGGTCGGCGCCGCCGTCGATATCCACGGCGATCTGTTCATCGAGCACGAGCTCGCGATAGACACGGCCAGCGCGTCCGCCGTGGAGCACGCGATCGAGAATGCCTGCGACGTACCAGTCGGGCGATTCGCGGGGCGGCATGGTATAGCCGATGGCGATGGCGGGCAGAGGACCAAATTTCTCCTCGACCTCGCCGCGGCGCTCTTCGGCTTGCGGGGGTTCGGCGACGTCCGCATGGGGGAGCTTCGACTGCGGCGGAATGTCTTCGAAGTATTTCTTCGCGAGGGCGAAGGCGTCGCGCGGCTCGAAATCGCCGAGCATGAGAAGCACGGCGTTATTGGGCGCGTAGTAGGTGTGGAAGAATTTAAGGACGTCGGCGAGCGTGGCGGCGTCGAGATCGGCGAAATCGCCGTAGAAATTGTGGGCGTTGGGCCAGTTGCGGAAGGCCACGGGCGGGAGATCGAGCCAGGGGAAACCGCCGTACGGCTGGTTCATCACGTTGACGCGGACTTCTTCCTTGACCACGTCGCGCTGGTTGCGGAGATTCTCGTCGTCGACCTTGAGCGCGCGCATGCGATCGGCCTCGAGCCAGAGGACGCGCTCGAGCGCG
>Ga0335085_10015419_pt1 | contig 11094 bp, 10 predicted proteins | sample Lox_Sample_45_FD_206712 | JGI IMG/M metagenome (GOLD analysis project Ga0335085, IMG submission 206712) | Soil microbial communities from Loxahatchee National Wildlife Refuge, Florida, United States - Lox_Sample_4.5 | ecosystem: Environmental > Terrestrial > Soil > Wetlands | place: USA... | reverse complement strand
GCGTTTTCCTCGATCGGCTGGGCCGCGACCGCCGCCGTCGCCGCCGCTAGCCTGCCGCTTGCCATCGCTCCGGGATTGATGGCGTTCGCCGTGGTCGCCGGCGCCTGGTTCATGGCTCCGCGCGCACCCGACGCATAGCCTGGGGCCGCCGACCGTCTCGACGCGGCGATCCGTCCTGTGATTTAACAATGCCTCCAGAAGTGCCCGTGCGATGCGGGTGATCGCCACCTGCGGAGCGGCGTATGAAGAACAAGCCGGATTGGATGTGGCCGGACGGCAAGCGCATTGCCGTCGTGTTCAATGTCTGTCTGGAGGCCTGGTCGGACGGCAAGGCGCCCGGCATCAGCCCGATGGGCAATCCGCTGCCGGCGGGCGTGCTCGACACCATGGCGATCTCCTGGGCTGCCTATGGCGTCGAAGTCGGCATCCATCGGCTGATGGATGGCTTCGCGCGGCACGGCGCAAAAGCCAGCGTCATGGTCAACGCCGTCATCGCCGAGCGCGCTCCTGCGACCATCAGAGCGATCGCCGATCACGGCCACGAGGTGCTGTCCCATTCCTACGCGATGGACGTCATACCCGCGCTGCTCTCCGACGAGGATGAGAAGAAGAACATCGAGCGCTGCACGGCGCTCCTCGAAAAGACATCGGGCCAGAAAATCGTCGGCTGGCTGTCGCCGCGCGGCACGTCGAAGCCGTCCACGCCGAAGCTCCTCGCCGAGGCCGGCTATCGCTGGTACGGCGATGTTTTCAACATCGATCTGCCTTATGTCGCGCGGCACGGCAACAAGGAGATCGTGGCAATTCCGCTTTCCTACGACGTCAACGATATGCCGTCGATGAAGTACGGCCACCCGCCACGCATGATGCTTGATTCGTTCAATGAGGTAATCGAGATCGCGCGCTCGCGCGACGACGAGCTGCGTATCGTCGATGTCACCAGCCACGCTCATATTTTCGGGCATCATCGCGGCGCGCATTTCTATGAGAAGATCATCGAACAGGCGATGGCGGCGCCGGATATCTGGGTCGGCACGCGCGCCGAGATCGCCGATCATATGCTGAACCAGGCGGCTGCCTGAAGGCGACAACAGAACCTGCCGGGAGAAACGTCCAGTGATTCCGTTTGAAATGGTGGAGCCGACCTCGCTCAAGGAGGCGGTGTCGTTGCTAGATCCGGAACAGCCCACGATTCGCGCCGTCGCCGGCGGCACCGCGCTGATGCTGATGATGAAGGCCGGCGTGTTCCAGCCGACCAAGTTGGTCTGCCTGCATCACATCGAGCCCGAACACTCGCGCATCACGGTTGCCGGCGACACATTGCGCATCGGCGCTTTGGCGACATTGAGCGACGTCGAGCACGACGCCAACGTGGCGGCGCGCTTCCCGGTGCTCAAGCGCGCGATGCGGACGCTTTCGAACGTGCGCGTGCGCAACGTTGCGCGGGTCGGCGGTGCGCTGGCGCACGGCGATCCGCATATGGACCTGCCGCCGGTTCTGGCCGCACTCGACGCGCGTGTCGCGATCAACGGGCCGAACGGTAATCGCGAATTGCCGGTCGTCGCTCTCTATGCCGGCTATTACGAGACCGTGCTGGAAAAGAACGAGCTCATTACCGCCGTCACCGTTCCATCGCTTGGCGGTCGTAAATCGGCCTATACCAAAGTCACGTCGCGCTCTGCCGACGATTGGCCGTCGCTCGGCGTGGCCGTTTCGTTCGCGTTCAAGGACGGCGCGATTCGCGACCCGATCGTCGTGGTCAGCGCCGCGACGGAAAAGGTCACCCGTATGGCATCAGCCGAGCAAGCGCTGCACGGCGCGGTGCCGGACGATGCGGTGCTGGCGCGCGCCGGCGATGCCGCGGTCGCCGAGGCCTCGATCCTCGCCGACGCCCACGGATCGGCCGCCTATAAGCGCGAACTGCTGCGCGTCTATCTGCGCCGAACCGTGCGGCAAGCGCTGAACGACGGCGTGCAGTAGGATCGGCGATGAATCAGGTCGGGCGAAACATCCCGCGTCTCGAAGTGCGCGCCAAGGTCACCGGGCGCGCCGACTACACGCACAACATGCGCCTGCCGGGGATGCTCCACGGCAAGGTGTTTCGCTCAACCGTGCCGCACGGCCGCATCGTCAAGGTCGATACCGCAGCGGCGCGCGCGCTCAAGGGCGTGGATCGCGTCGTGACCGGCGAGGATGTCGGAAAGCTCATTCCGGAGCCCTATTACGGTCCGGCCTTTCACGATCAGCCGATCCTGGCCTTCGAGAAGGTGTGTCACGTCGGCGAACCGGTCGCGGTAGTGCTGGCCAACGATCCGCATATCGCCGACCAGGGCGTGCAACTGATCGAGGCGGAGTACGAAGAGCTGCCGGCAGTCTATGACGAAGTTTCAGCGATGCGGTCGGATATTCTTGTCCATGACATGCTGAGGCCGGCCGGCACCTTCGCCGACCTGAAGCATCTCAAGGGTCGGACCGGCACCAACGTGGCGCTCGATTATCATTTGCGGCGCGGCGACGTCGACGCCGCGCTGGCGCGCGCCGATCACGTGATCGAACACACGTTCAGGACGCAGCAATGCCTGCACCTGCCGTTCGAGACCTTTGTGGCGATCGCCGAGCCCGGCGATAACACGCTGACGATTCACACGTCGAACCAGACGCCGTCCTTCGTGCGCACCGAGATTGCGCGCCTTTTCGGCTGGCAGGAAAACCAAGTGCGCGTGAAGGTGCCGCATCTCGGCGGCGGCTTCGGTGCGAAAGTCTACGTCAAGCTCGAAGCGCTGGTCGCGGCGGCGGCGATGATCGTGCGTCGGCCAGTGAAGATCGCTCTGACGATGGAAGAGCAGTTCTACATGATCACCAAACATCCGACGACGTTCCGCATCAAGAGCGGCGTCGCCAAAGATGGCCGCGTCGTCGCGCGCTCCTGCGAGGTGTTCTGGAACGGCGGCGCCTATGCGGATATCGGCCCACGCGTAACGCAGAAGTCGGGCTTCACCTCGCCAGGCCCCTACGACATCGAAAACATCAGCATCGATTCCTACTCGCTCTACACCAATCGCACGCCGGCCGGCGCGTTGCGCGGCTTCGGCATTCCGCAGCTCGTCTGGGCCTATGAGAGCCACACCGATCTCATCGCCCGTGAGCTTGGCATCGACCCGGTGGAATTCCGGCGCAAGAACATTCTGCGCGAAGGGCGGCCGCAGGCGAGCGGCACCGCCATGAAGGACGCCGCCATCGCCGAGGTGCTCGACGCGGTGGCGGCGCGAATGGACTGGAACAAGCCGCTCGATCGCGGCAATGGCACGGTTCGGCGCGGCCGCGGCATCGCTATCGGCTTCAAGGCCTCGATCTCGCCGACGGCGTCGGTCGCCATCGTCAACGTTTCAGCCGATGGCAGCACCGCGCTCTACACCAGCACCGTCGATATGGGGCAGGGCTCGGATACGGCTTTCGCGCAAATGGTTGGTGAGGTGCTCGACGTGAAGGCCGAAAGCGTGCGCATCGTTCATCCCGATACGGATGTCACGCCCTACGACATGGGCACGCTCGGCTCGCGCTCGCTATTCCATATGGGCAACGCGGTGCGGCTTGCGGCTGAGGACGCGCGTACCAAATTGCGCGCCCTCGCGGCAGAGGCAGGACTGCCCGAAGGCACCAACTATCCGCCGGCCGAAATTTTCAAGAAGCGCTACGGTATGCAGGCTGGCAACGTGATCGGCGCGGCGAGCTTCGTGCCGACATACAAATCGCCCGATCCGAACACCGGCCTGTCGGACAACGTGACGCCGTTCTGGATGATCGGCGGCGCCGGCGCCGAAGTCGAAGTCGATACCGAGACCGGCCAAGTCCGCGTACTCCGCCTCGTCAATGCCGCCGATTGCGGTAAGCCGATCAACCCGGGGGTCGCGCGCACACAGCTTTCCGGCGCCGCGGTGATGCAGCTCGGCTTCACGCTGTCGGAAGAGATGCGGCTCGACGGTGGTCAGGTGACCAATGCCTCGCTCGCCGATTACAAGATACCAGGCATCCGCGACATTCCGCCGATGGAAAACGATCTGGTCGAGGCCGAGCAGCATTCCGGTCCGTTCGGCGCCAAGGGGCTCGGCGAATCCGGCACCTTCGGCGTCTCGCCGGCGATCGCCAACGCAATCCACGACGCTGTCGGCGTGCGCATCACCGAATTGCCCATCACTGCCGAAGCCGTGCTGCGCGCCTTGCGCCAGCAACAAGACCGCCCACTCGAGGACGAATAATGACGACGCGTCTCATCAATTTCACGCTCAACGGCCAGCCGGTGTCCACCGCGATCGAACCGCATCGCAACTTGGTCGAGCTGTTGCAGCGCTTCGATCTGTTCGGCTCGCGCGAGAGCTGCGGCCAGGGTCTTTGCGGATGCTGCACCGTGCTGGTCGACGACAAGGCGGTTTCGGGTTGTCTTTACTTCGGCGTCTGGGTTGACGGCAAAACGGTCACGACCGTCGAGCATCTCGATGCCGACGGCACGCTGTCGAACGTGCAGCAGGCCTTCATCGATTGTGGCGCGTTTCAGTGCGGGTTCTGTACGCCCGGCTTCGTGCTGATGGCGCACCAGTTGCTCAAGCAGCATTCGGACCCGAGCGACGACGATATCCGCCATTACCTCTCCGGCAATCTCTGCCGCTGCGCCGCCTATCCGGAAATCATCGAGGCGGTGAAGCGGGCGGCGAAGAAGTGAATGGCCTCCCCCCCGCAAGCGGGTAGGGAATCACCTTGGCATGGCCAGAGGGGTTGAGTCATGGCGACACCAGTAACCGTCGCGTCGCGACTCGATCGTTTGCCGCCGTCGCGGCATACGCGAAGACTCGTCACGCTCATCTCGCTCGGCGGCTGGTTCGAGTTTTACGACTTGTTCTTCACCGCCTATGTCGCGCTCGGGCTTTTCAAGGCCGGCATTTTCAAGCCGACCACGCATGGCCTGTTCGACCTGCAAGGCTTTGCCAGTTTCGTGGCTGCGCTGTTCGCCGGCCTGTTCGTCGGCACGCTGGCGTTCAGCTGGCTCTCTGATCGTTTCGGCCGGCGTTCGATCTTCACCTTTTCATTGCTCTGGTACTCGATCGGCGCGCTGGTCATGGCGTTCCAAGATACACCGCAGAGCATCGATCTATGGCGGTTCATCGCTTCCATCGGCCTTGGCGTCGAACTGGTGAATGTCGATACCTACGTGTCCGAGCTGGTGCCGAAAGAGCAGCGTGGGCCGGCCTTCGCCTACAATCAGTTCGTCATGTTCACGGCGGTGCCGGTGGTCGCGCTCCTGGCCTGGCAACTCGTGCCGCAGACAATTCTCGGTCTCGACGGCTGGCGCTGGGTCGTCATCATCGGCTCGGTCGGCGCGCTGGTGATCTGGTGGATTCGCCGCAGCCTGCCGGAATCGCCGCGCTGGCTGGAGCAGCATGGTCATATCGGCGAAGCCGAGAGCATCGTCGCGGATTTGGAGCGTCGCATCCGTGCTGACACCGGCAAAGAGTTGCCGCCACCCGAGACAATAGCGGGCGAGACCGAGCGCAAGAGCGGCATCTGGGCGGAAATGTGGAGCGAGACTTACCGCGGCCGCACCATCATGCTGGTGATCTACAATCTGTTTCAGACCGTCGGCTATTACGGCTTTTCGAGCTGGGTGCCGGCGCTGCTTATTTCGCAAGGCGTCGAGGTCACCAAATCGCTCGCCTACACGTTCATTATCGCTCTCGCCGCGCCGATCGGTCCGCTGGTCGGCGTGGTGTTTGCCGACCGCTTCGAGCGCAAATGGCAGATCGCCTGGGCGGCCGCCGGCATCGCGATGTTCGGCCTGCTGTTCGCACAGCAGACCACGGCCTTCGGCGTGATTGCGTGCGGCCTCTTGATCACGCTGTGCAACAACTGGATGTCGTTCTCGTTCCACGCCTATCAGGCGGAACTATATCCGACGCGCATTCGCGCCCGGGCCATAGGCTTCGTCTATTCGTGGAGCCGGTTCAGCGCCATCTTCTCCGGTTTCATCATCGCCTTTTTCCTCGGCCGCTACGGCACGCTCGGCGTGTTCGGCTTCATCGCCGGCGCCATGGCCGTGGTGTTCATCGTCATCGGCGGCTTTGGGCCGGCGGTGACCAAGCGGCGGCTTGAGGCGATTGCGCGCTAATCTCGTTTCTGCACCCAGAATATATACATGCGGCCGAACGTGAGCGGATACATCTGTTCGTAGGCGTGCCAAAAGTTCAGATCGTTCATGGCGGCACCGGGAAATTGCTGTTGAAATCGCTGCCGCTCTTCGGGTGGAAGTTGAGCGAAACCCAGGAATGTCAGACCGTTGGCATCGAGAAATGTCCTGATCTGCGGGATCGTGAACTGGTGTTCCACGACGTTGAACAGAAGGTCGCGACATCCGCTGATGCTGGAGAAATCCGCTGAAGGGGGAACGCAGTTGCGCGTAATGAGGTCTTGGCGACAGGCGCGAATATCGTCGGCGGTGGCAAGGTATCCGCGTTCTGCAATTAAGGCGCGCGCTGCGGCGAGGGATCGACGTGCTGTCACGCTGTATAGACCGATCAGCATAAGGCCGTTCGGCCGCAACAGCGACAGCAAGCATCGCCATCCCACCGCGGGGTCGGAAAGATGGTGTAGCACGCCCACCGCTTCGACCACATCAAAATCCCGATCGAGCGCTCCCAGCTTGAGAATATCGGCTTGCCCATACGTGACGTTGCTGAGGCCGAGGGCGCGGCTCTTCCTGCGTGCGTAGGCCAAGCTTGAGCGGCTGATATCGATGGCAAGGATCCTCGCGTAGGGAAACCGGATGGCCGAATCGACTGAGTGCGAACCCGTGCCGCATCCCGCAATCAAGATATCGACACCGGACTTCGTCCGGGGCCATAGCATCGGCGCAATACCCAGCACATCCCACAGATACCTCACGACGGTGGTCGGCTTGATCCGGCCGACCGTTGTCCATCGCGGATATGGGCTTTCCTCGTATTGGCTCTGCACCAGCACCGATACGGGGTCGTCGACGGCGGTGAGGGCCGGGATGTTCTTGCGGTCGCATTCTTCTTCCAGCGGCTCGCGGATTTGCTGGGTGAGCAATCGCGCCATCGCTTGCGGCCACGAACTGTTCAGCAGCGACTTGGCCATCGGCAGCTTGTGCAGCGGCAAATAGCTTGCGGCCGCGACGAGATCGAGCGGCGCGATCTCTGCGCCGGCGTGAAGCGCACACGCGATGCGATCGCAAATCTGCCTGCACTGCGTCCGCTCGTTCTCGCTGAACGCGAAGATGTATTCGTTGAGGAAGCATTGCTGTGCCAGCGCACAAAAGAAATCCAAGGCGGCGCCGTCAAGGTTGTCGCTGCCTTCCGGATCGTGTCCGGCCGCGCGCTGAAGCAGCCCACGGCGAATCGCCGTCAGCAAGCGTTCGAGTTCGAGGTCATGCACGACCTTCGACCGCAGCAGCGCCAGCAACAATGCGTCCAGCGCAATTTCGCTCGCGCCTTGGTTTCCGAGTAACTCGTCAAGCCCAAGTTGTCTCGGCCAGGCACGGGCAAGACGCTGCAACGCGGTCGTCACGGCGGCGCTTTGCTTGGCAAGGATTTCGGCATCGCGAAGTCCGAGCGCCATGGCTTGTGTGAAATGCTCGACGGCATCGTCACGGCGACCGATCGCCTGGTAGGCGATCGCAATGGTGTCGTGCGCAGCCGGATCGCCGGAATCCAATTCGAGCGCTCGGCCGAGCAATTTGATCGCCAATTTGTTGCGCCCATCCTGCTGGGCGATGTCTCCCAGCAGCACGAGACTACGAACGTGGTTTGGATCGCGCTTAAGGGCCGCCCGGCAGAGATTTTCCGCCTGTGTGTATTCGCGGCGTCGGAAATGTGACATAGCCGTTGCATAAACAGCATCGGCGTCTTGAGGTTGCAGGGTACTCCGTGAGATCTCCAGAGGGACCATTTGCCCGATCAATTTGGCGTTGGCTCGCCGCGCTTTTCTGTTCATTTACGAGATATTTCAAATATATAGAAGGGGTAGCGTGAGGCCTGCCGTCCCCGCTGCCTTCTCGAAGGCGCGAATTTAATGTTTATGTGATTTTTACGGACGATGTGAGCGCGAGCGCGCCGGTGCGGCCATTTGCGCCCGGCAATATTGTCGCAGTCGGGCCCGATTTGCGGGTGCTGCGCGCTTTATGCGATGACCTCGCCGGCGCGACCGAGGTCCGATGATGCACCAGCAAGCTGTGATCGGTCTCATCGGCGGCATGAGCTGGGAAAGCTCAGCTGAATATTACCGCATCATCAACCGCGAAGTCCGCGACCGTCTCGGTGGCGTACATTCAGCGCGCATTCTGATGTGGTCGGTCGATTTCGGCGAGGTCGAGCGCCTTCAGCATCACGGCGATTGGGACGCACTAACGGGACAAATGATCGACGCGGCGATGCGTCTTCAGCGCGGCGGTGCCGATTTCGTGCTGATGTGCACCAATACCATGCACCGGATGGCGGATGCGGTCGCGGCAGCGATCGGAATTCCGTTGCTGCACATCGCCGACCCGACCGGACAGAAGGTCAAGGCGGCGGGATTTAAGCGAATCGGCCTGCTCGGCACGGCCTTTACGATGGAGCAGGATTTCTACAAAGGCCGCCTGAAGGATTCGTTCGGCCTCGATGTCGTCGTGCCGAATGCCAATGATCGGCAGATCGTCCACGACGTTATCTACAGGGAGCTGGTCGCTGGTGAAATTCTGCCGAAATCGCGCACCGCATATCGCGAGATCATCGCTCGTCTCATCTCGCAAGGCGCCGAGGCCATCATTCTCGGCTGCACCGAAATCATGCTGCTCATCGGGCAGGAAGACAGCGCCGTGCCGTTGTTCGACACCACCACGCTCCATGCGATCGCTGCGGTCGATCGCGCGCTGGCTCAACCGTCGACTGCATAGAACGATAGCCTCGCTCAATTTCTCGCGGCGTTCAGCGCTTCGATGAATCGCTGTTTGATCGCATGCCCATCCCGCAGCGGTAGCACGCGCGGCACGTCTTCTTCGCTGATGCGGGCGCTGATGAGGATCGGGCCTTCGCCCTCATGGAGCAGCGCGCGAACGTCCGCCGCTTCCTCGATGCGGGAAACCGCACGTGCGTGCTTGAAGCGGCAGGCGAGCGCGGTAGCGACGAGATCGATGCCGGCGTGGGTGTGGCTCTGCTGCATGCCGGTTTCGCCGTAATGCGCGTTGTCGAGTATCACGATAACGAGGTTCTTCGGCTGCTTCACGCCAATCGTGGCAAGGCTGCCAATCCCCATGAGCATGTCGCCGTCGCCGGTGAGCACCGCTACTCGGCGGTTGGGCTTGGCAAGCGCGAGTCCAAGCCCGATCATCGCGGTGCCGCCCATGGCGCCCCAGAGATAGAAATTGAGCGGATGATCGCCGGCGGCAGCGACGTCATAGGTCGCCGAGCCGAGGCCGCTGACGACCAGCAGATCGCCGCGCTCCGCCAGGAGCCTCCTCACGAAGTCGCGCCGGTCGAGCATCATCGTGTCCACTGTTTGCGGCCGATCAGCCGCTGCGACAGCAGGATCGCGACCTGAAGATTGCCGTCGAAAGCCATGTCACAGCCAGCGCCGACGATGTCATCGACATCCTCGGCGCGCTCGATCCGATAGGTGAGAAAGCCGGTGAGCCGCAGCGCCTCTTCGGTGATCGCACCCATCGGCACCTGCCATGGATTGAACTCGCCGAACTCGCCCCGCATGGTTACCAGCACGACGCAGCCGAAGCCACAGTTGCGCAGCAGCGAAAACATGTTGATGCAGTTGCCGACGCCGCTCGATTGCATGAGCAGCGCCGCGCGCTGGCCGCCAAGCGCGGCGCCGGCGACGAGGCCAACGCCTTCTTCCTCGGTCGTCAGCACCACATCGGCGATGTTTGGATCGCTTTGGCACAGCGCGATGAGCCGGCTATGGCCGGCGTCGGGCACGTAACCGACTTGGCGGACGCCGACGCGCCGAAAGTTCGCGTAAATCGCGTCCGGCCAGGATGTTTCGATCGTCGTCGGTGTATGCAAGGGAGTCCTGGTGACTTACGAGGGGTTTGGCATGCAAAGACGCAGGGTTTCCAAATATTGCACCGCTCATTATTGTGCGCCATCCCCCATGCTGAAAACCACGATGGAGTAGGCCTATGGCCAGCAGACTTCGACATATCGCGATTATCGTCCCAGATCCGGAAAAGGCGGCGAAGTTCTTTGAGGAGGCCTTCGGCATGACGCGCGCCGGCACCGCGCGCCGCGGCATCTACATGTCGGACGGCGTGATGAATGTTGCGCTCCTTAAGACCGAGGGCGACGAGAAGAACGGCCTCTATCATTTTGGCATGTGGGTCGATGATCTCGACGCGGCCGAAAAGAAGGTGATCGAGGCCGGCGGCAAATACCTCGCCGGGCGGCCGACCTCGCCGAACTCGTTCTATGAGGCGAAGTACAGAGACCCCAACGGTGTCGTGTTCGATCTCACGCACCACGGCTGGGCCGGTGCCACCAAGGAAGTGACGGCGAAGGTGTAAGATCGGGACTATACGGGCTTATAGTTCATCTGCGTAATGTCCAATCCGTCAGGTCAGATCATCGTCATTGGCGCCGGACCCGTCGGCCTGATCCTCTCGCTCGCGTTGGCGCAGGCGGATCAGAAAGTCTGCCTTGTCGAAGCCCTCGGCGACGACAATTTCCTTGAACAAGTACCGCGCGCGGGAACGAACCACCCCGCTACGCTCGAAATGCTCGACCGCGTCGGGCTCTATCAGAAGCTCGAGCCGCGCGGCATCATCGCGCCGGTATTCCATTATTGGGACCGCCATGAGGGAAAACGCATCGCCGCTTTCGATCACGCGCATCTGAAGAACGACACGCGCTTTCCTTACGTGCTGCAATGCGAACGCATCAAGATCGTCGAAGAGGCGCTCAAGATGGCGAAGGCGCAACCCAATATCGAGTTGCGGCTTTCAACCGAATTCCTCGCCTTCGAACAGCACGCGGACGGCGTAACCGCGCGCGTGCGCAACCCGGACGGCGATGAGGAGACGATCGCAGGTCGTTACATCGT
>Ga0335085_10015418_pt1 | contig 11094 bp, 4 predicted proteins | sample Lox_Sample_45_FD_206712 | JGI IMG/M metagenome (GOLD analysis project Ga0335085, IMG submission 206712) | Soil microbial communities from Loxahatchee National Wildlife Refuge, Florida, United States - Lox_Sample_4.5 | ecosystem: Environmental > Terrestrial > Soil > Wetlands | place: USA: Florida... | reverse complement strand
GGTCCTTGGCAAAAAAGCGCTGCATCCCGATGAACGCTCCGCCGGTACGACTATTTTCGTCGACGGATTCCGAATTGAGCAGGACTAGCACAAGCGCGCGTCTTCGCGCGCTTCTCGCTACAACCACCCCCCGCACACACAAAAGTAGAAACAAGCAAACGACAATTGGGCTGTGCCATGCCGGGGACACACATTCTATTCTATCGTTACCGTTACTTTATTAATGGTGCCGGTAAAGGCAAATGGCAGTTCGTAGGCCTGGCTTATCGGCGAAACATAGTTGCGCCCCACCCCAAATCCTCCGTAGAAGGGTGGCAGGCGCGCGAAATGAGATATTTTTCCCTCGCCCACCAGTTGCCCGTTGACGAAGAGCCTCCCGTCGCCAAACGTGCCTTTGACAATAGACTCGATATAGGACGCTGGGGTGGAATGACTCACGAATTCGTACGAGACCTTCACGTCCCCATGAGGCAGTTTTGTTCCGGACGTGATTACATTATGCGCACGATCGGCGTAGTTGTTGTCATAGAAAAGATATCCGTCCTCCACATAGAAAGCGAAGCCCCCAAAACGTGAGCCGCATGAAACGATTGTCCCACGGGCTTCCGCGTCCGGTATCGTGATATACGCGTCTATGCGATGTGATTTGGTGAAATCCGGCGCAGCCGGTACTGGAATTCGTGGCAAATCAGGATAAAAAACAAACTCGCGTCTTCCATCGGATATCGATGGTGGTTTGGCACGGAGGTCTCCACCGCCAAGCGGGTAGACCTGGTTCTTGCGTGCCTCTACGTCGAACAGGTCTTGCAGCTCACGTAGTTTCTCCGGATATTTTGCTGCCAAGTCATGAGACTCGCTAAAGTCGCGGGCGACGTTATACAGCTCCCACCGGTCGTGCGTGTAATCCAGATCGAAATGCTTCGAGGAATCCCATGGCGCCCAATGGTAACCCGTGGCGATCCACCCGTCTTTATAAATGGCCCGATTGCCCTCGATCTCAAAATACTGCACCCGGTGACGCGAGGGCTCATCAGGCCGGTCGAAACTATAGGCGAAGCTGGTTCCGTCTAGAGCCTCCTGCCTAATCCCATCTACTTCCGAGGGGAAATCAATCCCCACAACGTCATAGATTGTCGGAGCCACATCGGTGACGTGAAGGAATTGCGTGCGCAGGCCACTCTTCTCCTTGATCCGCTTCGGCCATATCACAATCATGGGATCCCGCGTGGCTCCAAAATAACAAGGCATTTTCTTCACGCCCTTGAACGGTGTTGCATTCGCCCAGCCCCAGCCATAGGCGTAATGGTCATTCGAGTTCACTCCGCCCAGCTCGTCGAGATGACTCATGCGTTCTCGCATTGTTTCTCTCAGCGCATAGCCAAAATCGTCGTAACCTTGGGGACCACCGTCGCCACTAGCTCCGTTATCGCCAACAATCAAGAAAATGACGGTGTTGTCGCCGTTCGGTCCGTCCTGAATAGTTTTGACCAGACGGCCGATTTGGTAATCAGTTTCTGCCATGTACCCGGCGAAGACTTCCATCTGATGGGCAAAGAATCTCTTTTGGTCATCGGTGAGCGTTTCCCATGCGGATATCTGCTCCGGGCGGGGCGTCAATTCGGCGTCGGCTGGAATAACACCCAACTTCTTTTGCCGAGCGAAGTTCTCTTCCCGCAGTTTGTCCCAACCCTGATCAAACTGCCCGCGATACTTGGCGATCCATTCCAGGACAGCTTGGTGCGGCGCATGCGTGGCATGGGTCGCAAAGTAGAGAAAGTATGGCTTCTCCGGTGCAAGCGACTCGTGGGTGTGTATGAAGGCGATGGAACGATCGACGATATCGTTCGTAAAATAATAGCCTTGCTGAGCCGTTTTCGGCGGCTCTACCGGCGCTGTACCAGCGTAGAGCGGTGGCTCCCACTCATCGGTTGCGCCCGCCAGAAAGCCATAGAAATGCTCGAAGCCCAACGCGGTCGGCCAGTGATCGAACGGCCCGATGGGACTTATTTCCCAATCGGGGGTGTTGTGCCACTTCCCAAAAGCAGCAGTACTGTAACCGTTTCCACGCAGCACCTGGGCAACCGAGGCCACGCTCTTTTTCCACTCGTTGTTGTAACCAGGAAAACCGTTGGCCTGGCCCGTCACAATGCCGAAGCCAACACGATGGTGATTGCGCCCAGTCAGTAGCGACGCGCGTGTCGGGGAGCAGATGCCCACTGTATTGAAGTTGTTGTAGCGGAGGCCTTGGCCGGCGCACCTATCCAGCTCAGGAGTGTGCACGGGACCGCCAAAGGTGCTCGTCACGGAAAATCCGACGTCGTCGAGCAGGATCACTACGACATTTGGTGCGCCCGGAGGCGGGGTCACCGGTTTTGGCCATTCTGGAGTCGCGTCCTTGGCACTGGGCCTTATAACGCCGTTGAACGGTGCATCCGGACGGGGTAATTTCATCCCGTGCTCAGCAGTTGAGGGGTCCGCCGGCGAGTGTACGGAGTTGTGGCCGCCGCCTGCCCATAAAGGCCGGGAAACCATCCCGGCGAGGCCCGCTCCCCCAACTTTAAAAAAATCCCTCCGCTTCACCATGACTCTTCTCCCGTGCCAGGATCGTGTCCTATTGCCCATCATTACGGCTTCATTGCATGTCCCCTTGTCTGGAGGTCTACTCGCCGCCAGAGGTTGGAACGAACGCCGTTCCGGGGCGCCGGCGGATCACCGAACCCGACTGGTTCGCCGCGAAGTGGTGGTCGGAGAACAACACTTCGGCCACGTCTCACTGCACGGTGATTCGGTTCAGCGCTAGGCGGCGCCCAAAATCTGTTACTGCCAAAATCGCAATCCAAACCATCTTGAGCTTAGAAGAGTAGCTTAAGGGCAACTTGAATCACTCTGGGATCTTCCGCGCTCAAGATCTTTCCGAAATTTCTATCCGTTAGGGTGTTGACTGGAATGTCGAACGTAGGGTGATTGAAGAAATTGAAAGCCTCAAACCGAAACTGGCTCCGCAGCCTCTCGGTGACGCTGAATTCTTTGAAAATGCCCACATCGACATTCCACGCTCCAGGCCCCCGAAGGCTGTTTCGGCGGGTTGTACCATAGGTACCTAATTGGTTTGGAACGAAGGCTGCTGTGTTAAACCACTCTTGTAAGGGGTCGACTCCAGCGGGGCGGCTGGTATCAGAGCTGATCTGGTCCGCGTTGTCATTCTCGGGAGAATTGGTTGTCGGCCCGGAAAGCGAATTATCCACCCCACTGTTGATGGAGAAGGGGCCTCCGGTGCGGGCTGTAATGATGCCGTTCAACTGCCAGCCGTTGAGGATGCCGGAAGCAACACCGTGGAGGGCGCTCAGCCGGGGCAAGTCGTACAGCAGCGAAACGTTAGCTACGTGCGTGTAATCGAAATCGCATGGCCCATAGTCCGCATTCGGATCTAGTTTATTTCTTACCGTCACATTACCGTTGTCAATCGAGTTATTGTCCAAGCATTTCGAGTATACGTAGTTTCCGATGATCATGAGGCCGTGCTCGGCGCGCCGCTTCACCTGGAACTGAAGGCTGTTGTAGTTCGCGAACTCAAAGTCGGAAACGCCTTGCAGAGACCCAATCCCGGCATAAGGACGCCGGGCATTTACATTGGCCTCGGTCGCTCCAGGGGCGTAAAGCGCCGGATTGAACTCGGTGGAACTGATCCCCTTGACCGTGTGGCTGCCAATGTATGAAAGGGACAGCCCCATCCCCCGAGTCAGTTCACGCTCTACTGTAAGATTCCATTCTTGCGTGTAGCTCGTCGTAACGTTGGGACTCAATGCCGAGGTTACGACCGGACGAATGAATTGATAGGTCTTGAGGTCTTGCTGCGTAGGCGCCGTCCAAGGAAATGGGTCGCCGCCGGGAAAATTGGCGTAGGGGTTCGGAATGCTCCCCGGAGTGCTGATGCTGATGTTCAGAGACCGGAACGCTGCGGTGTTACCCGAGAAGCGCTGAATATTCAAGGGAACTGGCCGGTAGAAAATTCCGTAAGCTGCCCGGATGACACTCTTGCCATTGCCGAAGGGGTCGTAGGCCAAGCCTACTCGAGGAGCAATATTGTTCCAGTCGGCCGGAAAGATCGAAGCCCGCAATCCAGCATCTCCGGAGAAGACCAAACCCAAAGGCGCGTTCGGTGCAACAACAGACTGGACGCCCGGCTCAAATCCGATTTGCGGATCTTGGTTGTCAATAGGAGGTAGCCAAGGATCCCAACGGACACCCAAGTTCAACGTCAGTCGGGGCAAGATCTTCCAGTCATCCTGGATCCACGCCTGCCACAGGGTTTCTGCCGCATCAATCGGAGAGTGTCCTCGCTGTTGGAATCGGAAGGGTAGGCCCAATAGGAAATCAGCAAAAGCGTCGCCCGAGTTCGGCACTGATGAAGATGCCGTGGCAGAGGCTTGAAACGCCCAACTGCCGAAACTATTCCCTGTGCCTAGCGAATACTCCCGCTCATGCAGAGCCTCGCCTCCGAACTGCACCATATGATTTCCATGCATCCAGGTAAATCGGCCCCGATATTCGTAAGTTTTGGGTTGTATCGTGAGCGGGGCGCCACCGTTTAGGCTGGCATACCCGGCGATGGTCACGAATATCTGCGGGGGAACATCAGCCGTCGCGGGCGGGACGTTGACGCCCAGATCCTGCATCGTGATAGGAGAGATGCTATTCAGGCTGCGCGGAACGCCCGTATATCCAAAGGATCCAACCAACAGTAAGTTGGGGCTAAAAGTGTGCGTATCCGACACCAAAATATTCTGATTGTGGTAAATGGTTGAAGAATAGATATCCGGCACCGAACTGCTCTGGGTGTTAAACAGATATCGGTCGTAGAAATAACGAGCTGTGAAGTGGTCCTTGGAGGTGAGGTTGTCATCGAATCGCACGAGAAACTGGTCATCGTTCAGATCAGCGTTGGGATTGAAAGCCAGGCCACCATTGGGTTGGTTCGGGAGAGGGATCAACGCGAGCAGCTTTGTCGCAATTGGGTCAATCCGGTCCGCCGGAATCACGTTCCCGGGAAAGGCCTGCCCGGTCTGCGGATCGACGATGGTCTTGCTGATGCCGGAAAAATCCCCCTGGCGTTCCGCTGCCGTGGGCGGTTGGGAAACAGTTGGGCTGGCTCCTCCGCGCACCCTGGTTCCCTGATACGACCCGAAAATGAACATCCGATCCTTCTTGATGGGCCCTCCGAACGTCGCTCCAAATTGATTTCGTTTGAACGGCAGGACACCGGTCGAGAACTTATTGCGCGCGTCGAGTGCGTTGTTGCGCAAGAACTCAAATGCTGAACCATGAAACTGATTTGTGCCAGACCGTGAGGACAACTGGACACTGGCGCCCGCACCGGCTTCAACGGCGCTGAAATTCGAAGATTTTATGGTGAATTCTTCCAAGGCGTCGGGATTGGGGAGGACCGCGGCAGTGCCATAATGGGGATCGGTATAGCTGGTGCCATCAAGTGAGTAATCGTTGTCCGTGCCCCGCATCCCATTTACCTCAATCTGCGCGTTAGCGGACTGGATATCGCTTCCGCCGGTCGCGACTGTGCCCCCGGGATCAGTAGAACGAGTTGCAGAGCATTGCGACCGTTCAAGGGAAGCTGTCGCATATCGCGACTGTTTACGGAAGTGTGGATCTCCGACGTCGTAGTATCTATCGCAGGTGTGCCGGCAGTAACCTCCACATGCTGAAGACTCACGCCGACTTCGAGTCTGAGTCGCAAATCGACCACGTGACCGGTCAGGAGGGTGATGTCGGTTCGCACCAGCTCCCGGAAGCCCGGATGAGACACCGTCAGCTCGTAAGGTCCAATGGGGAGATCTGGAAATCGGAAAATACCGCTATCATTCGTCGAAGCGGTGTAGGTAAGGCCAGTCGCTGTGTTGCGGCATACAACCGTCGCTTTAGGGATGACACTGCCGGAAGGATCCACTACCGTCCCTGTCAATCGGGCAATGGATTGCGCCATCACCCACCCGGGCAAAACCAGCACAGCAATCAATACCCCGGTTTGAGCCAGCCGGCCCGCACAAGAACGCAAACCCCTCGATAGCTGGATGATTTTCATGAATCTCCTCCTCCTCGCTGCAAATCGTTGATCTGCACAACAGACCGCGGCATGCGCGCAGCCGCAAATAGCGGAAACACGGCGCGACTCCCCTCTCGACTCGTGTCAAACGTTTGAAGCATTGTCTTCTCCACTCTTGTGCACTTCCCGGCACAAACGGGTGCATTTTTACCTGAAAACCTCATATTTTGTCAACATTTATATTAGACACATTGGTCAACATATTAGCCTCCGCTACGGCGATTGCGCAGGAACGAAGCGGCGCATAATCTCAATGGGACGAGAACTCAGGCGTATTTCTAAGTGAGTTAGAAACAAGATGGTAGTCGTACAACCAACCATTAGCGTGCCGCACTCCCGCACTAAACCGCCGGCGGCAAAATGCGCGCACTAGTTCAACGGTAACGATTGTGACCGTCGCCGCAACAACTCACCACCAGCGCACCATGCGCCCATCCCAGCTTCAAGGCTTGGTTCACGGGCGAAAGTAGCCGGTCACCGGCCCCCTTTGTTGCCCGTTTTCGCTTCAGGCGTTGATGTTAGAAATAGAACTTCAAGGCCATTTGAATTTGTCTCGGGTCATTCGGGCTGTTGACCGTGCTCGTAATCTTCCCGAACGTCGAGGTAACCGTAAAATTTGTAAACGTCGGGTTGGCGAAATCGGGCGTGTTGGTCAAATTGAATGCCTCGGCACGAAATTCAAACGCCTTCGACTCACTGACGTTGAACCGCTTGAACACTGAGAAGTCAAGTCGATGAAATCCCGGCCCCACGACTTGCCCGGGAGGTCCACCGAGCGGAGCATAGTCGGTTTGTCCTACCGCCGTCGCCGGCACAGGATTTGCAAACGCAGCTGGGTTCATCCACTGGTTGACGTTATGCGGTCCGCCTATGACGTTTTGCCCGGGAATTTTCACCGCGAAGCATCCTAATCCAGTGGTGGTCGCAATCGGGCAGCCGATAGAGAAGGGCTTGCCATCCTGGAGCGTTAGCGTCCAATTTATCGACCAACCACCGATCACAGCATTGGCGACTCCTCCGTGGTTCAGGAATCGCTTTCCCTTGCCCCACGGAAGATCGTAAGTTCCGCTGAAGTGCACGATATTTCTGATATCGAAGTCGCACGAACTGTAATCTTGTCCAATTCCAAAGTTGGGCAGGAAAGGCGCCCGATAATTTCCGATGTCATTATTTAAAATGTCTCGGGCATCGCTAAGGCATTTCGAGTACGTGTAGTTGCCGAGCATCGCGAGGCTAGAGGCGAATTTTCTCTCGATATTGAACTGAAAAGAATTGTAGTTGGCGTCGCCATTATCGGTATGGTAGCTCCCTGTGGTTGAGAAATCGGGATAAGGAACGAAGTTGTAGATGCTGAGGTTCGGCGGCACAATCTGGTTAACACTATTGGGCGCCACACCGTTTCCCACTTGCAGGTGGTGCGTGTCCGACCCTGCATACGCCAAGGTCATGGTGGTGCTGGAGGAGAGCTGCGTCTCAACCGCAAGGTTATAGTTTGAAACAGTGGGGTCTTTCCACTTCAGGTCGGAGCCATAGAGAGGTATCGCCCTCTCGAAGGTTGCGAAGTTCGTGATGCTGGAAAGACTCAAGGGGACATTGACCAACCCGTTTTCCAGGCTCCCGATTGAGTTGTCCGGGGTGATGGGCGTGACAGAGTTGGCAGCGTTGTATTGACCCGAAATCTGGAACGGGAAATTGAATGCACCCCGGCTGGCGAGACCATAGTTTTCTTGCCCGCCGTAGAAGAGGGCGTAGCCGCCCCGGATTACGAACTTCGGCGCAAACTGATAGGCAAAGCCTACTCTCGGGCCGAAATCACCGTAGGACATGGCCTGCCAGACCGGTCCATCGGTGGGATTATAGGTAATGCTGTCCTGAGCGAGCAGACTCAGAAAGGCCGGGGGAGCTATGCCGGCGACGCTACTCGCGATGCGAAAGGACCCAGTCCCGAAACCGGGACCTGTCAGGTTCGCCTCCTGTCCGGAGTGCTCGCTGGGGCGTCCCATCACATCATAGCGAAGTCCCAAATTGAGCGATAACTTCGAATTCACACGCCAGTTGTCCTGCAAGTAGCCTGCAACATACACTCGGCGGAAATCACTGACAGGTCTATAGTTCGTTCCTCGGACGGTGTTAGCGCCGCCTACATTGTTCACACCACCGGCGACGGTGGTTGGAATCGGACTCAGGAGCAACTGGGCGACGCCGGTGCTGGCGTCCGTTTTGGTCACTACAGAAGTGTATTGGCCACTGAATACGAAGGCTCCCCGCGAGGACGGAGGGGCGAGTCCGGGAAATCGAACATCCTGAAACTCAAAGCCCATGCGGAGCGTATGCCCCCCTTTCACCTTCGTCAGATTGTCCGTTACCTGTGTGACGATGCTGTACTTGTCGCTCGGTAGACTGCCTCCGCCGCCCAGGTTGCTGTATCCGCCAATGTTGATGCTCGGCAGGCCCCCATTTTCCGGGAACTGAGGTATTCCCTGAATGCCATATTGAGCGGGAATGTTGCTCAGATCATTCCCACCGAATTGGACTCTCACGTCGTGTAGGCGGCTATAGCCGATTCTCGCCTCGTTGATGAAAGTGGGCGAGAAAATATGAGTTTCGCTGAGCGCTATATCCTGCGCCAGCGTTGGTCCGCTGCCGGGGCGAGCCGGGGCGCCGTCTGCAATACCTGGCAAGGCACCTGGGTAAATTTGGTACGACTTGGCGTAACTGTAACGTCCGAACATCATATCCTTGTCGCTAAAATTGTGGTCCACCCGAACATCAAAGGTATTTGAATCAAGACTCAAGCGCGGCGCTGTTGTCAGATTGTTGGCGATGCCGGCGTTCGTGGGATCTGGAAACAGGTTGAGCAGCTTGATCGCGTTCGAATCTAGCCGCTGGGCAGGGAGTAGGTTTAATCCGGCAATCGCGGAGGCGGAGGTAAAGTCGGTCGTTCCCGCCAAAGAGCCTGTATAGAAGGGGTCGCGCACATACCCGGTGGAGGCGGCTGTGAGTCCCGTAACCCCATCCACCTGTCCCGTGGTTACCGCGCGCGTGGTAGCGGGATCGAAGATCGTGCCGAGCGGAAATGAACGGCCGAGCGCATCGCCCGACGCCTTTCCTGTCTGGCCGGTGATCAAATCCTGAAAATTCATGAAGCCGCTCCGCCGCTCGGCGGCGGTCGGAACCGTAACAACGTAAGGGATTCCCTGCCGGATGCGAGTCCCCTGATAGTCGACGAAGAAGAACGTCTTGTTGGCGGAGCCGGGTCTCCCCACGGGACCGCCTAGCGTGAAGCCGAATTGATTTTGACGAAATTCTGCCTTGGGCTGACCGGCGGCGCTCAAGAAATAGTCCGCCGCATCGAGTTTGTCGTTTCGCAGATACTCCCAGAGGTCGCCATGAAATTGGTTAGTCCCTGATTTTGTGACCGCATTAAGGACTGCGCCGGCGGAGTGTCCGAACTCCGCACTGAAGTTGTTGGTTTGCACGCTGAATTCCTGCAGGGCGTCGGGAGGAGGCATAAGCACAAAATACGACTGATTCACGAGGTCGAAAATGTTGCTATTGTTATCCATCCCGTCCAACAGGTAGTTGTTCTGAGCGGGACGCACTCCGTTGGCCGCGAAGCCGCCGCTTGCCGCCAGCCCTCGTGAGTCCGCTTGGGAGTCGCTCACGCCGACAGCGAGCTGTGCCAGAAAAGTCGCGTTGCGGCCGTTGAGCGGAAGATCGTTTATGGCCCGGCTTCCCACTACCTGCTGAAGAGAGGCAGTCTGTGTCTGGAGGCTGACCGCGTCACTTTTCACTTCGACACGCTGTACAACTGTACCCGTGACCATCGTTATATCAATGGCGACGTGCTGTTGGACGTCGAGCGTGATGTGGTCCCGAATCGCCTTTTCAAATCCCTCCACCTCAACACTCACGGAATACGTACCCACTCTGACAGGGCTGAACACGTACGTGCCATCTGTCCCAGTACTAATGGTTCGATAGATGCCGGTAGCTTCGTTGGTGAGGGTCACTCTGGCATTTGGAATCAGTGCCCCACTCATGTCCTTCACGGTTCCGAGAATCGTCCCCGTGTCCACCTGTCCCAGGGCCGTTGAAGAGCCTAGCGCAACTGCAAACACCAGTACAATCGCACAAGTCCATCTCCGATAGGCATCAGACTCTCGAAGCATTCCCGTCTCCTCCCGCGTGCAGACGATCCCGCCTGCCCGGACCAGCGAAATGCGAGCACTTTTTACCTCAGAGCCTTTTCGTTTGTCAACATTTATATTAGACACACTAGTCAACATTATAGACAGCTGAAGGCGCAGCGAGCACACAGTTAGGCGGGAGCGGTGCCGAACTGCACGCGCCAGAAGAACGCGGGAGGAATAACGAAGGAAAAGGCGGAAGCCGCACAATTGTGCTACCACGAGCCGCCGGACCAAGGAAACTTGCTAACGCTGAATGCGAGCCGAGCCACCGGCTGTAAATGCGCACACTTGGTCAAGGGTGACCATTGTGGTGTCGCCGGGACAAGTCGTCAGCAGCGCGCCATGCGCCCATCCTAGCTTCAAGGCTTCGTCCGGTGGCTTACCAGAGAGCAGGCCGTAGAACAAACCTGAGGCGAACCCGTCTCCGCCTCCAACGCGATCATATACGTCCAGCTCCACCGTAGGCGCCGAAAGCGATCGGCCGTTCACCCAGGCCAGCGCGCTCCAACTGTGCCTGTTTGCCGAATGCACCTCTCGCACCGAAGTTGCAACCGCCTTGATCTGTGGACACTTCTCCACGACACGCTCGATCATTTCGACGAAAACCGCTAGGTCGAGGTTGGATTTCGCACTCACCTTCGGTCCCGGTATTCCTAGGCTTTTTTGCAGGTCTTCCTCGTTGCCGACCAGGACGTCCACATTTCTCACAATATTGTCCAGAACCACTCGTGGCGGTTTCTCGCGGCCCGAGACGCCCCATAACTTCTGCCGGTAATTGAGGTC
>Ga0335085_10015417_pt1 | contig 11094 bp, 7 predicted proteins | sample Lox_Sample_45_FD_206712 | JGI IMG/M metagenome (GOLD analysis project Ga0335085, IMG submission 206712) | Soil microbial communities from Loxahatchee National Wildlife Refuge, Florida, United States - Lox_Sample_4.5 | ecosystem: Environmental > Terrestrial > Soil > Wetlands | place: USA: Florida... | reverse complement strand
TTGATCTTCCGTTCCGCCAGCGGTTTCAAATTGATCAGAATGCGCCCGCTGTTCAGCGTGGAATTAATGCCGTCCACCCCGATGAACGACGACAGACTTTCCACCGCCGGATCTTTCAAAATCACCCGCGCCAGCTCCTGCTGCTTCTCGGCCATCGCCGGAAACGAAATATTCTGCGCCGCCTCCGAAATGCCTTGGATCACGCCCGTGTCCTGCACCGGGAAAAATCCCTTCGGAACAATCATGTAAAGCACGACCGTCAGCACCAGCGTTCCCACCGCCACCAGCAGCGTCGCCGGCTGGTGCCTCAGGACAAACTGCAGCGTCCGCCCATAATAATCCACCACCCGGTCATAAATCCGTTCCGACCATTGATAAAAACGCCCCGGCTGCCTGTTCGATTTCGCCTTGAGCAACCGCGAGCACATCATCGGCGTCAGCGTCAGTGACACCACCGCCGAAACCAGAATCGTCACGCTCAACGTAATCGCAAACTCGCGGAACAACCGCCCCACAATGTCCCCCATGAACAACAGCGGAATCAGCACCGCAATCAGCGACACCGTCAGCGAAATAATCGTGAACCCGATTTGCTCCGAGCCCTTCAGCGCCGCTTGCAGCGGGCTTTCCCCCTCCTCGATGTAACGCACGATGTTCTCAATCATCACAATCGCGTCGTCCACCACGAAGCCCGTCGAAATCGTCAGCGCCATCAGCGAAAGATTATCCAGGCTGTAGCCGAGCAGATACATCACGCCCAGCGTGCCCACAATCGACAGCGGCACCGCCACCGCCGGAATAATCGTCGCTGTCAGATTGCGCAAAAACAAAAAGATCGCCAGCACCACCAACGCAATCGTCAGCAACAGTGAGAATTTAACATCATTCACCGATGCCCGAATCGTCGTCGTCCGGTCCGTCAGTATCTGCACATCAATCGACGCCGGCAGATTCGCCTTGAGCTGCGGCAGGAGCTTTTTGATCCCGTCCACCACCTGGATGATGTTCGCCCCCGGCTGGCGCTGGATGTTCAGGATCACCGCCGGCGTATCATTCATCCACGCCGCGAGCTTGGTGTTCTCCACATCGTCAATAACGTGTGCGACGTCCGAGAGCATCACCGGCGCGCCGTTGCGATACGCCACCACCAGCCCGGTGTAATCCTTGCTCGTCAGCAACTGGTCATTGGCATTGATTTCGTACGCCTGCTTCGGCCCGTCAAAACTCCCCTTCGCCTGGTTCACGCTCGCCTGCTGCAACGTCGTGCGTAGATCGTCCAAATCGATTCCATACGAAGACAGCGTCGTCGGGTTCGCCTGGATGCGCACCGCCGGCTTCTGTCCGCCGCTGATCGTCACCAACCCCACGCCCGGCAACTGCGAAATTTTTTGCGCCAGCCGCGTATCGGCAAAGTCCTCCACCTGGTTCAACGGAAAGGTGTCCGACGTCAGCGCCAGCGTCATGATCGGCGCATCCGCCGGGTTCGACTTGCTGTAAATCGGCGGCGCCGGCAGCCCCGCCGGGAGATACGTCTGCGCCGCGTTGATGGCCGCCTGCACCTCCTGCTCCGCCACATCAATATTCAGCGAAAGCACAAACTGCAGCGTGATGATCGAACTGCCGCCCGAACTGATCGACGTCATCTGGTTCAAGCCCGGCAGTTGTCCAAACTGCCGCTCCAGCGGCGCCGTAATCGCCGAAGCCGTCACGTCAGGGCTCGCGCCCGGATAAAACGTGACCACCTGGATCGTCGGATAATCCACCTGCGGCAGCGCCGATACCGGCAGCTGCAAATAAGCGACGATTCCCGAGAGTAAAATGGCGATCATCAACAACGATGTCGCCACCGGCCGCAAAATAAATTGTCTCGACGGGCTCATTCAGAATCACTCTGCGCCCCGGCCTTTTTGCGTCTCCCCGGCGAATTCGTGCCTCGCTGCCTCATCGCATTCGTGCCGTTCTCCATCGGCGCGTTCGTCATGCCCCCGCCCTGCTGCCTCCCTTCACCCGGCGCGCGCACTTTCACAGTCGCGCCGTCCGTCAAGCGATTGAAATTCGAAGCCGCCACCGCCGCCCCGGCATCGATCCCCTCCACCTCCGACGTGTCCCCCTCGGTCGTCACGACCGTCACATTCTTCAACGTGACCGTCTTATTCGTTTCGCCCTCTTCCACCAGATACACGTAGGCCCCCTGCGCATTGTGCTGAATCACCGGGTTCGGCAGCAGCACCACATCACGATGCGTGTCCACCAGCAGCCGCGCATTCACAAACTGATTCGGAAACAGCACTTCATCCTCGTTCGTGAAAATCGCCTTCAGCTTCAGCGTGCCCGTGGCCGTGTCAATCTGGTTGTCCAGCGTCAGCAAAACTCCCGACGCAATTTTCTTTTGCTGCGCCCGATCCAATGCATCCACCAGAAGCAGTTTGCCTTGTTTCAATTGATGCTGAATTTGCGGCAGAAAATCCTCCGCCACATTGAAAATGACCGTGATCGGTTGAAGCTCCGTGATCACCACCAGCGGAGTCGTGTCGCTCGCGTGCACAATGTTTCCCGGATCCACCAACCGCAAACCCACGCGCCCCCGGATCGGCGCGCTGATGTGGCAGTAATCGAGCTGCACCTGCGCGTTTGACACCACGCCCTCGTCCAGCCTCACCGTGCCTTCATACTGATGCACCGTCGCCGCCTGCGTATCCAATTGCTGCTTGGGAATCGCGTTCTTCGAAAAAGCCTCCTGGTAACGGGACAAATCCAGCCGCGCATTTTCCAGCAACGCATTGTCGCGCGCCAGTTGTCCCTGCGCCTGCGTCAAAGCGGCCTCGAATGGCGCCGAATCAATGTCCACCAACGGGTCCCCTTTTTTCACCAACTGGCCCTCCTCGTAATGCACCTTCACCAATTGCCCGTCCACGCGCGTCCTCACCGACACCGTGTAATACGGCGTCACCGTTCCCAGCGCGTTCACAAAAACTCCAATATCGCCCTTTTTCGCCGTCGCCGTATCAATGGTCACTGCCTGCCCCGCCATTCCACCGCCGCGCCCGCCGCGGCCGGAAGTTTGCCCTTCCTCCTGCGGTTTACGGCGCAAGATGATGAAAAAAACCAGCGCCACCAAAATCGCCGCTGCAATCCACGGCCACTTGCGTGGACGCGCCGGACGCGCCTCGGCTGCCGGGGATGGCGAAGGTTTTAATGGCGGCTCACTTTGAACACCGCCCTGGGCTCGATCATTCTTTTCCATGAATTCAGCGCTGTTTTTGCACGTCCCCTGAAATCATCGCCGCTGAACATCCCGGCGGCGCCCACAGGGCCGGCGTGCACATAGACCCCGGTTGTAACTCAATGGTTACATGCATTCTGCAATGGTGTGTCTTCCCCGAAAAGCGTTGCCCGGCAAAAACACGTCCGCGCTTCTTTTGCCCCGTCGGCAAACGGCGAAATCGTTGTTTTTGCCGGGCTGCGAAAGCGTCAGCGCCAGTGGCCTTCAACCCAAATCGCCCGGCGCCCGCGCCGTTCCCAATGGCCCGCATACCAAACCGCGTGCGGATGCGGCCCAACCACCCAGCGGCCCGGGCCCCAAACCCATCGGCCCCCATGCCATACCCACGCGCCTCCCACCCAAACGTAAGCCGGTCCGGGCGATACAGTAATCACTTCGGCCGGCGGTGGCGGCGGAACTTCCCCCGGCGGCGGAGTTTGCGGAGCCACTTCAGCTTGCGGAACAGGAGCCACTTCAGCCTGAGGCGGAGCGGCGGGCGGCGGCGTCATCACCACCGGGGCCGGCGGCGGCGGAGCCGGATCATGCACGTAAACCACGCGCCGCTCCACGCAACCCGCCAGCAAACCAATCACCGCAACAGAACCAAACAGAAACACAGACTTTTTCATATTTGTAAACGAACAGTTACTTGGTTCGACGTTCGGAAGCAAGTTTTGTTCATTTCTTCCAGAACAAAAAATGGATGCCTCTTTTTACCCGGAAAAGCCACCCATCCGCAGCGGGATATTTACCCCAAGGGCACTGGGGTAGCTAAGTAACCTATTATAAACAAAAAATAAAAATCAAGGAACCCATCGAACAAAAGTTCATCGGGGTATTCACCTCCTTGTGACTCACTCATATTACTCCAAAGTTTAAACAAACAATTTAATCCGATTTCGACACTCAATTTTGCCCGGCTAATGAAAGGAAATTTATGTCAACAATGACCACGACGGAAACCATGAAAGCCGTTCTCATTCATGCCTTTGGCGGCCCCGAAGTATTGCGCATGGAGGATATCGCACGGCCCGAACCCGCTGCGCATGAAGTCCTCATCCGCGTCCACGCCGCCGGCGTCAATCCCGTCGATTGGAAAATCCGCGAGGGCGCGTTCGGCAAAATCCCCCTGCCATGCATCATGGGCAGCGACTTCTCGGGCGAGATCGAAGCCCTCGGACCCGACGTCACCGAATTCCGCGTCGGCGAACCCGTCTTCGGCAGCGTCTCCGATGGCAGCGGCAGCTACGCCGAATTCGCCCTCGCCCCCGTCTCGCAAATCGTCGAAAAACCGCCCGGCCTCGACCACGTCCAGGCCGCCGGCATTCCCGTTCCCGCCCTGACCGCGTGGCAGGCCTTGTTCGACGAAGCAAAATTGCGCCGCGGCCAGAAAATCTTGATTCACGCAGCCGCGGGCGGCGTGGGCAGTTTCGCCGTGCAATTCGCCAAATGGAAAGGCGCCTACGTCATCGGCACCGCCTCCGGCTCGAACGCCGAACTTGTCCAGAGCCTGGGCGCGCACGAATTTATTGATTACACCACCACCCGTTTTGAAGACGTCGTGGAAGACGCCGACGTCGTCCTCGACACCATCGGCGGCGACACCCAGGAACGCTCCTGGAAAGCCCTGCGCCAGGGCGGCATTCTCGTCTCCCTCGTCCAACCGCCCTCCGCCAAAAGCGCCTCCGCCCGGGGCGCGCGCGGCGTCATGATGCGCGAAGACGCCCAACGCAATGACGAACTCGCCCAAATCGCCAAACTCGTCGCCAGCGGCCAAATCAAAATCAACGTCGAAACCATCCTTCCCTTGAAAGAAGCCCGCAAAGCCCAGGAACTCAGCCAGGCTGGCCATGTCCATGGCAAGATAGTCCTCGCCATCGACGCCGAATCCGGCGTGATATTATAATAGAGGAGCGCGGCCTTCCGGCCGCTTCACCGTGAATAAGCAAAATCCGCGCGAATACTTCTGCTGTTGACCCACATCAATCGCTCCGGGCATCATGCCCCGGTGAGGATGTCGTACCGGGAAACTGAGAACAGCGTCAGACAAGGAGCAACACGGCCCAAAATCATAGGCTGCATTCTTGCTTTCACGTTCCTCGCCCTCACCAGCTTCGCCAACCCCCAACTCGACCTCTCCAATCCAACCGGTTTTTTCACCAACACCGCCGCCGCCATGTTCCGGCAACTGGACCTGCACGATCTCAACGGCAACCTCATCACCGTCACCAACATTCCCATTTACGAGGATCCAACACTCTATAACGGCACCAACATCAACTACTACACCCCGGCGGTTCATCGCATCCTGCAACTGGCCGCCAATATTTTCGATGCGACGACCAACCGTTTCATCGGTGGCGGGCCGACCAATTATCCAACCGTGTTCCGGCCGGTTTTCCAAAGCACGAATGGAATCGCGACCATCATTGGCTACCTCGAAGTAACCAATCCGGTTGACGCTTTCCGTCCCATGTTGAATGCGTCCGATTTCATAAAGGCAGCTCAGCCGCTGAACACAAACGTCAACCTGTACGGCGTCCCCTGGGTCATCGGCGCGAAAAAAGGATTCCCGAATTTCAATGAATTTACCATGGACAACGCGCTGACCGTTTTTCGCGACCTGCAATTCACCAACGCCACTCCCAGTCCCCCGTGGTTCAGTCCCTGGACCACCAACCAGATCTACAATCTTCTCATTACGAATTCGTTCGGATTGGAAGCGTGGAATTCTTACACCAACACCTACGGCGGCAGTCTCCGATTGGTTGCTTCCAACGAGCTGACTATTGCCGTCACCAATGAGCTCGGTTTCTCGCTGCTCACGGTCTCCAATCTGGCGTTCGGCACCGACACGAACCTCATCGGTTGGCCGGGTTGGTCGCTGGCAAAATCCGACAGTTCATTCAAAGTTCCACTCCTTATTTCGACTAATTTCACCAATGGAATTTACGAAAGAAATTCCCCGTTCTTTATCCCCATCAACCCTCCCCTCTGGAACGCGACCTACCAGCCACATTTATGGATGTCGTTGCAGTTCAAATTGCGCTACGTCCTAATCGACACGACGGCCAACCGCGTCGTTGATTTTGTGAACCTGACCAGCGTTCAACCGGCCGTGGATATTCCCGCATATCTGGACAACGGCGCCAACGGCTTTGAACAGGAGAGCGACCTCAACGCCGTGTGGGACACGAATTTCCTGAATCACATTTCAGGCATCCTGAAGGGAATCGATGCTCAAATCAACATTGGCGCCGGATTGGTTATCTCGTCGGATTTCAAATATCTGCCCGGCTCGGCTACCGACGCGCAAGTGGAGAAATTCTACGATCGCATTTTAAACCTAAGCGATACCAATTTCTTTCAATGCCCCTATTCGCCCCGCCGCACGATTCACCAGATGGTTTCCTGGCAAGCGAACGATCCGCTTGTGCACTACACGGTTCCCGACGTGACTAGCACGAACGGAATGCAGGCTAGTTACAATCTGGTGACGGTTGCTCCGACCAGACCCGCCCTCACGAATCTGGGCTCGCTGAATTTCGCCTATCAGCCATGGGGCGGTTATCATTTGCCACCCAACGGGGCTCCATTGAATGAAAATTTCGGAAATCCCGACTTCGATTTCGACGTCCGCGTCAAAGACCCGGGAATCCAGCAATCCGACGACTGGGATTTTCCATCAGGCGAACCGCTCAGCTTCGAATGGCTTAGCCGCGTCCACCGCGGAACGCCCTGGCAAACGGTGTTCCTCAAGTACTCCTTCGAATCGGTGGATGACTGGCGCAAATGGAACAATGACGACATCACTGTTGTTACCAATGCAGGGTTTAAATTCGTCGATGCATATTACACGCATCCCTTCAACGATTCGCAAATCGCCAGCCTGTGGGCACGCTGGGTGAACACCAATGACCTCTCCACCCTCCTCTCGATCAATAATCCCGACACCAACGCCTGGGCTGCCCGATTGGACGGCCTAACCGCCCTCAACAACCCCGCACCCGGTGAACTGGACCCCGTCATCATCACCTCCAATTCGCCACCAGCCGGATTTATTGCGCAGGCAATTCAAACTGCGCGTGCCAACACCAATCCCACGAACGGCCCCGTCTTTCCAAACCAGACCTTTCAGGACGTTGGAGATGTGCTTGCCACGCCGCAACTCTCCGTCGCCTCCCCATTCCTGAACACTAATTCCCTCCCCACGCTCGGCGCGAATGGCATCACCGACGAAGCCTTGGAAAAAATCCCCACTCAACTCCTCCCCCTGCTCCGCGTGGATTCCATCGGAGAAATCGAACCCGCCAACGGCCAATTGATAATGTCTTTCACCGGATACGACGGCCATGCATACGTGATTGAAACCTCCTCAAATCTCGTGGATTGGACCGCTATCAGCACCAACTCCCCGTTGGACGGAACCCTTGAAATTACCAACTCCGCGACTTCCGGCCAGCAGTTCTACCGTTCAGTGCTGCTGCACTGAACGGAGGCACGTTCATTCGATGTTCGGCGTTCGATGTTGGATGTTCCCATGGCTGCAGGGCCGCACTTTTCACCCCTTCAATTCATCCCGCTGCCTGAGCAGCAGCGTCCCCTTGCTGACCAGCGATTCAAAGTCATCCAGCGTATCGCTGCTCTCCGCCAGAAGCCGCTGAAAAGTCGCATTGTGGATGAGATAATCCCAATCTTTTGCCGAAAAAGACTTTTCCAAAAGTTGGAGATTATCTGATTTGCTCACCGCGCGACTATTAGGCCCGATAAAATTAGAAATGCAATTGGAATTGAAACTCTGCCCCGTCCAGTAGCTCCCTTGACAAATGTAACATCATGAGTTACTTGAATTAATAGAGAATGAAAACGAGCTGCCGATTCGCAATGGCTGTGCATGTGCTCGCCGTCCTGGCTTACAAGGAAGGCGATCCCGTCACTTCCGCGTGCCTGGCCGACAGCGTGAACACCAATCCCGTCATCATCCGCCGCCTGCTGCTCTCCCTCCAGCGCGCGCGGCTGATCGAAACACGCAAAGGAGCCGGCGCCGGTTCGCGCCTGAGCCGCTCGCCCCAGCGCATCAATCTTGCTGAAGTTTACCGCGCCGTCGAGGGCCACGAGTCTTTCAGCACACCCGCGCGCAAGCCCAACGCCGGGTGCCCGGTTGGCCATTGCATTCGAAAAACCCTCGAAAAGGTCTTCGAATCCGCCGAAACCGCCCTCGAACGCGACCTGCAAAAAACCACCCTGGCCGACGTCGTCCGGACCGCCCGGGAAACCTGCATGGAGGCCGAAAAAGCTGCCATTTGACGTTCTCTTTTTTTGTGCGAAATTGTAACACTAACGATTACATTGAAATTTGAAATAACATCGGAGCCAACATGAAACCGACAATTGAAATCAACGAAACAAACTTCGAGACCGAAGTGCTGAAATCCACTCAGCCGGTCGTGGTGGATTTCTGGGCGGAATGGTGCGGCCCGTGCAAAATGCTCGGGCCCGTGCTCGATGAAATTGCCGTCGAGCAAAGCGGACGCGCCAAAGTCGCCAAGGTCAACGTGGACCAGAACTCCGGCCTCGCGGCCAGGTATGGCATTCGCTCCATCCCGACTCTGCTTTATTTCGTCGGCGGCGAACTGCGCAAGCAAACCGTCGGCGTCGTCAGCAAAAAAACCATTGTCTCCACGCTGGAGTCGGTGGCGGTCCCCGCATAAATGATATATTAACAACTTTTAACCGGACGTTTACTTGATTGAACAAAGCGCGCCCGGAGAATGTCTGAAGAACAGAACGGAAGGGTAGAAAATGAAATCAGCAACTGCATTGCAAGAACGCCGCACGGCGAAAGTTGCGCGTGCGGCCAAGACAACAGGAATCAACAGCGAGAAATCCGTGAAGACGCGCAAGTCCCGCGCCCAAGCCGCGCCGGAGGCCGAAGCGAAAACGCCGGCGCCGGAAACAGCCCAGCCGTTTGAGCCCGAAGTTTCCCGCGGCGATTCGCTCCAGCTTTATCTGCGCGAAATCGGCCAGGTCAAACTGCTCACGCCCGCGGAGGAAATCGTCCTCGCCAAACGCATTAAACGCGGCGACAAATCCGCCCGCGAACACATGATCAAGGCCAACCTGCGCCTCGTCGTGAAGATCGCCCGCGATTACGAAAATCTCGGCCTCCCGCTCCTTGACCTCATCAATGAAGGCAACATCGGCCTCATGAAAGGCGTCGAGCGCTTCGACCCGCGGAAAGGCGCGAAACTTTCCACCTACGCCTCCTGGTGGATCAAACAAGCCATCAAACGCGCACTGGCCAATCAATCGAAAACGATTCGCCTGCCCGTCCACGTCGTCGACAAAGTCGCCCACATCCGCCGCGCCGAAATGCGCCTGCGCGAAGCGCTGGATCGCGAACCCACGGATGAGGAAGTCGCCGAAGAACTCGGCCTCGACGCCCGGCGCGTGCGCCGTTACCGCCAGGCCTCTCGAGCGCCGGTCTCACTCGACGCGCCCATTGGCGATGACGACACCGACCGCGTTTCGGAAGTGGTCGCTGACCCGAACGCCACCCTGCCCTCCGAGCAGTTGAGCTACGAAAGCGACAACGCCCTCGTGCAGGAAATCCTGGCCACGCTGCCGCAACGTGAGCGGGACATCCTCGCCATGCGCTTCGGCCTGGCCGATGGCAAAGAGCGCACGCTCGAGGAAGTTGGCGAACGCTTCGGCGTCACCCGCGAACGCATCCGCCAAATCCAGGAACAGGCGCTGAAGACCATCCGCAAAACGATGGAAAAACGCGACAAACCGTCCGAGGAATTGGAATCCCTGGCCGTCGCGGCCTGAGCGAATAAAAATATTGGCAATCGAAGGGCGGGAGATCTTCGGATCCCCGCCCTCTCTGTTCCGCAATAGCGGCGAGACTCCGTCGAGCCCTATTCGAAGCCCCGGAGGGGCGAAGGAAAATGGCCCCGGGTAAGTCCGCGAAGCGGACGCAACCCGGGGTTACTTCGGAAAAACTTCCTCACTCTCCGGCTCCGCCGGGCGAGCGCAGCGAGCATATCGGTCTGTATCTCCTTTTTCAAAAGACTGCTTCTTCACACAACCCGCTTAGAGCATTGACAGAAAAGATGTAGCAATGAGGAGCGAGGATTTTCGGTTTTTGGCGAGGCTTCGGCGAAGGAGCAGGTTTTTTGAAAAACCCTGTAACTGAGCTGAAACGAAGCCAAAAACCAAAAAGACCGCTCTCCATTTCGCTTCACCTCATCGCTACAGCTTTGATGCTCTAATTGTCGAAAGACAGGTATAACACCCGACAAAAACGAAACGATTTCGCTTTCCTCAATTTCGTCCTCGTCCTCGTTCCCTCCTCGTCCTCGAAAACACCAAAAAAATCCCTGTATTGGAAGCTGTTCTCCGCATCTTAACTCTGCGCCTCTGCGTCTCTGCGTTGAAAAAAGAGTGCATTTTCACCCCTTTTTTCCAATTTTTGGAGTCCCATTCGATTGCCGCCCAACCACTTCCACCGAAATACGGTCATGCTCCGCTGGATTGTTGCTTTTGCACTTGTACTCGGAATCAAAAGTGGTACATCGCAGGGTAATACCCCGTCGCGGGGTAGGTGTTCACTGCTGTGTTCAGCGGGTAAACACTTATTAAGTAAGTCGACAAATCCACCGATAGTATTCTAAGTATGCAGAACGACGAAAAGTGGCACGGAGAACAATCAGCATCCCCGGACTTTGATTTCAGGCATCATCTTTACGATACAATTCTGCTTTTGGGTGGCAGTAAAGAGATTGCCGACCTCGTAAAGAAATCAATGGATTACGCAATAACAGACAAGG
>Ga0335085_10015416_pt1 | contig 11094 bp, 11 predicted proteins | sample Lox_Sample_45_FD_206712 | JGI IMG/M metagenome (GOLD analysis project Ga0335085, IMG submission 206712) | Soil microbial communities from Loxahatchee National Wildlife Refuge, Florida, United States - Lox_Sample_4.5 | ecosystem: Environmental > Terrestrial > Soil > Wetlands | place: USA... | reverse complement strand
AAGAAGGAGATCTCGTTCGGCCGCAAGCCGTAGGAGGCCGAGCCCGAGGCGCCGGCCGCCCCGCCGCTCGAGCCGGTGCAGGCCGAGCAGAAGCAGTCGGTCTGGAAGAAGGAGATCTCGTTCGGCCGCAAGCCCAAGGAGGCCGAGCCCGAGGCGCCGGCCGCCCCGCCGCTCGAGCCGGTGCAGGCCGAGCAGAAGCAGTCGGTCTGGAAGAAGGAGATCTCGTTCGGGCGCAAGCCGAAGGGCGAGGAGCCCGAGGTCGAGGCGCCGGCCGCTCCGCCGCTCGAGCCGGTGCAGGCCGAGCAGAAGCAGTCGGTGTGGAAGAAGGAGATCTCGTTCGGCCGTAAGAAGCAGGACAAGGAGCTCGACCGCATGGCGGAGGAGGCCGCACAGGCGGTTTCGCCGGCGTTCGCGCCGCCGGAGGCCGGCCCGGTGCCGCCGCAGGCAGAGGTTCCCCCGACGGTCGTCGCCGCCGCCGTGGTCGCGGCGATGCCGGAGGAGCCCGCCGTCGAGCAGCCGGTCGAGCCCGTCGCCGAGCGGCCGATGGAGCTTCCCGTCGAGCCGCCCGCGGAGCTGCCGGTCGAGGCGGTGGCGGAGCTGCCCGCCGAGCCACCGGCGGCGGTCGAGGCGCCGACGCTCCAGGTGGCGCCCGAGGCGGTCGCGCTGCCGCCCGAGCCCGTCACGCTCGCCGCCGTTCCCGACCCGGTGGAGCCCGCCCCATGGGAGCCCCCGACGCTCGAGGCGGTGCCCGAGCCGCCCGCCCCGCTCGAGCTTCCGCCCGACCTCGAGCCCCTCCCGAGCGTGCCCGCCACGCTCGAGCCGGTTCCACCGCTGCCGCCGCTCGAGGCGGTTCCGCCGTTGGAGCCCGCGCCGGTCGAGCCCGCGGCGGTCTCCCCGCTCGATCCGTCGGAGCCGACCCCCGTCGACGAGGCTGCGGCCGCGGCCGTTCCCGAGCTGCCGCTCGACGATGCGCCCGCGCCGGTCGACGCCGACCCGGCGGAGCCGGCTCCCTCCGAGCCCTCGCCGCTGACGACGCTCTCGCCCGCGATCCTCGCGGCGTCGGCCGCCGACCTTCCACCGGCGTCTCCCGAGCCCGCCGCCGTCGAGGCGGAGGTCGACCCGTGGCTCGCCTCGCCCGAGCTTCCGCCCGAGCCCGTCGCGCCCGAGCCCGTCGCGCCCGAGCCCGTCGCGGCAGAGGCGCCCGAGGCCGTGGCGCCCGAGCCCGTGCCGCCCCAGCCCGTGCAGCCGGAGCCGGTGCAGCCCGCGCTGGTGCTCGAGCAGCAGCCCGCGCTCCCGGCAGAGGCGGCGCTGCCCCCGGTCGCGGTCCATCCGCCCGTGCCCGCGTCGCAGCTGCCGCCGATCGTCGAGCCGAAGGTCCCGTTCTGGAAGAAGGACGTCTCCCTCTCGAAGAAGAAGAGGGAGAAGAAGCCGTCCGACTTCGCTGCGGTCGAGGCGGCGGTCGCGGCTGCCGCGGTCGCCGGCGCCGCGAACGCGGCGCCGGAGGCGAAGACGCCGTGGTGGAAGAAGGAGATCGGCGGCAAGAAGAAGGACGCGCGGCCCGCACCTGCGGCAGCCGCGGCGCCCCCGCTCGCGGGCGCGCCGCCCGGGTTCGACCAGGCCGGGTTCGAGGAGTTCGAGAGCGAGCGGAAGCCGTTCTGGAAGAAGGAGCTGTCGTTCTCGCGCAAGTCGAAGAGCGCGGCGCCGGCGGTCGAGACCGCGGCGGCGGCCGCGGTCGCGGCGGAAGCGGTCGCAGCCGTCGAGAAGACGCCGTGGTGGAAGAAGGAGATCGGCGGCAAGAAGAAGTCCGCGGCCCCCACCGCCGCGGCGGCGGAGCCCGCCGGTCCGAAGACGCCGATCTGGAAGAAGCAGATCGGCAGGCCGAGCTTCTCGCGCGGCGGCGGCAGGTCCGCCGGCGGCGGCAAGTCGTTGAAGGGCATGAAGCGGCTCGTCGGGCTGAAGATCGGCGCCTCGCAGATCGCGGCGGCGCGCGTCTCGAACAACGGCGTCGCGGAGCTCGAGCAGGTCGCCCGGCAGGCGCTGCCGATGGGCGTTGTCGTCGGCGGCGAGCTGCGCGACCCCGACGCGCTCTCGACGGCGCTGAAGGACTTCTTCGCAAAGAACAAGCTGCCGCGCAAGGGCGTCCGCCTCGGCATCGCAAACAACCGCATCGGCGTCCGCATCTTCGACATCGCCGGCGTCGACGACGACACGAAGCTTGCGAACGCGATCCGCTTCCGCGCGCAGGAGCTGCCGATCCCGCTGGACGAGGCCGTGCTCGACTACCACGTCCTCGACGAGTCGGAAGACCCCGAAGGGCGTCCCGTCAAGAAGGTTCTCCTCGTCGTCGCGAACAAGGAGCTGATCGAGCGCTACGTCGGCGCGTGCCGCAAGGCCGGGATCACGCTCGCCGGGATCGACCTCGAGGCGTTCGCGCTCCTCCGCTCGCTCTCGCCGCCGGCCGATCGCGGCGGCACCGCGCTCGTCGCCGTCGCCATCGGCTACGACCGCTCGACGTTCGCCGTCTCGGACGGCCGCTTCTGCGAGTTCACGCGCGTGCTCGAGTGGGGCGGCCAGTCGCTGAACGTCGCGCTCGCGCGTGCGTTCAACAGCGAGCCGTCCGCAATGGAGCCGCTGAAGTGCGCGCTCTCGCTCGACGGAAGCGTCGCGCCCGAGGGCGTGTCGCCGGAGTCGACGGCCGCGGCGGTGGAGATCGTCCGCGGGCAGGTGCAGACGTTCGCGCGCGAGCTCGTCTCCTCGCTCCAGTTCTACCAGAACCAGCCCGGCAGTCTCGGCATCGGCGAGATCGTCATCACCGGCGGAACCGCGCAGATGCCGGGCCTCGCGGAGGAGCTGTCGCGGCTGATCGGCGTCAACGTGCGCGTCGGCAATCCACTCGCGCGCCTCAAGGTCGGCAAGCGCGTCGCCGCGACGCCGCAGCAGGTCGGCTCACTCGCCGTCGCGATCGGACTCGGGATCGAGGACTAGCCCCCGATGCGTGCGGTCAACCTTCTCCCTCCCGACAGCGGCCAGGCGAAGAGCCTCAAGAACGAGGATCCCGCGGTCGTCGTCGGCTCGGCGATCGGGCTCATCGTCGTCATCGCGCTCACGCTCGGCTTCTACCTCGCACACTCGAACGCGAGCTCGGAGCAGAAGAAACTGACGGCGGCGCGGGTCGAGCTGGCGAAGCTCTCGCTGATCAAGCGGCCGACGTCGAAGACGCCGAAGAAGCCGACGCGGCCGATCATCGCGATCCCGGCCGTCACCGCCGAGCAGACGCCCCTGATGCAGGCGGTCTCGGGCGCGCTGTCGTACCGGATCGCGTGGGACAGGATCCTCCGTGAGTTCGCGCTCGTCGTCCCCAACGACGTCACGATCACGGACCTGCAGCTGCAGTCGCCGCCGACGGTTGCTCCCGCGCCCGGGTCGGTGGTGACGCCGACCGGCCTCCAGCTCCAGGGGCTCGCGTACTCGCACGACAGCGTCGCGCGCCTGCTCTCGCGGCTGATGCTGATCCCCGACCTGAGCGACGTGACGCTCGGAGGAAGCACGGCCCAGGCGACCGGCGGCGTGCAGTTCCAGATCACCGCGAACGTCAAGGGCGCACCGCCCGCCCCGAACCCGGCGACGCTGACGCAGGAGGACACCGACACCACGACCACGGACTCCAGCTCGTGATGAAGAACGGGAAGATCTCGCGGCCCGCGGCCATCGCGCTGATCGTCGGCGGCGACCTGCTGCTGCTCGTGCTCGGCTGGTTCCTGCTCGTGGGGCCGCAGCGCTCGACCGCAGCGTCGATCGCGCGCGCCACGCAGGCCGAGGAGGCGCAGATCGTCGAGGCGCAGGCCGCCGTGCACAGAGCGCCCGCGGCCGCGCCGAAGCAGCCGGCGATCAAGACGGCCGCGCTCTACGGCCTTGCGAAGGCGATGCCGACGAACGAGGACATGCCGGACCTGCTGCTCGAGATCGACCAGGTGGCGCGGGACGCCGGCGTCACCATCAGCTCGATCACGCCGACCGCGGCCACCATCGACCCGCTCAACCCGACGCCGTACACGCCGGTCCCGATCACCGTCCAGTGCACCGGGAACTTCTTCGCGCTCACGGATCTGCTGTACCGGCTGAACGGACTCGTCACCGTGCGCGACGGCGAGCTCGATGCGACGGGACGGCTGTTCTCCGTCGAGACGATCGGCATCACGCAGAACGACAAGACCGGTCCACTGACGGCGAACATCACGCTGCAGGCGTACACGTACGGAGACATCGCCGCAGCAGCGGCCGCGCCCACGCCGTCCGCGACCACCTCTACGAGCACCACCGACACGACCACGACCGCGGCGTCCTCGTCGCCCAACCCCTAACCGGGACGAAAGGAGAAGAAGGTGGCAAAGAAACCCGTCGACCCGGCCAAGGCGAAGCAGGCCAAGCAGAAGAAGCTCGTGATCGTGCTTGCGGTCGTGTTCGTGCTCGCGATGGCCTATGCGGTCAACACGATGATGGGAATGAACGGCGGCGGCTCCCCGCCCCAGGCCGCGTCGACGACGGCGACGACGCCCGCGGCGACGCCGGCCGCGACGCCGACGGCGCCCTCGACCGCGGCGCCGACGCTCGCCGGCTCGCCCACGACGACGACCGCGGCGCCCACCGACTCGTCGGCGCTCGTCTCCGTCGTCACGCCCCCGGCAGACCCCGGCCAACTCGAGTCGTTCTCGCACTTCGAGAGCAAGGACCCGTTCTCCTCGCAGGGCCCGAGCGCGGGCGCCTCCGCGTCCTCCTCCGGCCCGTCGGGCTCGGGCAAGTCCGGCGGCGGATCCTCCGGCGGCGTCAAAGGCTCGGCGCCGAAGACGTCGTCCGCGGCGCCCGCACAGACCGCGGCGGCTGCGGTCTTCTCCGTCAACGGCTGCGAGGAGACGGTGCAGGCCGGCAGCACGTTCCCGGCCTCGAACCCGCTCTTCCTCCTGAACTCGGTGACGACGACGTCGGCGCAGGTCTCGATCGCCGGCGGCTCGTATGCGACGGGCCAGGCGACGCTGGCGGTGTCGGTGAACAAGCCGGTGACGCTGCAGAACACCGCGGACGGCACGCAGTACACGATCGTGCTGATGCCGCAGGGCACCACCGTCCCGACCAATTCGGCCGCGTGCGGCTCCTCGAGCACGAGCACGTCGACGACGCCGACGACGACCACTCCCACCACCACGACGACCACCACGACGACCGGGCCGTAGATGCCGTCATACGCGTACGCAGCGATCAACGCAGAGGGGGCGGAACTCGACGGCGTCATCAGCGCCGCGGACCTCGAGAGCGCGCGTGCGCAGCTGCGCCAGCGGCAGCTCATGGCCACCTCGATCAAGGAGGTGTCCGAGGGCGGCGGCATCAGCGCGTCGACGCAGATCTCCTTCGGCAAGTCGGTCAAGCCGAAGGCCCTGCAGATCTTCTCGCGCCAGTTCGCGACGATGATCGAGGCGGGCCTGAACGTCGTCGGCGCGCTCGTCATCCTCGAGGGGCAGACGACCGATCCCGTGCTCGTCGGCGTCGTCCAGGACCTCCGGCGGGACGTCGAGGGCGGTCTCCTCCTGTCCGAGGCGATGGCGCGGCATCCGAAGGTGTTCTCGCGCCTCTACATCTCGATGGTCGAGGCGGGCGAGGCCGCCGGCATCCTCGACATCGTGCTCGACCGCGTCGCGTACCAGATCGAGAAGCAGGAGCAGATCAGGCGCCGCGTCAAGGGCGCGATGGTCTATCCGACGATGGTGCTGATCTTCGCCACCCTCGTGCTGATCGGGATGCTGATGTTCCTCGTCCCGGTCTTCGTGCACATCTTCAGCCAGCTCGGCGGCCAGCTCCCGACGCTGACGCAGTACGTCGTGCACGCGTCGGACTTCCTCCGCAACTACTGGTTCATCGTCCTCCCGTCGCTGATCGCCGCGCCGTTCGTCTTCAAGAAGTGGAAGTCGACGGAGAGCGGCCGGAAGATCTGGGACCGCATCAAGCTGAAGGTGCCGATGAAGATCGGCGACACGGTGCTGAAGGTGACGATGGCGCGGTTCTCCCGCACGCTGTCGACGCTCGTCGCGGCCGGCGTCGACATCATCAAGGCGCTCGAGATCACCGGCCAGACGTCGGGGAACTGGGTCGTCGAGGACGCGCTCGCCGGCGTCCGCGCGAAGGTCGGCGAGGGCGTCCCGATCGCGCAGCCGCTGATCGAGAACCCGGTGTTCCCGCCGATGGTCAGCCAGATGGTGAAGATCGGCGAGGAGACGGGAGAGCTCGAGAAGATGCTGACGAAGATCGCCGACTTCTACGAGGACGAGGTCGACGCCGCGGTGTCGTCGCTGACCTCGATCATCGAGCCGATCATGATGATCGGCGTCGGCTGCATGGTCGGCGTGATCATCATCGCGATGTACATGCCGATGTTCAAGATGCTCACGCTCGTCAAGTAGACGACGATCTGGGCGGACATCGAGCGTGTCGTTCGGACACTTGCGTGTCGTTGGGGAACGCCGCGTTCGTGGCTGCGTGGCCTGTGCGTCGCCCGGCGCCTTGCGGTCTGACCTGATGGTGGCGCGCGTTCTTGCCTAGCCTCGGCAGGCCGGGACGGTTGAGGCTTGGATTACGGCGCTCTGCTTGGCCTGTGACACCCAGGTCCAGAGGTAGGGCAGTCCGATCATCCGTCCGAGCCACCGGCTCTTGAGGATGATGCAGTAGCCGTTCCAAGGCTGAACGGTGGTCGTATCTGGTGGAAGATGGGTTCCTAGGAGGAGCCGGGCGAGTTGGGTCGCGCTGAGTTGGGAGTTCGGGTTGACGACCACGCTGAATGCCTGCACTCGCCCGAACCGAGTACCGGTCACCCGGTAGTCCGCGACACCAATGGGCGGTGTTCCCCCGTCATGCGGATTGCGTGCATGGAAGCTGGAGACGGTCGCGCCGATGCCGCCATAAGGGAGCGTCTGTGTTGCTGCGGGCCTCGCGAGGAGTGCAGCGGCAGCGGCGGCGACCAACAGGAAACCCGTGCCGATCGGCGTGGACATGGCTACATCATCCGAGCTGTTGGATGATCTGGATGAGTTCGTCGGGTTTGTAGCCCTGTCGGCGCGCGAAGTCGACGAGATCTTTGGCCTTCGTGAGCACCGCGCCGTGTTGTGGTGTGCCGGTGACGGTGATGCCGCGGCCGCGGCGGAACTCGAGCAAGCCCTCGTCGCGTAGTTGGCGGAGGGCGCGCAGGACGGTGTTGGTGTTGACGCCGAGAATGGCGGCAAGATCCTTTGCGGGGGGCAGGCGCTCGCCCGGTTTCGCCTCGCCGTCTGCGATCGCGCGGCGGATCTCGCCGGCGACCTGTTCGTACAGATCGGTCGGGTCGCCTCGGTCGACCTTGACATAGAGCATGATGCTATTCATAGTAGCATCTCTGTGTTAGTGGTGAATCCATGAGCGTTACCTCTCCGCCTCGCGGGCCCGAGATCGAGCGGGATCGCGATCTCGAGCGGCGTGTCGCGGATCTGGAGGCGCTGATCGAGGAGGCGCGCAGGCGGGCGCGACGCCGGCGGCAGCGGAACTGGGGGGCGGCTCTGCTTGTTGCTGCGGCAGTGGCTGGCCTGTTGATCGGCTTCGGCGGCCACGGCGGCGGCGGTGCGGGTAGCGCGGCGCTCGCGCACGCTCCCGGCTCTCAGGCTCCGGTCGCGAATGCCGATTCCCCGGCGCTCGGGGCGCTGCCGCCGGACGCCGGGAGGGTGGAGTCATTCGCGTTCGACTCGCGCAACCCGGAGATCGTCTACGTCCTGACGAACGGCGGCGTGCCAGGGACGCCCGTACCTACGCATGTCTTCAAGACGACCGACGGCGGACAGCACTGGCACGCGACGGCAACGAGCGGTAGCGGTTGGGTGGGAGGCAAGGAGGCACTGACCGCGGATCCGCGGCATCCGGGCACGCTCTATGCGGGCACCGAGCTCGCCGTCTACAAGACAGTCGACGGCGGTAAGAGCTGGCGGCCTTCGAAGCGCGGGCTGATCACACCTCCTCGCCGCGACCGCGACAAGGGATGGGTGCTGGCGCTCGCGGTCGACCCCGCCGACACGAACGTCGTCTATGCGGGCTCCGACCGCGTCAGCAAGAGCACAGACGGCGGCCAGAGCTGGAAGACCGTGTTCCCGCCACACGCCACGCCGAACCGGGAGACCGTATCGGCGCTTGCGATCGCCCCCAGCCGCCCCGAGGCGATCTACGCGATCACGGGCGACTTCGGCCCGGCGTCGTCGACACCCGCAGACGGACGCACCACGATCTACAAGTCGACCGACGCCGGCACCACCTGGCAGGCAACAACAATCGTTCGCGGGGATGTCGCCCCCACCGCACTCGCCGTCGATCCGCGAGACCCGACCACCGTCTACGCGGCGATCAGCGCCAACCTCATGAAAACGACCAACGCCGGCAAGACCTGGCAGCCGATCGCCCACGGCCTCCCGATCACACACACCCGCGGAACTTGTCACTGCCTCTCCCAAGGGGGCGTCACTGCGCTCGCGGTCGACCCACGCCGCAGCGGCACCGTCTACGCAGCCCTGACCCAGGACGGCATCTACAAGACCACCAACGGCGGACAAACCTGGAACCGCGCACTCCACACGGGGTTGTCCTTGGATACGGTCGCGGTCGACCCCGCACACCCGGCGACGATCTACGCCACAGGCGAGGGCCAATGCGGACCGACAGCGCAGCCGTGTCTATCACCCTCACCGTCGAATGAGCTCTGGATTCTCAGAAGCACCAACAGCGGCCACACCTGGGCCACGGCACCGTAACCACCTACGCGGCGCTCACGCGACACGCTGCTCGAATCGGCGTGCGTCCTCCCTCCCATCCGAGGCGCTTGGCTTGATGCGTCCGATCCGTGCGCAATTGGGAAACGACACGGAAGGCGTCCGAAACCGACTCCATGAACGACAAGCTCAATGTCCGGACGGCCTGGACACGTGACTGCAACGACACACTCAGCGACCGGCCTAGAGACGACGTGTGCACCGGGTACGATGCCGCATGGCCGTCGCGCTGCGCGAGGCGGATGTGGCAGGGATGCTCGAGGTTCTCCACGAGGCGGCGACCGTGGACGGTCCGGACGCGTTCACCGAGCCGGTCGTCGACGCCTTGTTGCGGCTGCTGCCGACGGACGGCGCAGGCGCCTGCTGCAACGTGTGCGCGGGCCATGACCCGCGCATCCCGACCGACCAGCTGTCGATCGTCGACTTCGCGTCATGCGGCGCCGAGTGGATTCGCTACGGACCGAACCTCTGGACGGAGGAGATGACAGAGGTGGTCTTCCTCTACGGCAGGGAGGAAGAGTCAGTCCCGCCGAGGCCCGAGCTGATGCTGCGTGCGGTTCGCGAGTCGGACGTGCTCTCCTACCGGGAGATGCGGAAGCGTCGTAGCTGGTGGGAGATCGACCGGTACTTCGGGAACGACACCCTCTCGGTCTGGCTGCCCGCACCCGAGGAAGGCGTGATGCGCCAGCTCCACTTCCCGACGCTGGAGCGCCGCACGATCCCCGATCGGTACGTGCAGATCCTGCAGCTTCTCGCGCCGCACTTCGTCGTGCTCTACCGGCGGGCCGCGGCGAGGCGTGCGCGCGGCACGTCGTCGCTGCTGACGCCGCGCGAGCTCGAGATCCTGGGCTCGTCAGCGGCGGCGAGACGAACAAGGAGATCGCGCGGGATCTCTGGCTCTCGCCGCACACGGTGCGTTCGCATCTCGAGAACGTGTTCGAGAAGCTCGAGGTGAGAACCCGCACCGCCGCGGTCGCGCGGGCCTTCGGCGACCCGGCCGATACGGGGCGGGTCGTTCCGCCTCGGCCGGGCGGGATCATGCCCTCCTGGGTGACGAAGCCGCACGGGGACAGGGATTCGGTTGAACGGATCGCGTTCCGGTCGTAGCATGGCCGGGAATCGTCGACTTGGGCATGTGCCCGGCTCGCCGGCGTCGGCTGAGCCGCAACCGATAGGAGGCGATGGTGCCGAAATACGTGATCCTCGTGAACTGGACGGATCAGGGTGTCAAGAACGTCAAGGACACCGTGAGCCGTTACCGGGCCGCCAAGCAAATGGTGGAGAGCAAGGGCGGCACATTCGAGACGGCGCTTTGGACGCAAGGTCCGTACGACCTCGTCACGATCACGGACGTGCCCGACGAGGAGACTGGTACTGCCATCAACCTGATGCTCGGGGCCACGGGAAGCATCCGGACGCTCACGATGCGGGCCTTCACCGAGGACGAGATGACCGCGATCATCGGAATGATGGGCTAGCCCCACCGATTCCAGATCGACGGGACTGGGGCCTTCGCTTGCGGAGGCCCCAGCTACGTGGGGAGCCCTATCAGCACGCCCAGCTCGACCTTCACCAGTGTCAGCGGCCTTACACCACGAGTGTCGTCGGCGCGAACGACCAGCGGTACCGCCCGCGCCTACGCTCGATTGATACGGCGTTTCTGGCAACTGGGAGGTTCTCGTGTCCGATCACAAGAGCAGGCGCACGCGGTCGATCCGCGTCGCCGTCGGGATCCTGGCGGTGACGGTCGTCGCGCTCGTTCCGGGCGTCGCGGCCGCGAAGTTCGGACCCGGCGGAGGAGTCGTCCGCGGCGCGCCCGCGGCGCACGTCGTCTCGAGCGGGCCGCTCGGGCTGCGCGGCGGAGATCGGCCGCGGGTCACCGCGCAGACGCGCCCCGACTGGACGGCGCTCGCCGCCGGGCTCGGGCTCGTCGCCGGGCTCGGGGTCGCCGGCGCGGTGTCGGCGGTTCGCGCGCGGCCGCGCGTCGGCCGCCCCGCGCACGTCTGAGGCTCAAGCGGCCGCGGTCCGCGTGCCGCCCCGCTTGCTCCACCCGTGGAAGTGGGACAGGTCGCCCGCGTCCCAGGCCTCGCGGAGGCCGGGCGCGCTCAGGTCCCAGTCCGGGCGGATCTCGGCGGTGACGGCGCGCAGGTCGCGGCGGAGGTCCTCGACCGACGGCCGGCCCCAGAACCAGTAGCCGTTGTAGATCGAGTGGATCACGAGCCCGGGCTTCAGCACGAGCGTGTGCGGGATCATCGGGTCGTTGTCG